>Ga0228535_1000712_pt1 | contig 79239 bp, 61 predicted proteins | sample SJ1metagenome_FD_168457 | JGI IMG/M metagenome (GOLD analysis project Ga0228535, IMG submission 168457) | Enriched culture of PCE-dechlorinating microbial communities from Ithaca, New York, USA - SJ1 | ecosystem: Engineered > Modeled > Simulated communities (microbial... > Unclassified | place...
CAACCGGTTTTACATTATGAGCAAGGGGCAGATCGTATTTACGGGAGACACGGAGGCGCTGCTTGCGGCGGAGGAAATCCGCAAGAATTATCTGGAAGTATAAAGGCTTCATGATCAAACGAACAACACAAAAAGGGAGGTGTTTTATGAGGAAAAAGATTTTGGTAGCTGTAAGTATTTTCTTTATGGCCGTGATGCTGGGGATGCCGATGGGCACAATGGCGGCCGAGGATACCATTAAAATCGGAGTAACGGAACCTCTTTCCGGAACATTCAAGGACATTGGTGAACGTTATGCAGAGGGTGTAACATATGCGGCTAAGGTTATTAATGAAAGCGGCGGGCTTTTGGGCAAGAAGGTGGAAGTTATTCTGATTGATTCGGAACTGAAGCCGGATGTGGCCACTCGCAAAGCGCAGAATCTGATTCTGAAAGACGGTGTTAAATTTTTCACCGGTGGCACGGGAAGCTCGGTCGGCGCAGCAATGCAGCAGCTGGCGGAAAGACAAAACGTTATTATGATCAGCTATGGAATGGCGGCGGCCAGTATGACCGGCGAAAAGTGCAATAGAAATTTCTTCCGTAATTGTGCTAATACGGATCAACAGTCCTATGCGTTGGCCGATTATATCGGGAAAAAAGGTTATAAGAAGATCGCCATCATTGCGCAGGATTACTCTTTTGGTAAAGAGGCATTGGCTGCCTTCAAGAAAAAAATTGCTCAGGTTAATCCCCAGGCAAAAATTGTAGTTGAACTCTATCATCCCGCCGGGACTAAAGATTATGCTCCTTATGCCAGCCAGATAATTGCCGCTCAACCGGATATTATTTTTACACCGAACTGGGGCAACGACCTGACGCTGTTGCTCAAACAGGGCCGTCCCATGGGTATGAAGCAAAAGGTGTTCTCCTATTACATCAACGATGAAGTAACAATTCAGGCTTTGGGCGACGATAGTCTCATGATCGGTAATATGGGCGCCGAAGTTTACGCTCTATCCATTCCTACAAAGAAAAACGAAGAATTTGTCTCCAGGTTCCATAAGGAGAAAGGATATTATCCGACCTGGCTGCGTGGAAAAGCTTACATTTCCACCATGTTCTGGGCCGAAGCAGTTAAGAAAGCGGGATCTGCCGATGTCGATGCCGTAATCAAAGCCTGGGAAGGTCTCACCTATGATGGTCCGGCCGGCCTCTGGACAATGAGGGCCTGCGACCACCAGGCGCAGATGCCTCTGTGGATTGTAGAGATTGCCAAGGATAATAAATTTTTTAAGCATGCTTTTGAAGTGCCGGCGGGTGTGGCCGCAGCAAAAGATGTAGAAGTGTCTTGTGCCGAAACTGGCTGCAAGATGAAGAAGTAAATCAAGAAAAATGATTTGAACGGTGATCAGGGCATCCCGGAAACCATCAGGAATCCGGGATGCCTTTTGATAATTTAAAAAATGCCAATCCCATAGATAATCTATTTGCTTTAAACCGGCTAATCCTAATCAAATCGGTGGTAAACTTGACATATTTGTTAAAGCAGCATATTATTAAATAAAAAAATTAGTAAAATCAACGGAGGAGATGAGGATGGCAATTCTTACAATATCACGTGAAGCCGGCAGCGAAGGCTCACAGATAGCGGCCGCAATCGCTGAAGAACTGGGATATGATTTACTTGATAAGGGAAAAATCATTGCAAAATTGAAGGCGGACGGTGTTAGGTGGGAAGAAATGGCGGAGGATTGGGATGAGCACGTGCCCAGTTTTCTTGAGAAGCATGATTGGCAATACAATGGCTTTGTTGCTCTCACGAGGAGCCACATACTGAACTGTGCGCTTGGCGGAAAGGCCGTTATTATGGGGAGAGGTGGAAATTTTCTTCTTGAGGGAGTACCCAATGTGCTCCGTGTACGCATTATGGTTCCTCTGGAAATAAGGCTTGAGTGTGCCGTCAAAGATCAAACCTTCTCTGTTTTGAGCGGACTTGATGCAGAGACCGGGCGTAAGCTCCTTAAGCAGGCTGATGCCAAAAGCTCCAACTATATACGCTCGGCTTTTGGAAAGGATTGGAACGATCCTCTCTTATACGATATTGTTTTCAATATGCAATATTTGAGTACTGCGGAGATCATGGACGCGATTAAGCTTTTGCTTGCCCAAAAAGATAAGACTGCGATGAAGGACTCCAAATGTAAAAATTTGCTGGCCAGGCGCGCGCTGGCTGCGAAAATTAATGCCGCTATCGCTACGAATCCATCTTTCATGATACCGACTCTGGAAGTTCTCAATGTCGGAGAAACAATTGTCGTGAAAGGTGTGGTTATGAATGAAAAACAGCATATAAGCATTGAAGAAGAAGCACGGAAAGTTGCCGGTGACGAGCCGATAAAATTTGAGTTGCGCCATCGTCATCATAGCCATTAATAATCAGGGTTTTTATACGAACCGGAAGAAGACAAGATGGGCCTTTTAGTCAGGGGGCCCATTTTTTTACTTTTCCAATGATTGCTCTCTTTTAATGGAAGGCTTCTCTCGCAAAACTTCAAAAACAGCCAGGCCGGCAAAACAGATGATGCCGGCTAAGACCACAGCCCAGAAATATGACCCTGTTACATCATAAATGCGGCCGCCTGTTATGGGTGCAATCATTCCCGCGAGGCTGTTGCAGAGGAATACCAGAGGATAAACTTTTCCGAACAATTCAACGCCGAAAATGCGGCTGACCAGCGAGGCGTAAAGAACCATATTGGCGCCATAATTGAAACCGGCGATGGCGGAAAAAATAAAGAAAAGGGCGGGAGTGTCTATAAAAAATGCCGCCAGGATGAGAGCGGTGGCCTGGATAAGGAGAGAAAGGCGGATGGCCGTTTCCTCCTTCCATTTTTGCGCCACATAACCCCAGCCAACACGGCCGAAGGCGTTAAAGAACGACATAACGGAAACACCAATGGCGGCCACATAAACCGTCATGCCCCAGCGAAGACCTATGGTTTTGAGATTGCTGATTACGAGCATGCCGGCAAAAAGCCCGCAAAACATGGGAAGAAACATCATCCAGTAAGCCTTTGAGTTAAAGACGGAAAGCAGCCTGATTTTTTCCGGAAACTCTGATTTTGTTCTGCCGGCCGGTACGTTGAGCCCGAGGGAGGCAAACCAGCCGACTGCGAGGAAGATGACGCCGTACAGCTTGAATATTTCCGCAAGCGACCAGCCTCGTCCAAGCAGAAATTCCGCGATAAAAGCGAAGCAGACGGCGCTCAGGGCGAATCCGGCCACGGTTACTCCCGTAGCAAGAGCTTTTTGAGCGGAGAATGCTTTCTGTGCAGCATAAATGGGACAGCCGTAGGCAATCCCCAGTCCTGCACCGGAAATTATTCCGATACTCAATATCAGACATGCCGGCGTAAGCGGAAGGAATCCGGCCAGAAGAAACCCCGTGCCGAAAAAGACGGTACCGATAATACCGGTCTTCGTAGTTCCCAGTCTGGTAAGCAGTCTGCCTCCGAGAAGAAAGGCAAGTGTAAAAACAAACTGATAGATGGAGAATACTGACTGGCTGACAGCCATGGAAAAACCATGATGGGCGCGTAATTCCTGGGCTATAATAGACCAGCTATAGTTCACGCCAAGACAGAGGAACAGTAAAAACGAGGAGGCAAGGACAAGATATTTAGAGGCCGTCATGGAGCAATCTTTCGGTCTGATGATGGAAAAAAGAAGGATTGGCCGGTAAAGACAAATCCTTCTATACTATGCGGACTTAAAGATTCAGCCCCTTTTTGATCTTTTCGATCATGACTTTTTCCGGTTCGGTATAAACTCCATCCACCAGACAAAGCCTGCGGGCGATACTCAAAGCCTCCATACGTTCATCCTTATCTTTGATCAAGACGGATAAGGCATGGAGAGCCTTATCTTCGTTAGCCTGAAGAATTGCTGTTTGCTCCTGCATAATTCTTTTAAACTGGGCCGGCCGCAGTTTGGATAAAATTTTGTGAGTTCTCGCAATTTCAGTGGCGATTTCGAAATGCCGTCTTTTAACATGTTCGCCGGATCGGGCAACGGCCATATAAATGCGGATAAGACCGGCGGCATGGCCTCCTTCTTCCATAGCCAGCAGGCGCCGGTCATAATCGGCGCGTTCATGTTCCGGTATTTCCTCGTGCTTTTCTTCTTTAGCCGGGGGGAAGAACCAGCGCAGCCAATCGCTGCCGTAAATTTGTTGAAACAGCTGCTCCTGCCGGCGATCGCGGTAATCGCGGTAAGTATCAAGAACACCGGCGATATATTCGGAAATACCTTTCTCCATGATCAGAAAAGGATTGTCTTGGGCTACCGGCTTGCGGTTCTGACGGGCGAGGGAAGCGATGTTTTTTACGGGCCTCATCAGCGGATTGATGTCGGCAAAGATATATCTCTGCAGGCGCAGCGGATGCAGATAACGGAGTATTTCCGCCGATAACTCCGTAGTCCAGAGCTTCACCCAGGGACGCATGAACAACTGATACATCTTGTCGTTGGCTTCAGATACTTTGGAAACAACACTGAAATCAGCTTCATCTTCCGTGCCGTCGTCATAAGAGGCGATATCGGCAAATGTCCGCGGCTCATACTTGGTGTGGAATTTACCGCTGATAATATCTCCTTCGATAACCATCTCATAGAGGCCGGGCGGTAAAAAATCGATCATGTCAATATTGCCGATGATCTCTTTATGTTCCTTTTTGGCAACGGAGCCGGCGACGAAAATTCCCAGATGGCCGATATCTTTGTGGACGATGTAAATAATGACCTGCCCGTGTCTTTTAATATCATCTACGGAACTGTAAACTCGGGGAATCCAGTTGAGTGCCTGCTGGGCGGGAGTAATATTGTCACCCATCGATGCAAAGACAAGAATTGGATTGCGAATATTTTTGAGGCTGACTTTTTTATCTTCGCTCAGTTCCAGTTCACCGCGCTCCAGCTTATTGCCGACGAACAGATTGTTCACAATAAAGTGTATTTCATCGCTGTTCAGCATGAAGAAGCCTCCCCACCATCGTTCAAAGGCAAGAAAACGATCTTCTTCGTTATCCAGCTGTGAATACACATAATACTGCTTGTTCCAGAAAGTATTGGCCGGATTGAGCATTTCAAAATTTAAAACGAGATTGGCGCCGTCAAAAACGCCGTTGCCCAGATCACTTAAGAATGAATTCATCCAAACACCACCGCCGAGCCCTCCCTTATAACGCATGGGGTTTACTCCGGCAACACCGCTCCAGTAAGAAAGAGGTGCTCCATTGAGCACCAGAAGTCCTGCAACATCGGGTCTGTCCGCACAAACGAGGGCCGCCGCCCAGCCGGCCTGACAGTTACCCATAATAGCGGGGGCATCAGCGTCAGGATGGAGCTCTGCGACTTTTTCCATGAATCGTTCCATCGCCGCTATGACATCCGCCATAGTCTGTCCGGGAATGGGATCAGTGTAAAACAGAATGAAATAAACAGGGTGACCGTGCTCCAGCGCCATGCCTATTTCCGAATCACGCTTGGAGCCGCCGATACCGGGGCCGTGACCGGCGCGGGGATCGACAATGACAATCGGCCGTTTGGGCTTGGGGATGTGTTCCCTGTTTTTATGACGGCGATCAATTTGTTCGGGTGTCTCATTTTTTTTTCGGCGGTCGGAAATTCTGACAAGTGAGTAATTGACAGGTCGTTTAAAGTTTTTGGCGTTAAGAATCAATTCATAATTGAATGTCAGAACCGGCGGCTGGCCGCTGCGGATATGTTTGATGTAGTTATTGCCCCGCTTGCGGAGAACATCGGTGAAAATAATCGCACGCTGCATTGAATCTGCAATATATTCGTTTAGATGCTTCTGCCAGGCGGATAACTTTTCGGTCTCTTTTTTATCGGTCTCGGTAGCCATGAGGTATTCTCCTTACGCTAACATATCGGTATTTATTGTAAATACTTTAATGCCGCGGATCTCCGGTGTCAAGACAAAAACAGGCCGGTAAGAAGCACATAATATGTCCGGTTTAAAAATTACTGAAACAGAAGGTACACTATTAAACCAATAGAGATATTACAGAAGAACTTACGGACAATGCTTTTACGGAATATTTTATGGAGAGCATCCGCGATGGGTGCCTGAACGTAAACCGGTTTTATCTCCGGATGATGTCCGTAATAAAATTGAACTCAGGAAAACCAACCTTGTAACTGATATGGTTTTTTGAGTAAACCTCAGATACAATTCATTCCTTCGAGATTTGTATAAATTTCGGATTGAGCATCAATTTTTAAAAATATATATTAACATCAAATTATATAAGCTTTTTTCAATATGGTTTTAGCAGAGATATATTCCCGGTTTTATTCCTTTATGCCGGCAATTTTCTTGGCCAGTTTCTTCTTCTGCTCCAGATTTCCCTGACGGGCGATCATAATCCGTTGGGCCTGGGGAGAGCCCGCTCCGTGCATCGATTCCGTCCTGTAGCCTACCGCTGCCGTTCCCAACGTCAAGTTCTCGACCAGACGCATGATCCGGCATCGATCTTCCGTCGTTACATTTGCCTTTCCTTGTAAATATTTTTCCAAGACTTTACCTATTTCCGGATGTTTCATATCCTTCTCCGACGCCATCGTTACCATCATTCCGCCGGTAATATCTTCCGCCAGCCGGCAAATTTCATAGGGAAACCTTGTCACGTTCTGCTTGCACACATTTGCCAGGAGTAGATCGATTAGGTAAGTACCGGACGCCGTCTTGTGTCCTTGAGCTGAGCAGGCTATTCCGCAGGAATACAATGTTTCATTTAAATGGGTCATCTCGATGAGTTTGTCTTTTACATGGGATGCATTGGCCGCACCATTGTAATCGGCCGCCAGAGCCGCGGCCCCGATCAGTACATCGCCTACGCCCACCTTGCAGCCGCCATAACTTTGGCGATGGTATCCGGCAAAACGTTCCACCAGCATGCCGCTGAACTCATATTCTCCGCACATCAAAACATTGTTCCAGGGAATAAAAAGATTGTCGAATACCATTAAGGCCTCATGGCCGCCGAACTGTGCATTTCCCAAATCAATCTTCACACCTTCCAGCTTACGTGTATCGCATGATTGTCGGCCATAAATGTAGAAGATCCCTTTCGCATCTGCAGGCGCCACAAACGATACCGCATAATCGGCATCGTCCTTCCCCATCGCTATCGTCGGCATCACCAGCACCCAGTGCGAGTTCACCGCCCCCGTCTGGTGAGCCTTCGCCCCGCGCACCACGATTCCCTGTTCGTTTTTTTCCACAATATGGACGTAGAGATCCGGGTCGGCCTGCCGGCGGGGAGACAAACCGCGATCGCCCTTCACGTCCGTCATAGCTCCGTCCACTGTAAGATCATCTTTCTGAACCATTTTCAGAAATTGAATAAACCGTTCATGATAATTAGTTTCCAGTTTTTTATCCATTTCAAAGGTTGTGCTGTCTACTGCGTTCATGGCATCCATTCCCACACACCGCTGAAAACATGATGCCGTCTGTTGACCCAGCAGTCGCTGCATCTTCACTTTTTTGACCAAATCTTCCGTGCTCCGGTGCAAATGAGTAAACCGGTTGATCTTTTTACCCGTTAAATGTGATGTCGCAGTCATCAAATCCTCATGCTGGGAATCCTGGGCCAAAGCATAGGTCATCTTCACCGAATTCATCGAGGGTCTGATAATCGGATGATCCACGGGATTTTTAACCAGTTCTCCCAACAGGTATATTTTGAAATTCATTTTACGCAAACTCGCTTCGTACTGTTCCGGAGTCTTCATTATTTTTTTCCTTCATATTATTTATCATTATAAGTTTACGATAATGGTTTCTACGCCACGGTCACCACCTCGGCGGGAGCCGTATGCCTCCAAACGCTTGGTTACGCATAAACAGTATGTCACTTCGAGTACCGGATGCTCCGGCGGCATGTCCAAAAGCAACGGCTCTGCCAATAATATGCGGCGATAAATTATTCCGATTTCATCTTTTCTCAGTCCACGCATACTATGGCCGCATCAGCCTGGGCCAGTCCGCCGCATATTGCACAGATGCCCATTCCTCCTCCGCGTCGGCGCAATTCATTGATCAAGGTCATCAGTATCCGGCCACCGCTGGCGCCGATCGGATGTCCGACAGCAATAGCTCCGCCGTTGACGTTGGTTTTGTCTTTTAATTCCTGCCATTTTTTATCGTTGCCTTCGGAAAGAATTCTGGTAGATGTCAGTGGTACGGCGGCAAAGGCTTCATTGATTTCGATGAGTTTCATATCGTCCAGCGTGAGACCTGTTTTGACCAGAGCCTTTCTGATGGCATAAGCCGGCGCTTCAGCGAGTCCGTTTGCCTCGTGGGCAATACTCTGAACGGTAAGAATTTTTGCAAGCTTTTTCGTTCCATGTTTTTTCGCTGCTTCATTGTTCATGATAATCAAAGCCGTCGCCCCGGCATCGAGCCCCGGAGCATTACCGGCGGTTACCGTCGGGCTGCCGTAAACTGTTTTGAGTTTGGCAAGACCTTCCATTGTCGTATCGGCTTTGGGAAATTCATCTTTGTCGAAATGAACGGGCCCTTTTTTCCCGCCGGGCAAATCGAGCGCCATCATCTCATCTTTGAATTTATCCTGTTTAAGTGCTTCCTGGTATTTTTGTTGTGATCTCAATGCCCAGGCATCCTGCATTTCGCGTGTTATTCCGTGTTTCACAGCTATCTCGCCGGCGTCTTTAGCCAGATGATTGAAACCGGTATAAGTGATGGGATTTAAGTGATCTTTAATTATGGGTGGCTGTATCCCTCTGCCCCAGCGAAGGCCGTTCAGAACCAGGGGAGTATTGCTCATGTTATCCGTTCCCACACTCATGCAAATAGCTGTTTCTCCCAAAAGAATTGATCTGTAGCTCAGCTGTGCCGCTGTGAGTGAAGAGCAACAGGCTCTGTCAATGGTCAGAGAAACCAGAGTAGGAGGAAATCCTGCCCGCAAGAGTGCCTGTCTTGCGTTTACGTTACTTTCCAGCGCCGCTTCCGACGGGATGCACATGCCGTAGTAGAGTTCATCTAAATCAGTCGCCTGCAAACCGGACCTTTTGAGACTTTCCTGCATAACGAAGACTGCTATGTCAATACTGTGTGTTTCCCGCAGCGTGCCGCCAAATCTGCTGAAAGGAGTTCTTACGGCGCTTGCGACAATGACATCTTTAACATTACTCATTTTAATTCTCCTTGTAATTTATTTATTTTTTAGTGTAGTCGTACCAGCCTTTACCGTATTTTTTCCCGTAACGGCCGGCTCTCACCATGTTCAACAGGTTTTGCGGGGCCCGGAAACGATCTCCAAATATTTTGGTCATGGCTTCACAAATCGGCACTTCCAGGTTGACGCCGGAAAAATCGGAAAGCTCAAACTGCCCCATCGGATGGCCGAGGGCAAGCTTGAGTGTTTTATCAATGTCTTCTTTGGTGGCGATACCTTCTTCCAGTATGCGATAACATTCCAGTCTTTGCGCCATCAATACCCGGGTGCTGATGAATCCTTGTGAGTCCTTGCAGACAACGATTTCTTTGCCTGCTTTTATGGAGAGGTCTTTTATTGCCGCAAGAACTTCATCCGATGTTTCCAGTCCCCGAACAATTTCAATTAGTTTCATGAGAACGGGCGGATTAAACCAGTGCATGCCGATTACTCGGGAGGGATTGGAAACCACGGCGGCTATATCAGTAATGCTGTACTGCGAAGTATTGCTGGCCAGAATGGTTTGCGATCCAACCAGTTTGTCCAGTTTTCTGAACAGTTCTTTTTTGAAATCGATTATTTCCAAAATTGCTTCGACGACCAGATCTACGCCGGAGACGGCATCTTCGATCTTTGTCGTGAAGGTAAGATTGTTCAGGGCTTGCGTTTTAGTTTCACAGTTAATTTTCCCCTTGGACTGCATTTTTTCGAGCGAGTCATCAATCTGTGCTTTTGCTTTAGTAAGAAATTCATCTTTGATATCCGTTAAGGAAACTTTATATCCGCTAGTAGCCAGAACTTGCGCTATTCCATGGCCCATTATACCGGCACCAACGACAGCAACTTTCTTTATTTCCATTTCCATCTCTCCTTATTCATATTATTTACAGCGAGCTGCAGTTTTTAGCCCCTGCATGTTTGAAAAATTGATGTGCAATTCTCCGGCGTACTTTGCTTTAGCATGATGAAAACGAGCCAGACAAAATTTTATTTACCTGTGAACCTGAAGTAGTATTTGAGCAGCGTCATTGCAATATGCTTGCCATTCAAATTTGTTTTTATTGATTATCCGGATGAATATTTTTTTTACGGGTTAATATTTGCTAACCTATATATAAACACTGTCATTTCAATTATTCTATCCTTCCAATGCTGATTAAAGGCCTGTCGATTTTGCCAAGCGGAGTTCTAAGAGGTTTATTGCCGGAATTGTATCGTATGGAAACAGTGTATAATATGGATACGCTTATTCTGCCGGTATTCTTTTGGTGTCAATAATTCAATTTCCGTAAATGCTTTACTATCCGGTTATTTCAGAAAGCTGTTGTACTCGAAGATAATGATGTAATTTAGGGCATGCATATTGCTTCTTTCTATATATATTTTTCCCAGAATTTCCTTCAAATAACTAAAGATATCAGAGGATTTTTGTAATTGAGCGGCAAAAAGAAAAATTCAATAAATATGAACAACACTGGGAATCGGCATATTGATCGTTTTAATCTCATGTTCTTTACGGAACGGGAAACAATAATCGCAAGTACAAATCGGTAAAGAGAAGGGGTATCAAATGAATTATCTGGAAAAATTTAAAGTCGCAAATAAAGTGGCCATTGTTACAGGCGGTAGTAAAGGGCTTGGGCAGGCAATAGCCTGTGGTTTGGGAGAAGCCGGCGCCAAAGTAGTGGTGACGAGCCGAACAGAAAAAATGATTGAAGAAACAGCAAATAAAATTATCGCCAAAGGCGGTGAAGCTGTTGCCGTTCCGGTGGATGTTGCCGATCAGGAAAGCATTGAACTGATGGTCCGGCAGGTTATCGACAAATACGGCCGGGTGGATATTCTCGTCAACAATGCTGGCATTGCTCCGATGAAGAGAACTGTTGATTTGACAATTGCAGATTGGAATGAAGTTCTCGATACCAATCTGAAAGCGGCTTTCCTTTTGTGCAAGGCGGTAGGCGGCGGCATGATTAAACAAAGGAAGGGCAAGATTATTAATGTCGGTTCGGTTCTGGGCATTATGGCATCGAACATGGCCATGCCCTATTGTGTTACAAAAGCAGGCATCATGCACATGACCCGGGCGCTGGCTCTCGAATGGGCTTCTTTCGGGATCAATGTCAATTGCATTGCTCCGGGATTTTTCGAAACCGATATGACTAAAGTACAGCGGGAAGAGGAAGCCCATAAGAAATTCCTGCAGTTTAAGATTCCCGTAAAAAGAATGGGCCAGCCGGAAGAAATTGTCGGAGCGGCGATTTACCTGGCCTCGGAAGCTTCCGATTATGTGACCGGTGCAGTTTTAGTTGTCGATGGCGGATATTCCATTTGGTAAAAGAAAAGGAGCATTGCGGAAATGAAGGCTTTTGTATTTCATGGGAATGAGAATCTCCGGCTGGAGAAAGTACCCGATCCGATAATCTTGGATCCGGGCGATGCCTTGGTCCGGGTGACTATGGCTGCGATTTGCGGCTCGGATATTCATTTCAAACATCACGGCAAGGAAATGTTGGTTACTCCCGGAACAATCCTGGGCCACGAGATTGTCGGCATGGTAGAGCTGGTTGGAGAACAGGTCGGCAATTTCGCTGCAGGCGACAGAGTTGCCTTGTCTTGTATCTTCAGTTGCGGGGAATGTTTTTATTGCCGCAAAGATCTTACATCTCAATGTCTAAAAGGAGCCTGCTTCGGAGCCATGGGAGACGGCACCAATCACGGAGGGCATGCCGAGTTTATTAGAGTGCCTTTTGCATCGCGGACGATGTATAAAATTCCGGATAATCTGGCGGATGAAGATGTGCTTTTTACCGGAGACATTCTTTCCACCGGGTCTTTCGGCGCGGCGCGAGGCGACATAAAAAAAGGTGACGTGGTTGTTGTAATCGGAGGAGGTCCTGTCGGTATGTGTGCCATGATTGCCGCCGGAATATCAGGAGCGGCGAAAATCATTGCGATTGAAAAAGAATTATACAGGGAAGAAGTTATCCTGGCGAACAAACTGGCTTACCTAAGCATTAATCCGCTTAAAGAAAAGCCTTACAAACTGATCAGAGAACTGACCGAAGGTCGCGGTGCCGATGTAGTCATTGACGCTGTGGGTGATGGTACCATAGCTACGGCATTCGAGTGTGTTCGTCCGGGTGGAACTATTTCTCTTATCGGAGCATATAATCAGGCGATCAATCTTTCCATGTATAAGTACTGGTGGAAAAATATTACGGTCAGAATGGGCCTTGTGGATGTTAATACGGAAAAGATGGGTCAACTGATCGATCTTATTGCCGGAGGCCGGATTGATACCCGTTTCCTGATCACCCATACTCTTTCTCTTGATGAAATTGCCAAAGGATATGAAATAGCCGAGAACCGCAGTCACCATGCTCTGAAGGTGGCGATAAAAGTTTCCTGAACCGGGGATTCTGCTGTCTGTCTTTCCGGAACTATATTAAAATGCTTGACTAATATCCAGATTACATGATTTGGGGCTGCTTAAATTCCATTAAGTCGTATTTCTCTATTTTGCGGTAAAGTGTTGCCCTTGTGATTCCCATCTGCTTGGCGACTTTTGTTATATTTTTATTATTGTTTTTCAACAATGTCTTGATCAGTTCCCTCTCATAGTGATCTATCGGTCGGCTGTATTTCGACGAATTAAAAGTACGCAGTTCCGGGGGTAAGCATTCCATGGATATTTCCGTTCCGGGACAAACGTTTAATGCTCGTTCCAAAACATTTTGCAGTTCCCTAACATTTCCAGGCCAGTAATAATTCTGTAACAAATGGATGACTTTCGGATCGATACCTTTTACATGCTTCTTTTTGAGCGTGTCGGAAAGTTGTTTTAAAAAGTAACCGGTAAGCAAAGGGATATCATCTTTTCTTTCCCTAAGCGGTATCATATTGATGGTTATGACATTGAGGCGGTAGAAAAGATCCTGCCGGAAGTTATTTTTTAAGACTTCCGCGGGAAGGTCCTTGTTGGTTGCCGCAATTATCCTTACGCCGATTGGTATGGGAGTGTTGTCGCCGAGCCTGGTTACTGTTTTTGTTTCGAGTACGCGCAGGAGCATTGCCTGCAGTTCGAGAGGCATTTCGCCGATTTCATCAAGAAAAATAGTTCCGTCGGCGGCTATTTCAAATTTTCCCGGCTTGCCGCCGCGGGATGCTCCGGTAAATGCTCCGTCCACATAACCGAATAACTCGCTCGCGATGAGCTCTCTGGGGATCGCCGAACAATTAACGGCGACAAAAGGTCCGCTTCTTTGTGCGCCGGCATTATGGATTGCCTGGGCAAGAACATCTTTCCCCGTGCCGCTTTCCCCGAGCAAAAGTACGTTGGATTGGCTTGTTGCCGATTTTTTTGCGCATTCAATACACTCTTGAAATTGCGGATCCCTGCCGATTAAACCGGAAAAAGTAAAATTTACATCCTGTCCGCTCATTCGCTGAATTAATTTTCGTGCTCTGTTGATTTCACTGAAAAGCAGGAGAGAGCCGACCGTCTTCCCTTTGATTGTGATCGGTCTTTGCGTGTGCAGACAGTTAGTGGTTTTTTCTTTTGTTGCTACGTTCAGCTCGTAGTCGGTTACATATTCTTTTTTTTTAATGAAATTTATCATCTCCCGGTTGCTACCATAGGGAAACAGATCCAAAAAATTCTTTCCCAGAGAGTTGTTTTTTATCCATCCGGCGTTGAACGCAGCTTTGTCGTTGATATGAGTAATTGCACTCTTTTCATCGATGGCGATAAGTCCTTCGGAAATCGAGTCAATCAGGGTATTTTTATAATTGTCGGCCAGTTCCAGATCATGCAGGACTTTATTGAGTACGAGTTGGGTTTCGATGTCACTTACGGCGGTGACGGCGATTCCCAGAGTATGTACATGAACATTTTCATATGGTCCGGAGATGTCGATACTGCCGATAATTTCCCCGTTCGTATCATGGATGGGTGCGGCAGAACATGTCCAATATGATGCCTGGATACAATAATGTTCCCGGCCGAATACCTGCACTGGTTGATTCAGGACAAGGCATGTTCCGATGGCGTTTGTTCCGGCATCATTTTCCGTCCAGGAAGCTCCTTCGGAGAAATTTACCTTTTGTCCGACGATAATGTTTTCCGGGCTGCCGATAATTTTCAAAAGAATGCCTTTATTGTCGGATAAAGCAATGACAAAGCCCTCATCTTTTAAAAAATCGTAAATTGCTTCCATGATGGGCTTTCCGACAGATAACAGTTCGGCATGTTGTTCTTTGTAAGAATCCAGATCGTTTCCGCTGTAAATTAAGACTGTTTGTTTCTGGTAAGGATTAATTCCGGCTGCTTTGGATCGTTTCCATGAATCGAAAATGAAAGGTCTGATTTTCTCCTTGCGATACAGATCACTTTCAATGAATATTTTATGCAATGTCTTTAAATCTTCTTGTGTCGCTAATTCATTAATCATTACTTTATCTCCGATTAATCGATTCCGCGAGTCGGCGGAGAAAGACCTGTTTATTATCTTGTTGATTAATGTAATTAATCTCGCATCTTCGAAAATCAATAAAACGTATTATATGTGAACAGTGTATATATTTGCAACGTTTTTATTGACAGAGACAAAGTTCTATGTAAAATAAGACAATATTTTAAATTATTAAAGAGGGCACAAGTCTTGGATAATAATTTAAGAACTGTATGGAATGATTACAATAAATGCATTCCTATTCCTCCTTCTAAACTGCGTTCCGAAGTTTACGAGTCCTGGGAAAGATGCCGGAGCAGGGGGCTCGACCCCTATATGAAAAAGGCGCCGTCACGTCTTAATAGTGAAGAATTTGCTGAAATCCTGAAAGACAATGAAGGTCTTCTTGCCATCAGCCGTCCCATAATGGAAAACATTCATCGTTTTGTCGTGGGGGGTGGATTTGTTGTTGTTCTTCTCGACTATCGGGGAACTGTTTTGGAGATGATAGGAAATAAAGAATCGATTGAGATAGCAGGGAGAGTCAATTTTGGTGTAGGTGCGGCCTGGGCGGAAGAAGACGCCGGAACAAATGCTTTAGGGACATCCCTGCTTTTGGACAAACCCATTCAAATATTCGGATTCGAACACTATTGCTGGTCTTATCATTACTGGTCTGGTTCTGCGGCACCGATCCACAACGAGTCCGGACAAGTAATCGGTACGCTTGATATCAGCGGTCCCTGTGAGAAGGTACATACCCATACGCTGGGAATGATTGTTACGGCGGCTCAGGCAATTGAAAATCAGATAAAATTAAAAAATATCAAAGACCGCCTTTCACTTGCCGATAATTATAAGGAAACCATCATCGAATCCATGTCGGATGGTTTTATTGCCGTCGATTCCACCGGTACCGTTACCCATATCAATGAAGTCGTCTTATCCGCTCTGCATCTCAAAAAAGAAAACGTTCTCAATAAAAGCCTCCTGTCTTGTATTCCGGAAAAAAGCAGCAATCTGTATGATGTTTTGAAAAGACCGGAAGATATGACTGATTACGAAGTAAATTTTTTAACTGATCGGGGTAAAATCACCGGACTGATTACAACCCGTCCGATAATTGTACGGGGCAAGTCTATTGGTAAAGTTTTACTCTTCCGTGATTTTGCCAGAATAAAGAGAATCATCCACCGTTTGAGCGGTCAGGAAAGTAACTTGAGTTTTAAAAATTTGATCGGAACAGACCAAAAGTTTTTAGAGACAGTCAAGCTTGCCCGGACGGCTTCAGAGAGCAATTCCAATATTTTACTGCTCGGCGAGAGCGGTACCGGAAAAGATATTTTTGCCCAGTCCATTCATAATGCGAGCGACCGTAAGAAGGGACCGTTCGTTGCTCTGAATTGCGCTGCTATTCCCCGGCAGTTGATTGCGAGTGAACTGTTCGGCTATGTTGAAGGGGCCTATACCGACGCCAAACGGGGGGGCAAGCCCGGAAAATTTGAACTGGCGGCGGGAGGGACGATTTTCCTTGATGAAATAGGGGAGATGCCGCTGGAGCTGCAGGCTAGTCTGTTGCGTGTATTGGAATCAAGAAAGATTATGCGCCTCGGTTCCAATGAAGTGATTCCTGTGGATGTCCGTATTATAGCGGCAACGAATAAAAATCTTTCTTCGGCCGTGCTGGTAGGCCGGTTTCGCCAAGATCTATTTTACCGACTGAATGTCTTTTCTATTTCCATGGTGCCGCTGCGGGATCGAAAAAATGATATTCCTCTTCTGGTGGATAAAATTCTTAGAATTATCCGGAAGAAGCTCAACAAAAATTATATTGAAAATATTTCACCGGAAGTTCTGTCCATATTTAATAAATATCACTGGCCGGGCAATATTCGGGAAATGCAGAATATCATGGAACGTGCGATAAACATTTGCAATGGAACGACCATTCTACCCGAACACCTCTCAAAAGAACTGTCCGATGCAAGGGAAGAGCAGACACTGAAAACAAAAAAACATTATGAAAAAGATTTAATTCTTTCTCTGCTGCACCAGCACAAATACAATCTTTCCAAAGTAGCCGATTCTATGAATATTGCCCGTACAACCCTTTATCGCAAACTTAATAAGTATAATATAGATACGGAAAAAGCGGTAGGCGAATAGATATTTTTATTTATTCCAATGCCGTGACTTATATTGCTACAGGTGTTTTTTGCAGTTTGTTCCGGAAATAATAAAAAAATAATCTACATAAAATTGTTTATTTCTTATTATAGTATAAATTCAAGATATTATATCGTAATCATCATTCCCGCCATACTTAAGTAGACCAGTGTTTCTCAATTCGGCATAGATATTGTAATGTTAATTAATATCAGCAAAACCGACAGATTGTTTGTTGGGGGGCTTAAAATAAACGTTTTATGATGATGAAGTCAATAAGCCAGTGGGTTTTAAATAATTTTGTAAGCAGGCAAAAACTGCCGGAAAGGAATCGACGATGAATTTTGAAAAAATACTTTTTTCCGTGAAAGATAAGACGGCTGTTATTACCATAAACCGGCCGAAGGCGTTAAATGCGCTGAACAGCGAAGTGATAGCCGAATTGGATGCGGTTGTTCAGATAGTGGAAGCAAATCCGCAGATACGTGTTGTCGTTATCGGCAGCGACAAAAATTTTGCCGCCGGTGCGGACATCAAGGCGATGATCGAGATGAATCCGGAACAGGCCAGAGCCTTTGGTTTTACTCCGACATTCAATAAGCTGGAGAATCTGTCAAAACCGACGATTGCCGCCATATCGGGTTATGCCTTGGGCGGGGGATTGGAACTGGCACTGGTTTGTGATTTGCGGATAGCTGCTCCCGATGCCAAGCTGGGGTTGCCGGAGATAAACCTGGGGATCATTCCGGGAGCGGGCGGAACCCAGAGACTGCCGCGGCTTATCGGAGCAAGCCGGGCCAAAGAGCTGGTATTTCAGGGATCAATTATTGATGCATCTAAAGCACTGCAATTCGGTCTGGTGAATGAGATTGCCGAAAATCCGTTGGAAGCGGCGCTGAAGCTTGCGGAAAAGATTGCAGGTAAAGCACCTTTGGCTCTGAAAGCGGCCAAGCAGTGCATTGCGATGACGGCAAAGACGGATATCCGGGCTGGTCTGGAATACGAAGAAGTGGCTTGGTCGAGTTTATATGCAACAAAAGATCAGAAAGAAGGTATGCGGGCATTTGCTGAAAAAAGAAAACCGTCATTTACCGGAGAATAAAAAAGGTGCCGGCTAAATTAATTGCCATAACCACGATTGTTTTTTTAATAGCGGCGAAAATTCCAGCCACAGCTTCCTTGTAAGCTGTGGTAGTTTTTAAAGTTGTAGCGATTTGTTACAATATCAAATTCGATATTTCAGTATGGAGGATAAAGATCGTTGCTTGTTAAAAACAGATATAAATAATGAACGATCCCGTCGCAAGCAGTGGGGAATATGCCCCCGGAACAACGAATAGCTTCGCCCAAACTCGCTCGCCCTGCATACGCTGGGCTTTGCTTTCGGGATCAATTCCACTTTCGCTTCAACCTTCAGTGCCTTCGTTTTCAACGAGTGTCATTGATTTAATTTTGCTTCATCATAAACAATGATAGTTCAACTCGGTAAATTCAAAAAACATAAATTAATATTAGAAAATAAGTTATTTCCACAGTCTGCATCTGATGTGGCGTTGAGCACAGCTTACTTCCGTAAGCAAGCTGCTCGGACTGTACTGTATCAATGCATTGTATAGTATCGATACATTATTTTAAGTGCATGCTTGACGAATTATTTACCTTGGAAGACCCTGCCGAAAACATATTACATCCCAACTCGCTTTATTTATTAAGGTGTTCGCAAAAGAAGCCGCTGCGGAAACTTCGTCTGCGTCACCTTCATCGTTTGGCATATGCTTTGCTTAATAGCCCCGTATCCTGGTTCGTCATTAAGTTGAATCACAATTTAAAACCAGGCGAAGTTGTAATTTGCTTAAGACAAGAGACACTTGGGGTAGCTACAGCTCTTGCGTTTTGTACTTAACCCTTAAAGCTTCTTTGTCCAGACCTTTTTATAATTCAAATAATTTTTAAAAATAGGAGCGGCAAAATGGCCAACAAACTGACGGATATTGAAGATGCGAAATTTATCCTTTATGAACAGTTGCAAATTGAAGACCTGTGCAGGGCAAAAAAATTCCAGGATCATTCCCCGGAAACGTTCAATATGATCATCGATGCAGCGGAAAAGCTTGCGGTTAATGATTTTCAGCCTGTAAACAGCGAAGGAGATGAATTGGGTTGTACTTTACAACAGGGCAGTTCCCCCAAAGTGCCTGAGCCGTTTCACAAACCTTATCGTAAGTTCTGCGAAGGCGGCTGGATAAACATGCCTGAGGATTACAGCGTCGGCGGGCAGCAGGTACCGCTCACAATCGATTTCGTCTGCAAGGAGATGTTTTTTGCAGCTTGCCATTCTTTGACTGCGTACAGTGGATTGACTCACAGTGCGGCAAAAGTAATTGAACGCTACGGAACTGATATTCAGAAAAAGAAGTACATGGCTGCTCTTTATGAAGGAAGATATTATGGTGGAATGAATTTAACCGAAGCCCAGGCCGGCAGCGACGTAGGAGCGGTGCGCACCAAGGCGGTCAAGAATGCCGACGGTACTTACAAAATAGAAGGCACTAAAATTTTCATCACCGGCGGTGACAACGATCTTTGTGAAAATGTGGTTCATATAATACTGGCGCGAATCGAAGGTCATCCCGAAGGAACCAAAGGACTTTCCTGCTTTGTCGTTCCCAAGATAAGAGTAAATGAAGACGGATTGCTGGGGGATGCCAATGATGTTATCTGCTCCGGCATTGAACATAAAATGGGAATGAAGGGTTCGTCAACATGCGTTTTGAATTTCGGGGAAAACGGTAAATGTATCGGTGAACTCATCGGTCCCGAACAACAGGGAATAGTTGTCATGTTTACCATGATGAATGAGCAGAGAGCTCTTGTTGGATTACAGGGTCTGGCTCAGGCTTCTGCGGCGTATCTGCATGCACTGGAATTTGCCCGGATGAGAAACCAGGGTTCACAGTTCGGCAGTAAGAACGCAAAACAGGTGCCGATCATCACGCATCCTGATGTGAGGAGAAACCTGATATGGATGAAAACATATACGGAAGGAATGAGAAGCCTTGTTTTCTACCTTATGTATTGTATGGATAAAATGGAAGAGTGTACTGATGCGGATGAAAAGACCCGCTTGCGCTACCTTGTGGAAATGCTGACTCCCGTATGTAAAGCGTATTGTACTGATAAGGGGTATGATATATGTACGCGGGCGATTCAGGTTCATGGCGGTTACGGCTACTGCACGGAATATAAAGTCGAACAATTTGCCCGGGACTGCAAGATTGCTTCCATTTATGAAGGAACAAACGGTATTCAGGCTCTCGATTTATTCGGGCGAAAAATTCGCATGAATAACGGCGCTGCAGTAGAGGCGCTTTTCCGGGAGATTGAGGAACATATTAAAGAAGCGTCAAGAGCAACTGCTCTTGCCTCTTATGCCGAAGATGTAAAAAAAGCGCTCACAGCCCTCAAAAAGATAACCTCATATTTAATTAAGCAATCAACTTCGCCGGATGCCTATCTGGCTTATTCCTGGGCGACACCATATCTTGAAATATTCGGTGACGTCGTCCTGGGTTGGTTCCTCCTGTGGCAGGCCAGAGTTGCTCTCGGCAGTAAAAAGGTAGGCGAAAAATTCCATACGGAAAAAGTCAATACAGCTCAATTCTACATCGGCTCATTACTCCCGGTAGTACATGGGAAAATCGAAGCTATTATGAAGGGCGATAAGTCACTGCTGACCTTTAATAATATTTAAAAATTCCGCACTTATCTTACCGCCCTAACCGGAAAGGAAACATTATGCATTGGAAAGAAGATTATAAAAAGAAACTCAAGTCCTTGAAAGAAGCCGCCCGGCTTGTACGATCGGGAGATTTTATTGGCACCGGCTTGGGTATCGGCGCCTGTTCGGCTGAGATGTTCGAAGCCATTTTGGCCCGGTATGATGAATTGAAAGATGTCAGAATAAGTGATGCCGTTCAGGTAAGGCCAAGCCGCATTTACGATACTGTCTTTATGAAAAGTATTGACGGACATATTAATCTTGCTCCTGCGTTTGGAACGGCGGCGATGCGCGGCATGTATGGTGAAAAAATGGCGGATTTCCTTCCCAACAACAGTTCTGTTGTGGGCGGTGTCTACGGGAAGAAGGCCGACATTTACATTCACATGATTACGTCTCCTGATAAGCATGGTTATGTCAATCTGGGGTTGTCCAATTTTTACAGCATGCAGGCCATCCGTGAAGGCCGCGCTTCAGGACGGCAGCGTGTGACCATCGGTGAAGTAAACGAACAGATGCCCGTTATTTTCGGGAATAACTGGATGCATGTTTCAGAATTCGACGTGTTTGTAGAACACTCGACTCCGATGCCTGTCCTGAATAGAAGCAATGACCGGGGTGATGTGGATGATCAGATCGCTCAATATGTGCTGGAACTGATCAAAGACGGCGATACTTTCCAGATGGGAATCGGCAGCATTCCGGAAAAAGTGGCCAAAGGCCTTGAAGGAAAATATAATCTTGGCGTGCATACGGAGATGATTCCGATGGGACTGCCTGATCTGGTGGAAAAAGGAGTTGTGACTAACGCCTTAAAGCCGATGCACCGGGGTGTTACTGTGGCCACTTTTTCTCTGGGTGATAATGATTTGTACGAATATGGGAGGGAAAACTCCGCCTGCGAATTCTATCCCGCAAGTTACACGAATAATCCCATGGTTATTGCCAAATATCCCAATTTCGTAGCCATGAACATGGCGCTCATGGTTGATCTTACGGGACAGATCAACTCGGAAGGATTGGGGCATCGGCAGATAAGCGGCAGCGGCGGCCAGCTCGATTTCCAGATCGGTGCCATGTATTCGGAAGGTGGAAGAGCGCTTACGCTTTTGACATCAGCGCGCAGGATGAAAGACGGTACCCTCGAATCATCGATTGTTCCTGAACTGCCTGTCGGTTCTCCTGTGAGTGTTCCCAGAACTTATGCTGACTACATAATAACGGAATATGGGATTGCGCATTTAAAGAATAAAACAGTCCGGGAACGGGCCGAGTCTTTGATTGCAATAGCGCATCCGGATTTGCGCGGAATTTTGCGGGACAGTATGAAGAAGAATTTTTACCCGGGTCAAGGTAAAAAGGTGTCGGATAGAAATAGATAAAATTAATTTTTAAGCGGTTGGTGAGGTTTCCGGTAACTCGTAGGAAAGGACAATATTAAATCAAAGGAGAGAACTATGAAGAAAAAGTTTTTTGTTTCGATGTTGGCGGCTTTTGTTTTCCTGGTGGGCACTTCTTGGCAATGCTTTGCAGCGGAACCGGTATACAAGTTAAAGATGCAGTCCTGGCGCGTGGCATCGGAAAAAGCGATGAAATACTACAAGGATATGTGCGAAAAGCACATTCCCGCCATGACGGGTGGCAGAGTTCAGATAAAAATGTATTGGGGCGGTGATCTCGCGAAAGTTTCGGAAATGCTCAATGCCACAAAGACGGGAATCATTGATATCGGTCTTGCTTCATCTTATTACTATTCGGGCGTCATTCCCGCAGCCGCGGTGGAATATGGTCTTCCTTACGGTTTCCGGATGCCTTCCGAGGTGCACAATTTTTTCTATGGTGATAAACTGCCCGGCACGTTCGGCGGATGGCGGGCCATCGATATTCTCCAAAAGGAATATGAGAAATACGGTGTCCATCTGCTGGTCAGCGGATATGATTGCTGGCCTAATACCGTTATGTTCCGGACTCCCGTAAAAACTATCGACGATATCAAAGGCAAGAAAGTGCGTGTTTCCGGTTTGATGATGAACTGGTTCCAGAAACTAGGTGGTCAGGGAGTTACCATTCCCGGTGAAGATACATACAATGCCATTCAGACGGGAGCCATTGACGGAGCCAGTTGGGGCGCTTCCATGGGTATGTGGAGTATGAGGTTTCATGAAGTTGCCAAATATTATCTGAATCCTTCTGTTATTCCCGTTGGTTCCGCTAATGTCATCGTAAACAAAAAGGTTTGGGATTCCATGCCGAAAGACATTCAGGCTATTCTGGAAAACGCATTCATGAAGGCCGGTGTGGAATTCACCAATCATCAGAACTGGACCGGTGAACAGTGGGGCTTGCAAAAAATGAGAGAAGCCAAAGTACAGGTCAATGAACTCAAAGGCGCCGATTACGACAAGGCGCTCGCTGCGGCTCTGGAAATCTGGGACGAAGTGGCGAAGAGAGACGAAGCATCGGCGAAACTCGTAGCCATGCAGAAAGATTACATGAAGCAAATGGGCTACTTAAAGTAGACGAAAGATTGGCCAGGGTGGTGGAGTGGTGTCGCAAATACAAATATTGCGGCGCCACTCCACCACTGCCTCATTTTGATATATTTCTGAAGTGATCTCCGGGCAACGAAAGGGTAATAAAATGGATGCATATGTTAAATGGGTAAATAAATTGTCAGACTGGGTTGGCCTCGTTCTGATGTGGCTGGGATGGTTTCTGATGGCCATCATCGTTTATGAGGTGCTGATCAGAAATATTATGAACAGACCGACCATCTGGGCCCATGAATTGAGCGTCATGGTGTTCGGCGCATTGACCATTCTCAGCGGCGGCTATACATTGAAGGAAAAGGCCCATGTTAATATGGATCTTCTCTATACATCGCTGTCCGCCCGGGGAAAAACCATTTTGGATATAATCTCTTTTCCGTTTTTGTTTGTTTTTGCCGGTGTGCTCATGTGGCTCGGATGGAAATTTTTCCTGGATTCCTTCGGGACATTGGAGGTTTCAATTACACCATGGGCGCCGGCGGTTTGGCCCATTAAATTCCTGATACCACTGGGTGCCCTTCTCTTGCTTCTGCAAGGTATCGCAAAGCTGATAACCGACCTAAGAACAATCTGCGGCGGGAAAGGGGATAGTAAATAATGGAAGCAAGTACAATTACAATTTTATTAATTCTCGCGATGATGGTGACTCTGATCATCGGTGTGCCGATTTCCTTCGCTCTGGGATCAATCGGCGTTATTTTCACCTTTTTTCTGTGGGATCCCACAGCCATGATGGTCGTTCCCTCGCTGATTTTCGGGAAAGCCATGTCGTCCTTCGGACTTCTGGCTATACCACTCTTTCTCCTTATGGGTATTATTTTGCAGTATTCGGGCATCGCGGAAAGTCTTTTCAGTTGTTTTCATATGTGGGCCGGCAGAGTGAACGGTGGATTGGCCGTAGCGGCCGTTATAGTGTGTACAATCTTTGCCGCCATGACCGGCATCGGTGGCGCCGGTACGGTTACGATGGGACTTATCGCCCTGCCCGCAATGATAGCTAAAAAATACGACGTAAGATTGGCCCTGGGCTGTATCGGAGCAGGCGGCGCCTTGGGGATTCTTATTCCTCCCAGCATTATAATGATTATTTACGGGATGATCACTCAGGTTTCGGTAGGCCGGCTTTTCGCGGGAGGTATTCTGCCCGGCATACTGCTTGCGGGATTGTATGTTATCTACGTCCTTATTTTATGTAAGATGAAGCCAGAGAAAGGTCCCGGCGTCGCGGAAGCGGAGAGGATCAGTTTTCATCAGAAAATAAAGGCGACAATGCCGGTCATAGGCCCTTTCCTGCTTATATGCCTGGTTCTGGGTTCGATGTTCCTGGGGTTTGCCACACCGACGGAAGGTGCGGCGGTCGGTGCCGGCGGTAGTTTTGTTTTAATGCTTTTAGGCAAGAAATTCAACTGGCAGTCCTTCAAAGAGATTTCTCTGGGCACATTGAAGCTGACCGGAATGGTTATGTGGATCATCATTGGGGCCTATGCCTTTTCCACGGTGTACATGGCCCTGGGTGCTTCGGATTTTGTTGCTAATCTGATCCAGGATCTGCCATTCAGTCATTGGACAGTCTTCTTCATCATCCAGGTTCTGTTTTTTATTCTCGGAATGCTGCTCGATCCATCGGCTATTTGCATGATTACCGCTCCGATTTGCATGCCTATTGTCGAAACATTCGGCTATGATCCGGTCTGGTTCGGGGTTATTTTTGTTATGAACATGCAATGTGCTTATATTTCCCCGCCGTTTGGATACAACCTTTTCTATTTAAAGGCAATTGCTCCGCCGGCGGTTGGAATCAGAGACATCTATTGGTGTATTATTCCCTTCATCGTTATTCAGCTCATTGCTTTGGTGATTGTATCGATATTCCCGCAGATAGCACTGTGGATACCGAATATGATTTTTGGAGCTGGAGGCTGATATAAAGCAAGTCAAAAACGATATTTTCCAGTTCATTGAAAAGAGCAAGTGAATCACGAAAGGCGGCATGTTTGCGATGCCGCCTTTCGTGTAAATAAGAATGCGTTCCCGTACATTTTATCGGCCTGTGCGGGAGTGCGATTATTTTTTTACGATTAATTGCCGCAGCCTGATCTTTTATATTCCCAAACATTTTTGCCATTGTGAATTAAAACAAGAGAGCAAAGAATATCTTGACAGCAAAATCAGCGTTTATTATAAAGCAAATAAATTCATTAAAGTAAATTATTGAACCTTTTAAAACGGAGTATTACGGAAACTTTTATTATTAATCTTACCCGATAATTTATGCATTTAAGCAGAGAATCATGATTGAAAAACAAATTGCAGATGGAATAAAGAAAATACGCGGGATCAAAGGTCTTACGTTAAAACAGTTGGGGCTGAAAACAGGTATTTCTCCGGGCATGCTTTCGCGTTTGGAAAACAACCAATCTTCACCGCCTATTGCTACGCTGGCAAAAATTGCCCAGGGTTTGGAAGTGCCCATCAGTATCTTTTTCGAAGAAAACGGAAATACAACGGATCAAAAGTATACTGTTACGCGCAATGGTCAAAGACGACAGGTAGTTCGCCGTGGCACCGACATCGGGTTTATTTATTACGCCTTTAATGCTGCCAAAGACCTCCATCTCATTGAAGCTTTTATCATGAAGCACCCGCCGCTGAAGAAAAAAATAAAAGTACTGTATGATCATCCGGGTGAAGAATTTGTTCTGGTTTTAAAAGGATCAATTGAATTGATTTATGGCCATGAAACAATACCCCTGGCCGTAGGCGATGCCATCCATTTTGATCCGTCAGTACCTCATCGTGCTCAAAACGTGGGCAAAGAAATGTCTGAATGCCTTGTGGTTATTGCCGGACAAAAGAGTAACGTCAAGAGAAATATCTGACGTTATTTTAAAAATACATCTTCTTCGTATTCAAGATAACCTTCAAAGAATAATTTACATGCATTTCGTTTACATCACTTGCTGATGTTGAATGATATACCGGCCGACGGAGATAGCCTATTCTCTGCATTCCGCAGACTCCGGCAGTATCAGTGCAACCCATTTTGGTAATAATGTTGTCCCGCCACTACTATAATGTTTTCACCGGTACATAAAAAATATGTTTGATGAAATGTTCTATTTGATAGACCATTATCCATATACACCTGACTAAAATAAAATTGCTCATCCGCAGAAAACAGTTTTTCGAAAGTAAAATATCCGACATTAAAATGATTAATTATATGCAAATTATTTCGCTAAACAAAACAAAAGCTTCCGATTAAAGTTTACTATTAGTAAAAAAAATGCTTGACATTAAACAATTATTAACTATCATGCAACATAGTTCGTATAATGAAACATTATCGCTGTAATGCGGCTGGCGATAATCCGGGTAGATAATCAAAATAAATATTTTCCAACAAAAAACAGAGGGAGGTAATGTACGATGAAAAAACTTTTTTGTGTTTCTATCGCCGGGATGTTTTTTTTCTTACTGACGAGCTTCGCTTTTGCCCTGGAAATTAAATTTGCTCATGTGGTTAATGAAAAAGATGCCTTTCATGTAGCGGCGGAGAAGTTTAAGGAACTTACCGAAAAGAGCTCCAAGGGAGAAATTACAGTCAACATTTTTCCCAATGCCAAGCTTGGTGATGAACGCACTCTTCTGGAACGGATGAAAATGGGGATCGTCGATGCCGCAATCATTACCACCGGACCGATCATCAATTTTGTGCCGTCGTTCGGTGTTATCGACCTGCCGTTTATCTTTCGTGATCCGGATCATGCATACAAAGTTCTGGATGGACCTGTCGGCCAGAAGCTTCTCGTTTTAATGGAGACGCAGGGGTGGAAAGGACTGGCCTTCGGCGAGCGTGGATTCCGGAATCTCACCAACAGCAAACGCAAAGTTGTCACCCCGGGAGATATAAAAGGACTGAAAATCCGTGTCATGCAAAATCCGGTTTATGTTGATTCTTTTACGGCTCTGGGAGCCAATGCGGTTCCCATGGCCTGGACCGAAGTGCTCACAGCGCTTCAGCAGGGCACTGTGGACGGCCAGGAGAATCCTCTCAATGTCATAGTCGCTTTCAAACTTAACGAGATGCAGAAATATCTGAGCATTACCCGTCATGCGTATGCCCCGGCTGTGATTCTCATGAGCATGAAGTTGTGGCAGAAGCTTACACCCGCACAGCAGGCACTGGTCAAGGATGCCGCACAAGGTGCAGCCGTATTTGAACGGGATTGGGATAACAAAATGGAAGCGGTTTGGCTCAAGGATCTCCAGGCCAAAGGTATGATGGTGAGCAATCCGGATTTGAAACTATTCCGCGAAGCGGCAAAACCGGTTTATGATAAATACACCCCGGCATTCGGTAAAGATATAATCGACGCGATCATCAACACCAAGTAAGGAGTACCCTTATGACAGCTGAAATAGTAAGTGGAACGGGGGCAGAGGTTACCGCCGCTCCATCACTGCTTCTTTCCTGGAGCAATCGGATCAATAATTGGAGTGAGAAAGTACTTTTCGGACTGATGCTGGCCATGATCTTTTTCACTACTCTCCAGGTTATTGCCCGCGTATTTTTTACCGCCCTTTCCTGGTCGGAAGAAATCACCTGCTTTCTTCTGGTTTATGCATCACTTGTCGGGGCTGCGGTGGCCTTTAAAAGGGGAGCCCATATTGCCGTAACCTTCATCGTTGAATTCCTGCCTGCCGTAATCCGGAAATCTTTGACAATTCTGGTGCACTTTCTGGGCATCGGTTTTTTTGCAGTTATTGCCACTTACGGGATATCGCTCATGCAGGCGGAGCGGAGTCAAGTTTCACCGGCAATGATGATTCCCATGGCTTGGGTATATCTGATCTTCCCGATTACAGGCGTCGTCGTCATTCTGCATCTTCTGGCGTCGATCGGCCAGATACTAAAGAGGAGGTAATGTATGGGCTGGGTTCTCTTTGGTAGTTTCTTCCTGCTTCTGCTCATCGGTGTTCCTGTGGGTCTGGCTGTGGGGCTTTCGGCGCTCATTGTCTTTATTCTCAACGGTATTCCTCTGCAAATGGTTCCTCAAACAATTTTTGAGGGCAGCAGTTCTTTTGCCCTTGTGGCCGTTCCGTTTTTTATCCTGGCCGGAGATATTTTAGCCCGGGGTGGAATTTCAGAACGCATCCTTGCCGTGGCGGAAGCAACCATCGGACGAATACGCGGCGGATTGGCAATTGTTGCCACCATGGCCTCCATGTTCATCGCCGCCATCTCCGGTTCCGGTGCTGCGACTACGGCGGCAGTGGGGGCATCCCTGATGCCGGAGATGAAAAAAAAGAAATATGACGAGGATTTTTCCGCCGCTCTGATCGCTTCATCCGGCAGTATCGGGGTGGTTATTCCTCCCAGTGTGCCTATGGTGCTCTATGCTGTGATTGCCGGTGAGGGAGTGGCCAAATTATTCATGGGTGGATTTCTTCCGGGGACACTTATGGGAGCGGGTTTGATTACTTATGCAGTCTGGTGCTCACATAAACACAACTATCCCGCAAGCGAAAAATTGCCGTTAAAAGAAGTGGGAAAGAGGTTTGTATCTTCTCTGTGGGGGCTGATGACTCCGGTTATTATCCTGGGGGGGATTTTCTCCGGCTATTTTACGCCTTCTGAAGCCGCTGCTATTGCCGTTGATTATTGCATTCTCATTGCCTGGGCCATCTACCGGTCTCTGGATTTTAAAAAGTTCTACAAATTGGTCGTGGGTGCGGGAGTTACATCGGCATTGATTATGTTTATCATCGGTACAGCCAAGATTTTCGGGTGGGGGCTGGCCTTTTATCAAATTCCCGAGGCTGTCGCCAAATCGATGATCGACATTGCGGGTAATAATTATTTTGCGATCTACCTGATGATCAACATCATCGTGCTGATAGCCGGATGTTTCATGGAAACAGCTTCCGCCTTGATTATTTTAACCCCCATATTCCTTCCTCTGATCGAGGCTGTGGGGGGTAATCTTATCCATTTCGGCGTAATTATGACTATGGGACTTGCCATCGGTATGACCACTCCTCCCATGGCCATCGACATCTTTGTGGCGAGTGCCATCAGCGGGCGTTCCTTGGAGCAGATCAGCCGGGCTATTTGGCCGATGGTGATTGTTCTTTTCACCGTACTTTTTATTTGTACGTATATTCCCTGGTTCGTGATGATACTGCCGAGGATTTTCATGGGTGTTGGATGAGATTGTCTTTCCAGCCAAAAGGAATCCCGATATTTTTATTATTGAATAAACTCATAAGGAGAAAAAATATGCGTTCGGATATTTTGAAAAAGAATGTGGAAACCATACCCCATCGGGCATTATTGATGTCGGCGGGGTTGCAGAAAGATGATCTGGAAGCAGGCAAACCATTCATTGGTGTTGCCAACAGTTATAATGATCTTATCCCCGGACACATTCATCTTGGAGAACTTACCCGGGAAGTAAAACGAGGCATCCGTGATGCCGGCGGCGTTCCCTTGGAATGGGGTGTTCCCGGTATTTGTGACGGAATTGCCATGTCGGTGGAGATGCGGCTCAGCCTGCCCAGCCGCGAACACATTGCCGATAATATTGAGCTCATGACTCTTTCCCACAGCCTGGATGGATGGATTGGTGTGACCAATTGCGATAAAATCACTCCCGGCATGCTTATGGCGGCGGGTCGCCTTAATCTGCCGGCTATTATGGTTACAGGCGGTCCCATGAAAGCCAATGTTATCGATGGGAAGAAATATCATCCCATACAAGGCTTTAGTATGGTCGGGGAGATCAAGGCGGGGAAAATGAGTATGGAAGAAGCTGAAAAACGGCTTGACTGCATGGTGTGCGGAGCGGGGTCATGCGTCGGACTATACACTGCCAACACAATGGCTGTCGTAACTGAATCCCTGGGAATGTCGCTGACTAAATGTGCCACTACACCTGCCCTGGATCCGCTGAAAAAGCAGCAGGCCTATGAATCCGGGAAAAGAATTGTGGAACTGGTTAAAAAGAACATCCGTCCCCGGGATATTATGACCAAAGCCGCCTTTGAAAATGCCATCCGTGTGGATATGGCTATGGGGGGATCGACCAATACGGTTTTGCACATTCCCATGATAGCCCGGTCCGTCGGTATAGATATCGCAGTCGATCAATTCGATGCGATATCCCGGAAGATGCCGCATTTGTGCTCGATCATTCCCGCCGGGCCATATGAGATAACCGACATTAATGCCGCAGGCGGAGTTCCGGCGGTAATGAAGCGAATCTTGGGTATGCTGAAAGACAACCCCACGGTAAACGGAAAATCCATCCTGGAGATAGCCCAAGCGGCAACGGTGATCGACGAGGAAGTCATTCGCAGTATGGACAATCCGTATCATCAGGAGGGCGGGATAGCGGTTTTGAAAGGAAATATCGCCGCGAGCGGCATCATAAAACAAACTGCGCTGGCTCCGGAAATGTTTGTCCATAAAGGGCCTGCAAAAGTATTTTATAACGAGCAGGATTTGCTTGATGCTATTGAGACAAAAAAAATCGCCGAAGGTGATGTTCTGGTTCTTCCCTTTCAGGGGCCTGCCGGAGCGCCGGGAATGCCGGAAATGCTTACACCCACCGATGCCGTCAAGGGCGCCGGTTACAAACGTGTCGCCCTGCTTACGGACGGACGTTTTTCGGGAGCCACTACCGGCCCGTGTATCGGCCATATAGAAATGGAAGCTTTTAACGGAGGAGCAATCGGTGCGATCAAAGACGGGGATATGATTGAAATAGATATTCCCAACCGCACACTGAATGTAGTGCTCAGTCCGGAAGAAATCAAGAAAAGGTTGTCATCGGTGCGCAGCGTGGAAAGAAAACTCACATCGATGCTGGAGAACTATCGTAAAACGTACACCGGAGTGAATTGCTACGGGAAATAAAACTATTCATAAACATAAAAAGATTTCAGCTATGCGGGGCATTTTCCACCGGAGATACGGTAAGTCTCCTTTTTCATCTTTCCAGGCTCAGACCGGAATCCGGTAATTGTTTGATAATGCTGGATTCCGGCAAAAGCCGGAAAGAGAAAGGAAGCATTTTTTCGGGGGATTGTATTAGGATGCAAATTGTTAATTGATCAGCACAAACAAAAATGCACTCCCGCGCATTGATATGTACAGGAGTGCATGATTTTTTAAAGAGTTAATTAAATAGCTCTGACGTTTTCCGCTTCCAGGCCTTTTTTACCCTGGCGCACATCAAAACTTACCTGCTGGCCTTCGGATAAGGTCTTAAACCCATCACCGCTGATGGCACTGAAATGTACAAAAACATCATCACCGCCGGTCTGTTCGATAAAACCGAAGCCTTTACGCTCATTAAACCACTTTACTTTACCGTCTGACATCGTATTAAATCCTCCTTTCTAAAAATTTCTCAAGTCGAATTAACACGGTGCAGAACTGAAAAAGCCACCAGACTCTAAAGAACATGGTGGCTTACCTTTGTACTTCAAAATGTCTAAATTCAACTTTCATCTGCATCTTACATGTCCAAATGACACCCTGACGCAAACTCGGAGGCACCCTACGCTCAATATCAATTAATGTCAAGACATATTTTTAATATGAAGAAGTACAATAAATACTTGCAGGCAATGCCGGTATTCAGGTATCTTTCTGACCGATAATTAATCCTTGAGGAGTAGAAATGGAAGCAGAAAAACATTATGGGCCGGTATGGTTTTTAAGTGGAGAAAAAGGGGGCCGTTACCCGAGTTGCAATGCGATTTTTATCAAAGGTCCGAATATACTAATTGATCCGACGGCGACGAGGGAAAGATTGGAACAGATTCATGATGAAGAGGGAGTGAGTGAAGTATGGCTGAGCCATGTTCATGAAGATCATATCAGGCATCTGAGTTTATTTGCTGATTGCCCCCTTGGTGTGTCCCGGGAAGACGCCCCGGGAGTTACGGATATAGAATTGTTGCTGGACAGTTACGGAGCGACAGGCAATATCAGAGAGTACTGGCATCAATATATGCTGGATAAATTCGATTATCATCCCCGGCAGGTATCGCGCATTTTACAGGCGGGGTCGGTAATCGATCTGGGAGGAATAACGGTAGATGTAATTGGGACTCCCGGACATACACCGGGGCATTTGTCTTTTTATTTCCGGGAACAGGAGATATTATTTCTGGCCGATTATGATCTGACCAAGTTTGGGCCGTGGTATAGTGACCGGGGAAGCAGTATTGCCGATACTGTGAGGACAATTGAACTGTTGCGGAAATGGCCGGCCCGGGTATGGATGACATCTCATGAAATGGGGATACTTGCGGACAATCCGGGCGAGCTGTGGGATAATTATTTGAAAATAATAGACAAAAGGGAAGAAAAACTGCTGGATCTTCTTGCCGAACCTCGCACATTGCAAGAAATTATCCGGGCCTGCATCATTTACCGGATTCCCCGGAAACCGGAATCATTTTTTGATTTGGGAGAAGAAGGTCACATGAGGAAGCATCTGGAAAAACTGATTGCAGAAAAGCGGGTTTACCGGGAAGGGAATAAATTTGTCCGAGTGTAATATCCGCCCCGGAGAATGTGCCGGGGGCGGCTCTGAATATATTTCAGCGAGGGGAAAATATGACAGCAAAGAAAAAACAACTGTTTGAGCATGACGATCGTCTGGAGAGGTTATCGGTGGCCGGGCGGGAGAAAATATTGGACGATAAACTTCACAAACTGGTGACTTACGCATACAAGAATGCTCCTGCCGTAAGGGAACGGTTTGATCAGGCCGGTATCAAACCGAAAAGCGTCCATAGCATTCAAGACTTGGAGGCACTGCCGATCCTGCGGAAAGATGACCTGATCAGGCTGCAGAAAGAAAACCCTCCTTTTGGCGGTTATCTGGCGGTACCGATTGCCGGTTTGGGAAGAGTGTTTCAGTCCCCGGGCCCTATTTACGATCCGGAGCGGAGGGGCCGGTCGGCGCAATCCGATTTCGGTAAAGGGCAGATCGTAATTAATACATGGTCTTACCATATTACGCCGGGTGGTTTCATCGTGGAAGACATGCTCAGGAATATGGGCTGCACGGTATTTCCCGCCGGTCCCGGAAATACTGATTTGATCTTGCAGGTTATGTACGATCTCAGGGCGGCGGGCTTTGTGGGAGCACCCTCTTTTCTTAATGCCGTTATCAGGAAAGCCGAAGAGAAGGGGTATGATTTCCGGAAGGATTTTAATCTGCGCTGGGCGATGGTTTTCGGCGAGATGGGAGGCGACGTATTAAGAAAAATGTTTACGGAGAAATACGGGATCGAGTGTATCTGGGGCGATGCCTATGCGACTGCGGATCTGGGATTTGTGGCGACATCCTGTGAAAAGAACTGCGGCATGCATGTAACCACCGATGCCATTGTGGAGATAGTTGATCCGAGTACGGGGAAAGCGCTGGAGCCGAACAAAGTGGGAGAGATTGTGGTGACGCCGTTTGACGAAGTATATCCGCTGATCCGCTTCGGAACGGGAGATTTATCGTGTTTACAGGAAGAAGTATGTGCCTGCGGCCGGACGACGGCCCGCCTGCCGAAAATCATGGGCCGTTCGGGCGATGCGGTGCGTGTACGGGCGATGTTTGTGCATCCCAACCAGACGGATCAGGTTGCCGCGAAATACCCGGAAATTGCCGCCTATCAGCTGGTTGTGACGAGAGCCGACAACCGGGACAACATGGTCATGTCGGTGGAACTTTGCCGTGAGCCCGCCGATAAGGAGAAGTGGCTCGCAAATCTGGATAAGGATTTTCGGGATATCTGCAAGGTAAAATGTGATGAAGTGTGTTTTGTCCCCGCAGGTACAATGGAAAAAGGGGCCAAAAAAATCGTGGATAAAAGGACATATTGATTAATGTGGTTAGTCTGAGCGGAGGATATTGATTATCCGGTGATTGAAATAGTTGTATGATTAGCCCGGGGACCTTGCAGCGGGAAATTATTATCTTACAAGGAAAGCGATAAAAATAACAATTGCTCCCAGAATAAATCTATACCAGGAAAAGGGCAGGAACGTTTTTGTCTGAACATAACGCATGAGAAACCATATTGCGGCAATACCGGTAATACATGAAACTATCATTCCGAGAATAAAATTTCCCGTAATCATGGTCGGATGGGAAATTACATAAGGCAGCTTGACTGCGGCTGCGCCGAAAATGATCGGAGCGGAAAGCAGAAAAGAAAAGCGGGCCGCGGCATCTCTGGTCAAACCAAGAAGCAGGCCGACAGTCATAGTAATTCCGGAGCGCGAAACCCCGGGAATGATTGCCAGGGCCTGTGACAGGCCTATTAAAAAACTTGTTCCGAACGATATATCATTTATGCCGGTTTTTTTTGTACTTTTCCGGTCCGCCCAGTATAAAATAATGCCCAGTAAAATCAGCATGGAGGCTATTAAAACGGGATTGCGGAAAGTTGTTTCCGCATATTCCTCCAGCATATAACCTATAGCGGCGCCGGGAATAGTAGCAGCCACCAGATACCAGAACAGCCGCCCGTCCGTGCTTTTTGTGTCGGTAAATCCCTTTGATAATAAGCGCAGCCAGTCCTTCCAGAAATAAACGGCCACGGCAATTAATGTTCCCAGATGCAGGGCGATATCAAAAGTAAGGCCGGGATCTTCCCATTTAAAAAGCCAGGGGACGAGCACCAGATGAGCGGAACTTGATATAGGCAGAAACTCTCCCAGACCTTGAACTAAACCTAAGATTACAGCCTCAACTGTCGTCAACTTTCACCTCTTTTTTGTGAATAAAAAACAATGGAGATAACTGCTTTGGATGATTGTCCAATATATTAATATTATCCGGTTGTCCATATTCTTTGTGAAAAAAACAGCGACAAGGTGCAGGCATTGACACAAATTGCCGACGGTGCTAAATGAATTAAACTTAATAATACACCGGCGGGAGGATGACAACGTATGTCGGAACTGGTCAGATTCGGGGTTTCACTGGAAGAAGGGCTTTTGAGAAGATTCGACGATTTGATTCACCGCCGGAAATATACCAACCGCTCGGAGGCGCTTCGCGATATGATCCGTCAGGAACTGCTTAAACAGGATTGGGAGGAAGGCGGCGAAGTAGCGGGCGCCATTACCTATATTTACGATCATCACACGAGAGAACTCTTAAGCAGGATTATTGATATTCAGCATGACAGTCAGGATGTGATTATCTCCACCCAGCATATTCATCTCGATCACCATAACTGCCTGGAAATTGTTGCCGTCAGGGGGAGAGTGAAGAAAGTTCTGCAGCTTTCCGATTCCTTGAGGGCAATCAAGGGTGTTCGTCACTGTGCGCTCAGTATGACGGGAACGGCGGAAGAAACATTAAGGTAGCTTGGATGGAAGAGGTTTGATAATTCACACGGCCGGAGTAATGATAATTACCACCGTAGTTCATGGTGAATACATTTTTGATTCCGGCCTCTGTTTCGTGGATGCAATAAATGCGTCCAGATCGGAAAATACATTCACACCCGCCAGGCGTTGCATATCCATTTGATAGCGCCCTTCCCAGCCCACCTTTTTCAGCCTCCTGTCCATAACAAGCTGAAGCAGAGGACGGAGAGCATATGTCCATACCGGCACCCACAGGCGTCCTTGTCTTTTGGCCCGCCCGGACGGTTCCCACCATCCCATAATCTTCTGACGATGCAGCCAGACCAGGTATTGCAGCATTTTTTCATCCAGGCAACGGGTTTTAACATTGGCCCAGATACCATTGTAGAATTTGTATTCACGGGCGTTGGTTACCAGCCCCTGGTCCAACAGATCCTGACGCATGACGGTTTGGGGATAAGGAGTCAGTATCTGGCAGTAGCTGGTGTCGGCATCGAGGGATTTTAAGAAGTTATAGTTTTCAATAATATCTTTTTCGTCATCATCCGGGAAACCGAAAATCAAGCCGGCAACAACCATGATACCGTATTTGTGGCAAAGCTGTACGGCCAGACGTGAAGCATCAACAATATCGCCCTTGTGAGCGACCGCCAGGTTTTTTCTGGACACATTTTCAATGCCCAGAAAGATCGACTTAATGCCCGCAGACGACATTTTGCGCACCATCTCTTCGTTTCTGGACATGGAAAGGCAATCGGCCTGGACGATCAGATTCAGTCCCTTATAATTGCGGGCGATAATGGCATCGCAGATTTCAATTACCCGCTTAGGGTCCAGCACAAGATTGTCATCCGCTACAAAAATCAGGCGTGTCCGGCGGTTATAATAAATATCGTCAATATCCGCCAATATCCGTTCAAGAGGATAAGCCCGAAAAGTCTTTCCATACATATGGTTCATGCTGCAAAACGAACAGGCGCGCGTGCAGCCCCGGGATGTTTCCATTACCTCGACTCTGGAAAGCATGACGTGGTATCCCGAGGTCAGGCGGCGGCGGTCGCGGATGGGAATTTTAATCTTTGATAAATCGAGCAGTTCTCCTTTGGGGTTATGCACAAACTCCCGGCCGTCCTTATAAGACAGGGAAGGAATGTCTTCGATCCGGTCACTGCCTTCCAGTGCATTGACGAGCCTGCGGCATGTTTCTTCTCCTTCTCCCCGGATCATAAAATCAATCAGACGCGCTTCCGGTGAACGGGCGATTTCTTCATGCATCAAGGTGGCATGATAGCCACCGATAACGATTTTAACATCAGGCAACAGGTGTTTGATGAGCCGGATCAATTTGACGCAGGTGTCATACTGCCAGGTCATGGCCGACAGTCCGACGAGCTGCGGATGGATTTTTAAGAGTGTTCTGGTCAGATAACTTCTCAGCCGGCAGCGTTTGCGGACAAGGTCGATGATATATACCTCATGCTCCTCATCAATATTGGCGCCCACGCTGGCAATGCCGCAATTGGGCATATGAAAGGCGGCCTCATGCATGATTACCGGCGCTACGTCCGGCATGGACAGCAGAACGATTTTCATAGAAATTCTCTGGTTAAATCAATGATAACATAATAAAAATACCACCTCATGTCAATTGTCTTGCCCTGCATATCGCCTCTTCGTTTAAGAGGGGCGGGAGTGTTTTTCGACAACAACAAAGGGTATGATTAAAAAGTATACCGCCATTGACCATGATGGTGAAATAAAAGAAACAATGAAGGCCAGAGCGGAAATAACGGGTGTAATCATGGATCTGCAAATGCCTTTAAACGCTGTACTTCTGCTGATCGGAGAGGAAGTTATTTCGGGAGTTTTTGCCAGATACCACCAATGAATAAGCAGAAAAAAACCGAGACTGAACATGTTGCCGTGGAAGAGACAGACGGCAAGCTGAACATCGGAATAATCTCCACTGAGATTTGTAGTAAAGGGCATCAAAACCACAAAAATCAGCGTGAACAGTGTGATTCTCATGACAACGGAATCGATTATGCGAATATAATGATACTGCCGGTTGTGGATACGCCAGAAGGAAGCGAGAACGAAGAAAGCAACTATAAAGGATATAAACTCGGACTGCATTCCGGCGAGAATAGGGGCGAGTTTTACCTTGGCTTCCGTTTTGGAAAGGTGCGGAATGACGAGACCGGTGACAAGCAGGGTCATGGCGAACGCAAAAATCCCGTCCACAAGAGCCTCGAGCCTGTTTTTCAAAATTCTGAGATCTTTTTGATCATCCGCCATAAAATCTCTCGTTTTGATTTTTCGCTATATTTGATTTTCAGCAGCCTGTCAGGTATCAAACTTCCAAAAGGGCTGCGGCAACTGCATCCAGGAAAGAATTCATCTCCTCATCAGTCCCGATAGAAACACGAATGAAGTTGTCGATTCCGGGCTTGTTGAAATACCGGACTAAAATGCCCTTAGCCCTCAACTTTTCAAAAAGAACCTTGCCGGGGCATTTATTGCTGCTCACAAAAATGAAATTTGCCTGTGAAGGAATTACATTAAAACCAATTTTCGTAAGTTTTGCCGTTACCCGTTTTCGTGTCTGGATAATTTTTGTTTTCGTCTCCTGAAAATAAGCATTGTCCCTTATTGCCTCTATCGCTCCGGCCAGTGCCAGACGGTCAACAGTATAGGAGTTGATTGAGTCCTTGATGCGAATCATTCCCTCAATCAGACCGGCATTACCCAGAGCATACCCTACCCGCAATCCTGCCAGCGACCGTGATTTGGATAGAGTCTTGATGATAAGAAGATTAGGATAATTTCCGACGAGCGGCACGGAAGATTCACCGCCGAAATCTATATAGGCTTCATCGACTATAACTACGTTGCCTTTATTGCGCTCCAGAACTTTTTCGATCATTTTCCGGGATACGCCTTTCCCGGTTGGGGCATTGGGGTTGGCGATAATAATGCCGCCGTTATCCTGGTAGTATCCTTCCTCATCAATGTTGAATTCACCATCCACCGGGACAAGCCGGCAATTGATATTGAAAAAGGCGGCATAAACCGGATAGAAACTGTAGGTTACCTCGGCGAAAAGCACGGGATTGCCCGCCGGTTCGAAGAATGCCGGAAAAGCAAAGGCCAGTAATTCATCCGAACCATTGCCGATGAAAACCTGATCTTTATTCAGTTGGTAATATCCGGCTATCGTTGCCCGGAGTTCATCACAGGTAGGGTCCGGATAAAGCCGCAGGGTGTCGTTTGTCGCCGCTTTGATCGCTGCAATTACCCGGGGAGAAGGAGGATAAGGATTTTCGTTGGTATTCAGTTTTATGTATCTGCGGTCTTTCGGCTGTTCTCCGGGGACGTAGGCGGTGATTTCTTTTGCCTTTCTGCTCCAGTATCTGTTCATATTAATGTATCCGTCTTTTTTATTAAGTTACTTTTGCTGCTCAACTTTTTTCAGGATCAAGTATAAAGTAATCTATCATAAAATCAATTTCGATGAAAATACTCTCTGCTTATGTCGAAAATCTCCTTCTGGCGAACTGTTAAGCGTCGCCTGGATCTTCCGGTTTGTTCCGAGTAATCTCTTTCCTGTCTTCCTCCAGCCGGAATAGCGGCAAAGCCAAATTCCAATGCAACGCAGCAAGCCGAATTACCAGTGTAACCAGAACGGCAGCTGATACGGTAAAGAGGCTGGGAAGTTGCAGGTAAGTCAGCACTGCCAGCAGAGCGGCGCCGCAGAGACTTGCCGTTGCATAGATTTCCCGGCGCAGAATCAAGGGTATCTCACCGGAAAGAACATCCCGGATAATACCACCGACCACGCCCGTAGTTACACCCATGACGATGGCGATACTGTATACATGGGTCGCAGAAAAGCCCTTCTGGAAACCGATGACCGTGAAAACAGCCAAGCCAACCGCATCAGCATACAATAGAACCGCCGTCGGCATTTTCCAGTGCCGCACCAATACGAATGTGCCGATTGCCGCAATCGCGGCGACCGCGAGATAAACGGTGTCTAAAATCCAAAAGACCGGGGAAGTTCCAAGGATCACATCCCGCAGCGTGCCTCCTCCGAGAGCGGTGACGCAGCCCAGAACCACCACTCCGAAGATATCCATTTGTTTCCTGCCGGCTGCCAGCGCGCCGGAAATTGCGAAGATTGCCGTACCGAAAAGATCTAATATGAAAATCATGAGATTCATGGAAATCACTTAAGTGATATTTTTTACAGACTGTATTTCTGAAAACCCGACCGTCTCTTTCCGTAGGAAACTTTCTTTCACCGTTTTCTATAACTATTATCACATAATATTGAACTGTTAAACTATAATTTATAAGCGGCGGCAATACGCGCGCACTTCGGCGCGGAGCGTAACAATACGGATGGTCATTTTTCAAAAGCCATCTCAGCGTCGCTGGAGCGAAAGCGGCAACTCCAGATTATTTTCTTCAAGCAGGATCTTGTTGGTGAGGATATCTTGGGAGGGGCCGTCGGCTGCGACCGTTCCTTCCCGGATGATAATGCAGCGTTTGCAGACGTCGAAGATCAGATCCAGATCGTGCGAGGCGATGATTTTGGAGTGCTCGAAAGTTTTGAGCAGGTTGATGAGCAGACGCCTTGATTTCGGATCAAGGTTGGCCGCAGGCTCATCCATGGCGAGGATATCCGGTTCCATAGCCATGACCGCAGCGATGGCCACGGCGCTTTTCTGGCCGTTCGAGAGATGGTGCGGCGGTTTATTGATGAGATCATAACAGTTGACCAGATCAAGAGCTGCGCGAACCCGTTTTTGCACATCTTCTTCATCCATGCCGAGGTTTTGCGGACCGAAAGCTACGTCATCGTAAACGGTAGGCATAAACAGCTGGTCGTCGGGATTCTGAAAAACGATACCGACTTTTTTACGTATTTCCCGGCGTGTTTTGCGTGTCAGATGAAGATCGCCGATATTCACCGTTCCTCCAGTCGGCATCAGGTAGCCGTTCATATGCAGAAGTAGCGTGGATTTTCCGGAACCGTTCGCTCCGATAATGCCGACTGATTCCCCGTGGATAATCCGGAAGGAAAGGTTATGCAGTGCTTCCGTCCCGTCGGGATACCGGAAACAGACATCTTTAAATTCCACGATATGATGGCTCATGAGAATATCCCCCGGAAAAAATTGCCGATGATTTGGGTGACCGGATAACAGCGAAAAATAAAGAGACAGACGATAACGGATAAGGCAAAGGCCAGATCACTTGTTGTTAAATGGTATTTTTTACTTACCGGCATATCGCCCTCATAACCCCGAGCCAGCATGGCGAAATAGATTCTTTCCGCTCTTTCCACGGTTCGCAGAAAAAGAACTCCGGCGATACGGACGAAGACTTTTATTTCCGTTCCCTTCCGGCCGTAAGATCTCATGTCGCGGGCACGGACAATGCGCATGACCTCTTCCCCCAGGACGAAGATGTAACGGTACAGGAAAAGGAGCTGAGACACGAAAATAGAGGGAAGTCCCAGCCGCCGCAGGGCGTGACAGATTGTCGGGAAAGAAGTCGTGGCAATAAGGAGCAGCGCCATGCTGACGGTCAGAAAAAATTTAAGCAGGATTGAGGCAAAAGACAACCACCCGGCCGGAAGAGTCAATCCCGGCAGAATCGCAACCTGTCCATGGTCGAGCAGGGGGTTGAAGATGCCGATGAAGATCGCAAAAGGAGAAACAAGGAGAACTTTTTTCAGGATAAAGCCCAGGGGAATCTCTCCGACGGTCAGGAATATTGCCGGAAAGAGCAGAAAAGGGAAAAGGGCCGCCACTTCATACTTGGAAAAGGAAATCACGGTAAAAAGAAAGAGCAGGGTAGTGATCAGTTTGGTCCTGGGGTCGAGCCGGTGCACAAAGGTATCCTGATAGGAAAGCCGGTCGAGATAACCGACATTATAGTATTGTGCGTCAAAAGCCATAAATAAAATACTTCTCAATATGCTGGCAAAATAACATGCACCGGCCCGGTGGCTGCAATCCTTTTGTTCCGGAGCAGGCGTGATGCCTTTTTATTTTATTGCCGCTTGAAAATTCTGATGCCGTAGCCGATGAGAAAAACGATTCCCAGGACAATGCCGCCGCCCACAACACCGGACACTGAAGTGCCCGTATCGATCCCCGGCCAGGCGGGAACTTTCTCCGTTTCCGGTTTTTCTTTATGTGCCTGTTTAAAGTTATAATCCGGAAGGAAAGCGGTCTTCTCCTGAATTTCTTTAAGAACGGGTGCGATTCCCTTCTCCTGCTCTGCAAGTTCTCCTTTGCCGGTGACCTTTTCAATTGACCACTCGAGGCCGTCGGGAGAAGTGGACGCAAACCAGGAAAGCACACCGCCTGTTAAGACAGCAAGAACCACAAAGACAATCAGGATGTTTTTGCAGGGCAGACCGGCGGCAGGAGGGCGGGAAACTGCGCCCGTATCCAGAATCTCCGGCCGGGCGTTCTTAACATAACTGAGAATTCCAGCGGTGACGATTCCCTCCACAAGGCCGATGGCCAGATGTATCGGCTGCATGAGCAGGACAAAAGTATGGAAAGGCAACTCACTTTTGCCGGAGAGGATTGTTTCCAGAACTACCGAAAAGGCGCCGAATTGCAGCGCCACAATGACGCTGAGAAGTGACGCAATAAAAATCCTCCGGTAATTTCCTCCGTCTCCCGCTATAGGCTTATAGATAAGATAATAGCCGATAAAGCAAGGATAGAGGCCGAGATTCCAGACATTGCAGCCCAGGGCAAGAAGTCCCCCGTCGGCAAAGAAGAGAGCCTGGACGGTGAGGACCGAGGCAACAACAACAAATGCCGCATAAGGCCCCAAAAGGGCGGCAAGGATCATACCTCCTCCCAGGTGTCCGCTTGAACCAGTTCCCGGTATGGTAAAATTGATCATTTGGGCGGCGAAAATGAAAGCGCCCATTACTCCCATAAGAGGGATCGTTTTGTTGTCGATTGTTTCCCGGATTTTCCTTGAGGAATACCCGAGGACGGCGAGAGACCCGGCCCACATTGTGGCTCCTACGGCCGGGGAGATTAGGGCGTCTGCCATGTGCATAAATAGAACTCCTTAAAAGCGGATGGTGATCCCCGCCATCCATGACCAGTCGGTTTCCGATGAAGTTAAGCCGTATTTGACTCCGCAGTCGAGATCAAAATTTTCCGTGACGGAATAAATAATTCCGCCGATAAGAAAGGCCGGATTGTTTCCGGCGTTATCATCGGGATTGCGTTCGATCCCCACATTGGCGGCAAGTTTTAAATCTTTGACGATTTCCCAGGTTGCGGCGAAGGAGGCATGCCAGATATTTAATTGTTCATCGGCCTTATTTTCATTGCGGATATATCCGAGGTTGGTATGGAAGGCCCAGGAGCCCAGTTCCTGAGATCCGATTAAAAAAAGCTGGCCGCCGATTTTTCCGGTACCCAAGCCTTTTTCCTCATTGCCGGTGGGGAAACGGATACCCGGTTTCAGGGCCAGAGAGAAACCGTTTTTCTCCCAGAAGCGCCATTTCGCTTCGAGGACTGTATCGGAAATACCTTTTTCGTCATAGGTGGTCACTTCATTTTCTTCAGTTCTTCCCCATTGATACGGAAGTGTTACCACGAGATCAACAGTATCGGTGATTCCATAAGAAATTGTGGTCGAGACCTGGCCTCCCGTAGATTTGACGCCGGTACCGTCAATCTCTTCTTTGTCCGAATCGTATTGTCCGTTTAATTCCAGTTGAAATTTTTCTGTGCCCTGTGTTCCCGTGTCATCAGTGATGAGCGGGTGGGCAGCCTGCGATATTCCCGGGAGAAGCAAAAAAGCAGTGAAAATTAATCCGACAAGCAAGCATTGGCAGCGCATTTTTAATCTCCAATAGTGTCACGAATGTAAAATAAGTAGCACGAAAAGATGTTTTGTCAAGCTTTTTTTCAAAAGACGGCGGAATGCCGAATAAATGACTAGTAAAAAAAATCATTACCGGATTGACAAAGCTTACGAGATATATAAAACTACCGCACAAAGCTTACCTCTGGAATTGATGAGCTTCCGAGGCAGCCGGGTACATGCTGTAATTGAAAATGATGAAGAAAATCCGGCAGGGTTTTTCTGCCGGAAATATTTGGATTTGTTCGGTTAAACCGAAGGCCGATGTTGGCGGTTGCCGAAAAATAATTATATAAATTTATGAAAAAGGAGTGTTTTTATGATGACAGATAATCGTCCCGCCAGGTTTCGTGGGGCTGCACGTTATGTTCTCGACGAAGAATTGGCTAAAATTGTAAATATTTCCATGTCTCTGGAAATGCCGCTTTTGCTGAAAGGCGAGCCGGGGACGGGAAAAACAATGCTCGCGCATGCCATTGCGGAAAGTCTGCATATGCCGCTTATCGTGCTTAATGTTAAATCCAGTATGAAACTGATCGACGCCCTTTATCAATACGACACGTTAACCCGCCTCAATGACAGCCGTTTCGGCGATTCGAAACGTGACGTCAGCAATATTGAGGAATACATCAAAATGGGCAAAATCGGTCAGGCCTTTGTGGCGGAAAAAAAGGTGATCCTTTTGATTGATGAAATCGATAAGGCGGATACCGATTTTCAGGATGACATGCTGGATATTCTCGACCAGATGCAGTTTGATATTATGGAAATTGATAAAACAATATCGGCCCGGAACCGGCCCGTTGTAATAATTACATCAAACGCCAAAAAAGATTTGTCCGATCCTTTTCTCGGACGGTGTAATTTTCATCATATTGCCTTTCCCGACCGGGATTTAATGAGGCAGATTATCGGTGTTCATTTTCCCGGGTTAAACGATAATCTGGCAGCAGCCTGCCTGGACGCTTTTTACAAATTGCGCGATGTCCGCGGAGTGGAGAAGAAGCCGGCCACGCGGGAATTGATTAACTGGATACGGGCTCTGCAGGCTGATCCGGATTTCCAGATCAAAGACATGAAACGCGGACAAATTCCTTATGCGGGAGTGTTGTTTAAAAAAAGCAGTGATCTTTATCTGGCCACCCATCAGGGATCAGGAATTAAATAGGACGGCGGATTTATGTTTGTGAATTTCTTTTACATGTTGCGTGATCAGGGCATTCCCGTTTCTCCCACGTCCTTTTTGCGCCTGCAGAAAGCACTGGGATTGGGGCTGATCCGCTCTCTGGAAGATTTTTATATCGCCGCCCGCTGTCTGCTCGTCAAAAGCGAGCGCTATTTTGATGCTTACGATCAGATTTTTGCCCGGGCCTTCCGCGGAGTGGTTGAAGCGGAACCGACTGAAGACGAGCTCACGGAAATTGCTCGCGCTTTGCTGGAGGAATGGCTACGCAATCCGGCAGCAATGGCGGGTGCTTTGGGAATACCAGAAGACAAAATTCAGGAAATGACTCCGGAAGAATTACTGAATTATTTTCGCGAAAGGTTAAAGGAACAAACCGAAGCCCATTCCGGCGGCAACTACTGGATTGGAACGAAAGGTACTTCTCCTGTCGGCCATTCGGGATTTCATCCCGGCGGCATGCGCATAGGCGGATCGTCGGCTAACAAGTCGGCGATTAAAGTGGCGCTCGAAAGGCGTTACCGAAATTATTCCCAGGAAGGACCGATTACCCCCTCGCAAATAGGCGAAGCCCTTAAAAGACTGAAGCATCTTGTCCCCTCCGGACCGCGCGATGTCGTAAACATTGATAAAACAATTTATTCGACAATGCGCAATGCCGGTGAAATTGAGATTGTGTTCGACCGTCACCTGGCCGACCGCCTGAAAGTGAAGCTTCTTATCGACAACGGCGGCTGGTCGATGGATCCTTATGTGGAGCTGGTGCAGATTCTTTTTCATTATGTTAATTTTCAATTCAAGGAACTCGAAATTTATTATTTCCACAATACTATTTATAAGAATGTGTGGCAGGATCCGGAGCGACACAAAAAACCGATACCGGTTGAAGATTTTGTCCGCAGCGATCCGGAGACAAGGTTGGTTATTGTCGGCGATGCCTCCATGGCCCCCTATGAGCTTCTGGATCCCTCGGGTGTTATTTACTTTAATCAGAGCTATTCCCGTGCCAGTATTGAATATTTAAAAGATCTGGCCAGAATATTCCGGCATGCGGTCTGGTTCAATCCCGTAGCCCAGGATATGTGGGATCGGACATGGACCATTCATAGTATCCGGCAGATATTCCCGATGTTTGAACTTTCGCTGGATGGTCTGGAAAAAGCGGTTAAACATTTAATGTCCCGTAATTAATCTCCGAAGATAACGGAGCCTCTCCCAATTTCCATTACGGGAGTTTGTGTCCGATAATCCGATGTTAAAACATTTATCCGGGAACTGCATAACTGATCCGGGTTTCGGGGTTGTTTTTTCTTGACACCGGGATGAATATAATATAGTCAAAACGCGACTAATGGTCAGGGAAAAACTGAAGCCAGGAGCCGACTTTACGCCTCTTAAAACAATTCTGCGACCTTGGAAAAAGCCACAGATGTCATTGCCGTGAAGTAAAAAAATCTCATGCCTTTACATGCAGGAGCTGGGCGTATTTCTTAATGTTGGAGCAGGCTGATTTTCTTTTTCCGGAAAAGCAGCGCGATGAGGGAGCTCAGGAGGCGGAAACCGGTGTTTCGGGTTAGAATTGTTTTGTCCTGGCCTTATTTGTTGTGAAAAATGATCTGCAGCGGAAATGAAAAGTACCGCAAGAGATAAAAAGGAAACCGGAAAGTGAGCTTGGAAGAAAGAAGAAAAAAAAAGAAGGAAACCCGGAAAAGCGCGATTTTAAATGCCGCCCGCAAGCTGTTTTTTGAAAAAGGTTTTAAAGCGGTAACGGTGGACAGTATTGCCGCCCAGGCTGAAATCGGCAAGGGTTCCGTTTATCTGTATTTTGACAGCAAAGAAGAAATCTATCTCCAGGTATTAATTGCCGATAATGCAGAATTTCACAAAAGGATAAGCAATTTCTTTCAAAATAATATGTCGGCGACGGAGCTATTGCTTGATTATGCCCGGATTTACGTTGATTATTTTCTTTATGATAATGAGTTGTTTAGAATATTTATGTCTTATCTCATCAGGGCTGATCAGATGACCCTGACCGAAGAACAGAGCCGACATTTGTTTTCCAGTGCCAATGATAATATCCGGATCATTGGCGAGATACTGCAAAAAGGTATTGATGCGGGTGAATTTTCATCAGCAATTAATGTACGCCACGGTCAGAATGCCATTTGGGGTTTACTCAACGGAATTATTTCTTTTTATCTCTTTACGGGGACAGAGGAGAAGCGCGCAGCCAAGATACATACCATGGTCAAAGACAGTCTGAATATTTTTATCCATGGTCTGAAAAAAGACCCGGTGGAAATGAGCCCCGAAAAAAGTTTTTTCCCGGATCAGAACGGTTTAAATGAAGACAACAAGAATATTGACTTCTTTACCAAAGACTAAAACCGAATCAGAACCTACAGGTATTTTGTTTTATCGGGGAAGTATTATTTTTTTGTCGGGTGTTCTTTTTATCGCGCTGGTTCAGAATTTTCACTCTTTTACCGTTGGAATCAGCCTTATCCTGGCGCTGGCGTTCATTGCCAAGATTATCAGTCAATCCATGCTGAGTAAGGTTCACTGCAATTTGTCATTGTCGCAAAGGCATTTTTTTCCTGATGATTCTGCGGCAATTAATATTGAGATTGCCAATAAAAAAATTATTCCGCTGTTCTGGGCGCATGCTGAAATTGCCGTTTCCCGCAGCTTGACAATGACGGCCGACAACGGAATTGATGATTCTTCTCCGGTGCCGGAGCTTGCTTTTGATTTTTCTTTGAATTCCTTCAGCGCCGCGCGATTCCGGCCCTCGTTTCTCTGCCGGAGGCGCGGTTACTATCCATTAAAAAATCTTACCCTGATTTCCGGCGACATGTTCGGCCTTTATGAACAGAAGGCACGATTTCCCAGCGAAGAGGCGATAATTGTATATCCGCGGCTTTATCCGCTGAAAGATCTGAACATACTTTCGCTGTATCCGACCGGCGGCGTATCTTTCAGGGAGCAGCTTTTTCATGATCATACCCGTACCATGGGAGTACGTGATTATTGCGTCAGCGATGAATTCCGGCATATTCACTGGAGGGCCAGCGCCAGACGTGACCGTCTTCAGGTAAAAGTGTTTGAACCTACAACGACGGGACAATTGACTCTGTTTTTACCGCGGGAAGAATTTGCCGGTAAGGAAGAATGGGAAACGGCAATTTGCGTCCTGGCGGCGCTTGCCCACAAATCAGTCAGTGAGGGAAATTCCGTGGGGCTTTTTTCCAACTGCGCTTCGGCGGATACCGGAAAGCCCGTATCAATATTGCCGGACGGCAATAAAGACGGAATTGATATTCTGCTTACAGCTTTGGCCAAAGTAAATTTCCGGGCCGGGAAATCATGGCAGGATTTTTTCCCCTCAATACTGAATCAATTGCGCGGAGGAACGACCTTCATTTTTGCCGCAGTACAATTCAACGAAGCGGTGCGCCTTTCCATATTAAACCTCCGGCAGGCAGGTTACAAAGTTCTGGTGTTTAATCCTGCGGGCGGGAAAGATAACCCGCTGCAGGGAGAAGTGCCTGTTTACAAATACGAAATTTTAAACGGTTATATCCAATGCGAGCCTCAACAATAAAAGATATTTTTCTGCATCTGGCGCGGATTGCATTTCTTTCCGCTTTGCAGGTTTCCTGGCTTTTCTGCGGAGCGGATTTGCTTTTCAGTTATGCTCTGGGTGGAAAAATTTCCGTATGGAACATTGTGCCGGTCTATTTCGCTTCCCTGCTGCTAAACGTGGCGGCCGTGCATACCCTGCGGTTTCTTGTCGGGCGTGTAATTCTCAATTGTCTTGCCGTTGCTTTTCTTTTTGTTGCCGTCTGGCCGTTTAATCTGGCTGTTCCGCTTATATCCTCCGCGCATATAATGACGGGCGGTGCCCCCGATATATTCCTGGGCCTGTCTGTTATAATTGTTACGGCAATTTACTGGTATCAGGGGTTGCGGCTGGCCTCAATGGCAGTGGGCTTTGAGCAATGTATGGCTGAATTTCAGTTTGGATTTTTAATGTTTCTGGTAATCTTTTTTTCCCATGCCGTAGCAGGAGTGGATAAAAATTATTTTGCGCCGGTGATTATTTTTTTCGTCTGCGGCCTGATCAGTTTGTTTTTTTTCCGGCGGGAACGATTGGCGTCGACGGAAGGCTTTTCCGTAGTGATCGATCTTGCCGCTTTGATCTGCGTTGGGTTGACGGTGATCGGCGGCCTCAGCCTTGCGGTTATCTTCAATCCGCCTTTAGCCGCGAAACTTTATCTGGCCGGGAAAAGTGTTTTAAATTTTATTCTGAATTTAATTATGCAGGTAATGCGTTTTCTGGCCGGTTTTTTTTCGGGATCGGATGCCGTACTCCCTCCGCCTCCGCCTTCCGCTCCCAAAACACCGGGAGATCCGGCGGTGATCGCCAATTTATTCAACATCCCTCCCGCCGTACGCAAGTGGCTGCAGATGCTTGTCGGCGGTCTTTTTATATCAATGATTGCAGCCGCTCTCTGGAGCGTTTCCCGGCAGATAGCGGAAAGTATTCGCCGCCGTAAAAAGGGAATTCCGGCGGATGTACATAAACTGAATAGTTCTTATCTGAAAAATATTTTTGTGCTGATTAAAAATGCTGCAGCGGCTTTTATGAGAAAAATGCAGTGGCTTTATATTCGCAGGCGGGGTCGCCATAATGATTCCTTAACCATGAAGTTTGTCTACGGGCAGATTTTAAGATGGGCGGCGATGTCCGGCTGCCGGAAAAAAGTTTCCGCCACGCCCGCCGAACTCTATCCCCAGCTCAGCTTCTGGCTTCCGGAAGCCGCCGCAGAGATTGGTTTCATCACCGAGCAGTTTGTTCAGGTTCGTTACGGTGAAATCCGGTTAACGGAAGATACCCGCAAACAGGTTTGGGAAAGTTATAAGAAAATTAAACAGCGTAAAAAACTGCTGTTTTTCAAAAGAAGGAGGAGATAATTTTATGCCGCCATCGAGGCCTGTCAGCTCTCAGGATATTGAGCGGATTAACGCTGCGTCGAAAAAATTCATCAATAATGTGGAGCAGGTAATAGTCAATAAGGAAGAAACCATCAAGCTCATCTTTGTTGCTCTCCTGAGTGAAGGGCATATTCTGATTGAAGATGTACCGGGTTTGGGGAAAACCATGATGGCCAAGGCGGCGACCAAGTCGCTGGGCTGTTCTTTTAAAAGGATACAATGTACTCCTGATCTTCTGCCTTCCGATATTACCGGCGTCAATTATTTTAATCAGAAGACGGCCGAGTTCATGTTTCATCCCGGGCCGATCATGGCCAATATTGTTGTTGTTGATGAAATTAACCGTGCCATGCCCCGTACCCAGTCCTGCCTTCTGGAGGCGATGCAGGAACATCAGATTACCGTTGATCTCGCGACCCTCCTTCTGCCGCGGCCGTTTCTCATTATCGCGACCCAGAATCCAATAGAGCTGGAAGGGACATTCCCCCTTCCGGAAGCGCAGCTGGACCGGTTCCTGATCCGTTTGAGAATCGGTTATCCCGATGAGCAGGAAGAAGAAAAAATACTGTCCCGCTTTCAGGAAGAAAATCCTCTGGACAGTCTGGAGAAAATAACCAATGCCGCTGAACTCATGGAGCTCATAAAAATCTGCCGGCACATTCATGTGAGTGCCGACGTCGTGAAATATGCCGTAGAGTTAGTCAGAAAGACCAGATTGCATAAAGATGTAAAACTGGGAGCGTCTCCGCGGGCCAGCTTAGGGCTGCAGGCTGCCGCACAGGCGCACGCCGCGGTGGAAGGACGAACTTTCGTCATTCCCGATGATGTCAAGACGCTGGCCGTTCCTGTTTTGGCGCACCGGCTTTTCCTCACGACGGAAGCCCGCCTGCGCGGAAAAACCGATGAGGCGGTAATTGCCGACATCGTTTCTGCAACAGCGGTACCTATTGAATAAAACGAAGAGCGGCGGATTGGTTATCGGTAATCCGCCGCTCTTCGTATGCCTTATATGTTGTTTCCTGTTTTATCTTTTGCCTGCCGTCTCCGTCTAAAAAAGTTTTCCCAAATGATTTCCTCTATTCGTGAAGCATATGCTTCATCGCTCCAAGTATGCCGGATAGATTGAATATTTTTGATTCGGACACCAGTGGAAAGTTTACTTGGGCTTTCCGGCAGTAAATGTTTTGCTTTATTCTCTTCGCGCCGCAATTATTATTACTCTTATAAAAATCAATAATATCAGACATATATCATTGTTGTTGTTTATGGCATGCCCATTGCAGTCGCGGGAAGTCAATTTCAAGAACTCGTATGCCAATTGTTTACAAAAACAGTGCGGCAATTGATTGCACGCCATTAAGCCTGCTGGAAAAGCTTACAGAACGGGAATTGTGCGTAATCGGTATTAATTTTACGGGAGGGATTTTTATGAAGGTGTCAAAAGTCATGACAGCCAAAGAGGCGGTTGCAAAATTTATCGCTGACGGCATGACGGTGGGGGTAGGCGGTTTTTTCCATGCAATTTCATATGCCATTACACATGAAATCATCAGGCAGCAAAAGCGCCGGCTTACGATCTGTCAGCCCAGTTTTAATGAACATGCCGATCAGATGATCGGCGCCGGATGTGTTGACCGGATTGTATCTTCCTATGTCTGGATGGAAGTATTCGGGCCTCTGCATTGCTTCAGAAGGGCAATGGAAAAAGGGATTCCTCATAAAATTGAAATGGAGGATTACACGAACTTTGCCGTAATGGCGAGATACCTGGCCGGGTCACTGGGAATACCTTTCATTCCTATTCAGTCGATGAAGGGAAGCGACATGATGAAATATTCTTCCTGGATGGGAGAAGGTAAAGCAAAATTAATTCGCGATCCCTTTGATCCGAAAAAGGAGTATGTGGCCGTTCCGGCCTTAACGCCGGATCTTGGTTATTTTCATGTTCAACGCGCCGATGAAGAGGGGAACTGCCAGATGTGGGGTATATGGGGCGATTCCCCGTGGAGTATGAGAGCGTGCAAGCAGGTCATCGTATCCTGCGAAGAAATTGTCGGCCGCGACGTCATTGGTCGTGATCCCAATCGGACGATTCTTCCCGGATATAAAGTTATTGCCGTTGTGCCGGCTCCGTTCGGTGCTCATCCCAAACATACACAAGGTTATTACGATGTGGATCGGGATTTTATTTTCCAATACATCCGTGAATCCCGGAGTCCGGAAGGCTGGAAGAAATTTATGGATGAATGGGTGTACGGAGTAGAGGACCGGGAAGGATATTTGAAGAAGTATATCAATACCTACGGAATGAAAAAATTTTTGAATTTGAAGGCAAAAGATATCAGCTCAAGCTCCGTGAATTACGGATTCTAAGGAGGATTAACAATGGCTCTCAAATATAATGACTTTACCTTGCAGGAACTTATGGCAGTTGCCGCGGCGAGAGAATTGAAAGATGGTGAAAAGGTCATCATCGGAACGGGGCTTCCGCTGCTCGGAGCGTTTCTGGCACAGAAAACACATGCCCCCAACATGGTTGCCATTTATGAATCGGGAGCGATAGATTGCAAACCTCTCGTGACGCCTTTTTCGGTTGCCGACTCTGTTCTGGCTCCCGGTTCGGCTATGCAGGGTGGGCTTATGGAGGGGTTGGGAATCGTTCATGCCGGTGACCTGGATGTCGGTTTTTTAGGTGGAGCCCAGATCGATCGGTACGGAAATCTCAATACCCATGTCATCGGTGACTACCGCAATCCGCAAGTTCGTTTCGCCGGAAGCGGCGGATCAAATGACATTGGAGCCGGATGTAAAAGGACCATCGTGATGATGCTGCACCAGAAGCAGCGGTTCCCCGAAAAGGTCGATTTTCTGACCACTCCCGGATATTTGCGAGGTGGAAAGGAAAGAGAAAAAATGGGGTTTCTCGGAGGAGGCCCCAGTGTTGTTGTCTCCACGCTTGGTATCCTGCGTTTTCATCCGCAAACGAAAGAGATGTATCTCGCCTCTTATCATCCAGGTGTAACCATCGAGCAGATCAAAGACAACACGGGCTGGGATCTGATCGTTGCCGGAGACGTGAAGGAGACCGAGCGGCCTGATCCCGAACTGATCCGGATTCTGAGGGAAGAGTTGGATCCTACGGGAGTATTTTTGAAGAAGAAATAATAGAAAGATACAGCATGATATTTCAGCAGAATGTCTGAGGTAAATCATAGCCAATACAGGAGGAAAAATGGATTTTAAATTAAATGATGACCAATTGATGTTGAGAGACACCATCCGGAGAATTGCTCAGGAGCAGTTTGCTCCCAAAGCGGCGGAAATCGACGCCTCGGAGCGCTTTCCCTGGGATAATTTTGAAATATTAAGAGACAACGGGCTTTTGGGTATAAACGTGGCCGAAGAGTACGGCGGCGCCGGCGCCGGCCAATTGGCGCTGCTTCTGGTGCTGGAAGAAACGGCAAGGGTCTGCGGCTCGACTTCGGTGATTTTGACCAATCAGGGTCTTTCCAGTGAACCACTGATGATCGCCGGCAGTGAAGAACAAAAAATGAATTTTTTATACAGACTTGCTACCGGGGAAACTCCCGGCGCCATGGCTATTACCGAACCCAATGCCGGCTCCGATGTGGCGGGAATGAAAACAACAGCGACAAAAGTAAAAGGCGGATATGTACTTAACGGATCGAAAATATTCATTACTCAGGCCGGTGTGGCGGGAATCACCTGCGTAATCTGTTATACCGATAAAACGAAAGGCAACAAAGGGATGAGCATCTTTGTCGTCGAGAAGGGCGCCAAAGGTCTGATTGTCGGTAAGCCGGAACACAAATTGGGTATACGTGGTTCCGATACCCGCGAGCTTTCTTTTGAAGACTGTTTTGTTCCCGACGGCAATCTCGTCGGTCCCGAGGGTAGCGGGTTTAAAACATTGATGAACACTTTCAACTATTCCCGCCCGAATATCGCCGCCCAGGCTTTGGGCATTGCCCAGGGAGCTCTTGATGCCGCGATCAATTATGCGAAAGAACGGATGCAGTTCGGTAAAACACTTTCTTCTTTTCAGGGGATACAGTGGATGCTTGCCGAAATGGCGCTTGCTGTGGAAACGGTCCGGACCATGGTTTACCGGGCAGGTGCAATGATTGATTCGGAACCCAATCATCCCGATATCCCGAAAATATGTTCCATGGCCAAATGGTACGCTTCCGATACGGCGATGAAAGTTACAACCGACGCCGTTCAGATCTTCGGCGGTTATGGCTATACGAGAGAGTATCCGGTGGAAAGAATGATGCGCGATGCCAAAATTACCCAGATTTACGAAGGGACCAATCAGGTGCAGCGGATCATTATTGCCAATCAGATACTGAGATAGTGCGGGTTATAACGCTGTAATCTCTGATGAACTTTGCGTGCTCAGAGATTGCAGCAGTATTTTATTTCCGGAATTCGGAAATAATCTGGCGGATATAAGATAAACGAAAGGGGGTGCAGCCGGCGGATTAAGAAAACATTAATATGTAATCTTTTGTTTCTACGGTTGGTAATCAGCAATGCGGTTTGGCTCAGACACTGATGAATAAAAGACAATTGTTTGGTCAGAGGGCCGTAATTTAATAATGAAAAATGGAGGACCAATGTATGGCAATTTTTTTACCTGGAGTTAAGCGAAGAAAAGACGGCGAAGAGTTACCATATATCCCACTGGGGATATTCAAATTGAGGATACCATTCATTCACTGGGGATGGGAAATGACCGAAATGTTTCAGGCCATGGTCATGTTCGTTACCGGTATCGGTGCAATTGCGCTTTTGCAGGATACGTTTGGAATGTCTTTTGAAGTTGCATTGACGATTGTTGCTTTCCATGAGCTGACATATTGCCTGCATCAAATTATGGGCGATCCGATTATTCCCGGCTGGATAACACCGGCTATACCCTTAACTCTCGCCTATCTTGGCGGATTTGCGATGGGTCCGGATCGGGTTCAGGCGCTTATTGCTTTGCAGATCCTGGTCGGGTTTTTATTCCTGATTCTCGGCATTACCGGCTTGGCAAAAAAACTTTTGAATATTGTTCCCATATCCTTGCAGGCCGGAATTATCCTGGGCGCCGGTATTGCGGCGACTATTGGAAAATATTGTTTTTCTCCCACGGGCGTTGGTTTTAATAAATACCCGATCAGCATTACCGTCGGCGGCTTGATCGCTCTTTATCTGTTGTTTTCCAAAGTGTTCAGTCAAAAGGTGCGTCACAACCAGAAATCGGAAAAATTCAATATCTGGGTTAAAGTGGCCAATTACGGCATGGTTCCCGGTCTGGTTGTGGGTATCATAGTGGGATGGATTGTTGGGGAAATTCCCCTGCCTGCATTCAAAGATGGTTTCATTTTTATTCCTGAAATAACCAAAGTCATCCAAACTCAGTCGATTTTCGGCGTAGGTATTCCACCGCTTTCCACCTGGATTGCCGCCATTCCCATGGCGTTTGTTGCTTATGTCATTGCCTTTGGCGACACCGTTATCGGTACCACCTGTATAGAAAATGCCAATGAAGAATTCCGGAAAGATGAAATTGTTGACAGAAATCCAAACCGTTTGAATTTGTTGTGCGCCATTCGTAACTTTATCGAAGGCGGGCTGGCGACTACACCGACTCTGGCCGGGCCCCTGTGGGCGGCCATGACGGTCGCCGTGACGGAACGCTACAAACTGGGCCGCAAAGCCATGGATTCGATATTCGGCGGGTCGGGAAGTTTCAATATAATGAAATTCCTGAGCTGTCTTATTCTGCCCCTGGTTTTTATCTTCAAACCGGCGCTGCCGGTAGCGCTTTCCCTGACCATGCTGATTCAGGCCTTTGCCTGCGGATATATTGCCATGGAACTGGTGAAGAACAATACGCAGAGAGGTTTGGCGGCCGTCATAGGAGCTATTCTGGCCGTTGCGGGTCCCACAATGGGTTTGGCTATCGGGATTATTTTATGTTTTGTTCTTGAAGGTCCCAAGGCCTTTGCCGACAGATCAAAGCAGGGACCGCTGTTCCAGGAGCATGTGGAAACGGAATGAGAGGATAAAATCGGAAATTCGAAGAATGAATTTTATGTTTTTGTTCTTCCCTGAGTTTGCTGAATTAATTCCGCTGCGGCAGCGTGAGTTGTCGGACATCTCGGAAACTTGCTTCCTCGGGGGGATATGATTCATGAGTGGTGATGTCGGATGATTTACATTGCCGCAAAACGGGATGATAATATCCGGAATTCGGGAAAGACAGAGGGATTGGCTATATGAAAGCAAAAAGTGGAAAACCTATTCGGGAAAACCGGAAAGTCAGATGGGTATATGGCGCCGGAGCGACGGCGGCAATGCTCATCTCCTTGGGGGGAATTATCCTTGCGAAAACAAGTCATGGCGGAACGGGATTGTTTCCCGATTCGTTGCAGAGTCTGTCATTGCCGGGAATAGTAGGCTGGCTGGTCGGCATTTTGGGGGCGATGACGGCGGTTGCCGTCGCAAAGAAGAGTAAGGGAGTTTTTATTCTTACCAGTGAAAAAGCGGCACTCAAAGGAGATACGGATAAAAATTGCTGGAGCATTTCCAGAAATCTGATTGTTGATTTTCACAAGATTGATTCCTGGTACGGCAATTTTATCAATATATCAATGATTCTTCTGACAGTCAAAAATCCGGAAGGAGGCGTAAAGACTTTTCAGGTAGGTCCGTTTTCACGAAAAACAGTCGAAATCTGGATGAATGATTTGAAGGTTATTTCACGCGAAACAATGGAAGCAAGAGCAAGAATAAAACGATCGGCAGATCATGGCGGCCAGATATTAAAGCCGGCAAATAAAGTAATTTGACGGGGTTTGAGGAGGCTGATTTTTTTAAGTTAAGATATCTAAAGCAAAAGGAGAATATAATGGATTTCAGTTTAACAGACGAACAGGTTATGTTCAAGGAAACGGCGAGGAAGTTTGCGGAAACGGAGATTGCGCCTCTCATCCACCAGATGGAAGAAACGAAGCGCACTCCCCGTGAGTTGATCAAGAAGATGCGGGATCTGAGCTTTTACGGGATCCAGTATGCGCCTGAATACGGCGGCATCGGCAGTACCTATCTGGAATATGCGATGGTTATCGAAGAGCTGTCGAGGGTTTACTGCTCTCTGGGCGGCCACATATCGGTGAATTGCCTTTGCGCCGGGACCATCAATGATTTCGGTACGGAAGAGCAGAAAAAGAAATATCTGCCGCAGCTTCTGCAGGGGGATGCCGTGGGCAGTTTTGCCTTTACGGAACCGTCAACAGGGTCGGATCCCGGCGCCATCAGAACGACCTGCGTCCGCGACGGCAAGGACTGGATCATCAATGGAGAGAAAATCTTCATTACCAACTCTTCGCTTTCCGGATACATTGTCGTATTTTGCAAGGATGTGGAGAAAGACAACAAAATAACCAATATCATTGTTCCCAAGGATGCCAAAGGTTATTCCACGCCGAAACAGGTGGAAAAGCTGGGAATGAACGGAATGGAAGTTGCCGACGTCATTTTGGAAGATGTCCGGGTTCCCTTCGAGAATACCACCGGCGGTGAAGCGGGACGGGGCAAGGGATTTACCATTCTTACCACCGAGATAGCCATCGGCAAATTGGGTATTTCCGCCGAATGTCTGGGCATGGCCCAGGGTGCGCTGGATGAAGCGGTAAAGTATGCCAAAGAGCGGGTGCAGAGAGGAAAGCCCATATCCAATTTCCAGACGATCCAGTGGCTTCTGGGAGAAATGTCGGCCGATGTGGAAGCGGCTCGTTACTATACATATGCAACAGCTTACTGGAAATCACAAAAGAAGGATATCCTTTTTGATTCAGCCAGAACCCGCCTGTTTGTATCGCAGGCCTGTCATCGTGTTGTCAGCAACGCCATGCAGGTCCTCGGAGCTTTTTCATATTCCAAAGAGTTTAATGTGGAGAGAATATTCCGTGACATGAAGCTTGCGGAAATTTATGAAGGTGTAAATGAAATTCAGAGGGTCATGGCGGCGGCGGGAATCCTTCGCTGAAAAATATAAACTTATCGGGAGGAAATATTTATGAATTTAAAATATTTATTGTTGTCCGTTGAGGATAAAGTAGCGACGGTGACGATTCATCGTCCGGATAAAGGAAATGCTCTTGCTCCGGAAGTTCTTCAGGAAGTTGAGGCTATTTTTACTGAAATCAGTAAACGTCAGGATGTTAATGTTGCTGTACTGACCGGTGGCGAAAAATATTTTTCCGCGGGATTTGATCTCAATATCATCCGTAAACTCGAGAAGGTGTCCAACGAAGAATACACTGCTCTTTTTCACCGCGCGTATCGGGCAATTCTTTATTGCGAACAGCCGGTGATTTGCGCTGTCGGCGGACCGGCTATTGCCGGAGGTTTTGACCTGACGCTGATGTGCGATATACGCTATGCTTCGGAGAGGGCCAAATTCGGTCAGCGGGAGATTGTTCTTTCCCTGACCCCGGTTATGGATCCGCTCTGGAGGATAATCGGCCTGGGCCGGGCAAAAGAAGTTGCCCTGACCGGACGTATTTATGACGCCTATGAAGCGGAGAAAATGGGTTATGTCAGTAAGGTTTTTCCGGAGGGGAAACTGATCGAATCAGTGATGGCGATTGCCAGGGAAATGGCTACTTATGACCGGATGTGTCTGAAGGAGACTAAACAGTTGTCCAATCATGTTCTTGATGAAGATCTGGATGGAGCCATGAAAGTTCAGGAATGGCTTTTCCGCACCTTTATCGGATCGGAAGACAATCATCGGAGGATCGATGCCCTGCAGGCCAAACTGGCGGAGATGAGAGCGAAAAAAGGAAAGTAAAAAACGGAACATTCCGGAATGTGCCGGGAATTCATTTTGTTTAGGTATGCCGGGAAGGATGGCCGAATATTGGAAAAATTCGGCCATCCTTTTGTAGTTTGAGAAAACAGGCACATGAGCATAAAAGCACAGGCCGGAATAATCGCCTGATATAACACTTGCGTGGCCGGAAATTTGTTGCTATATCCCGCCACGATGTACAGCCTGTAAAAAGAAACAGGCCTGGGTGATGTTCCCGTTGCTCTTTGTCCCTTATAATACTTAATGATCACATATGGCCGGATAGACAAGCACAATAAAATTTTCGACAGGTGAACCGCTCTTGGAAAAGACACCGTCATTTATCTGCAGACACGAATCGGGAGAAGCTCTGAGACCATCGCAGTTTCAGGAAGATGGGGAAGATTATTCGACAGACGGTATGGACAGGGAAAAAGTAAAGCAATCTCCCGACCGGAAGCTCCTGAAATATCGGGAGTACATCAAAAAGAAAGATCGGTTGCTGACTTCCATCTATAAAATCAGCAGGCTTTTAAACAGACCGATAACCAGAGACAAGATTCTCCAGTCTTTAGTTAACGAGATGAAGAGAGTTTTTGATTTGCAAAGAGGACTGATCTTTCTGATAAATAAGAGAGAGAATACTCTGGAAGTAAAGTATGTCATCGGGTTTTCTCCGCATGAAGTTAAAAGGGCGTTTGCCCATCCTCTGGATATGGACAGGGATAAATGCCGGGAAACACTGGTCGCCAAAACAGGAAAAACCATCTACATCAGGAATGCCAAAAATAGTCCGGTTATTACGGAATTTGATTTCAAGATGGATCGCATCTGGAATCGTATCTCCAGTGTAACTATGCCGCTGAAGATCAAGGGGGAAATAATCGGAGTCATTCAGGGTGACCAAACCTCGAAAGAATTGATCCTTTCCAAAAGCGACATCAATCTTTTTTCGGCCTTCGCCAGCCATGCCAGTATCATTATCGAAAATGCCAGGCTGAAAGAACAGTATCAGAAAAAAATCGCCCAACTATTATCGCTTCAGGAAATTACCAAAAAAACCAGTTCCACCCTGGTGCTGAAAAAACTGTTGAGTATCGTGACGACGAATGCGCTGAAAATTACCGGTGCATCCGTTTGTACCCTGTTGCTTACGGAACGGGGACACTTGGAGATTGTATCTCAAGTAGGCTATGATTATGTTTATAAGGAAGGTTTCCGGCTGAAAATCGGCGAGGGAATCGCCGGATGGGTTGCCGAAAAAGGTGTCCCGCTTCTGGTCGGTGATGTTACGAATGAGCCGCGATATATTGAAATTATACCGGGTATCGGATCAATACTGGCAGCACCGCTGGTCAGCGAGAAAAGAGTCCTCGGAGTGCTTGTCGTCGCCAGTAATAAAAAGCTGGCTTTTTCGGTTGATGATCTGGAACTGCTGATGGTTTTCGCCAGCCATACTGCGGTTGTAATTGACGGTGTCCGTCTTTACGAGCAGGTGATTAAGGAACGTAATAACGCCGCCAATATTCTGGAAAGTTCACCCAACGGCATCGTCATGATCGATGAAGATAAAAAAATCAGGGCGCTGAACCGCAAAGCGGAAGAAATACTCGGCCTGAGAAGAAAAGATATTCTGGATAGAAAGATTTCCGAAATATTCAAGGGCAAGAGAATCTGTGAGGTATTAAGCAACGTTATTGATAAACGGGAAATAATCGATAATCAGGAGGTGGCATTCAGCAGAAATGACCGTTCCACCGCGATTCTGGGGCTTAATTCTTCATCTTTGATTCCGGATGACAGAGGTATGAACGCCGTAATCATCACTATCCGTGATCTTACTGAAATCAAGCGGACGGAGGAGATGCTCAAACGTGTGGAAAAGCTTTCCTCCCTGGGACAAATGTCCGCCAATATTGCCCATGAAATTCGCAATCCCTTGGCCAGCATCAATTTCAATGCCCAGTTACTTTCGAAAAGGCTTATTGCCGACGAGAATACCGGGGAAATATTAAAAGATACATTTGAAGGAATTGAAAGGATCAAGGTATTACTCAAAAGAGTTCTTGATTTTACCAAGAAGGAACAGCCTTCGTTCAGCAAAGGATCAATTCATAATGTTATTTCCGAAGCCCTTTCTTTAATCGAGCCGCAAATTAAAAACAGAAAAGTTATAATTAAGAAATGTTTTGCCGAAGGAATTCCCGAAGTTGTTTTTGATCCTCACCAGATTCAGCAGGTTTTCGTCAATCTTTTCATGAACGCGCTTGAATCCATGGATCAGGACGGGACGATGGAAATTAAAAGCGCGCTGGGAAAATACGATAAGGAAGGCAGGCAGGTTATCATAACAATTTCCGATGATGGTATCGGTATTCCTCCGGAAAATATTTCCCGTGTGTTCGATCCGTTTTTTACTACGAAACCGGATGGAACAGGGCTCGGTCTTTCCATTGTTTACAAAATTATGGAGCAGCACGACGCCCGGATTGAAATTAAAAACAGAGAAAATAAAGGAACATCATTTGTTTTGCATTTTCCGATTAAAACGCAAATTTGAAAATTATGTATCGTTATAAAATTCTCATTATTGATGACGACAGACTTCTGCAGAATTCGTTGAATAAAATTCTATCGGGAAATTATGATGTAGTTATCGCCGGCAGCGGTGAGGCTGCGCTGCAGATACTGAAAAATCAGGATGTGGATCTGATTCTTCTGGATATAAGGCTTCCCGGAATCGACGGTATCGAGACGCTCCGGCAAATCAAAATCACCGGCGGTAATGACTGCGGTATCATCATGATGACAGCTTATGAGGATGTCAAAACGGTAATAACATCGATGAAAGCCGGTGCTTCGGATTATCTGGTCAAACCGCTGGATATTGAAGAGTTGGAAATAATCATTGAGAAAACTCTTGATAATATTCGGTTGAAACGGGAGATTGAAGAACTGCGCAAACAATATATCCGGGAGTTTGATATCGACAATATTATTGCGGAAAGCCAGGGGATCAGAGATGCTTTAAAACTGGCCAACAGTGTCGCTCAAAGCGATGACACTACTATCCTGATTGAAGGGGAGACCGGAACCGGCAAAGAAGTGATCGCCAAAACGATTCACTGCCACAGCAGACGTTTTGGTAAACCGTTTATCAGCATAAATTGCGGGGCTATCAGCAAGGAACTCATAGAAAGCGAGTTGTTCGGCTATGAGAAAGGGACATTTACCGGGGGGCTGCAGGAAGGTAAAAAGGGAAAAATTGAACTTGCGGAAAGTGGAACACTCTTTCTGGACGAAATCAGCGAGCTTCTTCCTTATTCCCAGGTGAATCTCCTGAGATTTCTAGAAGAGAAGGAATTTTACCGGGTGGGGGGGACGGAAAAGAAAAAGGTCGATATAAGAGTCATTGCCGCCACGAATAAAAGTCTCGAAGAGGCCGTGAGAAAGGGAACATTTCGCAGTGATCTTTACTATCGTTTGAATGTGGCCAAGATATTTCTCCCGCCGCTGCGGGAGAGAAAAGAAGACATTATTTCCCTAATCCTCTTTTTTATGAATAAATTTAATGAAAAATTCGGTAAAAATTTTCACGGTATTTCCCGGGAAGCGCAGAAGGAGCTTCTGCAGAATCCTTGGGTCGGGAATGTCCGGGAGCTGAGAAATTTTGTAGAGAGAGTAATTCTTGTAGAAAATGATTCAGAGATACGGCCGAATCATCTTTCGTTTATGCGTAATCATCTTGGTAATAATTCCCTTACCAACGGTGATCAGGAGTGGGAAATTCCCCCCGCGGGGATTGATCTCGATGAGCTGGTGAGGAAATTAATCCTGCAGGCACTCGAAAGATCTCACGGCAATAAGACGCAGGCGGCCAAGCTACTGGGGATGTCAAGACCGACGATGGTTTATCGTATAGAAAAATACGGGATAAAGAGCAATTAGCAGGGCGCTGAAAAACCCCTGCTAGTATTTGTAAAATCCCCGGCTGCTTTTGCGTCCCAGGTAGCCCGCCTGAACCATCTTGCGTAAAAGCGGGCAGGGGCGGTATTTCGAATCGTTGTATCCGTTGTAAAGTACTTCCATTATCGAAAGCACGGTATCGAGTCCGATCAGATCAGCCAGGGCAAGCGGGCCCATAGGATGGTTATAGCCGGCTTTGATGAGTCCGTCGATATCTTCCGCCTGTGCAACCCCTTCCATTAATTCATAAATTGCTTCGTTGATCATCGGAATGATAATGCGGTTACCGCAGAATCCCGGGAAGTCATTCACCAGGAAGGTGTCTTTTCCCATGGCTTGACCTATGGCGCGGACGGTTTGCAGAGTTTCCTCCGAGGTGGCAATTCCGCGAATTATTTCCAGCATTTTCATTACCGGGACGGGGTTGGAAAAATGCATGCCGATGAAACGGTCGGGCCTTTTTGTCATGGCGGCAAGCGATGTGACAGAGATGGAAGAAGTGTTTGTTGCCAGAATCGTATGGGCCGGGGATATGCTGTCGAGACGGGTAAAAATATCTTTTTTAATGGCGACATTCTCCGGAGCCGCTTCGATTACCAGATCTGCTTCCGCCGCCGTTTCAAGGCCGACGCTGCCTTTGATTCTTCCGCGCACGGAGTCGGCCGTATCGGCGGAGATTTTTCCTTTGCCGGCCATTTTCTCCAGATTGGAATTGATCGTCCGCATGCCGTTATCAACGAATTTCTGTTCGATGTCGCTCAATATCACTTTATAACCAGCTGTCGCTGCTACCTGGGCAATTCCCGCGCCCATCTGGCCTGCACCTACGGTCATGATTGTATTAATCTTTGTCATGATTTATCACTTTTCCTGCTTTCTGCCGTTTCGACGGCTTTTGTTTAACATATAAAATTTAAATCGAAGATGTCAATTAAATATTAAGTGAGGAGATTATAAAGGTGCTGAATCAGCGAACAGAGACATTATTTCCGGCAGAGGAAATTGCCCATTCTTGCCATAATAAACATCCGGAAGAAAATCAGATGAATTTAATGCCTGAAAAAAAGCAATTTTAAATTGCCGGCGGGGCATTTTTCTCTTGACAATTGCCGGCATTATCATCATATGGCTTGGACAATTCTCAACATTAATATTAACAATCCTTGACGCGAAAACCTTTTTTCTTTACTATCGTCATCAAGTTTCGCAGCCGCGGATTTTAAGGAGGAAGATATGATTAAGAGGGTATTAGGGTGCATTGCAGCAGTGTTGTTTCTAATGAGCTTCAGCATTGTTCAGGCGGCGGAACTTACCGGCCGCCAAGTTATGGAAAAACAAAAAGAAAAACATAAGGTAAAAAGCGAAATCGGTGCTGAAATAATGCTCCTTGTGGACAAGGATAAAAATCAGGAAAAAAGACAAGTTAAACGCTACGCCAAGGAAACGGAAAAAGATCTGCACCGTTATCTGGTTGTTTTTCAGGCTCCGGCCGACATCAAGGGAACGGCTTTGCTTACCTGGGAACAGAAAGGAAGGGAAAACGATCAGTGGCTTTATCTGCCCGCCCAGAAAAAGATGCAGCGTATTGCCAAGGGGAGCAAGAAAAATTACTTTATGGGGACCGATTTTACTTATGAAGATATGGAACCGGAAGACCTCAATAATTTTGAATACACCATTGTGCGCTCCGAGCAATTGAGCCAGGACGGCAAAGCGAATGATTGTTACGTCATTCAGGCTGTTCCCGCCAATGAAGAAAAAAAACAGGAAAGCGGTTACTCCAAAAGGATTTTGTGGATTGAAAAGGAAAACCTCATTACCTTGAAATGCGAATTTTATGACCGTCGGGAGCGTCTGCAGAAAACACAAACCAGCCATGAAATGGAAAATGTCGGTGGTACGGTCTGGCGGCCGAAGAAAACTCTGATGGTTCATCATGAAAAAAATCACAAGACCATCACCGCCGTAACATCGCGGCAGATTAATTCGAACATCGAAGATCAGGTTTTTACGGAACGTTTTATACTTTCCGGTAAACACACTGAATAGGATCTTAATAATTGATGCGGCAGAATTGAAAACGGACTGGTCTTGCATATTTTGATCCGGGCAATTCGTTATTGTGGAGAGGTTTTCGTATGCATAAACTGATGCTGTGGGCCTTGAAAAGGCCTTTTATCGTTATTGTGCTCGCGGTTGTAATAACCGCTTTTATGGGATACAATGCCCTTTCCGTTCACGTTGACTCCTCTACAGAAGGAATGATGATAGAGGGTGATCCGGCTAAAGCGTACTACAACGAAACACTGAAGAAATTCGGAACGGATAACATCACGGTAGTTTTTGTCCAGGACAAAAATCTGTTTACGCCGGAAAAACTTGCTACCTTGGAAAAAATAGTTTTTGCTCTGCAGGATATACCGGGCGTAAGCAAAGTGGAGAGCCTTTTTTCCATTACCAATTTCAAAGGTGTGGGACCGGGAGAAATTGAGACCAACCTTCTAATGGATCAGCCTCCCAGAACTCCGGAAGAAGCCAAACGCATTCAGGCTGATGCTCTCAGGAATTCCAATCTTTCCAACAATCTTATTTCCAAAGACGGCAATGCGACCGCCATCAACCTCTTTGTGGATGTAGATCGCAGTGACCCCGATTTTCATTTGAAATTTTCAAAACGTGTCGATGCAATAATCGCCAAGTACACGACTCAGATGGGGAAAATATTTCAATTCGGCAATTCCTATGCAAGAAGTTCGATTGCTGAAAATATTCTGGGTGATCAGGCGAGACTGGCGCCGCTCGCAACATTAATACTTCTGATTACCATTATCGTCGGTCTGCGTTCGATAACCAGCGGGTTCATGCCTCTGGTTACTGCCGGCATGAGTACCGTCTGGACATTCGGTTTCATGACTCTGGCCGGTATCCCTCTTAACGTCCTTACGGTGATTGTTCCTTCGCTGCTCATAGTTATCGGCTCTACCGAGGATATTCATATGGTTTCGGAATATCTGGAAGGTATTGAAGAAACCAAAGGAGATCGTGACGGTTCCATCCGGCTTATGGCCGGAAAACTGGGGCTCGCGGTGTTTTTTACCGCCGTTACGACTCTGCTCGGATTTGCCTCCATTATGATTAATGACATCACCATGCTCGTCCAGTTCGGCACCGTTGCCTCTTTTTCTCTTCTGGTCAATCCTTTGATCACTTTTTCGGTTGGTCCGGTTTTTCTGCATTATTTCGGTCCCAAGAAGGTAAGACATCATGAAGAAAAAAAGGGATTGGTGGATGGTCTTTTTGATGCACTGGCCAATGGTGCCTTAAAACTTGTCAACCACGAGAAGCGAAAGAAGGTAGTGGTGGCTGTCCTGATTGTGATTACACTGTTTTTTGCCGGCTGTATCAGCCTGGTGAAGGTGGATAACGATTTTCTGGCATATTTCAAAAAAAGTTCGGAAATCCACAAACGCAGCGATATCCTGCATAAGGATTTGGCCGGTGCCCAGACCTTTTTTATCCGGATCAGCAGCGGCATTCCCGGTACGTTTAAACAATCGGAATTTCTGTCGCAGGTTGCAGCAATAGAAAAGTTCATGCAGGAGAAAGGCTGGTTCGATAAGACCCAGTCACTGGCCGATCAGATCGCCCTCATTCATCAGGAAATGAATAACGGCGACAAAAAGTTTTACGCGATCCCCACTTCATCGGATTTGATTTCCCAGTACCTGCTTTTCCTGCGCCGGGATGAAATAGACCGTTTCGTTACCGCCGATTACAGTGAGGTCAATATTCTGGTCAGACATAATATTGCTTCATCAAACGAAATTAACCGGATTCTTCCCGAACTGGGAAATTACATCAAGAAAACCGTCAATCCCCATTTTAAATTTGAGTTTACCGGAGAATATATCCTTATCAACAAGGCTGCCGAAAGCCTTATCTGGAATTCCGTGTCCTCACTAGGCTTTACTCTTTTTATTGTTTTTATGTGCATGTATTTTCTTTTCTGGTCTTTTAAGGCCGGGGTTATCTCGCTTGTACCGAACCTTTTCCCCATAATTGTTATTTTCGGAGTGATGGGGCTTTTTAATTTTCCTTTGAACGTCGGTACTGCCATGGTGGCCGATATTGCCATTGGTATTGCCGTCGACGACACCATTCATTTTATGACTCGCTATAACAGTGAAATGAGGACTCTGCAGAACAGGGAACTTGCGGTTGCCGCCTGCGTCCAGTCGGAAATCCGGCCGGTGATCTGCAGCTCTGTAGCTCTGGCCCTCGGCTTCGGCATGTTGACGGTATCTAATTTTGTTCCAGTCATCCAGTTCGGTTTTCTTTCTTCCCTGGTCATGATTATAGCTATTGCTGGGGAAATGCTCATTACACCCATTCTGCTTTCATCCACTCAGCTTATTACTTTGTGGGATATGGTAGGCTTGAAGTTGCAGTCGGCCGTTGTTGAGCAGTCGAAGCTGTTTGAAGGCCTCAGGAAATGGCAGGTTAAAAAAGTTGTTCTCCTGGGTCGCATGCTGGAGAAGAGTGCCGGAGAATATGTCGTGAAACAGGGGGATGAAGGGAAGAGCATGTTTCTGCTCCTGGAGGGCAAAGCACACGTTGTGGGCAGAGACGAGAACACGCAAAAAACACTGGTGTTTACCGAATTGAATCCGGGCGATATTTTCGGAGAAATAGCTCTGGTGGAACCGGGGCCGCGTTCAGCGAACGTAAAATCTCTCGAGCCCGTCAAATATCTGGAAATCGACATGGAAGGATTGAAACGAATCCAGAGAATTTACCCCTACATTGGCGGCCGCCTGTTTCTCAATTTATCCAGAATTCTGGGACAGCGCCTTGTACAAACCAATAAACTACTCTTGGGGAAAATGTGAGGCTATATGAAAAAGTTTCTCTACATCATCAATGCGTTGCTGATCGGAGGCAGCCTGCTGCTTGTGGCACCGGCAACGGCCGACGATAACCTTGATCTTTTAAAGGATCTGGATAAGGAAATATCAAAGGAAAAAAGTGATGCTCCGCTCAAGGATATAGATAAGGCGGCGACCCGGGAAGAGGTCAAAAAAGACGGCATTACCGATCAGTTGGCCGCGCATCTTGCCGGAAGCGTCCGGCTGCGGGCTATGTACTTTTTCCGCAATCCCGAAGAGCGCGATGACGCCGACATGAATAATGTTATGGGGGAAACCCTGCTGAAATTCTCCGACTGGGTGGGAGGTGAAAAATGGCGGGTTGATGTTTCCGGCTGGGGTGAAGCCGGGACTCAGAAAGATACTTACGCCGGTGTGTTTTACTCCATGCAGGATGATGACCGCCGCCGGAAATATATTGAAGTAAATGAAATTTATTTTACCCTCAATCAGGCTGATTATAATGTTACTCTCGGCAGAAAAATATTTGCCAACGGGCTTTCCACTATTTATTCACCATCCGACCGGCTGCGTCCCCGGGACGGCAACGACCCTCTGGATCAGAAGGAACTGGGAATCTGGCAGGCGCGGCTTGATTATTTCCTGAATCAGGCGACAATTACCGCCGCCGTATTGCCGGTTTTTCAGGCCAACAAGGGGCCCAGTGATACTTCCCGCTGGATGGGCAGCAAAAAAGACAACGACAACAGAGATTTCGATTTTCATGATACTTCCGGCAATCAGATAGAGGAGGACCGGGCGAATATTGCAGCAAAGAATATCGGGTATTTTGCCCGTTATAAAAACACCTATAAAGGGTGGGATTTGTTCTTCTCTTTTTACCACGGGCCCAATCTCTACTATGTTTTAAGAGAGGAAGATCGGGGCGGAACCAGGGTAAAAATCAAGGAATCGGTAAAAGTCGGAAATTACGCCGCCGGTTTTTCCACGACATATAAGAAGTGGGAATTCCACGGTGAAGCCCTGCTTAATTACAGCTATGACGGCAAGGACGATCAGTATGTAAGCGGACTGGGCGGTGCCACCTATACGATAGACGATCTGGCTAAAAAAGTTGGTCTGGAGCAGATCGACGTTACTGTGGAATATGGCGGTGAGTTTATTCTCAAGGCACAGTATGCGGAAGGTTACGTTCAGAGCTCCCGGAAAACGAGACTGGGCAGAAACGACATTTACGGGAGGGTTAATTTCAAATACAGTGAAGACTTGAGTTTTGAATATGTCGCGAACTTTGAGCTCTCCGCCAGTGAAGGCGGTTATTACCAGAAAATTCAGTCGAAGTACAGATTGAGAGACGGCCTTATCTGGAAGGCTGCGCTGGAGTTTTTCAACGGTGACGACAACAGCTACTACGGCCGATGGTATCGTAATGACCGTGTGATCATGGAACTGGAATACAGCTTCTGATATTTTCTATTTTTCTTTTTCGGATGCAATATCCTTCCCTGCCGGAATATAAAGGACAAAGGAAGCGCCTTTCCCCGGTTTTGTTTCTACGGTTATATGACCGCCGTGTTTTTTCAGCACGGAGTAACAAACCGCCAGCCCCAATCCCAATCCTTTCCGGGCGGCCATCTTTTTGGTTGTAAAATAGGGATCAAATATCCTGGGCAGATGTTCTTCCGGTATGCCGGCTCCCTCATCGGTAAAAGTTATTTTAAGGTAAGTGCCCGCCTTTTGCAGTTCGGGAAGTTCTCCTGCGGCGATGAACGTATTTTCCACCTTAATCGTCAGTTTGCCTCCGTTCGGCATGGCCTCACAGGCATTTGCAGTCAGATTATAGAAAACCTGCTTCATTTGCAGTTCGTCTATTTCCGCCGGGTAAAGTTTTTCCATAAAATCAAATTCTGCGAGAATATTTGTTTCCTGTACCGTTTCCATTACGGCATTGCGGATGATGACCGCCACATCGGAAATTTCTTTATGGGGTTGCCCGCCCCGGGAAAAGGTGATTAATTTACTGGTGAGATCTCTCGTGTGCGCTACGCTATCCATGGCGGCAAGCAGCCGTTGGCGGGAGGAATGATCCGCCGGCAAATCAAGAAGCGTGAGTTCGATATAACCCTGTACCATAGTCATCAGGTTATTGAAATCGTGAGCGATTCCCCCGGCCAGAACGCCCAGCGACTCCAGCTTTTGGGCCCGTAACAATTCTTCTTCAATCCTTTTGCGTTCGGTAATGTCGCGGGCGATAATTGCTATGTTTGATTGTCCGTCAGCGGTCGTAAACACGGTTGAGCTTTCCTCCAGGGGAAACTTTTCCCCAGTGCTGCGCACACCGGTGAGTTCTCCATTGAAAAAGCCGGTCTGGGCGCGTATCTCCAGTGCCGGTTTCAGGCGCGGATCTTCCTCATCAAGCAAATGTTGCCGGTTCAGAGAGCAGATTTCATTCTGGCTGCGACCGAACATACGGCATCCGGCGGGATTAACCGACAGGATGCTGCCGTCCGGAGAGGCGAGAAAAAACGCATCCAGGCTGCTCTCGAAAATCATCCTGTAGCGCATTTCGCTTTCCTGCAGAGCCTTTTCCGCCCGTTTTCGCTCGGTAATATCGTTGATAATTGAATGAAGACATTGCTTCCCTTTGATATCAATTTTACTACTGAGAACTTCAACGTCTCTTATTGAACCGTCGGCTCGCCGGTGCTGAAATTCAAAACGGACTCTTTTGCTGTTTCTGACTTTTTCCATTGCTCGTTTTATCTGTTCCGGAGAAAGTGTGTTAATGTCCTGAATTTTCATTTGCTGAAGCTGCTCGCGAGTCCATCCGTAAAAATCAACGGCTGCTTCATTGGCGTCGAGAATATTGCTGGTATCGGCATCAATGAGCAGTTTGACGGCGGCGTGGTTTTCAAACAGCTTGCGAAATATCTCTTCACTTTCGCGCAGCTTTCCCTCCGCCTCTTTGCGTTCCGTTATATCCTGGATGGTTCCTTCCAAAAGAATTATTTTACCATGGCCGTCCCGGATTGGCCGGACATTTATGGAAACCCATATAATACTGCCGTCCTTGCGCCAGGCCTCAGCCTCGTAATTGTTGACAAACCCCTGCTTCTCTAAAAGTTTTATAAGCTTCAGGCGGTCTTCCGGATGAACATATGCCTGCTTTTGGACATCACCAGTCATATTAATCATCTCCTCGGGAGATCCGTAGCCTCTTATCCGGGCAAAGGCCGGATTAAGACTGATATATCTGCCCTCGATAGTGCTCTGAAAAATTCCCTCCGAAGCGTTTTCAAATATGTTCCTGTATTTGCTTTCGCTGTCTTTGAGGAGCTTTTCCGTATGCCGACGTTCCGTAATGTCACGTAAAGATTCAATTGCACCGATGACTTTTCCTTCGGAATCGCGCAACAAGGAGGCCGTTACCCATAGATAAGCTCCCCTGTTATTATAGGCTTTGGGAACATAGGTTTCGCCGTAAATCACATTGCCGTTGTTTTGGACGGCATTATATTGTTTCAGTCCCGTATCGTTATCCGGCAGAAGAATCAGATCGGAAAGGAGCATTCTTCTTTCGCCGTAAAAAGCCAGGGCGTATTCCTGGTCACCCCTGCCGATGATGTCTTTGCGGGCAACACCGGTCATTTCTTCGCTAGCCTTGTTCCAGGCGATAACTTTACCTTCCTTGTCGATGATGAAGGTTGCATCCGGCAGGAAGTCAATAATCTGATCAAGTCGCCGATGGGCATCGCTTAATTTATTTTCCGCCCGTTTCCGCTCGGTCACGTCGTTGAATACCGAGCAGACGGCAAGTTCATTCTGAAAAATTGTGAGCGTTGAGGAAACAAGGGCACAAAAGGTACGGCCGGTTCCGGTTTTCAGAAGTGTTTCATAATTCCGGACGCTTCCTTCCGCTTTCAGACGATTGACCAGTTCCTGTCTGTTTTGCGGTTCGACATAGAATTCAGTAATAACATTGTCGGAAATGTTTTTATTGGAAAATTCAAAAAGATCAACTGCACGCTGATTCATGTACAGGCAACGGTTATTGTGAACAGAGCTCAACACAACCGGAAAAAGAATATCATCCACAAGATTGCAGTAGAGATCGGAGTTTGCCTGTAAACTTTTATCTGATGAATTTGTTATGGTCATTTATGTAATCCTGTCTTTTTTGTATTTTCTCCGGAGGAAAGGCAGCGCAATTCTATCGGCGGCTTTACTGAGAAACTGAAAGATAAATTATTTGAATTTTTCTGTTTACGGAATAAACAACTCCAACTGTATTTATAACCACTTTAGAAGCAATAAGCGTACCATTGACACATTATAGTCGGAGCATCAGAGAAATTTATTTTTTTATGGTGTAATCAATAATAAATATTAATGTGTCAGAATTGCCGCTGCTATCTGTTGAATAAATAAGGAGTTATTGCCGCTTTTATCCGGGACGGTATAAATATACAATTTTGCTAAAAATTGCATTTCCGGACAATAAACGGAAATATTTTATGCAGAGACAATGATTGCAAAGTAATATATTGACGCTAATTTACTGTAAAACAGTAATAATTTCGGATAAACGGGAAATTGTCCAATGTCTTGTAATTTATGATGATATTGAGAAGGGTTAATTGCTGATCCGCTGCAATATAAGAGAGGCTGGCATATTTTCCAACGCAAGCGCATGCCTTTTCTTATAAGATGCAGTAAATAATCTGCGCAATATATTGTAATAACGAGGTTATAATTAAAATTAACTTTATTCCGAAATTACGGCATGATTTTTGAACTTTGTATTTGCGGAATGTATTTATCCGGATTGGACGTTTTAGAAAGTGCAGGTATAAATATAAAATTGATTCTGTCTGTAGAATGAAACGGAAATATTGTTATGGCCGAGAAAAAAATATTAGTTGTCGATGATGAAGTTACAATCCTCGATATGCTCAAAGATGTTTTCTCTTCAGCGGGCTACACGGTCTTGACGGCCGGGACCGCTGAAGACGCGCTGCAAATCCTTCAGAAAGAAAGTATTATGGTGATGTTTCTTGATCTTACGCTTCCCGGGATGAGCGGTGTTGATCTTTGTAAGAAAATACGGGTGGAAAACCAGATCTGCATTATTCATGCATTTACCGGCTATAGTAATATTTATCGTCTTTTGGAATGTCGCGCCGCCGGGTTCGACAATTTTTTCGTCAAGCCGGTTAAAATTCAGTTACTCCTCGATGCCGCCCGGGAATCTTTTGAAAGACTGGAAAGATGGGAAATCGGCAATTATGGATTAACATAGGAAATCTGTTCCAAAGATCGTTTTTAAAATTAGCTTATCATTTTAGGCGATAATTGCTGGAGGCCGTTCTATCGCTACGTTCATTTACCTGGTGTAATAAAGCAATACAGAGTCTTTTCCCGCAATAATATTATTTCCGGCAGCGGGGGGATATCCCGTGCTTTTTCAATAAGGCGTAAAGCCGTGGCCGGGAAAGTCCGGCAAGGGCAAGGGCTTTGCGAATATTTCCCGATGTTTCGATCAGCAGATTCCTCAAATATTGTTCTTCCGTATTTTGCAGTATAGTGTTGCAGTGCTCTCTAAAAGTTTCCAGATGTTCCGCCGACTTGTTTCCGTTGTATTCTCCTCCCATGAATTTTGTTCGTGTAATGTGAATGCGGATATTTTCCGGAAGATGTTTTCTGTATAGGGTCGGTTCGTTACCAGCCAGAGCAGTAGCCTGATCGAGGGTGTTGATCAGTTCCCGGACATTACCGGGCCAGGAGTAAGCGTTGAGAGCTTCAATGAATTCCGGAGAAAATCCTTTCATTTTTACAGCATTGCGTGTGGCGAGTTTGGACATATACCAGAGAGTTATTTCCTGAATGTCTTCCAGATGTTCCCTTAGAGGAGGCAGAAACAATGTCATCGAACGAAGGCGATAAAGAAGATCTTTTCGGAATTGTCCGGTTTCGGCCATCTGATCCAGATTACGGTTTGTTGCCGCAACCACACGAAAGTTGCTTTCAATTTCTTTTTTACCGCCGATGGGGCGGAAACGATGTTCCTGTAACACCCGCAGGAAAGATTTTTGAACAGAAAGAGGAAGTTCCCCTACTTCGTCGAGAAAAAGGGTGCTTTCGTGGGCCAGTTTGATCAATCCGTCCCGCTGTTGATCGGCACCGGTAAAAGCTCCTTTTTCGTGCCCGAAAAGGACGCCCTCTACGAGTGACGGAGGAAGCGCGGCACAATCAATGGTGATCATTTCTTTGGATGAGCGGCTGCTGTTTTCATGAATAGCACGGGAAAACAATTCTTTTCCTGTTCCCGTTTCTCCCACGACCAGAACACTCATGTCACTTGCAGCGACGGAAGCCAGTGTTTCCAGGCATGTTAGCATTTTCCGGCTGTTGCCGATAATGTGTCCTCTCTTCAGCACGACCGGGGTAAGACTCTTTTGTTTTTCGGTCCGGTATTGCAGAGCACGGACAAGCGGGAGCGTCAGCATGGAAAGGGATGATCCCTTTTCGATATAATCCCAGGCGCCAAACTTGATGGCTGTTTCCGCACCACTGAAATCGCCAAAAGCCGTGATTATGATAATTTCTGGCGATGACTTCACCTGCTGCAGACGGGGAAGGAGATTAAGTCCGCTGCCGTCCGGAAGACGTACATCCAGATAGACGACATCATAATTTCCCGCCGCTGCCATTGTCAAACCGTTTTTCAATGTTGATGCCGAATCCACCTCATGCCCCATCTCTTTTACAAGAGTGCGCAACATCTCCGACATGTAGTTATCATCATCAATAATTAATATAGAGGCCATGAATTATTTTCCCTGGGCAATAATTTTCCGGATGGTGTGATCCAGTGTCGCCATAGTAAACGGCTTCATAATAAACTCGTTGATCCCGATTGATTTTAGCAAGGTGTTATTGGTAATTCCATTGAAACCTGTGCTGATGATTAAGGGGATGTCCGGCCGGATTTTTAACATCTCTGATGCCATGACCACACCGGTCATTCCGGGCATTGTCTGATCGCTTATAATAACATCAAAGGAACCGGGGTTCAGACGAAAGATTTCCAGGGCGTTTGCACTGCTTGTGGTGGCTGTAACTTCGTATCCCATTTTAGCCAGCATTTCCCGGGCTATACGGGTAATGTTTTCCTCGTCATCTACGAACAGAATCCTCTCCTTGCCGCCGGTGTAGGTGCTTTCCATATCAAGATCGATGCCACCGTTTTCCTCCTCAAGAAGGGGTAGATAAATGCCGAACTCTGCTCCGCGTCCGGGGATGTTTCGGGCCGTGATGGCGCCTTCCAGACTTTTTACTATTCCATGTACCACTGCGAGACCAAGGCCGGTTCCTTCACCCGGTTTTTTAGTCGTGAAAAAAGGATCGAAAATGCGATCAATAATCGCTTTGTCGATACCGGGTCCAGTATCACTTACGGTGATTTTGAGGTATGGTCCCTCCTGAACGTCTATGGCGATATCATTATTTTCATGGAAATAAAAATCGGTGATTTGTATTTTAAGAATGCCGCCTTGTTCCTGCATGGCCTGGGCTGCATTGGCGCATAGATTCATCAGTATCTGGTAGATAAGTGTGGGATCGGCAAGAATTAAATCCCTGTCCGTTTCTACGGAATAATTAATTTCAATGGAAGTCGGAATTGCCGCCCGGATGAGTTTTAAGGTTTCTTTAATCAACGGTATGACTTTAACCGGCCGTGTTTTCTGGTTTGTCTGTCGGCCGAAGGTGAGAATCTGTTTCACCAGATTGGCAGCCCGCTGAATGCCGTTTCTTATCTGTTCCAGATATTGTTTTAAAGTATAATTGCTTTTATCGACACGCAAAAGCGACATTTCCGTGTATCCGATCATACCACCCAGGATGTTGTTAAAATCATGAGCGATGCCTGCAGCCAGAGTTCCGATGGCTTCTATCTTGTTGGCTTGCCTGAGTTGAGTCTCCATGACCCGCTGTTCGGTGATATCCATATAAAAAATCAGTTGTCGCCCATCATCAAGAATTTTTGTGTGGGTTGTAATGATTTTTTCTTTTTTATCCTTACAGACTATATTCAGTGTCTGCTCATAAGTATCGGTCTTTAATTTGCCTTTACCGAAATTTTCTTTACCGTCCGTCCGGATACTGTAAAACCAGGTTTGTTTATCGGGCATATCTTCCAAGGTATAACCGAATATTTCCGTAAAACGGGGATTAATATATTCAAATTCGCCATTTTGGTTGATCAGGGATATTCCCAGAGGAGCGTAATCGACAAGTGTTCGGAATCTTTCTTCACTTTTTTTCAAAGCCTTTTCGGCAAGTTTGCTTTCCGTAATATCCCGGATTGATTCTATGGCCCCGACACGGTTGCCGTAATGGTCGTACAAAGGCGCCGCCGTTCCCCACAAATATGCCCCTTCTCCGCTGTTTAATAGCGGGGCAAAAGCTTCTCCATAAACAATGTTTCCCGTTCGGCGGATATACTGGTAATTGGATTCAATCTCCTCATTACTTACATCAATGAGGTCCAGTAAATGTTTTCTTGGTTTGCCGTAGAAAGGAATCATGGCGGCATGATCTTTCTTACCCAGCATATCCTTTTTGCCTACTTGGGTCATCTCCTCTATGGCCCGGTTCCAGGTTATGATTTTACCGTTAACGTCGGTAACAAAAGTAGCGTCCGGCAGGAAATCAATGATATCGGCGAGCCTTTGTTCCGATTTCTTAAGCGCGTCTTCCATTTTCTTTTGTGCCGTTATGTCCCGCCAGGTCGTGTAAATAAGATACCGGTTCTTTATTTTAATTGGTGTCAAAACTACATCCAGATGAACTTCTGTCCCATCGGATTTGTTGTGCAACCATTCAAAAGTACTGGATCCTTTGGAATAAGCGGCGGAAAGCATGCGGGTGGTTTTTTTTGCCGACAATTCACCATCCGGTTGCTTATGAGGGGATAAATCTTCCGGTGTTAAACCAATGATTTGTGACCTATGTAAGCAGCCGATTATTTTCAGAGCGGCTTCATTGCAATCAATAAATTTTCCATTTTCAATCAGTAAGGCTGCATAACCGGATCGCTCAAAAAGCGAACGGAGAAGTTCTTCATTCTGCAGCAGGGTTTTCCGTGCCTGTCTGTTTTTCCTTTCTGCATTTGTGAGGGTTGCGACGCGTTTTTTCAGGTACGACAGTTCCTCAGACAATTCCAGCCTGGTTTTAGAGCGGACATTTTTCCGGTTATCTTCTGGCTGTACAGGGCCTTTTTTTTTCACGAAAAATCTTCTCCTTTCTGCAGGATTTGTAGAAATCAATCATCCAATGTTTTGATCGTTTCTGATTGTTAACAGGTTTCGGAAAAACTGTTTGCAGCTGTTAGATTTTTTTACTCTATATTTATACCAGCTTTTCTACATTACTATTTTCGCATACAGCAATAAATATGCCATGTAAAGTGATTTGTCCGACTGCGATGATGAGGTTTCCATTTAAGGAGCCGCTGAAGACAGTATGGATTATATTAATGAATTTTACGGATTTCTGCGCCTTCCGGGAAAGGCCGAATTTTATTGATCATCGGGAAATAAAACAGGCAGCTTGATATTTCATTTATTTTACTGTTCCGCAGGAAATGTCTTTCTTTGCGAGACATTATAAAAAACAGTAATGGCGGCATTTTTTCGAGAATAGCAATTTTCAATGTCTTGAAAGAAGAGGCAATGTAGTCTCCATTAAAGTCCGGCAACTAAAGGTTCTTGCCGGATATTACCGGTAATTATTTTTGCAACAGCTTGTAATTGTAAGACAATGGTACAATGCAGTGTTGCTGTGGGCAATTCCGGCATGGTTCTTGATAAGCACTCCGCCCAGGGAGCTTTTATGGCTTATATATACTATGCAGCCAAACGTACGGATGACGGGAATCTGCAAAAGATGCTTTGTACTGTTTTCGGCAAGCCGTTGATGAAGAAATGTGAAACGCTTTCCGAATTTTCAAAACTGTTGCACGGACCGCTGCATGATGTGCTGGCGGCGGTTATATTGATGAACAATCGTAAGGAATTAAAGAGTATCCTATCCTGGAGGGATATTCTCTGGGAAATGAAGTTGATCATTGTTTTCTCCGGCGAATCCGATATTACCCAAGCAGAGGTTATGGCACTCCACCCGCGGTTCTTAACGTGGTCTAATAACGACCTCGTGCAGGTTGTGAATGTTTTGGGAAAGATGATGAAAGCGGATCCTGTGGAGAGAATACAGAGGCAATCTTCTCAAGAGGAAATGCCGCAATAAATGGAGCAGAAACAGGGCGGCGGGGAATATCAAACAGTGGCAAGTGACGTTGAATCATGAATATGAAAAAGACGGGGGATTATAGTCCCGCCCGAGAAAACACAGCCGGTTTAATTTGAATAAGAAAGGAAGGAAATATGGGGAAGTTATCATTGCGTTTTAAATTGATGTTGGGGGGAGTTCTTGCTGTACTTATCCCTTTGCTTATTGTCGGAGGCTTTTCCGCTTATCGGGCGGGGAATGCCCTGGAAGAGATGGCACTGTCCCAGTCGGTAGAAATTGCGAAAAGTCTGGCCGGTACTGCTGATGTGGCTCTGCAGGAAGAAATGAAAATAGTTGCCCAACTGGCGGCCCGTGATGTGGTGATGGATGCCGTCGTTAAGAAGGGGCAAGGAGAAATTGAAAAAGCCACGGCCGAGTTGACAGCTATGCTCCAACATAGTGGAAACACTTACGATATAGTTTTCATAGCCGGACTTGACGGAAAAGTTGTTACTGACGGATTAAACGGGAAAAACAAAGGCATTGATACCTCGGAAAGAGATTATTTCAAATCAGCGAAAGATGGAAAAGTTAATGTAGGATCTGTTGCCAAATCTAAAGCAACCGGTAATCTTATACTTCCTTTTGGTGCTCCGATTTACTCGAAATCCAAAGAAATTATCGGCGTGGTGGGAACCGCCGTAAATATTCAATTCCTGACTGACAAACTTGCTTCAACCAAGCTGGGCAAGACTGGCTATTCATACATGGTTAATAAATCGGGAGTTGTCATTATCCATCCCAATAAGGATTTTATTCTTACCGTTAATCTGGGTGAAGATGCCGGGATGAAAAAGCTTATTACAAGAATGACCTCCGGAGATACGGGGATAGAGACCAATACGTTTAAGGGAGTGAAGAAAATTACCGGTTTTGCCCCGGTACCGCTTGCAAAATGGAGTGTCTGTGTCACTCAGGATTATGGTGAAATAATCTCGCCGGCCCACAATCTGATTATGATCATAGTTGTCATCGGTCTTATCTTTCTGGCTGTCACAATTCTGGGTGTGTTTGTCCTCGCCCGCAGTATTGCGCTGCCCATCGGTCAGATCGCCCATGATTTGAACGACGGTTCCGAACAGGTGGCCACAGCATCATCCCAGGTTGCCGCAGCGAGCCAGAGTCTTGCCGAGGGTTCATCGGAGCAGGCTTCCGCCCTGGAAGAAACATCATCATCGCTGGAAGAAATGTCCTCCATGACCAAACAAAACGCCGACAATGCCGCTCAGGCTAAAGCGCTCATGGGTGAAGCCGGGCAAATCGTCGGCAAAGTTGATGAACAGATGAAAAAGATGGTAACAGCCATTCAGGAAGTAACCAAATCCAGTGAAGAAACCGGGAAGATCATTAAAACCATCGATGAAATTGCCTTCCAGACCAATCTGCTCGCACTCAATGCTGCGGTGGAAGCGGCCCGGGCAGGCGAAGCCGGTGCCGGATTCGCGGTTGTCGCCGATGAAGTGCGTAACCTCGCCA
>Ga0228535_1000715_pt1 | contig 78568 bp, 57 predicted proteins | sample SJ1metagenome_FD_168457 | JGI IMG/M metagenome (GOLD analysis project Ga0228535, IMG submission 168457) | Enriched culture of PCE-dechlorinating microbial communities from Ithaca, New York, USA - SJ1 | ecosystem: Engineered > Modeled > Simulated communities (microbial... > Unclassified | place...
GCGTGGTATCCTCGCCGACCGGCAAAACACGAATTTGCAGCCATTTTCGTTCCATGCCTTTTCTATCGGCATGGCCCACCGTCAAACGTGAATGCTTTCCGAATCTATTCTCTTACGAGTCCTTAGTCCTACGGACCGAAGATAGAAGTGCGGTGTGCTCTGGCCTATGAACCGTTGGCGGACGCCGAACCTGCGCCCGCCGGCTCGATGCCGGCCTGCTCTGCCAGTCGCACGAGGTCAGCCACCGATTCAACCGCCATCTTCTCCATGACCCGGCCGCGATGCACCTTGACGGTCTTCTCGGCAATGCCAAGGGCATGGGCGATCTGTTTGTTGAGCCGGCCGGCAATGACGTGCCGGAAGACCTCGATCTCTCGCGGCGTCAGGTTGTGGACGCGCTCGAGGATCTCCTGCTTTTCATCTCGCTCCGCCTGACGCTCTTCATCCTGGATCAGAGCCTGCCGGATTGCCTCCAGAAGATCCTGCTCATCGACCGGTTTGGACAGGAAATCAATGGCGCCGCCCTTCATGGCCCTCACGGTGGTGGGAACGTCTCCGTGCCCGCTGACAAAGATAATCGGGACGCAGATGCCATGGGACGCCAATTCCTTTTGGAGTTCCAGTCCGTCTAATTCCGGCATCTTGACGTCGAGAACGATGCACGAGGGCACGTGTCCGGATGGCCGAGCCTCAAGGAACGCACAGGCAGAAGGAAACGCCTCCACGTGGAAATCGTGGGATCGAAGCAACCTTGCCAGGCTGTTGCGGACGGAAGGGTCATCATCGACGATGAAGATGTGCCCATTTTCTGACGTCGATGTCGTTGCTCCTGTGTTCATACCTTCATTCTCCACCTACTTGGAGTCTATCACGAAGGCGGCTAAGCTTCAAGGGCCGATTGCAGGAAGCAACAAGACAAATTGGGCGCCTCCGCCCGGCACGTTCTCTGCCACCAGAGTCCCGCCGTACATCCCAGTGATGGATCGGCAGATGGCCAATCCGAGCCCCATGCCATGCTTCTTCGTGCTGTAGAAGGGATCGAAGATGGCTTCCAATCGATCCGGCGGAATTCCCGGCCCCGAATCGCGGACCGTCAACTGCACACGCCGGCCGGCCTCCAATCGCGTCGAAAGAGCGACCTTGCGCCGCGTCCGAGGTTTGTCCTGGACGGCATCCAATGCGTTCAAGAGCAGATTCAAGATTACCTGCTGCACCTGCACCGGGTCCGCGCAGATGACGAGTGGATCGGGGGCCATGTCCATAGTCAGCGAGACTTTACGCATGATCACCTCACTGTGAAGCAATCCAGCCACCTCCTGGACCACATGGTTGAGCTCGAATTCCTCCGGTTGAGGACCTTGTCGCTTGAGCATGGTGCGAAGCCGGCGGATCACCTCGCCTGCTCGCTTGTCATCCTGTACAATGTCGTGGAGCAAGTCACGGATCTCGTCGAGATCGGCATGCCCACGGGTCAGGAGACGCTGACCGGCCTGCGCATTGCTCAGGATGGCGGCCAGCGGCTGGTTGATCTCGTGGGCCAGAGCAGACGTCATTACGCTCGCGGTAGCGACGCGGTCAAGGTGAGCCAGTTCCGTGTGGAGTTGACGCGATTCCGCCTCAGCGAGCGTGCGTTCGGTGACATCGTGTGTACTGCCGATCATCCGAACGGGCTTGCCCTGCGCGTCGCGAATGACCTCGCCCCTCTCGTGGACGATCCGTTCCGATCCATCCGGCCTGACGATCCTGTGCTGGATGCTGTACTGGATGCCGGGCTCATCCAAGGCCCGGCGGATGGCTTCGACGACTGCGTCCCGATCCTCCGGGTGGACCCGTTCCAGGAACGCATCGTGCGTGGTCTGCGATTGGTCGGACGCTACTCCGAAAATCCGGCAGGTCTCATCGGACCATTTCCGTCTGTTCGTACCGATGTCCCAATCCCAACTGCCCACATGGGCGATGTGCTGCGTATGCGACAACCACCATCCGCTTTCCTTCAGGGCCAGTTCCGCCTGCTTGCGCTCTGTGATGTCCCGGATGACGCCAATCACCTGGGTCGCCCGGCGTCCTGCGTCCCGGGCCAGAACACGGGACAGATGATGGAGCCAGGTTAGACCGCGGGACGGATGCATGTAGCGATACTCAACGGCAAACCGATCGAGCTCTCCCTCGAGCACTTGCCGGCTTGCCTCGACCACTCGCGGATGGTCTTCCGGATGAATGTGAGCCAACCAGTGATCCCGCGCACGCACCTCCTCGCTTGGAGGCACGCCAAGCAGTTCCCGGATCCGATCGTCCATGAACTTGACGCAGCCATCCCCGTCCATCTCGTAGAATCCCAGTCCGGCGATGTCGACGGCCGACGCGTTGCGTGCCTCGCTGGCGCGAAGGGTCTTCTCCCTCTGCTTGCGCTCCGTGACATCCACGATGGCCGCCAGGACTAGCGTCTCCTCGGCCGTTTCAATCGGGTTCAACCCGATCTCAACCGGGAAGCTCGTCCCGTCCTTGCGGCAAGCGAACAATTCCCGTCCAAATCCCAAGGCCAGCGGCTCCGGTGCCGCGAAAAAACCCGTCCGGCGGCCCCGATGCTCACTGCGAAAGCGTTCGGGCACCAATATTTCGACGTCCTGCCCGATCAGCTCCCCGTGCGCGTAGCCGAACATTCTCTCTGCATGCGCGTTGGCCAGCACCATACGCCCTTCACGATTCACGAGGACAATCCCGTTGGGCGAGGCTTCCACCGCCAGACGAAATCTCTCGTCCGCCTGCCGGCGTTCGGCGAATGCCTTTTTCTGGCGTTCCATCTCCGCCAACTCCAGGCGCCGTTTACCGCGACCGCGCCAGAAGACCGCCCCGCCACCGGTCGCCACCAACAGCACGCCCATCGTGCCCTGAAACCAGAGTGTCTGCCAGTAGAAGGGCAGCACCGAGAAGGCCAGAGCCGCCCCCGCCTCGTTCCAGACTCCATCGTTGTTCGCGGCTCGGACGCGGAAGACGTACTCCCCGGGCTGCATTTGGTAAAAGCGGGCGATGGAGCGATTCCGAACATCTTCCCATTCCGGACGGTGTCCCTCCAAGCGGACTTGATATTGAACCTTTTCCGGAGCGCTGTAGCTCAGAGCTGCGTACTCAATCTCCAGCCCGTAGCTTCCCGGCGCCAGTCGAAGCGGCAGTGGGAATGGCGCCGTCAAGCGAACCTCGTCGTAGCCCAATACGCCGGAGACCTCGCGGTCCCTTTGCCCGGCCCTGGTTCGCGGCACGCGATAGGTCAACTGCTCCACGTGAACCGGGGGCGGTTGCGAGTTGCGGCGGAACCCGGCCGGGTCAATCACCGCCACCCCTTTCTGTGTAGCAAACCACATCCGGCCTCCGGCGTCGCGTGCACAGGCGGGTTGCCCTGGGGGACATTCGTCGCTGAGCAGCCCATCATGCTGATCGAGGACTTGACAGTCCAGGCGCGTCACGGTGCCGTCCGCCACCGCGTGGAGCTGTTCCCGCCTCGCGCGGATGATGCCGCGGCTGGACGGCATCCAGAAGTACCCCTCCTCGTCCTCCAGGATGCCGCGTACTTCGTGATCCGGCAGTCCGTGCTCCGCTCCGACCCGGTCCAGTCTCAGGTGCCGCCAGCGCAGCAGGCCGGCGGCACGCGTGCCCATCCACATCGCTCCGTCCGCATCGGCTTTGAGACAAAGGACTCCCCGCAGGGGTTGGCCGTCAGCCGTCCGGACTTCATTGAACCCGGTGTTCTCCTCGCGAAAGACTCCTTCTGTTCCCGCGACCCAGACCGCGCCAGACTTCTCTTGCCCAAATCCGGCGATTTCGCTGCCCGGCAAGCCGGCTTCGGGCCCAATCTGCCGAAACCCTCCGCCCTCGCAGACCACAACGCCGCCCCGGCCGCCAATCCAAACGCGCCCTTTGGAATCCTCAAACAAGGCCGTGATGCTGGCACCGACCGCGAGTCTGAGTGGAACCTTCTCGAAGCTCTCCTGACCGTTCCGCCACCAGCAGTAATTAGTGTCACCGTACCAGAGCCGTCCGGCCCGGTCTTCCAGTACGGACAATCCGTAGGTGCTCTCGTTCTTCGGTCCCGGGACCGGCACCCGCACAAGCCCCGTCTCCCCGTACCGGAAGAGTCCCGCGTCAAACAAGGCGAGCCAGGTTCCTTGATCGCGGGCAGGCCAGACGGCTCGGGCTGTTTTCCGCAACGGCGCGCTCCCGTCGTTCACTTTGAAGAACCGTCCCGGCGTGAGCCTTTGCAGCCCGCCACCGCTGGAGCCAAGCCACAGGTTCTCTTCCCGGTCCTCGAAGATGCCGCGCATTGACGCCGTTCCCAATCCATCGGTCGTGGTCCAATGATGCAGATCCCCGTCCGCCGTCAGTTGGAACAGCCCGGAATCGTAACTGCAGATCCAGAGATTCGTCCGACGGTCTTCGGACATCGACCAGATCCCGCGCTGAAACTCGAGCAGGGACCGCCGGGACACCTCAGTCCCCCCGCGGAGTTTCACCAGTTCCTTCGCCAGCAGGACCCAGACACCGCCGCCGCGCGCGGAGGCGCAGGCCACCTCCGACCGACCGACCGATGGGCCGGGAGTGAGTGCCTGGACCCATTCCTGACCGTTCCAGAACCCCACGAAACGTCGCTGCGCCAGCCACCAGCGACCGTCCTCATCCACCGTGCCGAGATAACCCTGCCCCTGCTCACCCGGCGGCGACGGAAGCTCTGTCAGACGGTCATTCGCTGCCACCAGCACATGCCCGTCAAAGGTGGTGATCAGCAGGTCGCCATTGGCTCGCTCCGCAAAGGTGCGGACATAGTTGCCGGCCCAGCCTTCGTTCGTTCCCAGGGCGCGCCACTGGGCGCCGTCCTTCATCACCAGTCCGGCGTACGTGCTGACCCAGAGCCGGTCGCGCTTGTCCGCGTGAAGGTTCACGATGCCCGCGCTTGGCAGGTGCGGCGTGTTCGCCGGATTGAAGACCTTGAACGTGACCCCGTTGAAGCGCACCAGGCCGTTGAAGGTGCCAAACCAGAGGTAACCATCCTGAGTCTGGACGATAGCCGTTGCCGAGTTCTCGGGCAGCCCGTCGTCGGTGCTCCACGCGTGGAGGAGATACCCCGAATCAGCGAGCTCAGTGGGAGGCGCCGCGCTGGCTGGCGAGATGCAGAAGGCAAGGAAGGTCAGGCCGAGGGCTCGGAGCAGACTGCCCGTGTTTATCGCGGGAACGCGGGCAAGGCCTCGGTCGAGTTCCCTGGCTCGCCTCGTCAAGTCCTGTGATGCGCTGCCCATGAATGTCCGCATTTGGCTTTCACCATTCCTGAATCAGCACCCGCGCCAGGACGGTGGCGTCGCGGCTGGGCGCGCAGCGGCCTCCGCCGGCAAGTCGGCTATCGAAGAAACAGTCACGGTTTTCCCGGCCAGCACCAGCTACTCGATCCCGGGGGCAAATCTTGTCCATCCATCGTCTTGGACACCGGGGGGGACCGCCCAACGGCCGACGATGATGGGTCGGAGTGAACATCCCAGGGCTGTCAGGCCGCCACTCCCACGACGACGACAAACTCAGGCCGAGGGACTCGCAGACCTGCCGCTGGGCGTCTTCGATCTGGCGATCCATCTCCCCGGCCGGCAGGTTGATGAGTTTGGCCGAGAGTTCGACAAGCAGCGTTTCAAACCGCAACTGCTCCTGCAATTCGATTGGCAATTTGGCGTTCGCTTGAGTCATAGCGTCCATCACGCCGGCACGAACCTGTCGGCAGCCTTCACGTCCCCCTGTTCAATCGAAACCGAGATGCGGGCAACATTGCCAAACATTCCTGCCAACCATTCTGGCGTTTCCGCCCCCCACGGTCATTCTGCCAAAAGCGGCTCACCACTTCAAGCATCAGTGTTCAGAAATTGCATTGGCCAAATGCGGGACTTTTTGCTTCGTGTGACAAGGGCCCCGGCGATGCAAACTGCCCTGGATCCCCTCAGTCTGCCCGGTGAGACACCTGGCCTGCGAGACCCTTGCCTTTGACCACGCTGACCACGACACGATAGGTCAGCAAGGCCGCGATCACCGGCAGGGTGCGCCTGGTGATGTGATACGTGTGGCATCACTGAGGCTGACGTCTCACCCTTCCGGCCTTGCGAGGGGCATATTCTCCCAAAGAGGAAGGCAGGTGTCTTGGCGCGACTTCACAATCCAGAAGACACTCCGCCCCTGGTTTTCTGCAATCTCCATCCATTCCGGCCGATACCCGACAAAAACTGTCGAGGGAACCACTATGATCAGCACTCAAGAGTACATGGAGTCGCCTGCCATCCTGCAGAGTCCTGATGGCACATTTGGACCCTGTCACCTGTGGCAACTGAAGGCTCGGTCTGGTACACTGGGCTTGGACCAACCCAAGCCCTCGGCCAGCATCGGAAGGGAGGTAGATTATGAAAGAGCTGGTAAGGCTTAGGATGAGGCCCTCGCGTGATAGGAAATCCTTTCGGTACCTGCTTGATTACGTGGATCACAATGGCAGACGAAGGCAGATCTCCCTGGGTCACACGGACAAGCGAAAGGCAGAACGCCAACGGCAGGAGAAGAAATTGGAGTTACGGGTGAACGTCGCCGAACCGATATCTATGAAGCTCACGGACTTCTTCCCGGACAGTCTTGCACGCACCAAGGGACAGGTTCGCACGACTACTCTGAAGGAGACGGCAAAGTTGATGAACGACTTCATCGCCTGCGTCGGCGACATCGACGTGCAAGAGGTTCGGTACGAACACGGTGAGCGGTTCATTCAGTACTGCTTGGACAGTGGACTCTCGGCCGGGACTGCCACCAAGAAGATCAAGCACCTCAAGAGGGTCTTCCAATTGGCAGAAGACCGTGGCCAACTCGATCGGCACCCGCTTCGCAAACTCAAGCGACCCAAGGTGGGCAAGCGAAAGGTCCGTGTGTTCACAGACCAAGCGGGCAACCCTTTTCATCCGAACAACCCACGATTCCACAACCGCATTGTACGGTCCGGTCAAGTGAAAGGCAAACGGGATTTCGCGTTCGTCTCTCGATCCGGTCGCGGATCGATGGGCCGGGAACTTGACGGGACCGATGTCCCGGCGTAGACTTTCGTTCGTAATGGTCGCTTGTGCGTTTCTGGTCCGGCACGGCACGAGCCGGAGACGGCTTCCATGGAGCGTACAGGCATGGAAAGGAAGAACCACGATGAAAAGCGGAAAACTCCACCCCACTGTGATTCTCGCAGCGTCCCTGTTCGTCCTGCTGGCGGCCAGCGCCCTCCAGGCCCAGCCCCTGAACCAGCCTCCCGAGGGGTTCACCGCCCTGTTCAACGGCAAGGACCTCAGCGGCTGGAAAGGCCTGCTCAAAGGGCCCTATGACAATCCCGACAAGCGGGCCGCCCTGCCGGCCGACGAGCTGGCCAAGCTCCAGAGGGAGGCCGACGAGAACATGCGGGCCCACTGGAAGGTCGTCGACGGCGTCCTGACCTTCGACGGCAAGGGCCGCAGCCTGTGCACCGCCAAAGACTACGCGGACTTCGAGATGCTCGTCGACTGGAAGATCGAGAAAGGCGGCGACAGCGGCATCTACCTGCGGGGCTCCCCTCAGGTGCAGATCTGGGACACCGCCCTGGCCACGGTCGGCGCCCAGGTCGGCTCCGGCGGCCTCTACAACAACCAGAAGAACCCGAGCAAACCGTCGAAGGTGGCCGACAAACCCGTCGGCGAGTGGAACACGTTCCGAATCATCATGGTCGGCGAGAAGGTCACGATCTACCTCAATGGCGAACTGGTCGTCGACAACGTGACCCTGGAGAACTACTGGGACCGCAGCAAGCCGATCTATCCCACCGGTCAGATCGAGCTGCAAAACCACGGCAATTTCCTCTACTTCCGCAACATCTACATCCGCGAGATCCTGCCGGCCGAGGAGCGACTGGCGGGTTTCAAGCCGTTGTTCAATGGCCGGGACATGACCGGCTGGGTCGGCAACACCACCGGCTATTACGCCCAGGACGGCAAGATGATCTGCGATCCGAAGAAGGCCGGCGGCAACGTCTACACCGCCGACGAGTACGGCGACTTCGTCTTCCGCTTCGAGTTCAAGCTGACGCCCGGCGCCAATAACGGTCTAGGCATCCGGACCCCGCTCACTGGCGATGCCGCCTATCAGGGCATGGAGCTCCAGATCCTGGACGATACGGCAGCCCAGTACGCGACACTCCAGCCTTACCAATACCACGGCTCGATCTACGGCGTGGTCCCCGCCAAACGCGGCCACCTCAAGCCGGTCGGCGAGTGGAATTCCCAGGAGGTCGTCGCCAAAGGCCGCCAGATCACGGTCACACTCAACGGCGAAACGATCGTCGATGCGGACATCGACAAGGCCAGCACGCCGGAGACCATGGACCATCGTCCTCATCCGGGTTTGAAGAGAGACAAAGGCCATATCGGCTTCTGCGGTCACGGCGATTACCTGGAGTTCCGCAACATCCGAGTCAAACCGCTCGACGCGAAATGACATAATGGCATGGGAGCCGGATGACGCTGCGCAAGGCGTCGTCATCCGGCTCTCTTCTTGCGCGATTTGCCGCTCTCCCGCCTTTTATCCCCTGATTCCTCGCACCGCCTCTCGCGATCCGCGTATAAAGTGAAAATGCCCATTCTGGGCTGATCTGGATGTGACGCAGCGAGCCGCAGGCTTGTTTCACTCGAACCGGGGGGTACGACGATGAGACATTGGCACCTGTGCTGGACGGTGGCCTCTGTATTGTGCCTGTCATCGCAGGCGCGGGCTGCACAAGCAGGCCGGGACGATCCGATCGAACGGCTTCTTGACGCGATTGCAGAGGTGGAGAGCCGCAGCGATCCAAACGCCGTGGGCGATCGTGGCCGGGCCATCGGAGTCTATCAGATTCATTGGCGTTACTGGCAGGACGGCACGAGGATCCTTGGCATGGACTGGCCCTACGAGGATGCTGTCGACCCCGTCAGGGCGCGACAGGTCGTACGGGCCTACCTCAGCCATTACGGTCAGGGCAAAAGCCTTCTCGACATGGCCCGTATCCACAATGGCGGCCCCCGAGGGCACAAGAAAGAAGCCACGCAGAACTACGCTCGAAAGATCGAAGCGATTCTCCGGGACTCGTCGCAAGCCTCTTGATCGGATAGGGCAGCGTCAGTCAGGCTTATTCTTGGCGACATCGACAACTTCGGGAGCATGCAGACGGGCGACGGTCTCCTGGGCGAGGGCCTCGTATTCCAGAGCGCCTTTGTTGTCCGGTGCGAACGTGATGATCGTCTGCCCCTGGCTGGGAGCCTCCGCCAGGGCCACCGACTTGTGAATGACCGTGTTGAAGACCAAAGCCCCGAACAGGCCGCGAAGGCCCGCCTCGATCCGCTTGCTCAGGGCGGTCCGATCCTCCACGAACGTCAGGACCACGCCAAGGGGCGCCACCCGGCAAGGATAGAAGCGGGCCCGAATGTGACGCATCGTGTCGAGAATCCGTTTGAGGCCATCGAGCGAGTAGAAGTGGGCTTGGACGGGGATGAGGACGCCTGTGCTGGCCACCAGCGCGTTGAGCATGAGCAGCCCCAGCGACGGCGAGCAGTCAATCACGCAGAAGTCATAGTCTCGGGCGACGCTTCGCAACTGCTCGCCCAGGATCAGCTCCTTGCCGGGCACGCCGCGTAGAGCCAGCTCCGCCCCCCCCAAGAGAATGTTGCTGGGCAGAAGGTGCAGCCTTGCGACCCGAGTGCCCACCGCCACAGCGGAGATTCGCAGGTAGTCCACCATGACGTGGTAAGCACTCTTGTCGAAGCTGTTGGGGTCGTAGCCCAGGCCCAGCGTCGCGTGGCCCTGCGGATCAAAATCGACCAGCAGAACCCTGTGCCCGTGCTTGGCCAGAGCCGCCGAAAGATTGATGGCGGTCGTCGTCTTGCCGCAACCGCCCTTTTGATTTGCCACCGCTATGATCTGCATTCCGCAGGCGCCACCCCTCGTCGCCGTCACAGACGTTGCCGCTTGCCCATATTCACCAATCGACCCCAGAAACAATGATGTATTTTACCACACAAACCCCTTCATTCACAAGCGAAAACGACGCCCGAAGGTCGTGGGCAGGTCGCACTACGCCGGGAACCGGTCGATCGCCCCGCTTAAGCCGGATTATCGGCCCCGGCCCACAGGGTCAGTGCGTGGCGTCCAGACGAACCCTGAGGGCAGCGGACGCATCGATGAGCCCCCAGCCATGCTCGGGGTCCCATCCGGTCCGTCCCAAATCGCGGGCGGTCTTCTTGATGGTTTCAGCGACCTCTCCCGGCTCGACCACGCCTTGGGAGATCAACAGGGCCGCCAAACCGCTTACGTGCGGCGTGGCCATAGATGTTCCCTGCATGTACCAGTAGGCGAATTCGCCGGGATCGCCGGAAAAGGTCTGCTGGAGAATGCCGTCAGGGTACCCATCGTTGTTCTGGTCCACCTGGGTGTCGCCGCCGGGGGCCAGAACGTCCAGGTGGAAACCCGTGCCGGAGTACGCGGCCCTTCGCAGATCGAATCGCGCCGCTCCGACGGCAATGCAGTAGGCCTCATAGCCGGCGGGGTAGATCGTCGGGTTGCCGTTGCGAAAATCGTTGCCCGTCGCACAAACGATCGTCACCCCCTGCCCATACGCCCAGGCTACGGTGTCTCGAAGCGTCCGCGTGTTGGCTGAGCTTCCAAAGCTCATGTTGATGATGCGGGCTCCGTTCTCCACAGCGAATCGAATCCCTGAGGCAACCGCGAAATGGTCGCCCGAGCCCTCGGCGTCCAGTACTTTGACCGGCATGATCGAACAGCCGAACGCCACGCCGGCCACGCCCAGGCCGTTGTTGGTGCTTTGCACGATCGTTCCGGCGACGTGCGTCCCGTGGCCGTGGTCGTCGTTGGGATGCTCGTCATCATTGACGAAATCATACCCCTGCACGAACGATACGCCGACCAGGTCCGGAGCCAGCCGATACCGTCCGAAGTCTTCATAGGCGATGCCGGTGTCGAGAACCGCGACGATCACGTTCGGGTCTCCCTGAACGATATCCCAGGCCTTTTCCATCCGGATGCCGCCATTGACGGGATTCTGAAAATTCCATTGGAGGGAGTGCAAAGGATCGTTGGGAACGAACGCGCTGTGTATGTAAGCGTTGACTTCCGCGTAGTTCACCTCGGGGCAAGCCTGAAGTCTTGCGACCGTCCACTCGGGCGCCTGACCCCACGGGACCCTGGCAAGGTGGCGGTCGGTCCAGCGACAAGAGCGCAAGAGGGAGCAACCGTTGGCTGCCAGGATGTTCGTTTTGACCTCGGCGGGCACATTGGGTTCGAACGCCACGACAATGTCGCATGGGCTGAATTGAATCTGTCGGACCTGGGAACGGGCGGGCCCTGTTGCGACCCGGATCGGTCCCCCCAGCCCCTCGTTCGTCGAGAGCCCCCAACCGCCGGCGGAACCGACGAAAACGCATGTGAGAAGCCATGTGGAAACGCGTCTGACCATCGTTTCACCTCTTCAAATAGAGCGGATTGCCCTCATTCATACGGCCCAACGCGGCACAGGGGTTCGCGGAATCCTGGCCCGATAACCGAAGAGGTCCTCCGCTCCCGCACTCATCCCGGGCACGCAGGGGCAGTGCGACCTGGAAATCCCTCCGGCTGGGTTATCGTCCACCCTGCCTATGCCGATAGAGCGAATGCTGAAAGTCTGAAAGGTCGATGAGTCCGCACGGTGCCTGGAGGTCCGATACATGGCCAAAGCAAGAGAAGTCATGAGCCGCCACGTCATCAGCGTTCGCGACGACGAGGACATCTACGCTGCGATCCGCGTGATGGCGACCAACGAAGTGACAGGCCTGCCGGTCGTGGATGAGCACGAGCAGCTGGTGGGCATCATCACGGAAAAGGACGTTCTGGCCCTGCTGTACACGATGCAGGACAGGCCCGGCATGGTCCGGGACTTCATGACCCGCGACGTCGTCTGGTTCGATCAGGAGAGTGATCTGGCCGAGGTGGCCGAAGCCCTGCGGACCCGAAACTTCCGCCGGGCGCCGATCCTCAATCAGGGCCGGCTCGTCGGGATCATCAGCCGGTGCGACATCATCCGGCACATGCGGGAGCTCCGGAACGAAGACCGCCTCCTGCGGGACAGCATCCTCGAACTGGTTTTCTGAGGCGAATCCCATGTATGAAACCAGGACCATCATGTCGACCGACGTGGTCAGCGTGACCCGCGACACGCCCATCACCGAAGTGATTGAGCTGCTCGTCGCCAACGACATCACCGGATTGCCCGTTGTGAACCACGACGGGACCCTGGCGGGCATCGTCACGGAAAAGGACATTCTCGCCCTGCTGGCCGACGTCCGCTACGCCTGCGGCACCGTCGAGCAGTACATGACGCGGGATGTCGTCGCGTTCAATGTCGAGGACGATTTCATCGCGATCTGCGAGTGCCTGATGAACAGCGACTTTCGCCGGGTGCCGATCCTGGCGGACGGCAAGCTGGTCGGCATCGTCAGCCGTCGAGACATCATCAAGTACATCGCCTCGCCCCTGACTTAGCGACGCCTTGCCATCGCTGTCTGCTCTGCAACCCCAGGGGAGAACCGGTCCCCACGCATTTGACTGTATCCCTGCCTTCTGGAGGCCTGCTTGGCGTAGCAGTGACCGGGTCACACCTCCGACGACAAAGACATCGCTCTACCGTTTGCGCCGGGCAAGTGGTACAATGGTTGGGTGTCCACCTTGTGCAGACGCCGAGGGTCCGTCGCACCGGGCGCCTGTCGCGTGCGACTTTCGGAAGGAGTGGAAGCCATGCCGAGATCTGTCGTGGTTCGAGCCGCCGTCGCAGCATCCCTCTTGCTGTCCGCCCTCTCCCGTCCAACCGCGGGCCAGCCTCTGCCGGTCCATGCCGGGACGCGGCTGTTGCGCAGCGGCCCTCTGGTCGTGGAGATCGGCGATCCTCAATCCGGCCAGTGCCTCTGGAACAAGGGATTGCGGTTCTCCCCGATCGGCAACGTGCTGCGTGCCCAACTCCAGGGGCAGGAATTTCTTTACTCGCCGATCGCCGGAGGAGCCCTGGGTTATCTCGGCGGCCTTCCGATGGAATTCGATATCGGGCAGGAGGCCTTCCAGCCGGACCCGCCGGGCTACAATGAAGGCGGCCCCGGCTCCCCGTTCCTCAAGATCGGCGTCGGCATCCTCCGGCGGGACGGAGCCGCCTACAACTTCAGCACGTCGTATCCCGTGATCGAACTGGCGCGCACGACGGCGACGTGGGGGCCGGACCGCGTGTTTTTCGTCCAGACGCTGGCAGGAACCGCCAACGGCTATTCCTGCCGTCTGGAGGAGGAGGTGGTCGTCAAGAACGACCGCATCGTCATGAAGTACCTGCTGATTAACACGGGAACCAAGACGTTCACGACCGAGCAGTACCTGCACAACTTCCTGTCGTTCAGCGGCAGAGGCGTGGGCCCCAACGTGAGGCTCTCGTTCCCGTACGACATCACGACCATGCCGGAGGTCTTGCCGTGGCAGCCCCCTGCCAAGGTCAGAGCCATCTCGGCGGCGGCCCAGCCGACCACGATTCGAATCGCCAACGCGATCGAATACACCGATCGCGCCTCCGGCGTCCCCAAGATCTGGGTCTACAAGCCCGACGGGTATACAGGCCCGGACCGGTTTGGCGTGGACTTCTTCGACACCCGCCAGCGCATGACGATCGAGGCCTCCGTCCCGGCGGCCTTCGTGGGCATCTGGGTTACCGATTACCAGGTCTCGCCTGAGCAGTTCATCCAGGTCACGCTGGCGCCGGGGGAACAGATCCGATTCACACGGACGTATGTCTTCCGCGTCGATCGCTCGACGCCGCAGGACGCCACAGGGGATGGAACCGTGGACATGAACGACCTCGCGGCGGTCTCCGCCTCCTGGCTCAGCGAACCGGGCGAGCCTCGCTGGAACCCTGCTTGCGACGCGCCTCCGGCGGCGGATGACCGGATCGACTTCCGCGACTTCGCCACCCTGGCAACCCAATGGCGGCAGGAAGGCGGACTTCCGGCTCCCGTGGCACACTGGCGTCTGGACGACGCGACGGGCGCCGTCCTGGTCGATGAACGAGGCCGGCACGCAGGCGTCCTTCACAACTTCCCCGAGGACGATTCGCAGTGGGTGGCCGGTATCGTCGGCGGCGCACTGCAGTTCGACGGGATCGACGACGCGGCGACAATCGCCCCCTGTCCCACAGTCGCCGGCGACGCCCCTCGCACGATTATGGCCTGGGTCAAGTTTCCGCAAAGACCCGCCGCGGACCAGGTGATTCTCGCCTGGGAAGGGCCGACCATGGACGATTCCTGGGTATTGAGGGCTGACGCTTCCCGAAGGCTGAGGTTCTCCTGCGGCCAGGGATACGCCGTGGCGACCCGACTGGTCGGCGACGGCCGCTGGCGCCATATCGCAGCGGTCCTCGACCCGCTTGTCCCCGGAAGCCCCCGCACCAGCGACGTGCGGCTGTACGTCGATGGGACGCTGCAGATCGTTTACGAGACGGCCGAGCATCCGATCGGGGCCGAGTTCGTCGACAGGCTGAGCCTCGGGTCGCCGCGGCTCCCGACGGACACCCCCTTCCATGGCCTGCTGGACGACATCCGCATCTACCCTGCGGCGCTGAACCCGATTCATATCAGCGATATCTACCGCGAGGTCACCGCCCAGCCGTAGTCGAACGGCCCGACCTCCCAGAGTGGAGGATCGTCCTTTCGCCGGGGCATCGCAGGCAACGACAGAAGGGGTTCATGCGGTCCTCATGAGACGATCGTTCCCGTATGAGATCGGACTTCTGCACATTCGGCCCACGCATCTGCTATAATGGTGGGACATGACGAACTCGGTGGTTTTTCTTCAATATGGAGATGCTGCGATGCAGGACAGGCACAGGGCGTTCACACTGATTGAGCTTCTGGTCGTGATCGCGATCATCGCCCTGCTGATGGGGATTCTCCTGCCTTCGTTGAGTCGGGCCCGCAAACAGGCGAGGACCGTCTACTGCCTGAACAATCTCAAACAACTGGGCATCGCGGTGCAGATGTATGCCCAGGAACACGAGGATTTCGTCCCGCGTGCCCTGGATCATCAGGTTAAGTGGCTCCTGGTGCTGATGCCCTATCTGGGTGAAAAGTACAAGACGGCCCAGGACTACCGCGAGGTGGACGTCTATCAGTGCCCCGACTTTCCGCGCACGGGTTTCGGAGCGGCAAACGCGAGCAATGCGGACCAGACGGTGGACTATGTCGTCAACGCATGGGACCTCGACGACCCGGGCCTTGCGACCGGCAACAGGGGCAAACAGAAGGATGCGCCGACCAAACTCAGCAGGATCGGGCGCCCCGCCGAGCGGGTCTACCTGGCGGACAATGAGGCCGGCCCCTGGCGACCGGTGATCCTCAATCGAAAAGACCTCGACATCGCCTCGGTATTCAATCTGCTGGACGTGTGGTCCGTGACCCACCTGGCCGCGTCCAGCCAGGAGTCGGTGGGCAACAATCTCACACGCCGGGTCGCCCGCGACCGCCACCGAAACCAGGGCTGCAACAACCTCTTCTTCGACGGTCATTCCGAATGGATAGCCGCCCAGGAGAATACCTCCCGCTACTGGTGCGGGATCGAAGCGCCGTAACCGGGAGCCAGTGGTTTCCGGCCGAAAACAAGGCGGCCTCGACAAGCATGAACCCGCCGAGGCCACCAGTCAATCTTCACAAGGATCCGCCTGGATCACTCATTTATCGTCGCTTTCCGTCGCGGTCTTGGCCGGCCCCTTCATGGCTTCCATGTGCCTCTGGAAAAGCTTCGACGCTTCCGGATCCTTGTCGATGTTGCTCAAGGACCGCTCATGATCGGCGATGGGCACGAGAGCTTCGGGCATCTCCGCCACGTAGGGAGTCAGGAAGATCAGCAATTCCGTCTTCGACTTGCTGGTGATCGTCCGTCTGAAGAGCATCCCCGCCACAGGGATATCGCCCAGCAGCGGCACCTTCTTGACGCTTTCGCTGACCTGGTCCTCGATCAAACCGCCGATAACGATCGTTTGGCCATCCAGGACCGCCACCCTCGTGCTCGCCGAACGCGTGGAGAATGCCTCCGCGCTGAGGGTCTCGGACACCTGAACTTTTTCCGCCGAGCGGGTCGTGATCTTCGGGACGACCGTCATGTTGACCAGCCCCTTGCGGTTGATCGACGGCGTCACCTCAAGAACGATACCGATGTCGCTGCGGTAGTCGATGGTTACCTGGCTTTGTCCGGCCACCGTGGTCGTTCCGGTCGGGATCGGGACTTCCTCGGCCACGGTGATCGTCGCCATCTGGTTGTTTCGGGTCAAGACATACGGACGCGACAACACGTTCAGCTTTCCAGTCTCCTGAAGGGCCCGCAACGTGAAGTCCAGATCCCCTTGCAGCGTTCGGATCGACAGACCCGTCGGACTCGAAATGCCTCCTTCGGTGCCCAATGTGGTCGGCTTGCCGAAGACGCCGATACTCTGGGTGCTGCCGCCGTCGTTGCGGACGTTCAGCATGGAGAATTCGGTCCCCAGATCCACGGCGTTGCTGTGAGACACCTCCGCGAACAGGACCTTGATGAGGACCTGGCCCACGGGTCGGTCCAACTCCTCGATGATCGGCTTGATCTTCTCGTAGTTCTTCGTCGAGGTCATGCACAGCAGAGAGTTGGTGTTCGGATCGGCCTCGAAGTAGGTCTCTTCCGACAAATCATCGCCGTCGGAAGAACTGGACGTCGTCCCCCCGGCCGCCTGGCCGGTCGTGCCGCGGGCCGCCTGGCCCTGGAACTGCTGCGTGCCCCGCGAGCTGGTGCCCTGCGACTGCAGCGCGGCCATCTGCGTGAACAGGTTGTTCAGGATCGTCATGAGGTTGGTCGCGTTGGCGTTCTCCAGGGGGTAGACGAAGATTCGTCGCTCCTGCTCGGGGTTCTCGTCCAGTTCCTTGATGATCTGGGCGATGATCTCCAGCGTCTCCGGCGGACCGCTGACCACGACGGAGTTGGTCCGCGAGTCGGCCGAAGCGATCACCGAGACGTCGGAGATGCTGCCGCCGCCGGCACCCGTTTGGCCGGTCTGCCCGCCCATCATGCCGCCCCGGCCCCCCATCATTCCGCCCATCATGCCGCCTCGCTGGAAACTGACCTGCTGGTTCTGCTGGGTGTTTCGCGATGAACGAGACGATGAACTGCTCTGCTGACCGAAGACCTCGTTGATCAGTTCCGCGGTGTTCGTCGCGTCCGCGTACTGCAGGTGGAACACCTTCACATCGGCCACATTGGCGATCGGAGAATCGAGCTTCGAGATCACCCCTTCCACCACTTTGAGAACCGCTTCGGGACCGGTGACCACGACCGTATTGGTCCGGCTATCGGCCGCGGCAGTCACCTGGACCATCGTGGCGCCCTCGGCCTGCGTCTCACCACCGGGCCCGCCGCCGAACGGGCCGCGGAACATCATCGGTCCCATGTCCCCGCCGCCGGTATTACGGCCGGATCGGTTTCGGGAGGTCGAGGAGGTTTGGCTCTGGTTGAAGAGCTGGTTGATCACATCGGCCGTGTTCGTGGCGTCCGCGTAGCGGAGCTGGAAGACCCGCACGTCGGCGACCTTGGCGGTCTTGTCGTCGAGCGATTCGATGATCTCCTCGACCAGCATCAGAGCCTCAGAGGGGCCCCGGACAACGACGGAATTGGTCTGCTCGTCGGCCGCTGCGATGAGCTGGACGTTCATGGAGCCGCCGGCCTGGCCGGTCTGCGACGTCCCTCCGGCGGTGGCGCCCCGTCCGCCTCGGTCGCCCCCTCGCATCTGCATCATCATTTCGAAAGGACCGCCGCCCATGGCGCCGGCGCGATTGTTCGTTCGGTTGCGGTTTGTGCCCTGGGCCTGCTGCTGAAAAATGTTGTTGATCAGCGTCGCGGTGCTCGCCGCGGTGGCGTTGGTCAGTCGGAAGACACGGATCTCCGCCACCGACGCCATGTGCGTGTCCAAAGCCACCACGATCTGCATCAGACGCTTGATGTTGGCTGTGGTGTCGGTGATGATCAGGGCGTTGCCGTCCTCATTGGCTTCGATGCTGGCGTATTCCGGGCGCAGCGCTTCGAGGTTGTCCTTCAAGGCGGTGGCCGTCACGTGCGCCACCGGGATGACATACGTCACGACGCTGTCGCTGGCGACGACCGCATTGGGGTCCCGGCCCGTGAGGACCGGGATGTTCTCCTTCTTGGCGTTCGCCAGGGTCACCACCTTGAGCGTCCTGGCCGTCAGGACCGTGGTCAGACCTTTTTCCTTGAGAATTGAGTTAATCAAGGAAACCGCCTCCGCCAGCGGGATGGGCTGACGGCTAATCACCGTCATCCGGCTGTCGGACAGGGTCTCGTCCGAGATGATCGTCAGCCCCGCGGTCTCCGAAAGGTACTCCAGGACCGTCTGCAAGGGGGCGTCCTGGAAGTTGAGCTTGACCCGGATCTCCCCGTTGGTCTTGACCACCTCCACCGGATCGGTCCGCCTTTGGGACGGCGGGCCGGAGGACTCCTGGGCCAAGACGACGCCGGACAAGACGATGAAGGCTGTCGTCAGGACCAAGACTACCTTTTTGACTCTACATGATCGCATTGCACTCACTCCTTCGCACAGGTCAATGACAGGACGTCCCGAACCGCCAGGCTACTGTCCGATTTGTTGTTTTCGTTGCTCCATGAGGCGTCTGATGATGTCGGACTCCGCTCCCGAGGGCGCTGCCGCCGGGCGGGTCGTAGACTGCCCGGTCGGCGCAGGCGCCGGCGTCGCCACCAAGTCGAGCATCTGGCGGGTGGTCAGGTTGCCGTGGCCCCCTTCGAGATCGCGGCCCATCTCAACGACGGTCGTCCGATCCTCGTGGACATATTCGAGCCCGTCGAGGGTCAGCGTCTTGATGGCGCCTCGCGCCACCGGGTCGCCGCGGCGCAGTCGCAGGACCGTGCCGTTCTGGGTATCCTCGATGAACGCGATGAAATCGTCGTTCTCCTGCACGACGCCCTTGAGCAGAAAGTACGACTCGGGATTGGGCGTGATCCGCGCAGGTTCCTCTCTTCTCTCGACCACGGGACGGGGCGCCGTTCGCTGGCGGGAGAAGATGTTTCGCTTGAGAATGATGTCGAAACTGGCCCAAGAATCGGGCTGCGCCGCGGCGTTCGGATCGACCGCCGTCGTCTGGGCCGTCCCCCGGCGAGACCGCTGGCACTGGCCGGTCTGGGGCCACAGAACCAGAATCAGACCGGCGGCAGCCATCGCCCACGACAGGACGCTCGCGCGACTAGAGCATTTCGTTTTCATCGTTGACCTCCGGTCGTGTGTTCTCGAATGGTTTCTCAGAGGGGCTCGACGCGGAACTCAGGGAGATGGCCGAAAGTCGAAGCTGCAGGGACATGTTGTCGCCGGACTCGCTGCTGGACCCGAGCTGCAGGTCGACCACTTTCACCGGCAGTTCCGAGGTCTCCACCCGGTAGAGAAACGACGCGACCGCATCGAGCGAGCCCCGCCCGGCGAGCACGAACGTCGTTTCGACGATCCCTTTCTTGTTGTCCGTTCGGTCCGGCTTGACGGAAGTCACGCCCAGCCGGGTCTGACGGGACCACTCCGTCAGCGCCCTGGCGATCCGGCTCTCCGATCCGGTGGTGTTCTGGGAGTCTTCGGACATGAGGCTCTTCCATCGCCGTTCCAGATTCGCCTTCTTCGCAAAGACGTTCTGGGCCTCGGCGATCTGCGCCTCAAGCTCCAGTTTCTCGTTCGTCGTTGCCTCGCGGCCGGCCGACAGCGGATTGACGATGAACGTGTTGAGCGCCAGAGCGCCCACGACCACGATCATGGCCAGCGCGAGCATTCGTTCTCGTTTCGATAGAACCATGGCTACTTGGCCCCTTTGAAGGTGAAACTGATGGCGAACTCCTTTTCCCGCGAGTTCTGCCCGACGTCTCGAATGTGAATCAGTTTGGTGTTGGCGAAGGCCGGGTTTCGGTCGATCTTGTCGAACACCTCGTAGAAGCTCGACTCGTTCGTGAGTTTGCCGACCACCGAGCCGACCCCGCTCTCGTTCAACGCCAGGCTGGTCGCCCAGACCGTGCCCTCCTCCGGGAAGGCCTGCGTCATCTCGCGGAGGCAATTGAGGAATCGCGGGTCGGTGGCGCCCCAACTGCTGGCGTAGGTCAGGCGGGCAACCACGTCCTTCGCGGCCGTCAAGTCCTTATCCATGTCCACCAATTGCTGCTTGTACGCCGCGATGTCGCGTCGATCGGCCTGCCAACCCAGAAGCCACAAGCCCAGGCCGGCCAAACAGACCACGCCGATCCCGGCCGCCCACACGAGGAACCGCTTGTGGCTGGCCTTCTTCTTCTCGCCGATTCGAGGGTTGAGGAAATCGACCGCAAGACGTTCCGGCCCGACGGCCGTCAGGGCCACCGCCGCGGCGGCCACCACATGATTGGGCTCGGTCCCCGCGGGAATCCTGACGCCCGCGGGCAGCAGCCCGGATCGAGCGTCGCGAACGGAGATCTGATGCGGTCCGAGCCGCTCGTTGATCTGTTTGAAAACTTCGCCCGACAATCCGAAGGCGTCGAACGCGGAAACGTGGTGCGGCGGGGCCTGATCCGGTCGCGACGACAGAAGGATCTGCCGCTGGATCGTGGTGGTCAGGAGGTCCGAATAGCCCGAAGGGTCGCCGTCCACCACGAGCGGGATGTGCTTGATGAACTGTGGACTTCCGTTGGACTGGCCCCAGAATTCACAGTACGTGGGCCGGGTGTACAAGCCATAGCGAAAGACCGATCCGTTCTGGGAGGGTCTGCCGCCGCAGGCGAAGGCCGACACGGTGATCGACTGGACTTGAACGCCCGCCGCTGCCGCCAGTTCCTTGACCTGCTCCACGACCTGACGCCGGGCGGCCAACAGAAGGACCTGGCTCTTCTGCGACGTGCTGGTCTTGCCGCAGTAGTCAAACACCAGCTCCTCGGAGTTCAAGGAGAAGGCACGCTCGGCCTGGATGCTCAGCATCCCGGCCAGAGCTTCCGGCGTCGCCGGGGGCGTCTCAACCTCCTTGGCCAGGACCCACTTTGCCGCCAGACCGATCACGGCCTTCCTTGCTGTGAGTCCTTTCTCACGAAGAAACCGTCGAAGCTGCTGGCCCAATTCGACGACGTTTTCCGGCGAAAGCTCCCGATCCCAGGAGAGTTCGCCGGCCCCGCGGATCTCCGGGCGACCCGCCCGGACGCAGAGCTCCGTCGCGACGACCCCGCAGTCGTCGATGGCCAATCCCAACAAATGGCGTGTGCCGACCATGTTCCCGTCCCGTCAATGCATACTCAACACAACTCTGGTGAGGGGCTGGCCCTTCCTCAGGGCCGCCACGATCTCCGGCTGCAAAGGCCAGCCGAAATGAGTGAGGCTCCGCCAGTACACCACGCGGGGCGAGCCCTCCTGGGTGTCCAGAATGACCCGACACCGCTTGTAGGCCCGCCCGTTGCCGGACAGGCAGATGATGTCCGCGGAGTACTGATACGACCGCACGGTGATGTAGCTGCCGATCCCGACCGCTTTCTCCTGACTGAGCACCTGAGTCACCCAGGCGATCGAGTCGAGGCTGCCGCTGTTGGTCTGGCGATACGACACGAGGGAGGCCGCGTCGCTCTCCTCCAGCCCGGGCAGACACAGCAGCACTTCCTTGGACGCGGTGTTCACGTTCACAAGGCCGGGAAGCGTCGACTCGCTGCTGGTGGTCAATTTGTCGGCGATCAGAGCAAACTCGTCGGCGGTCATCTGCGAGCGATAGTAGAAATCCAGGATATTCTCGAAACCGGGGTTCGAACTGATCCCGCTGCGCTGGATGATTTCGATGGCCCGCTCCTGCTTGAACTGTTCCTCCAGGAGCGTTTGCAGGCTCGACGCCGCGGTGCTGTCGGTGATGTTGATGCGGGCGCTGCCGTCGGCGTCCACGTTCTTCTCCGTGCTGTAGACGGTGACGTAGTCGTAGAACCCTGCGTCGAGCCGACCGTTGTGATTGTCGTCCGGCTTGCTCTCGTCGCCGTCGTTCTCGTGGTCGTCGAGGTATCCGTTGAGATTGGTGTCCTCGCCGTAGAGCAGTTCTGGGGAAGCGCCTTTGATCAGGAGGATCTCATCGACCGTCTCCAGCGGCAGGTTCTTGCAGTGGTATCCGTCCGATTGGAGCAGATAGTACTCGCTCTCGGCGCCGCCGGTGGTGACGTCGGTGTCCTCGTCCCGCCAGTCGATGATCGAGGCCGCCAGTTCGGCCGTCATCCCAGGCAGTTTCTGGAGCATCTCCAGCGACGCGGAGTTCAGGTTGATCTTGCCGGCTTCGTCGGTCAGGCCGTAGTCGAACTCTCGGTCGCTTTCGAGGTTCGAGCGAAGGACCCAGAAGTACCCCTTGCCTACCTCCTGGGCCTCGTACAGATCGCTCTTGTCGGACTCGATGCCGCCGTTCTCGGTCAATTCGACGATTCTGGCGATGATGTACTGGAGGGCCCCTTCGGCGATGCATTCCGCCTGGAGCGACGCGATGTGATTGGCCGAGACGGCCGCCGCGACTCGCATCGAACGAGCGAACACCAGAGCCAGCCCCGCCAGCACCAGCACGACCCAGATCGTGACGATCAACACCGTTCCGCGTTGTCTCATTCTGCGACGCATCATCGGCCCCCTCCTCCGGACGTCGCCCCGCCGGAGGTCGTTCCTCCCGTAGACGACCCGCCTGAAGCGGCGCCTCCCGATGAGCTGCTGCCCGTCGACGTGTCGCCGGTCGTTTCCGCAGCTTTGCACGCAATGGCGAAGGATTGAATCAGACGCCGCGTGTCAGGCTCCCTCGTGCTGTTCGTGACGGTCTTGCCGTGCCGGGCGAAGTAGGCGATCTCGATCTCGACCTCGACGGCCTTGGGCAGACTGTTGGAGTCTTCCGTGGAATCCCAGTCCTTCAGCCAACTGCTGCCGTCGTGGTATCGAAAACTGAGCGAGGTGACGTTTCGGCAGAGGACCTGCTCCTGCGGCTGGACCTCCTTGGGCGCCAGCAGATTCGTCGTCACCTCCCGAATGAGCTGATAGGTCGTGTAGTTGCGCTGGTTGGACTCGGCGTCTTGCTTGAGAAGCAATGCGATCTTGGCCACGCCTCCGCTGGGGCTGCTGTCGTCGGCATAAACGTGGGTCGTATAGAATTCGAGGGAATCGTTCTCCCTTCCTTTGAAACCGGTCGCATTGGTGCCGACGAACGGGCCGGCCAGGCCATTGCTGTCCGGCGGCAGCACCCCGAGAACATCCTGTTTGACCAGTTCAATCGCGTTGAGGGCTTGCGCCGTGGGGTCGACCGCAAGCAATGAGCTGCGATGCGCGCGAAAACCCGTGTACAAAGCGGTGTAGAGCGAGGACGCCACCGCGACCATCAGGACCATGGCCACCAGAAGCTCCATGAGCGTGAAACCGCTCGAGCCCTGCGAATACCAGGTTGTCCTTCGCGTCGGCGCCACGTCAGTTATCCTCCGGATACATCAACGTGCTGAGCGTCACCCCTTGTTGACGGCCGACCGAACGCCAGGACACCGTCAGTTCGAGTTCGCGAACCAGGGCGTCCGTCCAGTTCTTCACCGTCATGGACCACTCGTAGCCGTCCCATTCCTTATCATCGAACCGACCCCGCTGGTTGCCGTCCTGCCAGCCGCCCGTCACGATCAGTTCGGTCAGCTTGGCCTTGGCCAAAGACGCCGCTTCCATCTGCCTGCGCGACTGGCCGGCCAGCCGCGTGCACAGCCCAATGCTCCGCATCGCCACCGGCATGATCACCGCGATCAGCACGATCGTCGCCAGCAGTTCCATGAACGTGAACCCGCCGCGCTCCATCGACCGGTTTCCTTGCGGCCGAGATCGATCAAACCGTGTTGTCGAGTCATTGTGCCGCATATTGCGTGTAGATCCGATCGGACTCTGTGATGGAAAAGGACTCGGTGACCGTAGGGCAGGCGATCTCGAGGGCCCGTCCGCGTCGATCGATGAGCCGGATCGTGGCCGCGGTGACCGTGCCGTAAGGGGTGAACTGCACGAACACATCGCGGTCCTCCTGTTCGATGCCCTCCAGCATGATGACGAGGTCTTTGGGCACGCTGTAAGCCTTCCCAAAGCCGGTTTCGAGCCGCTCGAACGTCCCGGCTTTCTGGACCGTCAGCCAGCACGTCCGTTCCCGGGTGTCGAAGTTCAACCGGTAGATGAGTCCCTCGCTGATGGCCTGAGAACGGGCGAACTGCGTCAGAGCGAGGATCTGGGCGGCCGCGTCGTCGCCCCTGCGAGAGGCGAAGAACCCGCGAAGAGACGGCGCCGCCATCGCCAGGACCGTCGACAGAATCACCATGACCAGGATCAACTCCAGGAGCGTCAAGCCCCTGCGTGAATCGGGTTGTCTGCATTGTGCGGTCATGGTCGTTTCTACTTGCGAATACGGGGAGTTTGTGTCGCAACGATCGATCAGTTGTCCTCGGACCAGTTGGTGATGTCGTCGTCGCCGCCCTGTCGGCCGTCCGGGCCATAGGAGGACAGGTCGTACCCATCCTGGTTCATTTGACCTGGGTATCGATAAATGTACTCGCCGCCCCAGGGGTCCAGAGGAACGCCCTTGCTCAGGTAGGGTCCGTTCCATCCGTCGGAGTCCGAGGGCGGTTTCGTGACGAGAGCCTGTAGTCCTTCCACCGTCGTGGGATATCGGCCGCAGTCGATCTCGAACGCGTCCAGGGCGACCTCAAGTTGCGAGATCTGGGTCTTTGCGGCGGTGATCTTCGCCTGCTGGCCTCGCCTGGCGAACTTCGGGGTCACAATCGCCGCCAGCGTGGCAAGAATCACCAGCACCAGCAGCAGTTCGATCAATGTGAAACCCGATTGCGTCGCGGGATTCCGTTTCAACGGCTCTCTCCTTTTGTCAGCCCACAGTTCCATAAGCATCCCAACTCAAAAACGTCCACGGATTATGCCGAGCCGCCCTAGCGGATCAGCTCCTGCATGTTGAATATCGGCAGAATCATGCCGATCACAATCGTGCCGACCAGGGCCGCCATGACGAACAGCAGCGCCGGTTCAGCCATCGCCACCAGCATTTTGAGGTAGCGGTCGAGTTCCTGCTCATAGGCGCCCGCCAGACGGGTCAGTTCCTTGTCCAGCCGGCCGCTCTCCTCCGCGACGGCCACCATCTCGATGACCGACGTCGGGAACAGCTCTTTCGATCGCTCCAGACTGCGGGCCAGGGAGACCCCTCGCTGTACGTCGTCGATCGCGCCGTCCACGGTGTCCGCGAGGACCTGGTTTCCGATCGCCTCCTTGGCGACCCGCAGTGCGGCCACCAACGGCACGCCCGCGCCGACCAGGGTGCCCAGCATCCGACAGAACCGTACGAGCGCGAACCTGGCGACGGCCCGCCCGAACAGGGGCGACCGAAGCAAGGCCTGTTCCATGAGCCGTCGTCCCTCCTGGCTGGCGCGGATCCGCTGAACCCCGAAGACCAGCAGCGCAACGAAAATCACCAGCACGAACCAATAGTCCACTGCCATCCCGCTGACCGAGACGATCGCCTTGGTCAATCCCGGCAATGATCCGCCGTACTCCTGGAACATCGTCGAGAACCGCGGGATGAAGTAGATCAGCAGGAATACGAGGATTCCTGTGGCGAGCACCGACAGGATCACCGGGTATACCATCGCAGAGGTGACCTTGTCTTTCAGTTCCTTTTCCCGAGCTCGGAAGGTGGCGATCTGCTCCAGCACCACATCGAGAAAGCCGCCGGTTTCGCCGGCCCGGACCATGGCCACATTGACCGGGGGAAACGCGCGGGGATGCTGGCCCAGGGCGTCGGCCAGGGCCATGCCGCCGGCCACCTGATCGTGAACCGTCGCCCAGAGTTGGGCGGCCGCGGGCTTGGCGGCCTCATGACTCAGAATGCTCAAGGCCCTGCTCAGGGGAATTCCAGCCGCCAGAAGGTTGGCCAACTGTCGCGTGAAGGACTCGACCTCGGCCCTGGAAACCCGTCCGCGACGACGTATTGCGCCGTGGCTCGGACGATCCTCCTGCCTCTCGATGGAGACGGGATTGAGCTTGCGGCTGAAAAGCTGATCGATTGCGGAGGCGCGGTCGGCGGCCACGAGCTTGTCGGCCACCTGGCGGCCCTGAGTATCGATCGCTTTGTAGACGAAAGTTGCCATCGTACGTCCTTACTGGCGATCCGCCTCGTCTGCGAAATCCCGCATGGTGAACATCTCATCCTTCGTGACTCGCATGATCTCCTCAACCGTGGTGCGTCCGTCGTGCAGGTGTCGGAAGCCGTCCTCGCGGAGGCTCCTCATGCCTTCCTTGACGGCGATCTTGCGGAGTTCGGGAGCTGAGGCGTTCTCGATGATCAGCGAGCGGACATCGTCGGTGACCATCATCATTTCAAAGATGCCGAGTCGGCCGCGATAGCCTGTCCCCTGGCATTGGCGGCAGCCGCGACCCTCGTAGAGGACGTCGGGCAGCTTGTCGCCGAATCGCTTCTTGAGGGGAGCCATTTCATCCTTCGACAGGGGCTCCCGGCAATGCTTGCAGATCGTGCGGACCAGCCGCTGGGCCAGCACCGCTTCCAGAGACGACGCCACGAGGTACGGCTCGATCTTCATATCGACCAGGCGGGTCAATGCGCTGGGGGCGTCGTTGGTGTGCAGGGTCGAGAAGACCAGGTGCCCCGTCAGCGACGCCTGGATGGCGATCTCCGCGGTTTCGGAGTCTCGAATTTCGCCGATCAGCACGACGTCGGGGTCGTGACGCAGGATCGCGCGAAGACCGCTGGCAAAGGTGAGTCCCGCCTTGCGGGAGACCTGGATCTGGTTGATCCCGTGGAGCTGGTACTCGATGGGGTCTTCGATCGTGATGATCTTTCGCTCGGTGTCGTTGATGGCCGACAAGGCCGCGTAGAGGGTGGTGGTCTTGCCGCTGCCGGTGGGGCCGGTCACGAGAATGATCCCGTGCGGTCGCTCCAGGACCACGTCCATGATCTTGAGGTCCCTGGCGGACATGCCCAGCTTATCCATGCCCAGAAGGACCGACGAGCGGTCCAGCAAGCGAAGGACGACCGCCTCGCCGTAGATCATCGGGATCACGGACACGCGGACGTCGATCTCGCGACCGGAGATGATGATCTTGATGCGACCGTCCTGCGGGACCCGCTTTTCCGCAATGTCCAGTTTGGCCAGAATCTTCAGACGCGAGACGATGGCCGCCTGGAACTGCTTGACCTCGGCCGCGACGGAGGCCTCCTGGAGCACGCCGTCGATGCGATAGCGGACTCGGAGGCTCTCCTCGAACGGCTCGATGTGCACGTCGGTCGCGCGCAATTCGATCGCTTCGGTCAGGATCTGATTGACAAACCGGATGATGGAGGCCCCTTCCGCGGCCTCCGTCAGGTCCATGTCGTCGTCCGAATCGGTGTCGATGACCTGCAGGCCGTTTTCTCCGGCCTCCGAGATCATCGACTGGACGGTGTCGGCGCCGACGCCCAGATACCGTTTGATGCAACGGTCGATCTCCGCCAGCGGCGCGAGGGCGATCTCGAAGTCCCGGCCGGTGGCCAGACGCAGTTCGTCGATCGCCGAGGTGTCGAAGGGATCGCTCGTAACCGCCAGCAAATCCCCGTTTTCGCCCTGCACCGGGATGATGTGTTTGTCCAGGAGAACGCGGGCGGGAAACTGGGCGAGGAACTCCCGCGTGAACGTGCGAGGTTCGAGCTCGACGAACTGCAAACCCAGTTCGCGAGCCAGGAACCGCAGCAACGGCTCCTCCGCCACGCCGCAGACCGTGAAGGCCCGGGTCGGCGGCTCGCCCTCAGAGAGCAAGCCGCTGATTCCCCGGGCCGCGGATTCGTCAATCAGACCCTGATCGAGCATTCTGTGCACAAGTGCATTCATGGGATGGACCGCGCCTTAGTTCAGAGTTCCGTTCAGGACCAGTATGGCTTCCTGCTTGACCGTAAGGAGCTGACGCAGATCCTGCTGCGCAGTGGCGAGATCCTGCTGGGCCTTCACGCGGGCGGCCCGCAGTGCGGTGAGCTGCTGTTTGATCGTCTCGGCCGACGCGGACTGGTTCTCCAGCGTGGCGCTCAAGGCCTCGGCAGCCTTCTCCACCGCGGTGGGCTGTCTGTTCTCCTCGCCAGGGAACCGGGGCCGGTTGCCCGCTTCGCCGCCGCGACCACCCTGTCCACCGGGGCCGCCCCGCATGCCCATGCCGCCGAACATGCCGCCGCGGCCGCCCAGGTTGTCGCGACTGAGTTCCATCACCTTCGTCAGACGCGGCTCGATCACCTTCCAGGATTCGTCATCGGCGCCAAGCTGCTCCTTCCAGCGTTCCATCATCCGCTGACGCATCTGAGCCGGATCAAAATTACCGCCGGGCCCGCGTTCGCCTCGATTGGCCCGATTGCCGCCGGCCTGCGGTTGAGCGAAGCACAATCCTGCAATCGCCAGAGCCAGGACACCCACCGCCATACCGATTGTCACTCTTCTTCTCTGCATCGTGTTTCTCCTTCTTACGTGGTTGAAAATCGTGCCGATCGGCACATATACACGTCGGGCCCCTGGCCCGGACTCCTCCCTTAACACAGCGAGTGGAGGGCGGCAAACGTGGCCTCCATCCCGGCCGGGCAGATCATCCCCTCGCGACGACACCGCCACGCCCGAGCTGGAAAGCCTGCCCATTGTCCGGCCAGACGGTTTTCTCCGCAAGCTCCGACTTTCAGTGGCCAGCCCGTCCAGCCTTCCCTCAGTCCCTTGTTGACGAACTGCTCCAGCTCGATTCGCATTTCGTCGGAATTCATTCTTTATCTCCCTATCTATCGGATATTTTCGGATGGTCCTGTGATCGATACTGCGTTGGACACCCAGTAAGTGGGCGGGCGCCGCAGGTGGTTACAGGAAAATGGAGGTTCCGTAAAATCGCGGCTCACCCTCCTATTAGAGGGGTCACAGGCGTTCCTCGTGCAAGATTCTTGCCGTCGAGGGCAGATTTTTCCTGTCACCGCGCCGTCCACCGACACCACTAGAAAGATGAACGGCAAGCACATGGAGATTGCTGGACGACCGACAGGAATTCTGTAGAATAGACGTGTGGAAAACACAGACTGGTCCGATGTTGTCGCTTCGCGGAATGGTGATGAGGACGCGTACGCCCGACTGGTGCGGCGGTACGAGAAACCCATCACCGGTTTGCTTTGGCGATTCACTCGGGACCCGGTTGAGTGTGAGGAACTCGTGCAACAGGTATTCGTAGACGCCTATTTCAGCCTCAAGACCTACCGCGGCGACGCCCCGTTGCTGCACTGGCTGCGTCGAATCGCCACCCGCACGGGCTACCACTTCTGGCGGGACAAGGCCCGCGAATCCGTGGAAACCACGCTCCCGGACTCGGATATTCTGGAGCAGATCGAGGCCGCCGAGGACGACGGCATCGATCCGGCGGAGGCCGCCGCGGTTCTGCAACGACTGCTGGCCCGATTGCCCGCGGACGACCGCCTGGTCCTGACGCTGATGTACTTCGAGGACTGCGGCACGCAGGAAATCGCAGAACGCATGGGATGGAGCCGGGCCAAGGTCAAGACCCAGGCGCTGCGGGCCCGTCGCAAGATCAAGGAAATCGCCGAACGAGAACACCTTTTGGAGAAACTCGGATGGACGCTTTAGAGGCTCTGGCGAAACTGGCTCTCAAGGCACGCGAGGAATCGATCCCGGTCTTCGATGTGGCCGATCAGGTCCGACTGCGAATCAGGTCCGAGAACTCGGCATCGGTCACGTTGATCCCCCTGGGCCTGTTCGGAGGTTTGTCCGCGGTGGCGGCCTCGATCACCCTGTTCCTGGCAATTGAGTTCTGGAAGTACATGAGCAGTCCCGTGATGGAACTGCTCGCTCCCCTGCCGGAGATGCGGTTATGGTAGATTCGCCAAAACACAGCCACCCTGCGGCGCCCCATCGGGTGCCGCCGACCCGACAGCAGATCATCGCCCAGGTGCTCGTTTCTGCGGTGATCCTCATTTCCGGCGTCATTATCGGCAGCGGCGGGACGATCCTGGCGCTTCGCGATCGGATCATCCCGGCAAGGACGACACCCGTCACCGAACCGGGTCGCGACGACACGGGCCACAGGACGGAGGGCCCCGCCAACGAGATCGTATCGAAGTGGACGGTCGAATACGGCCTCACCGAAGCGCAGTCCCTGCAGGCGAGGGAAACGTTGATCGACCAGTTTGCGGCGATCCATTCCCTCTGGACGAAATTCCAGACGGCTGAGCAGACCGAGCGTGAGAAGCTGGCTCTCGCAATGAAGAGCATTCTGACTGAGGACCAGTTCACCCGGTGGGAGGCGGATTTCAGGCGAATGGTCCAGGACATGCAGCGCATGCGTCCGTTCGACCCGAGCCGGGGCGGCCGGGGCGGACCTCGGCCGGATTGGCGTCCCGATCGGCCCAGAGACCCCAACGATCGACGCGAGGGCTGGCGTTCCGGACCGCCCAGAGACCCCAACGGCATGCGGGGAGATTGGCAACGCGATGGGTTCAGAGGTCCCGGCGCCCGACGCGGCGACTGGGGACGCGACCGATCCAGAGACTCCGATGAGATGCGCGGCCCTCGACCGCCGGAAGGGACCGTGGTGGACCCCAACAGTTCCCCGAAGGATACGCCTCAGTCGAGATAAACCGCCGCCGCCGGCAGGGAACTACTCAAAGATCAGGACGCCAAACTTCTCGAACTCGTGAAAGCTGGGCCCCACGCGGGCCCAGTCCCAACCGGCGGTCTTGTCGCCGTCGTAATCCATCCGATAGACGTTCGCCCGCCATCGAGCGCCGGGCTTGGGCGGGACGTTCTGCAGAGGTTTGAGCAGTTCGAACGGGACGAACACCTCCGCCCGCCACCCGGTGACACTCGCGCCGGACTGCTTGGGTCCCCCGAAAGCCACCGTCGCCCTGCGGGTCTTGCGGCTGCCCTCATAATGCCAGGGACGCCAACCGAGGAATTGCCCGTCGAAATTGGGGATCAGGATGGGCAGTTCGAAGCCCAGAGGCGAAATCTCGTACTCGAAATAAACCGGGTGCCGCTCATCCGGCCACAGGAAGAACTCGAACACGTCTTCGTTCCATAGATCCAGGAAGTCTTCGCTCATCGTCGCGGTCAGGACGCGGTCCTGCGCGTCCATGAGCACATACAACCCCGTCTGCGAGTAGAGCATCTTGAACTGCGTCCGATGCGGATGACCGTCGGCGCTGCGTGAGACCAGTTGCGTCCATGAGGCCTTTGACCAGGGGGCGGCGTCGCCGTGACCGTTGACATCGAAATCCTCGGTTGACGGAACTCGCAGCGTTCTGAGAACCCGTTCGCCTCCGGTCGATGGACGCGCAAACCACCAGAAAGCACTCGCGAGCAAGGCAACGACAGTCACAACAGAAAGCAGACGCCCGTTCATGACAGATCCTCCCTTTCCACAAATCCGATCCAGGTGCACAACAACCATTCGAATCGTCATTGTACCCGGTCGCACGGAATCACGGCTTAAATTCTGCCACAAGGGAAGTGATTGTCGCTTTTGCGTCGCCGAACAGCATTCGGGTGTTGCTCTTGAAGAACAGCGGATTGTCCACACCTGCGAAACCGGGGTTCAGCGAGCGTTTGAGCACGATGCAGGTTCGGGCCCGGTCCACCTCGATGATGGGCATGCCCCAGAGCGGACTGTTCCGATCCTCCTTGGCTGCAGGGTTGACGACGTCGTTGGCGCCGATCACCACCGCGACGTCCACCGTCTCCATAGTTGGGTTCACATCCTGCGGCTCAACCAGTTGCTCATAAGGGACATTCGCCTCGGCCAACAGCACGTTCATATGTCCCGGCATCCGTCCAGCCACCGGATGAATACAGTACTTGACGTCGGCTCCGTTCTCCTCCAGAAGTTCGACCAGCTCGCCCACCGCATGCTGTGCCTGGGCCGCGGCCATTCCATAGCCGGGAACGATGACCACGCTGTTGGCCGCTTCGAGCATCAGGTATGCATCCGAAGGGCTCAGAGGATGAGCCTGGCCCTGGTATCCTGCGGTCTGGCCGGCGGTCGTCGCCCCAAAGCCGCTGAAAAGCACGTTCCCCAGTGAGCGGTTCATCGCCTTGCACATGATCTTCGTGAGGACCAGGCCCGATGCGCCGACCAACGCGCCCGAGACGATCAGGACGTTGTTGCTGATGGTGAAGCCCGCGGCGCAGGCGGCCAGGCCGGAATAGCTGTTCAGCAGACTGATCACCACCGGCATGTCCGCCCCTCCGATGGGGATGGTGGATGTCGCGCCGAGGATCAGCGACAAGACCACGACGCCCAGGAGCAGCACGTAGGCGAGAGTCCCGTTCACGGCGCCGATGGAGAAGAACGCGCCCAGAGCGACGGCGGCCAGCACAAGGACCGCGTTGACGAGATTCTGCCCCTTGTACAGAATGGGCTTGCCGCGAATCCTGCCGGAGAGCTTTCCGTAGGCGACGAGGCTGCCGGTGAAGGTGACGCCGCCGATCAGAACCGTCAGCAGGATCGCGGTCCGCGTGAAAAGATGGATCTCCGTGCCCTGCGCCCAGGCCCCATGGAACTCCGCCCAGCCCACGAGCATGCTGGCCAGGCCTCCAAATCCGTTGAACAGGCCCACCATCTCCGGCATGGCCGTCATCTGAACGAGCCTGGCCGCCAGGGCGCCGACCGTGACGCCGACGCCTGCGCCGGCAAGCAGCCACACCCATCGGATCTGGGCCATCGCGGTCAAAGAAACCCCCACAGCGATCAGCATCCCCAGAGCGGACACGAGATTCCCCCGCCGGGCCGTCACGGGCGAGCTGAGCATCTTGAGACCGAACACGAACAGGATCGACGCCGCGATGTATCCCAGGCCTCTCATCAACTCTGCGTTCACGGTTTACCCCCATCCTTGCCCTTGCTCTTGAACATCCCCAGCATCCGGTCCGTGACCAGATACCCGCCGACAACGTTGATCGTCGCGAACGCCACCGCCAGAGCCGACAGGACCAGCACCGCGATTCCGCTCTGGTCATGCCCCAGCGCCAGCAAGGCCCCCACGATGGTGATACCCGAGATGGCGTTGGACCCCGACATCAGCGGCGTATGCAACTGCGACGGCACCTTGCGGATCAGCTCGACGCCCAGGAACATCGCGAGCACGAACACGAAAAACAGCAAAGACAGTGTTGTAGCGTTTAATTCCACGATCAAACTCCCGTTCAAACCATCGCCTTGATTGACGGATGCACGACCTGTCCCTGATGGGTGATGAGGCAGCCGCGAAGGATCTCGTCCTCCGGGACCAGCTTGAATCGTTTGCCTTCCTTGTCCCAGAAGTGCTCAACGAAGTTGGCGAGATTGCTGGAGAACATCTGACTGGCGTGAACCGGTACGCGCCGCTGCAGTTCGGGCACGCCGACGATCAACACGCCGTTCCGCTCGATCTCCTGGCCCAGCTTCGAGGCCTCGACGTTTCCTCCCGTCTCCACCGCCAGGTCCACGACGACGCTGCCGGGCTTCATGCCGTCCAGCATCTGGTTGGTCACGATCACCGGCGACTTGCGACCGAAGACCCGAGCGGTCGTGATGACGACGTCGGACTGGGCGCACATTCGAGCCATCGCCTCTCGCTGCTTGTCCAATTGCTCGGGCGTGAGCTGCTTGGCGTAGCCGTCCTTGGTCTGCCCGGTTTCCCCCAGGTCCACGACCAAGGGCTTTGCGCCCAGCGAGCGGATCTGATCCTGCGCTTCGGGACGCACGTCGAACGCGTCCACTCTGGCGCCGAGCCGTTTGGCTGTGGCGATCGCCTGGAGACCGGCGACGCCCGCCCCGATGACGAACACCCGCGCCGGGCTGATCGTCCCGGCCGGCGTCGTCATCATGGGAAAGATCTTCTTCTGACGCTCGGCCGCCAGGATCACCGCGACGTACCCCGCCAGATTCGCCTGCGAGCTGAGCACGTCCATCTTCTGCGCGATCGTCGTGCGGGGAATCATCTCCAGGCTGATCGCGCTGACCTTCCTCGCAGCCAGCCGGCGAACGACGTCCGGATTGTTGAACGGGTCCAGGTAACTGACATGCACGCACCCCTCGCCCAGCCGCTCGATATCCTCCATTCCTGGAACGTCCATCCGCAGGACCATCTCGGCTGCGGACAAGGCCGCCCCTCGGTCGCGAGGCACCTGCGCCCCGGCCTTCTCATACTCGGCATCCTCAATTCCGATGGACGCCCCCATGCCGGCTTCCACTTCGACTTGCGTTGCGAGCTTGGCAAGTCGTCCCGCGTCGGCGGGCAGAATGGGAGTCCGCGTTTCGTGGGGGTCGCCTGGTCTGACGATCAATAGCCGCATTTCGTCTCCTAACGAAACCTCGGGCCGCCGGAGGCGATCCGCCGCATCCGGCGATCCAAGCCAGCCTGATACGGGCACACGCCCCCCCGGGTTTGGTAAAAATTCCCCCCGCGGCACAGGCGATAGGTAAGGCGATGGAAATCAAGAGGCAAGGCTTCGCCGCACCACTCCCCTGGCCGCTTGCTTTTGCGACCGGTTCCGGTATGATTGCGTCTGATGCCGCCCGATTCTGGCTCTGTGCCTGGGGTGGCGGCGACAGGTTGGGATTTCATGGGAGGCCTAGTATATGAAGATCAAGGTGCTTGGGGTGCTGCTGGCGCTCTGCGCGGGAGTCGCCGTTGCAGCCACCCAAATGAGCGTGCAGGTCCAGAAATGTGTCGTGCGGGCCAAGCCCAACGCCATGGGCGCACAAATCGTCGCGCTGGCATATGGCGACAGGATCGAGGTCGGTCCGCTGCAGAACGGCTGGTATCCGGTCACCGTGAACGGTGTGAGCGGCTGGGTGCCCGCATCCTCGCTCTCCACGAAGAAGATCGTGATGCGTTCGGGGACCGGCGACGCCGCCACCGGAGCATCCAGCGAGGAAGTCGCAATGGCCGGCAAGGGATTCAACAAGCAGGTCGAGGACGAGATGCAGGCCCAGGGGAAACTGGACTACACTTGGGTCAAGAAGATGTACGATTTCACCGCCAAGGAAGGTGACATCGTGCTCTTCCGAGCCCAGGGCAGTCTCACAGGAGGTGGCCAATGAACCGCAAACATCTGATCCTGATTCTGCTGGCCCTGAGCCTCTCGATCCCGCCGTTGTTCATTGGCTGCGAAGGACTGCCCGAGGCAGGTACCGCGGTCGGTCAGGCCTTCGGTGTGATCGACGACGAGGAAGCGGATTCGATCATCCGCGTCGGTACGGCGATCAGCAACGCATGGCAGAGACTGACGCCGGAACAGGAATACTACATCGGCCGGGCCGTGGCCGCCAAGGTGTTCCAGAGCTACAAGCCCCTCGATCTGCCCGAGGCCAACGCCTACCTGAATCTGCTCGGTCAATCGCTTGTCGTCTTCTCCGATCGACCCGAGACGTTCGGCGGCTACCGTTTCATACTGCTGGACTCCGCCGAGATCAACGCGTTCGCGGCGCCTGACGGCCTGATCCTTGTGACACGAGGGATGGTCCAGTGCTGTGGCAGCGAGGATGAACTGGCGGCTGTGCTCGCCCACGAAATCGCCCACGTCGTCGAGAAACATGGTGTCAGCGCCATTCAGGACGCGCGTCTGACGAACGTGGTCACAACCGCCGCCACGGAAGTCGGCAAACACGCAGGCGGTGAACTCGCGGATCTGGTGGAGGACTTCGAGGGTTCCATCGGCGATATCACCAAGACGCTGATGAGCGGTTACTCGCGGGGCCAGGAGCGCGACGCCGACGCCGGCGCGGTGAGAATTCTCCGTCGGGCAGGATACCCCGAGACAGCTCTCATCGCGATGCTGCAGCGGATGGAACAGCGTCTCGGCAAGACGCGCGGTGGCTTCGGGTCAACTCACCCGTCCGCACAGAGCCGCATCAACTCGGTCACTCCGGAGATCGAGGGCGGCAGCGTGCCTGCAAGCCCCGTCCGACAGCAGCGTTTCGCCAAGGCGATGCAGGCCGTGGTGGTTGCCAACTAGCCCTGCGGACGGAAGGCCCGAGACGCTATGTCCAACCACGTTAAGAAATGCCTTCGCGGATTGGGGGTCGGCCTGGCCGCCGGTCTGGTCGCGTTGATCGCCTGGCGATTGGGATGGCTCGAATCCTGGGAGGCCCCGACTTGGACATGGCGGGCGAAGTTCTTTTCCCAGAGGGAGGCTCCTTCCCCTGGGGTCAAGTTGATTCTCGTGGATCAGGCCAGCCTCGATTGGGCTCACGAAGAGAACCCCGATTGGGGCTGGCCGTGGCCCCGCGTAGTCTATGGAGCCATCTCGGATTTCTGCGCCAAGGGCGGCGCCAAGGCCCTCTGCCTTGATCTGCTCTTTACCGACACCACGACCTGGGGTGTGGACGATGACAAGGAACTGGGGACGGCGTTAAAGGCCGGCCCGCCGGCGGTTCTGGCCCTGATGAAGGGCGGCAACCGCACCACATGGCCCGACTTCATGCCCCGTCCCCATCTCAGGATCGAACTGCCCTCGGCGGTGGACTCGCCGAACATGATGTTCCCCCTGGAGGACATCATGGCCGGCGCCGCGGCCGCCGGGCACGTGCTGGGCACGCCGGACAGCGACGGCGTCTTCAGACGCATCGCGCCGTTCTGTCGGTTCGACGGCGCCACAATTCCGACGTTCGCGCTCGCGGCGTACATGGTTCACCACGACCCCAATTCCATGACGGCCTCGACGCGATGTCTGTCGATCACCGACAGACGCATCCCTCTCGACCGACAGGGCAACGTCATCCTGCGATTCAAAGGGCCTGGCGGTCTGTCGGAGCCGTTGTCCGCCGCAGCGGTCATTCAGTCGAAGCTTCGCATCGATGAGGGCGGAACGCCGGCGTTGTCGCCGAAGGTGGTCAAGGATTGCTACGTATTCGTGGGATACAGCGCCCCGGGCCTGCTGGACTTGCGGCCGATCCCGATCAATCCGAAGTGTCCTGGCGTGCTTCTGCATTCGACGTTCATCGAGAACCTCTTGACGAATTCATTTATCGAGGAGGCGGGGACTCCCGCCGTGGTTCTGGGTGTGCTGGCGACTGCCGTTGCCGCCGCGATTTCTCTGAGCTTCGCTGACAAATGGTGGCAATCGGGATCGCTCTCGGTCGCGTGGCTGGGTGTGCCGGTGTTCACTGGGTTCGCGGCCTATGCCCAGGGACAATGGTGGCCCGTCGCGACCCAGGGGCTTGCCTCGGGCCTGGCGATGGTCGGGGCTCTGGCTGCGAACTACCTGGCCGAAGGACGCCAGAAGGCGTTCATCAAGCAGGCGTTCAACCACTACCTCAGCAGCGAGGTGATCGAGAAGATCATTCGCGACCCCAAGCACCTTCAGCTCGGCGGCGAGAAGCGTGAACTGACGATCATGTTCACCGACCTGGCGGGCTTTTCGACCTTCTCCGAGCGTCTGGGACCGGTCGAACTGACGACTCTGCTGAACGACTATCTCACTGAGATGACCGACATCATCATGGACGAGGGCGGCACGCTAGACAAATACGAAGGCGACGCGATCATCGCGTTCTGGAACGCGCCGCTGGAGCAACCCGACCACGCGGTGCGGGCCTGCCGGGCCGCGATGCGTTGCCAGCGACGACTGGCGGAGCTTCGCGACGGGTTCCAGCAGCGCACCGGCGCGGTGCTGCGAATGCGAATCGGCCTGAATACCGGCGACGTCGTGGTCGGCAATATGGGGTCGAAGAAGCGATTCAACTACACGATCCTCGGCGACGCCGCAAACCTGGCGGCCCGCCTGGAGGGCGCCAACAAGGCCTTCGGAACCGAGACCATGGTCTCCGGGAACACCTGGGACAAGGCATCGTCCGAGTTCCGTGGACGCAAGCTGGCGGACCTGCGGGTGGTGGGCAGGAAGACCGCAGTGCCCGTGTACGAATTGACGGGATTTGCCTCGGAGGCGACTCCGCCGGGCTGGGAGGCGTTTGCCGCGGGACGGGAGCGATTCCAGCAGGGCGACTTCGCCGGGGCCAGGGGGGTCTTCGAGCAGTTGCCCGACGATCCGGCGGCCAGGAGCTACCTCCGTCGGTGCACCGACCTGTGTGCCCATCCCCCAGCGGCGTGGGATGGTGTGTGGGGGCTGACAGAGAAATGAGCCTGCGGGTCTTCATCGGTGGAATGCGGGGCAGCCGGCCGGCTATCGGGTGCGGTTTCGAAGAGTTCGGTGGCGACACGACCTCCCTGCTGCTCGTCGGATCGCGATACGAACGGTTGATCCTCGATGCCGGCACCGGTCTGCGAACCGTCGCAGAGCAGTTGGCCCAGATGGAGCCGGGCGAAGTGACCATGGTCTTCTCCCATTATCACCTGGACCACATGTCCGGGCTGATGATGAACCCGTTGTTCTACAAACCCGACTGGTCGTTCAGGTTCGTCGGGCCGACCTTCGCCGACAGTACCGCCCAGGAGGCGATCACCCGATTGCTGGCGCAGCCGTACTGGCCGGTCTCCTGGAAACAGATGACCGCAAGACTCGAGTTCGCGAAGTTCCCCCTGGGCGGAATCGACGTTGGCGGCTTGCAAGTCCGGGAATGCCCTGTGCCGCACCCGGGCGGGTCCTTCGCCTACCGCGTCGACGACGAGGATTGCGGCGCATCGATGGTCTTCGCCACCGACATCGAATGGAAGCAGCGAACGCCTGCGAACGAAGCGGCATTTCTGTCGCTGTGCCGCGAGCCGTCCCCTGCGGACTTGCTGGTCATCGACGCGCACTTCGGCGACGCTGACCAGAACGCTTTCGCCGGCTGGGGTCACAGCAGTCGGGAAGACTGCCTTGCGATTGCTTCGGCAACGGGCATCCCCCGCGTGCTCCTGGGGCATCACGCACCCGAGGCGGAGGACGCCGCGTTGCGCGAGGCGGAAGAACAAGTGAAACGTATTTCGCCCGGCGCTTCGCTGGCCCGGGCCGGACAATGGTTGACGGTTGGGAACTGAGGAACGACCATGCAGGAACAATTGAGAGCGATACTGCCGTACATTCAGAACGTCACGTTGGCCCTGGGCGTGCTCTTCATCGCATACGTCCTAACGCTGCCGCTGCAGCGCCGATACGCGGCCTCCGAAGGCGTCGAGGCAAAGCGGCACTCCACCCGGCAGTTCTTGGGCATCCTGCTGACCTATCCGGCGTTTTCCGTCCTGGTGCTGTTGTTCTCGCTTCCGGTCATCCGGTGGTTCTATCATGCTCCCGAGCCGCCCGACACGAAACCGTACGGCGAAGCGTGGCTGCTCTTCTGGGGGATTCACGCCATCTTGAGACTACTCGAAGGGCTGCTGGTCGAGATGTTTGTGCAGATGGGCCGAGCCTGCCCGCTCAGTCGGCTCAGTCGCGGCCTGCTGCACCTGGCGATCATGATGGGCGTCGCCTTCATGCTCATCAAGTACCAGTTGGGTTTCGAGATCGGAGTGCTGCTGACCTCCACTGCGATCGTCACCGGCGTCATCGGCTTCGCCATGCAGGGCGTGCTGGGCAATCTCCTGGCGGGCATGTCTCTGCACGCCTGCCGCACCCTGGGCGTGGGCGAGTGGATTCACGTCGACGGAGTCAAGGGACAGGTCATCCTGGTGAATTGGCGGGAGACTCGCGTGCGCACCCTCGGGGGGCACGTCGTCATCATCCCCAACAGCAAGATCGCGGACGCCAAGATCTACAATTACTCTTCTCCCACGAATCTCCGGCGGCACGAAGTTCTGGTCGCCGCCAGTTACGGCGATCCGCCCGCCGACGTCATCGCTGCCCTGACCGAAGCCGCGGATTGCATTTCCTCGGTCGAGAAACACCCCGCCCCGGACGCCTACATCACCGGGTTCAAGGATTTCTGCATCGAGTACGCCCTGCGGTTCTGGTCGAAACACTACGAACGACGGACTTCGATCGAAGGCGATGTCATGCGGATGATCTGGTACAAGTTCCAGCGCCGGGGGATCGAGATCCCCTTCCCGATGAGCGGCCGACTGCTCGGCAACTTCCTGGAAGCGGTCCACGCCCAGAAGTTCGAGAAGCCGTTGGCGTCGGAGATCGAGCAGAATGTGGACGACATGCTCCACAGCGATTTCGGGCGCAAGCTGCTCGCGAATTCCGAAGGCGTCTGCATCCTCAGTCGGGACGAGCTCAGAACGGTGGCTCGCACCGTCAAACGCACGCGGTTCACCTATGGCGAGACTCTGATGCGACAAGGGGAAGGCGGCGAGTCCTTCTATGCCCTCGTCGAAGGAAAGATCCACGGCATCATCGCCAACTCCGACGGGGCGCGTCCCGTGGAGTTCGACCTGGAACCGGGGTCGCTTTTCGGCGAGATGAGTCTTCTGACCGGCCTGCCTCGAAGCGCGACCATGACCGCGGTCACGAACTGCGAGCTGCTCGAATTCGATCGAGCCGCCTTCACCCAACTGCTGGCTCTGCGTGAGGAGATCCCACGAGTGCTCTCCGACCTGGCGGCCGCACGGGCGGCCCAGAACGCCGCATCTCTGGAGAAGCTCAAGGCCTCCGCAGTCGTGCCGCCGGAATTGGCCCGTGACGGAATCCTGCGACGTCTCAAACGAATGCTGGGCGATCGAAAAGGCCGATAAGGCGATTACGCCGAACCGCGGTTGGGTATGCCACGAAGCAGGCGGTCGGCGACGGTTGGAGACTACCCATGCAGGAACCGCTGAAGGCACTACTGCCCTACGTTCAGAACGCCGGGCTGGCGATGGCGATCCTGTCTCTTGCATACCTCCTGACAATCCCCTTGCGTCGTCGTCGCGCGTGCTCGGACGCTGTCGAGCCGGCCAGACGCCCCGGACCTCAGTTCCTTCTTGCGTTGTCAGGGTACCCGGCGTTTTCCGCCGCAGTGCTGTTGCTGTCCCTGCTGGGAATCCACTGGCTCTATCATCCTTCGTTCTATCGCCCCGAGGGAAGACCGCCCGAGACCCTTGTCCAGCGACCGTACGATCAGGCTTGGTTGTTGTTCTGGGGGCTCGCCGCCATCGTGATGCTGATCGAGGGGCTCCTGGTCGAAGGATTCGTGCAGATGGGCCGGGTCTGTCCGGTCAACCGGCTCACCCGCGGACTGCTGCGTCTGGCGATCATGGCAGGAATTGCCTTCCTGCTGATCCGCTATCATCTCGACCACCACATCGGAGTCCTCCTGACCTCGACCGCGATCCTCACCGCCGTCCTCGGTTTCGCCACGAAAGGCGTACTGGGCAACGTGCTGGCGGGCATGTCTTTGTATGCTTGCCGCTCTCTGGCGGTCGGGGATTGGGTCGAGATCGATGGTCTCATCGCCCAGGTGATTCATGTGAACTGGAGAGAGACACGCGTGCGATCCGCGGGCCACATCTGCATTATCCCCAACGCCAAAGTCGCTGGGGCGACCTTTCGCAGTTTCTCCGTACCCGACCCTCTGCGAAGGCATGACGTGCTTGTCTCCGCCCGCTACGCCGACGCGCCCAGCGCCGTCATCGCTGCGCTGATCGAAGCCGCCGGCGACGTGCCCGAGGTGGAGAAGCACCCCGCCCCGGATGCCTATGTCGCGGGTTTCCAGGACTATGGCATCCAGTATATGCTCCGATTCTGGTCCAGGCACTATGAATTCCGCACGATCATCCAAGGGCACGTGTTGCGGATGGTCTGGTACAAATTCAACCGCCGGGGGATCGAGATCCCCTTTCCCATGAGCGGCCGGATGCTGGACAACTTCCTGGAGGCGGTCCACCCCCAGAAGTTCGAGAAATCGCTGGCTTCGGAAATCGAGCGGAACGCGGCCGACATGCTCCACAGTGACTTCGGACGCAAGCTCCTGGCCAACTCCGAGGGCGTTTGCATCCTCAGCCGGGATGAGCTTAGAACGGTAGCCCGCAACGCCAAACGGACGCGGTTCACCTACGGCGAGACTCTCATGCGCCAGGGGGACCACGGCGAGTCGTTCTATGTGCTGGTCCTCGGGAAGATCCACGGCACGATCGCCACCTCCGACGCGGCGCACCCCATCGAGTTCGACCTGGAGCCGGGGGCTCTCTTCGGAGAAATGAGCCTCCTCACCGGCCTGCCCCGCAGCGCGACGATGATCGCGGTCACGAATTGCGAGCTGCTCGAGTTCGATCGCGCCGCCTTCACCCAACTGCTGGCCCTGCGGGAGGAGATCCCGCAGGTGCTCTCCGACCTGGCGGCCGCCCGCGCGGCGCAGAACGCCGCGTCGATCGAGAGACTCAAAGCCTCCGCCATCGTGCCGCCTGAATTGGCCCGTGACGGCATCCTGCATCGCCTCAGGCGGATGGCAGGCGGTGAACGGCGGGGCCGATCACCCCAAAGAACCTCTTCCCATAAAAGGACCCAAGTATCATGACATCGAATCGCATCGTATTCCTGTCGCTGGCGTTCTGCCTCGTCCACCTTGCTGTCTCGGCGAATGCCGAGTCCTGGCCCTGCTGGCGCGGCCCTCGTGGCGACGGCACCAGCGCCGAGCGGAATGTGCCTGCCGACTGGGACGGCGCCGGCGCGACGTGGAAGACCGAGATCCCCGGCCAGGGCCATGCCTCCCCGATCGTCTGGGGCGACCGGGTCGTCATCGCGACCGCCATGCCCGAGACGACCGAGCGGATGCTCCTGTGTCTGGACCGCGCCACCAGCGAGATCCTCTGGCAACAGACGGTGGTGAAAGGACCGCTGGAGAAGATCCACAAAGAGAACAGCCATGCCTCGGGCACTCCCGCCACCGACGGCCAGCGAGTCTACGTCGCGTTCCGGGTCGGAGACGACATCTTCGCTGCCGCCCATAGCCTCGCCGACGGCAAGCAGCTCTGGCTCGTCCGACCGGGCACACACGCCGGCGAATGGGGCTTCAGCAACGAATGCGTGCTCTACAAGGACAAGGTCATCCTCGACGGCGACAGCAAGGGCGATTCCTTCCTCGTGGCCCTCGGCCGCGAAGACGGCAGCACGATCTGGAGGATCAAACGCACCAACCAGGGGATCAGCTACAGTGCCCCGCTGATTCGCGAACTGAACGGCCGGACGCAGATGATCCAGTGCGGCGACCGTCGCGTGACCAGTTTCGATCCCGACACGGGCGAGGAGCTCTGGACGGTGGACGGCCCCTCGCAGGAATTCTGCGCCACGCCGGTCTACAGCGAGAAAGCCGGGCTCGTGTTCATCAGCAGCAGTTGGCCCAAGCAGGTCCTGTACGCGATCCGGCCCGATGGTTCCGGCGACGTCACGCAGACCCACATCGCCTGGCAGGATAGCAAGGGCGCCCCATACGTGCCTTCGATGATCGTCGCAGGCGACTACCTGCTCACCGTCAACAATGGCGGCGTGGCGTTCTGCTACGAAGCCGCCACAGGCAAAGTCCTCTGGCAGGAGAAACTCGGCAAGCACCACGCCTCGCCCGTCCTTATCGAAGGACTGGTCTACCTCATCAACGACGACGGCCGGGTGAATGTGATCCGACCCGGGCCGTCGTTCGCACGCGTCGCGGCGTATGAGCTGGGCGAGCAGTGCTACGCCTCCCCTGCGATCAGCGACGGCCAGTTCTTCCTGCGAGGATTCAAACACCTCTTCTGCATCGGCCAACAGTCACAGTAGCTCCTCCGCGGAGACCTGTCGGCCCAGGGTGTCCGGATCGTCGGGCTTCGCCTGCGTTGCAGTTCTGTTGGTCCTTTGGGCACAGGCCGTTCGCAGACGATTCCACGGCTCCCGCATCCGCTTGAGAAGGGCGCCGCCGATCGCCAGGACTGCGAAAACCCCCACGCCATACGCGAGACTGGGGTCCATCCGAGCCAACTGCTGAGGCTTGGCGGTGAAGGACACCATCATCTCCGCGGCAGGCTCGACCTGCAAGGGGCTCTCGAACTGAACGACCTTGCCGCAGATTGGCATCGTCACCTGGATCTGGGACACCGAGGTCTCCGCCGCAGCCTGGGTCTGAAGGATTCGACGTGTGATCAGTTCGAGATTCTCATTGTCGGCCTGCCCGATCGAGTTCTCGATCCGTTCGACCTGCTGCGGACTGAAGACCTGCTGCTGCTGGGACATCGGGGGCATCGCGCCGATCTGACCTTCGGCCGGGACGCCGCTTTGCTGTCGCAGCCGCCCGCGCGCGTTGATGAGGGCCGCCTTCGCCTGTTGTCTGACGAGGTTGTCGAGATCCACCCGGATATCCTCGTTCAAAGCAGAATTCCCGAACGAGAAATTGTACCCCTTGGCCAGGGCATGGCGGGCGGCGTCCTGTTCCCCCTTCTCCGACAGCATGCGTGCGAGAGTCTGCTGCTGCTGGGCGACCTGATCGTTCAGGCGGTTGATTTGTACGATTCGTTGCTGATAGGTCTGAAGTCCGTAGGAGTGGACGCCGGCGGCTTGCGCCGCCCGCGCATTGACGCTCAGCGTCCCGCCGAAATCGCTGTAACCGTAGCCCTCGGGCATGTAGACCTGCCAGGTGATGTTCTTGAGCGGAAGATCGAATCGCGGACCTTGCAGGACGTGATGTCCCGACCAACCGGTCCCCGGCGTATCGGCGACGTAGACCATGTCCATCTGCACGTTGTCCGATTCCTGTTGCGGCAATGGCGTCATCAAGGCGCTGCGTCCATCGGACTGGGCATGCAAGGACGGCTGCACCGCCTGTCCGTCCACGCTGAGGGACCAGAGCACCGCCCCATCGGGCAGAATCGCCTGCAAATGGCGCCGTCCGCTGACGCGAAGGACCAGGGTCGCGCGGTTGATCGTCTGGCCGGATGAGGTTACCACCGAGACCAGATCGGTCCTCACCACTTCGGCCTCGATCTGACCGGCGGCCTTGTGCCGTTTGGCCTGGAGAGTCAGCGAATACTGGGGCGAGATGCTCCGATAGCACATGGCGGCCCCGGACAGGTCGCCGATCCCGAAGTACTCGGGAATGCTCCTGGCGTCCGCGGGACGCAGAGCCGTATCGGCTAAGGACGGCGCCAGTTCGACGCGTCCGGTGGCGAACACGGCGATGTGGCCCTGTTGCAGATCCGCATCCTCGCACCGGACGGGAACCAGGGGGACAGCACCGTCGGCCGGATCGTACCGGGTTTCGTACGTCACGGTCATCAGGTACGGCTGGTCGTACACCTTGTCCGCCAGTTCGACCCGCCAGCGTCCCCCATCTGACTGCTCTCGACGAGCGACGCCCGGCCCGCCAATCGTCACCCCGACCGCGTCGCTGGGCAGGACCAGGGAGAATGCCTTGGTCCCTGCGTGATACAGACGATAACGAAAGGCGTGTTGATGTCGGACAAGCCCATCGCTCACCTTGGCCACGTGAAGACCCTGGACTGTGATCCGGGCCTGGATCAACTCGGTCTGCAACTGGATCTCCCAATCCGGACGCAGGAATTGAAACGCCAGAAGCCCCTGCCCCAAGTGGCCCAGCTCCGCGGGATTGACCTCGCTGACGCCCTGCCGCGACGCAACGGACACCCGCACTCCCTGTTCCGAGCCGACGACAAGGCAACCGACGTGCTTGATCCCTCCCACCACAGTCACGCGAGGAGCTGCAAGACGATCCGGAACCTCGGCCACCGCCCGGCTCAAGGCCAGTTTCAGATGAACCAGACCCGTCAATCGGTGCTTGAAGTGGACCCGCACGCGGCGCTGGCTCGCGTCCGAGGAATCGTCCCAGTGGCTGACCTCCGCGGCCTCCAAGGCGTCGATGTCGAAGCCTTCTGGCATCAGCAGATCCACGTCGAACCGTCCCGCCTTGGCGATCTCGATCTCCCACTGGCTGTTGTACACCAGGCGGTCGTCTTCGACGTTGAATCGAGCCGTTTCCCGACTGCGAATCTCGCTCTGAACCGCCTGGGCCCGCCCGGTCACCACACGGTCGGCAGCGTCGAAACGATACGCCAGAGCGACCTGCCCGGTGGCGAGGTTCGACGTGCTCCCGATCAGCTCCGCGGCCTCCGCCACGTAATCCGCGACATTCATGACCGCCGGATGGCGATCCACCAGAACGTAGACGGAGGGCTCTGTCGCAAGACCCATGACGCTGTGCTGATCCAGGGCGCCCTGGACCACCAGGGGCTCCAGATGCACGTCGTACGGCACGGCGACGTTGGCCGATTGCGTGACCACCGTCATCGCGTACGATCCGGTCGCCCCCTGGGTCAGTCGCACCTCCAGGCGTTTCTCCATGGGATCGAACCGCCAGGCGCCTATCCAGGGTCCCAGGACGGACGTCACCGTCTGGCCCGAGGCGACATCCAGAAGCAGCCGATCGATCTGCCCCTGCGCGATCTGCAGGCGGATTTCATGACGGACCTGGAGCAGACCGGGAGTCGCATTCGCCAGAGCGAAGTCCTTTGCATAGAATCGGACCTCTTCCCTGGCTGCTTGCCGCTCCAGAGGCCGCCATGCAAACACTGCAGGCCCGCCTGGGACGAACATCGCCTCTACACGAATCCCCTGCCCCTCCGGATGAACGGCCAGAGAGATTGCATCGGGGGCCTCGACCGAGACATTGGCGTCCGGAATGACCAGGCCCACGCGGTTGGTCAACGCCGCAGGGAGGGACAGCTCGAACCGACGCTGCCGGTCTTCCCCTGGCGGAGACAGCGGCGCCAGGAAGACAACCTGGACGTCATACACTCCAGGTTTCTCCACATGCAGGGTGTGCCGCGTGTTTTCCGTCTCCAGACGGAGATAAGCGGCCGGCTGGGCCGGCGAGATCAATACGGCCGATTCATCGGCCAAGACGAATCGCGAAGGGCGATCCGCTCGCACGCGGAGATCGTACCTGAGTTCCATGTCGTCGGCGCCCGCCAGCAGAGCGCATTCGACGCGTTCAATGAGGGATTGCCCGCGTGTCGCCGCGTGGCCCGAGGCGGTCGTGGAACAACCGCCGACCAGGACAAGGGTTGCGACGGCAGCGGCTTGTGCGAATCTCGGGCGTGTCGGCCGGGTCCGGTACAGGAACCAGGCCGTCGCGAGTGCCGGCGTCAGCCATGTCGTCATCGCCTTGAGCAGGGGCCATGTCGCCGGGACCTTGGCGGCCAGATAGATCGAAGCTGCCGCCACCGCTGCCAGAGCGACGCTTCGAGCGCGACGGGATCTGGCAGCCCAAAGACCGCCCAGAGCGACGATCGCAAGAACCGCGGCCAGATCCGAGGCCCGCAAAGCCCGACGCCAGGCAGGGACCAGTTCCGCGCTGACGCGCAGAGCCTGATCGGGATCTGCGCTGACCGCCTGCGCATAGCGAATGACCGTCGGCGTCGGGACCGGCGTCCAATCGACCTTCCAGGCCTCCACGCCAACCCAAACCGTCGCTCCCAGCAGAGCCAGCGCGATCCCATGCGGAACGATCCGTCGCCACAGAGCCAGGCCCAGAGCGATCGCGATTCCCATCGCGGCGATGAATCCCCAGGTCCGCGGGTCTGTGCGGAGTTGCACCAGCGCCTTGGCCCAAGAGCCCGCCACGCGATCCGCAAGATCCGCCAGACCTGCAAAGGCCTCCGCTTGCGGCTGAGCCTGCATGTTGCCGCCCGAGGGCGAGATGGACCATCCGTTCGGGACCACGACCTGCCAATCCGCATAGGCGATCGGGACCGCGCAACTGGGGGCCGTGAGGTCCACGTTCCATGTCCACCCTGCGCCGGAAGCGTGCGTCCCACCGTATTCCAGGACGATGGTGGCGGGGTCGTTGGGATTGGCTTGACGCCGCAAGGGAATGAGCAGCCGCCCGCTCGCCTGGTCGTGCGATGCCGCCAGGCGAGTCGTCCTCTCCGTTCCGTCGGAGTTCGATTCATTCTGCGACACCGCCCAGATCCGCGCGTCCGGCGGCATCATCAAGGCGAGGAACTGCCCGGTCGTGTTCTTGACCTTGTAGCGAACGGTCGTCACCGATTCCATCCGCCCGTCCGGACGAACCGCCAGCGTGGTGTGGAGATCCGCGATATCCACAACCACAGGCAACAGTCCGCTTCGCTGGTGGGGCTCGACGGCCAGGGTTGCCGCGTGAGGCTCCGCAATATACTTGTAAGTCGCCAGTATGGGACCGCTGGTCAGCATGCGGTAATCGCCCGGCAGTTCATCCAAGGCGATAGCCAACAAGGGCGCCGGATCCTCCAATTGCAGTTTCAGATCGAGATGGCTGGTTACCGCGACGTATCCGCTTTGCGTCTGAACCTCCACGCAGTGCAGAGACCCGAGTTGGATCGGACGGTCGGGACCATGTCGCTGGGTGTAGGTCACGGCCAGGCTGTAGTCGCCCAGGACCTTCTGATTGAGCTTCACCGCCCAGGCGTCGTCCTGCCGAACCCAGCGGCGCACATCCCGACCGACGAACTCGACGTTCTCGAAACCTGCCGGCAGACGGAACTTCAGCTCGTCCACCGGCGAGCCCGTAATGACGTAATTGACGACCGCCGAGCCGTGGGCCAGGGTCTCCCCGATCGATTCCAGGTGAAAGACTTCGGTCCGGATCTCGGCGGGGCGGCGACGGGCCGTCAAGCTCAGCCTCCAATCCGCGTCGCGAAAACGATATGCGAACTGGGCGCCGCCCACCCGCAGAGGCGCCGACGCGGTGTGGATTTCACGGAGGTTCTGCGTCTGCGGGGGATCGATCTCGATTCCGGGTTCCGCCGCGATGATGACGTAGCCTCGCTGCACCTTGGCTCCGGCCACGCGGAGGGCGGGGATGCCCACCGACGCGTCCAAAGGCCCTCGTCCCAGTTCCAGTCGAAGATGCAGCAGCGTCCTACCCGTCACAGGTTTCTTGAAGACCACCCGAATTGAGGTTGCCCGTCCCACGGACGGAGCCTCCGAGACATGATAGTCTCCCACGTGATTGCCATCGACGACAGCCACCGCCAAGGCCCCAGGCGCCGCAATCTCCAGGTGACGCAGCGGCGCGTCCCGCACGTCGAGTTCCAGCTCGGCATCCACGACCAGGTCGTCCTGTTTCACGCCCGCTACCATCCGAGAGGAAACCTCGTACGTCGGCACGATGTCGTCCACGACCAGAGTCAGGCGGTATTGGCTGCCCGCATAGGTGTAGAAAAACACCTTGCCCTGCGGGATGCGCCGGGCCGGGACATCCTGGGCCTGGACGCGAGGAAACGCCGGGCCGTCGATCTGGGTCAGGCCGGAGGATTCCTGCACGATCAGTTGCAGCGCATTGTCGGTGCCGACGGCCAACTGGCCGCGGACAGGGATGTCCCCGGCCGGCTCGATCGCGGGAATCCGCACCGTCGCAGGCGTACTGTCGATGCCGCTCTCGGCCAGAATGTGCAGACGGTACTCGCGATCCTGCGCCCGGCTCAATTCCACCCGTAGAGGTCGCGTGCCGTCTGCGCCTGGGCCAAGGTCCCACGCGCGAATGGAAGAACCTCGCACCGCCGTGACGCTCAAACCGGTCGGCACGCGGAACGTCAGCGTGTCGAGCGTGCCTTGCGTGATCTGGAAATCGAACAGCGAGTCGATCTGCATGAGCCCGGCGCGGACAGTCACGATCGTGTTGACCTGGCCCGAGAGCACAAGCCTGGCGTCGGCCAACTGCACCTGGGGCTTCCATCGCACGTCCAGGGGACTGCGAGGCCCCAACGTGGCCTCGACGATCAACTGTCCCTGGTCGATGCGGCGTCGCACCCGCAGCGCGCCCGGCAGGTCGACTTCGAGATCCGGATCCTCGCTGAGCAGGCGGACCTGGCGTACCCGGCCGGCCGGCAGATGCAGGCAGGCTCGGTGCCAGGAACCGTCGGGCTCTATGTCGCCGCGAGCGACGAACGTCGCTTCCACAGGGTGCGCGCCCGGCCGACTCCAGGCGACGCGATACGCCTTGTCGTTCGGATCGTATTCAAGCTGCGCGCCCGCCATCCGGGGGCTCATCTTCTCCAGAACGGCATTCCCCTGGATCAGAACGGTCTCGGACGACGCCTGTTTCGCGCGGGCCTCGAACTCCAGGGTCACCGCCAATCGCCGACCGTCGATCTGACATCCAACCTGGATCTGGTCCATCTCGATCCCATCGGCCCGCAAGGTCCGCGACGATCCCAGCAAAGTCGCGGCAGAAACGCATGCGACGGCAAGAATTCGCATCTTGTTCCACACAGTCGTGCCCTTTCCAAGAGGATGACGCGGTTTCGAGACCACAAGTGTGCCCATCCAAATCCTACACTGCGATGACGCGTCGGTGGTGTAAAACCCGTGTAAAACCGCGGTTGCGCGGGCCGGTATCCTCCGCACGCGAACCGACTACGGCTGCGCGGTCGTCTCGGCGGCCCTGGGCAGATGCTCCGCCTGATGAGCCAGCGCCGCGACGTCCCGCACGGTCTGATCCAGCGGCAGCGCCGCGCTGATCCGATCCAGAACGTCCTGGACGTCCCTGAGGTTCGCGTCCTGCGCGTGCTCCGATTGGCGTAGCCACTCCGCGAATCTGGCCACCCCTGCAGCCAGGAAGAACCGCGGGTTCTCCTCGATGGTCTGCCGCCGGATGAGGGAATCGGTCAGCAACCTCGATATCTCCTCGATCTGTCCGGTCTCGCTGTTTCGGTACCGCACGAACACTGTCCCGAGAGATCCGTGATCCCGGCCGGTGAATGAAACCAGTTCCAACTCGTAGAGAGCCGTCGAGCACTGACCCGAGCCCACCTCCCCTGCGTCGACAATGTCGTCGCGGAATCGGGTGTCTTCGATGTCACGGTTCTCATAGCCAATCAGACGGTACCGGCGTACGCGAGCAGGGTCGAATCGAACCTGGATGCGGGCGTCGCGAGCGACTGTCTGCAACGTCGCGGCCAACTGGCCGACCAACTCCTCGCGGGCCTGCGCGGAGGAATCGAGGAAGACGTATCGCCCATCGCCGCGATTGGCCAGGGACTCCAAGAACGCGTCGTTGTACGCACCGTAGCCGACGCCGACGCAGGTGAGCGTGATCCCCTGTTTGCGGTCGTCGGCGACCTCGTTGAGCACGTCCTGGGCCTCGGTCTGGCCGACGTTGGCGACGCCGTCCGAGCAGAGCACGACCTGGTTGATCTGCCCTGCGACGAACGCCCGCCGGGCCAGGGCGTATCCGAGCCGCAGGCCGGCCAGCAGGTTCGTCGACCCCGCCGGCTGGATGGCGTCCAGCGTCTGTCGGATCTTGTCCTTCTCTCTGGCAGAGACCGCCTCCAGATGCAGTCTGGCTTCGTTCGCGCAGGTGACCACAGAGACGCGGTCCGCCTCGGAGAGCTTGTCCACCAGAAGGCCCATCGCGGCCTGCACCTGTGGCAGCCGATCCGCCTGGCCCATCGAGGCCGAGGCATCGATCACAAAGACGATATGTGCGGCCCGTCTCTGGTCGCGACCCACGGTGCGTGCCTTGACCGCGATCTTCAGCAGCGTCAGATCCCGACCTGCCGGCGCGAACGGCGAGGGCATCCCCTCCGCATGCACCGCGAATGTCGCGTCATGCTGCTGGGGATAGGCGTAGTCAAACGCATTGATGAACTCCTCCATCCGAACCGCGCCCACCGGCGGCAGGAATCCGCCACGGATGTAGCGCCGGCACAAGGCGTACGAAGCGGTGTCCACGTCCAGGCCAAACGTCGACAGGGCATCGCGATCCGTCATCACCCACGGATTGACCGGAACCGCCGCGAACCGGGACGAAAACGAGAAATCGTTCGTCTTCGGATCCATGGCGTCCTTCCGTTTCCAGAGCTCCATGCGATCACCCGCAGCGAGCGCCGAGGGGTCTGATTCCGAAAGCTGCTGCAAGAGCCGACCGGCAAGCGGCACATCCCCCAGCGTCGGGGCTTTTGTGGCTTCTTCGCCGGGGCCGTTGACGATGTGGAGCGTGGTGGCAGGCGGCTCAGCGGGAACCTCCGGCGAACCGCTTGGGACCGTTTCACGCGTGGTGACAACAGGCTTTCCGGAGATCGGAGCCCCTGACCATGCGTAGGATATGCTTCCTCCATCCGCTCCTCGACTCTTTGCTTTGAAGTCCACGCTGTATCCATCGACGACCCTTTGATCACCGGCAACAGCCTCATCAAGGGAAAACGACGGTAGAGCGGATTCGGACAGGGCTCGTCTGCTTCCCTGCATCGTACCCATCCCCCCCATCATGCCTCCTCTCATACCACCCATGCCGCCCATTCCGGCCTCGGGAGAGGGGTTTCTCGTGTCGGACGCCCCAAGGCCGAAACGCTCACCAGACCTCGACTCATAATATAACGCCGGCAAGTCCTCAGACTGGGTAGTGCGCTGAGACAATCGAGCAACAGCCTGTTCAGAAGCCTCCGAGGCAGACCGCCTTTGGAATCGCACGCGAGAAAGGGACGGCATCATCAATCCCACAAACGCGACGCCGACCATCAGAACCGCAGCGAGAGCTCCGAAGTAACGCGTGGAAAAGACCCGCGTCCCACTCTTCTTGCGCGCGGCCAGTCGCTTCAACTGCTCCAGTCGGTGCTCGCTCAAAACTGGAGCCGGCCCGTCGTTCACTGCGTCGCAGGCGAGCTTGGCGGCCATCCGCATATCGGCCAGGCGGTCCCGCAGTTCGTCGTCGGTCTGGAGGTAGGCCAGAAGTTCGGCCTTGGACGGCTCATCGAGATCGTCGAAGATCAAGGCGGTCAACAGTTTTTCTGCTTGTTCACGGTTCATATCAAACCACCCCCGCTTTGCGAAGACGCTGGGCCAGAAGGCCCAGGCCCTGGTTGAGCCGGTAGTTGATGGTCGAGACGGAGACCCCGACGACCTCCGCGACCTGGCGGAGGGACATGCCCTGGACCACCTTGAGCAGCACGACCTGGCGGTACGAGTCGTCAAGCTCGTTCAACTCACGAAGGACCACCTGGCGGGCTTCCTGGCGGATGATCTCCCCGAGAGCATCCATCTCTTCGGCCTGTTCTTGAGCCCCGGCGGCCGGGTCCGCACGCCCCTGGCGTTCCCGTCGCCGCAGGGCGTCCAAGACCAGATTGTGAGCCACGCGGAACAGCCACGTCGTGAGATGCTCGATGCTGCCGGACCCGTGCGTGCTCACCTGACGGTGCAGGCGGATGAACGTCTCCTGGACGATGTCCTCGGATTCTCCCTGGCTGGCCGCGCCGCCCAGCATCCGGCCCACGTATCGCAGCAGCGAACTCTGATAGTGGGACACGGTTGCCAGGAGATCCTCAGCCCTCGGCAGCGAGGGATTCTCGCATTGGGCTGCACGAGCCGGCCTGTGCTCACCGATCTGGACGATCTTGCCATTCATCATATTCTTAGACGAAGAATTTCGGCCGCTGTACCAGAGAAAATGTGTGGTTGCCGGAATCACCTCATCAGATCTGAGGATCGCCCTCGAAAGATGGCATGGCGTCCGGTGCCCACAGAGGGTATATTGGCGGTGTTCGAACGCTGCCGACCGGTCTCAAACATCATATCGCAAATCAGGAGAACGGGATATGGAACAGAGAATCGTCGATTCGTTGGGCAGGAACAGGGATGGGTCGCTGTGCCGTCGCGACCTATTTGCCAGGTTCGCGGGGCTCGTCGGAGGCGCCGCAGCAGCCTATGTCCTGCTGCCTCAATCCAGTGTCCAGGGAGAGATTGTTCCGAAGGACGACCCCCGTCTTCATACGGAATGGATCGAGTACCCCGGCCAGACCGGTCCGATGCGGGCGTATCTGGCCCGGCCGAAAGCCGAGGAGAAACGCCCCGCGGTCATCGTGATCCATGAGAATCGCGGCCTTGTCCCCCACATCCAGGACGTGGCCCGACGCATGGCGGTGGAAGGGTTCCTGGCCGTCGCCCCGGACGCGCTGTCGCCGCAGGGCGGAACTCCGGAAGACCCCCAGAAGGCGCAGCCTCTCTTCCAAAAGCTCGACTACCCTGCTACGGTCAAGAACTTCGTGGCCGCGGTCCAATACCTCAAGACGCATCCGCTCTCGACGGGGAAGGTCGGATGCACCGGCTTCTGCTGGGGCGGGGCCATGACGAACCAGGTCGCGGTCAACGCCCCCGACCTGGTGGCGGCGGTCCCCTATTACGGCGGCCAGCCTGCAATCGAGGACGTCCCCAAGATCAAGGCCGCGATGCTGCTCCATTACGCCGGCCGCGACGAGCGGATCAACAAGGGAATCCCGGCGTACGAAAAGGCCCTCAAAGAGGCGGGCATCGAGTACAGAATCTACACCTACGAAGGGACTGAACACGCGTTCAACAACGACACGAACGAGGCGCGATACAACAAGGAAGCGGCTCAACTCGCCTGGCAGCGGACCATCGCCTTTTTCAAAGAGAAGCTCAAGACCTGACGCCCGATCATCCGCGAAGGCAGCAGTTCTTGTACTTGCGGCCGCTGCCGCAGGGGCAAGGGTCGTTGCGACCGATTCTCTCGTTTCTCGGTGCAACCGTCGCAGACGCGGGAGGCATTTGCCGCCGGCGCCACAAGGCGGCCACCTCGGCCACAAAAGGCCGGCAGTGGTTGAAGAAGCGCTTGTATCCTGCACACAAGTAATTCAGGCCCGCTTCGCCTTCGGGTGAAACGAGGAACCGATCCTTCGGGCATCCGCCGTGGCACATGGCCAGGACCTCGCATTCGCAGCAACAGCGAGGCAACGAATCGAGCTTGGCCTGTCCAAACGCCTTCTGCCTGGGGTCGTCGAGCAATTGCGCCAACGGCGCGGACTGGATATTGCCGAGACGGTGCTCTGCGTCCACAAAATGGTCGCAGGAGAAGAAGTCTCCGTTGCGTTCGACGACAGGCACGCCTCCACACGTCGTCCGGAAGACGCACAGGGTGTGCTCTTGTCCGAAAGCCGGCCTGGCCGCCTCCTCGAAGATCTGCACCTTGACCCGCCCGATATCCTGGGCCGCCCATTCGTCGAAGACCGTGCACAGAAATGCACCCCATGCTTCGGACGGCACGCTGCGCTCACTGACGCCGCCCGGGACATCCGACTCGCGTTCCACCAGGGGCAGAAAGCTCATGAAGCTCGCCCCGATCTCCTTGAAGAACCGGTAGACCGCAAGAGGATGGCGGACATTCGCTTCACTCACGACACAGAGGATCTCGCAGGGGACTCCGTGCTGACGCAGGAGCCGATACCCTCGCATCACCTGCTCATGCGAGGACTCGCCGGTTCGGGTCAGACGGTGGCGGTCGTGTATCTGCTGGGGACCATCCAGGCTCAACCCCACCGTGAAGCCTTCGGCCGCCAGAAAACGGCACCAGTCCTCGTCCAGGAGGGTCCCGTTGGTCTGAATACCGTTGGCGGCCGCCACGCCGCGAGGCTGATGCTTGCGTTGAATCGAAACAATCCTGCGAAAGTAGTCCACTCCCAGAGTCGTCGGTTCTCCGCCATGCCACGAAAAGCGGACCACCGGATCGGAACAGGCGTCGAAGTGCTGGGCGATATACTCCTCCAGAACCCGATCCGACATGCGAGATGGCTCGCCGTCCGGATAGAGGTCGCTCTTCGTCGTGTAATAGCAGTATCGGCAGGCGAGGTTGCACGCAGCGCCGACCGGCTTGACGAAGACCTGAAACTCACGAGACGATTCGACCATGAACGCAACGACTCCAATTCGATCCACTCGATCGACGGATTATACATCGTCCGTAACGGCAGGCTCAACAGCGAACCTGCTGTTGCTGTCGTCGCATAGAACCTCTACAATGGCTCGCGATGGCCTTGATCCACATAGAATCGTTTCCCCGGCAGACCACCAAGTCGGATTTGCTGAGCTTCCTCAATTCAGTCCCAGGCATGGACCGCCAGCGCGTGGCCCGGATCGATCTCTTGGGCGACAAGGCTGTGATGGAGGTCCCCGACGGCTGGCAGGCCCGGCTGGCGCAGGCGTTGGATGGACAGCCGCTCGGTGGACGTCGAGTCCGCGTCTGGGCAGAGGGCCCGGCCGATGGCGAGGACTCGGGCGACAACCATTTCGCACGATTTATCCGCCTGCTGGACAGGGAGAGCCAGACCGAGGTTCGCGCGGTTGCCGAACGTAGCCGGCAGCTCTCAGCCGCTGAGGCTGAACGGGCGGGGAACACCCTGGTCAACCTGGTCATCGCCGACGAGGAGAGCGGCCTGGGCGGCCGGCATATCCTCCAACTCGCCAAACGCAGCCGTGCTCCCCTTCCCTGGACACGGTTGGGCGTGGGCAGTCCGGTGGTGCTCGCGCCCGACAGGGGCAAGAGCGAAGACGGATACCGGGGCGTGGTCTGCGAGCGTGCAAGCGGCTTCCTGCGAGTCGCTCTCGCGAGAATGCTGGAGGACTCGGAGGGAGACGAAACCTGGCGGCTAGACTTGTCCACCGACGAGATCGCCGGACAAAGACAGCGAGCCGCCCTCCAGCGGGCCCGGCTCGCGCAAGCCGACCGACTGGCCGAACTACGGGACGTCCTGCTGGGCCGGCGCGCCCCTGAGTTCGCCTCCGAGCGCGATGATCCCGCCCTCGATTCCGAGCTCAACGACGCACAGCGAGAGGCGGTTCGGTTCGCCTTGTCCGCACGCGATGTGGCCTTGATTCACGGCCCGCCGGGCACCGGCAAGACCACCGCGGTGGTCGAGGTGATCCGCGGAGCTATCCGTCGCGGCGAGAAGGTTCTCGCCTGCGCCCCGAGCAACCTGGCCGTGGACAATGTCTTTGAGCGACTGCTGGCCGCCGGGGCGCGAGCGGTACGCCTGGGCCATCCGGCCCGCGTCATGGCCGATCTCAGGGCCCACACGCTGGACCTGCTCGTGGAAGAGCATCAGGACGTCCGGCTGGCGCGGAAGCTGGTCAAAGAAGCGATGGGTCTGTTTCGACAGGCGGGCCGCCACACGCGTGCCAAGCCCCTGCCCGGCGAGCGTCGGCAGACCCGCGAGGAAGCCAGAGACCTCCTGGCCGATGCCAGGCGTCTGGAGGCCCAGGCGGTCGAACACATCCTCGACACGGCCGATGTTCTGTGCGCGACGACAACCGCTTTGGACAGCGAACTGCTGGGCAGGCGGCGATTCGATCTGGGTGTCATCGACGAGGCGTGCCAGAGCACCGAGCCCGGCTGCTGGGTCCCGCTGCAATGGTGCAATCGACTCGTTCTGGCGGGCGATCATCGCCAGTTGCCGCCCACCGTGGTCGACCCCGGCGCGGCGATGGAAGGACTCGGCGTAAGCCTGTTCGAACGGCTGATGGCCCTGCACGGCCCCTCCATTTCGCGCATGCTGACCGTCCAGTATCGAATGCACCACGCGATCATGGCGTTCTCTTCGCGGGAACTGTACGAGGAAAAGTTGCAGGCGGATCCGTCGGTGCGCGAACACGTACTGTCCGATCTGCCGGGCGTGGCAGGCAGCGACGCCACGCAAACGCCCGTCGAGTTCATCGATACGGCCGGAGCGGGCTTCGACGAAGAGGTCGAACCCGACGGCGAGAGCCGCCTGAATCGGCAGGAAGCGGCCCTCGTGTGTCGCAAGGTGCAGGGACTGCTGGACTGCGGCGTTGCACCGAGCGACATCGCAGTGATCGCCCCATACGCCGCTCAGGTCCGGCTCCTCCGCGAGCGGTTGTCCATCCCAGGACTGGAGATCGACAGCGTGGACGGTTTCCAGGGCCGCGAAAAAGAAGCAGTCGTGATTTCGCTGGTGCGATCCAATCCGCAGGGCGAGATCGGCTTTCTGGGCGATGTTCGCCGCATGAACGTGGCCATGACCCGCGCCCGCCGAAAGCTGCTGTTGGTCGGTGACAGCGCCACTCTCTCCGCCCATCCCTTCTACCGCCGGATGGTCGAGTACTTCGAAGGCATTGAGGCTTATCGGACGGTCTGGGAGGAGGACATCGCTCACTGACCGCCCCGTGAATGCGATTGTCCTTTACCTGCGACCTGTGGTATGCTGACGCGGTCCCCTGGCACGGCGGCTCCGTGTCCGCCCGTGGGGGTCGGCATGGATTGCGTGGAGGCTCTATGAAGGCAAGCGGATTCCTGTTGCGAAGCGCTCTTGTTGCGGCCCTTGGCGGCCTGCTCTTCGGATTCGACACCGCGGTCATCTCCGGCGCAGAGCAGGCGCTGCAGAAGATGTTCGACGCGACATACGATTCGCTGGCCGCGAGTTTCGAGAACATCCGCTTTCTGGGCACGCCGGGATTCTGGCACGGCTGCACGACCGCCAGCGCCCTGATCGGCACCATCCTCGGCGCCTGGCTGGCCGGCAAACCCTCGGACGTCTGGGGCCGGAAAAAGACCTTGTCCGTGCTCGCGATCCTGTACTTCGTCTCGGCCGTCGGCAGCGCGCTGGCTTGGGACTGGTGGTCCTTCGTCATCGCCCGATTCCTGGGCGGACTGGCCGTGGGCGGATCGTCGGTCGTCGGACCCGTCTACATCGCAGAGATCTCCCCGGCCGCCAGTCGCGGGCGTCTCGTGGCTCTCTTCCAGTTCAACATCGTCTTCGGAATCCTGCTGGCCTTCCTCTCGAATTACGTCATCGGGAAGCTGAATCTCGGCAGCGTCGAATGGCGTTGGATTTTCGGAGTCGAAGCATTCCCCGCCGCCGCCTTCTTCCTGCTGCTGTTCGCCAATCCGCGCAGTCCGCGGTGGTTGATGACGAAGGGACTGGTCGATGAAGCGAGAGAGGTTTTGCAGCGGATCGACGCCGAGAACGTCGAGGGCGAGTTGGCGGCCATCCGGGATTCGATCCACCTCGATCATCACCGCGTCAAGGAACCGTTCTTCCAGAAGAAGTACCTTCGCCCGATCCTGCTGGCTTTTCTCATCGCGATGTTCAATCAGCTCTCGGGCATCAACGCCCTGCTGTACTACTCGCAGCGAATCTTCGAGATGGCCGGCGCCAGCATCAGCGACGCCCGCCTGCAAAGCGTGATCGTGGGCCTGACGAACCTGGTCTTCACGATGATGGCCATGGCGGTCATCGACCATTTCGGACGCAAGAAGCTCATGATCGTCGGTTCGCTCGGCTACATCGTCAGCTTGAGCACCGCGGCCTGGGCGTTCCACGCCGAACGCGGCGGGTACGTCGTTCTCGTCAGCTTCATGGTCTTCATCGCCTCGCACGCCTTCGGCCAGGGGGCAGTGATCTGGGTGTTCATCAGCGAGATCTTCCCGAACCGCGTCCGCGCCCGCGGTCAGGCATTGGGCTCGTTCACCCACTGGTTCATGTGCGCCGGGATCTCCTGGACGTTCCCCATGCTGGTGGGCAAAGCGGACGCCCCCGGCGCCAGCCAGGCCGGCGCGAAGGTCTTCGCCTTTTATGCCGCGATGATGGTCCTGCAGTTGGTGTGGGTGCTCGTAGCGATGCCCGAGACCAAGGGCGTACCCCTCGAACAGATTCAGAAGAAGCTCGGCATCGAGTGACACAAGCGACAACCGCTTCACGCAGGACTCCTGTCATCCTGAGCAAAGCGAAGGATCTGGCCCAAGAGCGTGCACGTGCTCTCGCTCGCTGTCTCCCACCGAAGGCTTACCGGCCCGCGTTCACCGCGTCGAGCATTGCGACGATGTTCTCCGGCGGGACGTTGGCCAAAATGTTGTGCACCTGCTGGAAGACGAAGCCGCCGCCCGGTGCGAGTGTACGAACCTGCTTTCGGACGTGCTCGGCAACTTGCCCGGGGCTCGCTGATGCGAGGACCTCCCGCGTGTCGCAGCCGCCGCCCCAGAAGGTCAGATCCCGACCGAACTCGGCCTTGAGCTCGGCCGCGTTCATCCCAACGCAACTGATCTGGACGGGATTGATCGCGTCGAGGCCCGCTTCGATCAGGTGCGGGAGCAACTCGCGGACGCCGCCGCAGCAATGGAGCATGACCTTGACGTCGGCCAGCTCTTTCGCCCGCGTCCAGAGCGCCCGGTGGCGGGGCTTGAAGAACTCGCAGTACATTCGCGGGCTGAGCATCGGACCAGTCTGCATGCCCAGGTCGTCGCCGAAGAGAATGACGTCGATCGACGAGCCGACCGCGGCCAGGAACCTCTCCAGATTGGCCAGGTGGATCTCCACGAGCTTGTCGAGAAAACGATGGGCCTTCTTTGGCTCGCCGGCCAGGAGCATGAAGAAATTGTCCGCGCGGTAGAAGAACTGGCCCGTCTCGAAGAGGTTGCCGCCGAAGAGGCCGATGATCGCGCGGTTGGTGCTCTCGCGGAACCGCTTTGCCCCGTCGCGGAGCGCCTCCGCGTCGACGGGTCCGGGAGGGGCCGCGACCCCGGTCCACATGCATTCGCCGAAGGCGTCGGCGAGGATGCCTTCGTCATCGGATTCAGCCAGCGGGAAATACGTCTGCTCGAAATACAGAGTCCCGTCGGGCATGTGGGCGAAGACCTTGCCGGAGGCGGACAAGATGACCCAGCGGTCGGAACGCCGTTCCATGCGGGTCCAGGCCGGGATCAGGCAATCCGTCCCGTCGGGCAGGACCCAGGGTTTCCACGCATCGTCGCGAAGGGCGAAGCCCCGTCCCATCTCGATGCAGTCCACCCCGAACCGGCTCAGCACGTCCTCATCGATCACCGCAAGCTGCTGAATTACGTCGTACACGCGAATGGGCCTGGGCGACAGCCCCAGGTGCTTTCGCAGCTTCGGATACGCCATCGCGGCGATGCCCGAGGAGCGATGCCCCGACAGGTCGATCGGGACGCGGTCGGGTTCGATGTGGTTCAACGTCGCCAGGACTCTTTCTCTGGGTGTCATAGCCATTCCCCGTTGGGTCATGCTGCGTCTTTGCAGCCTTTCGATTGCTGAGGATCATTGTAGCCCACCTGCATCGTCCAGGCAATTCCTCTCTTGGGACCAGGCTTGTGTCCCCGTCCCCGGCGGGCTATGATGGGCCTCTGATTCGGAAGGTTTGCAGGTAGTTCAAGGACTGACGTATTCCAGGGGCCCCAAAAATGTCGCACACACCGATCATCCGTCTCCTTCTCCTGACGTTTGCACTCTCGGCCGGCACGCTCGCAGCCTCGGCCCAGGAGCCGACCTGCTCGTTGGCCAAACGGATCCTGGACGATCCGAACCTGCCCGCGGTCCTGACCAAGGCCGAGAGCCTGCTCGAAACCGGGTTCACCGCCGGCAGCGGCTACGGCGAAGTCTGGATCCGGGACCTGAACACCTTCATCGAAATATCGTTGAAGGTGAACGATCCCCGGTCGATCCGCGAAGCGCTCTTGACCTTCTTCAGGTTCCAGGGCGACGACGGCAACATCCCCGACGGATACATCCCCAAGGCGCAGGCCAACGTCGCGTACAAGTACCGCCAGTCGGCCCTGGCGCCTGACCTGCTGGCGCACAAGAACACCGTGGAGACCGACCAGGAGTCGTCCCTGGTGCAGGCGGTGCGGAGGTACGTCGCGATCACGAAGGACACCGCTTTTCTCGATGAACGCGTTGACGGTGTCACCGTGCGACAGCGTCTCGCGAAAGCCCTCGACTACGTGGGCACTCATCGTTTCGATGAAGAACACGGCCTCGTCTGGGGCGCGACCACGACCGACTGGGGCGACGTCCAGCCCGAGCACGAATGGGGCGTCGAACTCAACGAGGACTCGCACCGCGCGCTGGACATCTACGACAACGCCATGTTCCTGGTCGCCATCGACGATTACCTCTCGCTCGTGGGCGACGCAGCCGCCCAGGCCGCCCGCTGGCGACAGATGCGCGACGATCTTCGGGCCAACGTGCGGAAGCACCTCTGGGACGCCGACCGCCGCAAGTTCCGGCCCCACGTCTATCTCGAAGGCTCCCCCTTCCCCGAGACGTTCGATGAGGCGGCGGTCTACTATCATGGCGGCACCGCGGTCGCCATCGAGGCGGGACTCCTCACACAGGAGGAGATCGCGGATTCGCTCCGCCAGATGAAGGACAACGTCCGACAAGCCGGCGCAAGCTCCATCGGCCTGACGCTCTACCCGCCCTATCCCCAGGGCACCTTCAAGAATCCCGCGATGGGGCCCTACTCCTATCAGAACGGCGGCGACTGGTGCTGGTTCGGCGGCCGTATGATCCGCCAACTGATCCGCCACGGCCTGATCGAAGACGCCTACCGCGAGTTGACCCCGATGACCAGCCGGGTGCTCCGCCATGGCGACTTCTACGAGTGGTGGTCCAGGGACAATCAGCCGCGAGGCTCCGGACAATACCGCGGCTCGGCGGGCGTCCTGGGAATCGCGATCGTGGAATTGCTCGCCTGGGCGAAGGAACACCAGGACTCGTCCGGCGTCCTCTGGCGGATCGGCCAGACCGACGGAGACAACGCCGAGTTCGCCTTGGCCCCGCGCGGCTGGGGGCAGTATGAAAGCGACGGATTCTACGTCGTCGGCAGTTCAGATCCCAAGAAGGACTGGCCCTACGCGCACCCAGGCCCCTCGGATGCCTGGGCGGGCGCCCGAAGCCACACGTTTGTCGTGCTCTTCGGACTCGCCACAGCGCCGACCGCAGGCGACTGCCGTCTGGCGGTCCACCTTCTCGACACGCACAGCTCCGGCCCGCCGACCGCGCGGATCGAGATCAATGGCAAATCGTTCGAACGGTCGCTGCCGGCCGGTGCGGGCGACGCCTCGGTGAACGGAGAACCGGCGAAAGGCGCCAGGAGAACGCTCGAAATCGCGTTTCCCGCCGAGACCTTGAAGGCTGGCGACAATGAGATCCTTATCACGAGTCTCAGGGGCAGTTGGATGCTCTACGACTCGGTGGAGCTGATCGCCTCCGAGAGGCTCGCTTTGATCGATGTCCAGTCGCGAACGCTCATCGAGCAGGCCAGGCCCATGCGAGCCCTGGAGAATCGTGACGGGCGAATGGTTCAGCCGGTCACCGTGAGCGTGCGCCACTTCGGTGACGAGACCGACGCTCAGGTGCGCTTGGGCGATGGACACCCCGTCCCCCTGCGGCTCGTCAAGGGCTCACAGCAGGTAGAACTGGCGGTTCCCGACGTGCAGAGCGATACGAAGCAGACAGTCATTGTCGCCGTAGACGGCAAGACGGTCGCATCGCGAGAGATCGTCCTGAAACCGGTGAAGAAGCTGACCGTCTACATCACGCCGCACTCGCACACCGATATCGGCTACACCGAGATCCAGACCGCCATCGAGGCCAGGCAGGTGCAGAACCTCGTGGACGGCATCGCCGCCGCCAAACGAACCGTGGACTATCCCGAGGGAGCCCGCTTCGTGTGGAACGTCGAGGTGCTTTGGGCGGCGGATCTCTACCTGCGACGGCTCGACGACCAGCAGCGGGCGGATTTCCTCGACGCGGTCGCCAAAGGCCAGGTCGTCCTCAACGGCATGTACCTCAACGAGCTGACGGGCCTGTGCCGGCCGGAAGAGCTGGTCCGTCTCTTCAAGTATTCGACGGAGCTGGCCGCGAAGACCGGCGCGACCATCGACTCGGCCATGATCTCCGACGTCCCGGGCTACACCTGGGGCACGGTCACCGCGATGGCGCAGGCCGGGATTCGCTACTTCTCCGTCGCGCCGAACTACTTCGATCGCATCGGCACCATCCTGCGGGAATGGGAAAACAAGCCCTTTTATTGGGTCGGACCCGACGGCCGCTCGAAAGTGCTCGTCTGGATCCCCTTCTGGGGCTACGCGATGTCCCACCGCTACGGCAAGATGTCCGCTCGGCTCGTCGAGGACTTCTCCGACGGCCTGGAGAAACGCAATTACCCGTTCGACATCGCCTACGTCCGCTGGAGCGGCCACGGGGACAACGCGGTACCCGATCCGGCCATCTGCGAGTTCGTCCGGGACTGGAACGCGAAATACGCCTGGCCGCGATTCGTCATCTGCGGCACAGGCGAAGCCTTCCGCGCGTTCGAGACGCGATACGGCGATCAGTTGCCCCACGTGCGAGGCGACTGGACGCCCTACTGGGAAGACGGTGCGGGCTCCTCGGCCCTGGAGACGGCGATGAACCGCGCCAGCTCCGACCGACTCGCCCAGGCAGAAGCCCTCTTTGCGATGCTCCGGCCCGCTAAGTACCCGACCGCGGCCTTCGAGGACGCCTGGAACAGCGTCCTGCTGTACTCCGAACACACCTGGGGCGCTTGGTGCAGCGTCAGCGAACCCGAGCGAAAGGAAACACTCGAACAATGGGAAATCAAGCGGAGCTACGCGGAAGCGGCCGACAAACAGTCCCGCGATCTCCTTGACGCATCGCTGGGAAACGCCGACACTGGCGGCGCGAAGGCAATCGATGTGTTCAACACCACCTCTTGGCCGCGAACGGAAGTGGTGACTGTTCCGAAATCGCTCTCTCTTGGCGGAGACCTCGTCCGCGACGACAAGGGTAGACGGGTTCCCTCGCAGCGACTCGCCTCGGGTGAACTGGTCTTCCTCGCCAAAGAGGTGCCGGCCTTCGCCTCCCGACGCTACAGAGTGACCGAGGGCCGGCCGTACGTCGCGGGCCAGGCTGCCGCACAGGGCCCGACGCTGACCAACGGAGCCGTCTGCCTGCGAGTGCATGAGAAGACAGGCGCTATCGTCGAACTGATGGTCAAAGGCGTCGATGGCAACTTCGCCGACACCAGCAAAGGCGAGGCCTTGAACGATTACCTCTACCTGATCGGAGATGATCTCAAGGGCCTGCAGCGTAATGACGCCGTGACGATCCGCACCGGCGAAGCAGGGCCCCTCGTGGCGTCGCTCGTGATCGAGTCGCCCGCCCCAGGCTGCAAGAAGCTCACACGCGAGCTGAGGGTCGTCGCAGATCTTGACTATGTCGAGATCATCAACACGGTCGACAAGGAACGTCTCCAGGCCAGGAGCTACCACGCCAAAGAAGGCAAGGAGAGCGTCAACTTCGCGTTCCCCTTCGCGGTGCCTGACGGGCAGGTGCTTCTCGACATCCCCCTGGGCGTGATGCGTCCCGAGGCCGACCAGATGGCCAGCGCGTGCAAGAACTGGTTCACCGTGGGCCGCTGGGCCGACGTGTCGAACGCAGATCGCGGCATCACCTGGGTGACGCTCGACGCCCCCTTGCTCCAGGTGGGCGGGCTGACCGCCACCCTGCTCAACTCGCAGACCGATCCGAACGTCTGGCGAGCGCGCGTCGAGCCGACGCAGACGCTCTATTCGTGGGCGATGAACAATCACTGGGGCACCAATTACCGCGCCTACCAGGAAGGCCCGACCGTGTTCCGCTTCGTCCTGCGCCCGCATCGCAAGTCGGATATGGCCGAAGCCTCGCGATTCGCCACCGGTTTCAGTCAGCCGCTACTCGTCGCGCCGGCGGCTGGCAAGAGCCCCACAGCCAGACCCCTGCTGACGGTTGAACCCGCGGACGTCCTGGTGACCTCCGTGAAACCCAGCGACGACGGCCGGGCGTTGATCGTGCGTCTGTTTGGCGCGTCGGATCAGGTCCGCTCTGCCCAAGTGAAATGGGGCAGCCGCAAGCCCAAGACTGTATTCCTCAGCGATGTGAGCGAACAGGCGGGCAAACGCGCGGGAGGCCGCATCGAGGTGCCTCCCTCCGGGCTGATCACTCTTCGTGCGGAGTTCAAGTAACACCGGGGAAAGAACACCTGTGATGTAGGAGAAGACGCATGACCAGACCGTCTCTCGCCGTCGCGGCGTTTTGGGTCCTGATGGTGGCGACGACCACATCGGCCGACCTCCAGGAAGTCGTGGTCGTCTTCAAGACCCACTTCGACATCGGGTACACGGAGATGGCCGCCGACGTCGTGCAGCGATACCGCACGACGATGATCGAGCAGGCCCTGAACGTGGCAGACCAGAACCGTGACCTGCCGGCTGCCCAGCAGTTCGCCTGGACGATCCCCGGCTGGCCGATGCACAAGATCCTCGAAGACTGGACCGGCCAGACGCCCGAGCGGAAGCAGCGAATCATGCAGGCGTTCAAGGACGGCCGCTTCGTGGTCCATGGCCTGCCCTTCACGACGCACACCGAGTTGCTCGAAGTCGAGGACCTCGTGCGTGGACTGGGCTACTCGTCGCGGCTCACACGCGACCTGGGCCTGGCCCTGCCTCGCGACGCGAAGATGACCGACGTCCCGGAGCACACGTGGATGCTCTCGACGCTGCTGCGGCACGCCGGCGTGCGCTTCATGCACATCGGCTGCAACGGCTGGAGCGCGCCGCTGCGGGTGCCGTCGCTGTTCTGGTGGGAGGGGCCGGACGGCTCGCGGACCCTGACGATGTACTCGGCCGATTATGGCACCGGCCTGACGCCGCCCGGAGGCTGGCCGTACAGGACCTGGCTGGCCCTGCTCCACACGGGCGACAACGCCGGCCCGCCCCGGCCCGAGGACGTCAAGAGAGTGCTCGACGAGGCGGCGCAGAAGCTCCCCGGCGTCAAGGTGCGAATCGGCCGGCTCTCCGACTTCGCCGATGCGATCATGGCCGAGAAGGCCGATCTGCCCGTCGTCCGCGGCGATGCCCCGGATACCTGGATTCACGGGCCGATGTCGGACCCGGCGGGCAGCCGGATCGCCCGCAACCTCCGGCCGCTGATCGCCGCCACGGAGTCGCTCAACACGCAACTCCGCGCCTGGGGCGCGGCGACATCCGACGCGACGCCGGCGGTGGCCGCGGCCTGGGAGCAGAGCCTGCTGTATGGCGAACACACCTGGGGCGGGATGGGCTGGTGGGCCGGGTTCGGACACGTCGAAGGCGAAATGAGCTACGGCGAGGCTTTTCATAAAGACCAGGCCGCCGGCCGGTTCCGGAAGATCGAAACCTCCTGGGACGAACACACCGCCTACATCCACAATGCACAGAAGACCCTGACGCCGGTCCTGCAGGAGAACCTCAAGTCCCTTGCCCAGAACGTCAGCCACGCCGGGCCACGGATCGTGGTCTACAACCCCCTTCCCTGGAAACGCGACGGCCTGGTGAGCATCGACTTGTTGGCCGACTGGTCTGTTCCCGGCCCGGCCGCCATGCGCCCCCTTGACGGAGGCGAGGATCGGGTGGTCGAAGTGGTGGAAAGACAGTTTCGCTTTGTGGCCCGCGACGTCCCGCCGATGGGCTACCGCACCTATGGACTCACGGTAATGCAGAATCCTGCGTATTCCCTGCTCCCCGAAGGGGACGTGATCGAGACCGCGCAATTCCGCGCGACGCTCGATCCGTCGCGGGGCGTTGTCCGCTCGCTGGTAGAGAAGGCCTCGGGCCGTGAGCTGATAGACAGTTCAGCGACAGTCGGTTTCGGCCAATACTTGTACGAGCGGTTCGATACGAAGCAGATGAATGAATACTGCACTGCATACCTCCGCCGGGCGGAGTACGTCAAGAGCCCGGTATTCAACAAGATCGGCCACCCGCCCGCCGAGCAATTTCCCTACCGCGCCGCATCGCCGCGGAATTTCCGGCTCCGCCTCGAACGCAAGGAAGTCTCCGTGGCCGCTGTGATGGAGAGCATGGCTCAGGACGGCATGCCAGCGGTCACGATGCGGGTGGTCCTGTACCAGGATCAGCCGTATCTGGACCTGGAGATCACGCTCCACGACAAGCCGGCCGATCCGGCGGCCGAGGCCGGGTGGCTCTGTCTGCCGTTGAAGGTTGACGCGCCGCAGTTCCGGCTTGGCCGACTCGCGTCGATCATCGACCCGGTCCGCGACATCCTGCCGGGCGCCAATCGCCACATCTTCGGTCTCAATAGCGGTATGGTCGTCATCGACCCGCAGGGCCGGGGCGTCGGCGTCTGCCCGATGGATGCGCCGCTGGTCAGCCTGGACACGCCGGGCTGCTGGAAGTACGCGCACGACTTCGTGCCGCGAGAACCGATTGTCTATGTGAACCTCTTCAACAATCAGTGGAACACCAACTTTCGGCTGTGGAACTCAGGCACGTGGACCTCGCGGGTCCGAATCTGGCCGATCGAGCGTTATCAGCCGGAGGCGTCGCTCATTACTCCCTCTCTGGAAACCCGTTATCCGCTCCTGGCGACGAGGGCCGAAGGCCCCGGCGGACCGCTGCCAACCACACAGCAAGGCCTGGAATTGTCACGAAAAGGCGTGCTCGTCACCGCTTTCGGCTGCAATCCGGATGGGCCCGGGACACTGCTGCGTCTGTGGGAACATGCGGGCAATCCCGGCCCGTGCACGGTGCATCTGCCGGCGGACATCCAAATTCAGAAAGTCCAGCCGGTGAATCTCCGCGGCGAGCCGAGCGGCCCGCCGTTGCCTGTGGAAAAGGGCGAGTTCGCCGTGGATCTGCCGGCGTTCGCTCCGGCGAGCTTCGTCTTCTCCGAATCATCGAAAGGAAACCAATAGGATCATGGACGCATATTCCATCAGTCGAAGTCAGGCGAGGGAAGGTCGCGGCGGCGCCCTGCTGCTGACCAGCGCGGTCATCGCGGCGCTCGGATCGTTCCTGTTCGGGTTCGACACTGCGGTGATCGCCGGCACGACCGAGAGGTTGCAGGAATTGTACTCGCTCAGCGACAGTCTCAAGGGCTTCACGGTCGCCAGCGCGCTGATTGGGACGCTATTCGGCGCGCTGCTGGTGGGTCGACTCTCCGATCGATGGGGCCGGCGGCCCGTGCTGACGGCGTTGGCTGGCTTCTATGTGGTGTCGGCCGTCGGGTGCGGCCTGGCGTGGAATTGGTGGTCGCTGCTGTTCTTCCGCTGGCTCGGCGGCATCGGTGTCGGCGGGGCTTCCGTCGTGTCTCCGATGTACATCACCGAGATCGCGCCACCTCGACGTCGCGGCCTGCTCGTGGCGGTCAGCCAGTTGAACATCGTCGTGGGCATCCTGGCCGCGTACTTTTCGAACTACTTCGTGGCGCGTGTGATGGGGGCAGATCACCCGAATGCGTGGCGGTGGATGTTCGGCGTGGAGGCGATTCCCGCCATGGCGTTTCTGATCGCCTCCCTGCGAATTCCCGAGAGCCCTCGCTGGCTGGTCAAAAAGGGACGTGGCTCGCAGGCCGAGGACGTCCTGGACCGGTTCGGCCATGAGAATCCCGCGGGCGAGGTGGCCGAGATCTCCGCATCGCTCGCCTCCGACCTCGCGCAGGGCCGCCAGAGCCTGTTGCAGCGCAAGTACCTCAAGCCGCTCCTGCTGGCCGCCATGATCGCCGCGTTCAACCAGTTGGACGGCATCAACGCGGTCATCTACTATACGACGGACATCTTCCGCATGGCCGGTATGGACAAGACCAGCGCCTTGAAGCAGTCGGTCATCATCGGCTTGACAAACCTCGTCATGACCGTCCTGGCGATGGCGGTGATCGACCGCGTGGGCCGCAAGTCGCTCCTGTTGGCAGGCTCGGTCACCTTCGTCCTCTCGCACGCCCTGGCCGCATGGGTGTTCCACACGCACGCCCAAGGCTGGATCGTCCTGGTCGCGATGATGGGAATCGTCGGCTCGCACGCCTATTCGCAGGGCGCGGTCGTCTGGGTCATCATCAACGAACTGCTGCCCAACGCGGTCCGCGCGTCCGGCTCGGCCGCCGCGTGCTTCCTGATCTGGCTGCTGTGCATCGGCGTGACGTGGGGCTTTCCCATCGTCGCCGGCAAGCCGACCGACCCCGCCGCGGCAGGCACATCGGCCGCTCCGGCGTTCGTGTTCTTCTCGGTCATGATGGTCGTGCAGTTCGTCCTGGTCTGGAAGTATCTTCCCGAGACCAAGGGCGTGTCGCTCGAGGAACTCCAGAAGCGCCTCGGCATCGAAGACTGATCACCGATCGCAGCGGCTCGATGCGAAGGATATCGCCGGCGCCGAGCGTCAAATTGATCGACTCAGCACCGGCGATGCCAGCAAATTGAGAAACCGATCAGGCCAACGCCTGTTTGCAGAACTGGACGCACTTGGCCGTCTCGGCGACCGGGTCGGAGTCCTGGGGCACCGGGTACTCCAGCTCGATGTCGGCCGGGATGGCCCACTTCTCTCTCTTGAGCAACTGGAGCACCAGCGCCACCGGCGTATCGCCCTGCCCGAACGGCATGTTCGGGCCGTTGTTGATCTTGCGGTCCTTCAGGTGCAGGCTGAGAATCCGGTCGTGATATTTCTCGATGATGGGAATCGGCGAACGGTTCGTGCCCGCGACATAGTGACCGATGTCGAAATTGATGCCAAGGTACTTCCCGTACGAAAGCATCGATCCCTCGTAGGTCGTAGGCGTCATCTGCGTGTGATTGTGGAAGCCGATCATGATCTCGTGCTTGTCCGCGAAGGGACCGAGTCGTTTGGCGGCCTCTTCCGAGAGTTCGCGAGTGATGCCCCTGGCCCCCAGCGCCTTGGCGACTCGGAAGTAGTAATCGATTTCGCCGTCGGTCATGTTGCCGTCGCCGATGTTGCCAAACTTGACGATGTGGATGTTGACGCCCGCGTCGTTGTACAGCTTGCGAAGGGCCTGGAACCTGTCCATCGGAGCCGACACGCGCCACTGGAGCTGATCTGCGCGACTCTTCTCCATCGCCTTTCGCTGTTCGTCGGTCATCTGCCCACGGGGACCGCCGCGAGCCCCGGCGGGAACTCCCGCGAACTGCTCGACGGGCTCGCCCATCAGCTCGATCGAGCTGATCCCGCACTGAACGACGTACTTGAGGATGTCCTCGGCCGTGCCGGGCAAACCGCGGAAACTGTAGGTGATCGTTCCGATCTGGACGCCCCCGAAATTGGAGTTGGGCTTGCCCGCAGGCTGGGCCGCAGCGCCTTTCAACATGCCATTCGGCGCCATGGCGAGAGCTGCCACTGCCGCGGCGCCGCCCAGCAACTCCCGGCGGGACATTGTTCGTCGTTCTCTGGTTTGTGCTAGATTTTGCATGATCGCACTCCTAAGTTCTCGTTCAAACCCATCCTTCGTGACACCACGTATTTCGTCAACACCGGCATTGAGCCGTGTTTGCCAAATTCATTGTGTGTGAGCCCAAAGCGAAAGCCGGTCAACTCCAGAGGCGGTCGTTGGAGCGGTCCTGGTTCCACTCGTCGGTGGGCGGGAACAGCTCGCAGCCGCGATCGAGATGCTCCTTGACCACGTCCAGGTTCAACTCGATGCCCAGACCGGGCCCATCCGGCACACGGGCGAAACCGCGGGTGTGAAAAGGTCTCGGGACCCCGGTGACCAAGTCCTCCCACCAGTCGACGTCCACGGAATGATGCTCCAGGGCAATGAAATTCTCCGTCGCCGCGGCGCAGTGCAGATTCGCCATGAACGACACCGGCGTTCCCGCGAAGTGCATCGCCATCGCGATGCCCGCAGCCTCGGCGTAGTCGCCGATCTTCTTGGTCTCGAGGATGCCCCCGGCGGTGGCCAGGTCGGGGTGCACCATGTCGATCGCACGCTCGTCGATCAGCTTCTTGAAGCCTCCGTCGAGGGTGTAGATGTCCTCGCCCGTCAGCAGAGGGACATCGATCGCGTGCTTGATTTCCTTGAGCATGTCCGTGTACTCCCACGGAACCATGTCCTCGAGCCAGGCCAACTGATACGGTCCCACCGCCTTGCCCAGTTTGATGCAACTGTTGACGTCTATGTGGCCGAAATGGTCCGACGCCACAGGGATTTCCCACCCGACCACTTCGCGAACCGCAGCGAACTTCTCAGCCATCAACGCCGCCCCTTTGTCGGACAGTTGGATGCCGGTGAACGGGTGCTTGGCCTGCCAGTTGGTCTCCCGGGTCGGATAGGTCAGCGCGCCGGGGACTTCGCGAACGCTTCGGATTCCGCAATCGTATTTGAGGAACGTGAATCCCTGCTCGATCCGTTTCTTCAAGCCGGTCACCTGCCCATCCGGCGTGTCCGCGTACAGCCGCACCTTGTCGCGATAGCGTCCGCCGAGCATCTGATAGACCGGGACGCCGTACGCTTTGCCCGCAAGGTCCCACAGGGCCATCTCCACCCCGGAGACGCCCCCGCCCTGGCGGGCATGACCGCCGAACTGTCGGATTCGCTTGAACAACAGCTCGACGTTGCAGGGGTTCTGCCGGAGCAGGCGGGCCTTGAGCATCAGCGCGTAGCGTTCGCTGGCCCCGTCGCGGACTTCGCCGTAACCGGAGATGCCCTGATTCGTATCGATGCGGATCAGCGGACATCGCATCGGCGCCCGTCCGACCACCGCGATGCGAAGATCGGTGATCCGCAGTTCCGAAGGACTGGAACTGCGAGAGATGTTCTGCGTGGCGCACGCCACCTGCTCCTCAATCGGCGCGTCCACCAAACCTGCCAGTGTCAGGCCGGCAAACCCCGCGCCGGCGGTTCTGAACAAAGAGCGTCTCGAACAGGCTGCCTCGTGCTTCTCCTGCTTCATCGTGTGTCTTTCCTTATACGAGTCAGGTTGATTCAGTCGTCTTACCAGTTCCGCGCCTTGGGATCGAGCATCTCTTCGATCACTTCCTTGGGCACCGGCAGTTGGTTGATGTTCTGCTTGAGCCAGCCTCGGAAATCCTCGCGAATTTCGGGCGTCCATCGGCTGTCGATCTGTCCCGGCGTGTACTTGCCCTCCTTGAGCCGCCGATGCCCGAACATGTCGCGGAGCGTGATCGCCTCCGATTCGGTGACGACTTTCTCCGCCAGATGGGCCGGGATGAAGACGATTCCCTCTCGTTTGGCCAGCACCACGTCGCCTGGGCAGGCCACCGCCCGACCGATCCGGATGGGCACGTTGATCGCACTGAGCATCACCTCTTTGAGGAAACTCGGGTCCGCGCCTTTGTGCCAGGCGTTGAAGCCTTCGATCTCTTCGAGCCCTTCCAGGTCGCGAACGCCGGCGTTGAAGATCACGCCGTTGCCGCTCCTGGCGTAGATCGCGTTACCCAGGTTGTCGCCGATCAGAGTGCCGTCGAGGACCTTGCCGAACCCGTCGGCGACGTAGACATCGCCTTTCTGGAGCATGTCGATCGGCCAGGAGTTGGAGTTGCCCAACCGGCCTTCGGCGCGTCCCTGATCCATGATCGCCTTGTTGAAGTCGGGCTGCATGGGGATGTACTGCGCGGTGAGCACGCGACCCACAATCGCCTCTTCCGGCCGCATGATTTGCCAGCCCAGCGCCGTCTCATAGCAGTTGTGATAGCCTGCGTTGCTGACGACGCTCCAGGCCATCGTGATCGGCACATTCCTCATCCGCTTGATCAGATCGTCCGAGACTCGCGGCCGTCCGTCCGCCATCCGCGGCCCCGCCCATTTCGGCGTACACTGGAGCACGCGCGTGCGGCCGGAGATGTCCACCGGCTCGACGCCCCCGTCGGCGGCCTGGATGCGGAGATTTCGCCAGCGGACCTCGTAAGGGCCCTCCTCGTTTCCGATGCCATGCACCTGCAGGCCGATTACGCCTCGCAGGGTCATGCTGTCCCGCAGATCGACGCAGGGCACGTCATTGATCCATGTGCGGATCCGGTCGCCCTTGCCCTCGACCCGATACTTGTTCCACTGGTTGTCCTTGAAAGCCTTGCTCGCAACAGGATCCGCATTCGTGCTGGCCAGCATGACCGCGCGACGCGCCTCGTCGTAGATGCTGCCGGAAGAGCCGGCCTTCTCCGTGGCGATCTCCACCTGGTAGCCGTACACGCGATCGGCGGGAATTACGCGGGACTGAGGCTTCCCCTCGCGATCGGGGAATACGAACGCCATCTCCTTCGGGGCGATCTGGCTGCGGATCTGAACGCCGGAGTTGAGCCGTGGATCGACCTTGACCTCGAACTCCAGGACGAAGTCGCCATACTCGCGGTCGGTACAGAGGAACGTGTTGGGGCTGCCCTTGACCGTCGTGCCGACGATCTCATTGCCCTCGACGTGATACCTGGCCGTCCCGCTGTGGACGGACCATCCCGCGAGGTCCTTCTGCACATTCGGATCGAAAAGAGCGACCCACGAGTCCTGGCGTTGTTCCTGGGCCATACCCGCACCGGTCGCTGCCAACACCAGCGCAGCCGCAAGCCAAAGCATCCTTCTGCAATTCATTCGGCACTCCTTTCACCTGTTGTTGTCGCGTGACCTCGTCAGCCAAGTTCATCGGGGATCTCCGTCGGGGATCCCCCCTCCACTGCAACTCGCGTTCGATATCGTCGGTGAATGAACGGTGCAGGACTTGAACCTGCGACCTTCTCCCCGTAAGAAAAGCCTAATCCACATAACTTCGTGCGAAACCAGCGTCTTGGCGAAAGCAGGCATCGTGCTGCCACACTTCGATTGAAACCATCCCTTTATACCCTGCTCCCACACTCCCTGCAATGGCGGGCCGCAAGTGAAACGCCAACCTTCTCCTTTGTCGGAAGGCGGCATCCTGGGCTCATCCGGCTTCGATTGGACATGCTCCACCATTGTTGAAGCGACTGCAGAAGAAGTGCGAAACCGGCGTGACTGCACGCGTAAATGAAGGGCGAAGACGCAGCCCGCCCGCTCGCTGCGTCTTCGCCATATCCACAGGCCACCCTCGCAAGGGATTGACTCTTGTCTATCAAGGCGATTCTCGTACGGTCGATGTAGATGAAAAAAAACGTAGGAATGCGAAATTTTTGTGGTGCCAGGCCCTTGAATATCCCGCACGCCCATGCGTCTATATCCGTATCCTGCGGCTAACCGTCTGCCTGCGTCGAATCGGCAATCATGGAATATACGCCGCCAGGCCGATATGAATAGTAGTCAGGAGTGCCTGGAGCCTCTGAATGAACTGTCCTGCGTGCAAGAACGCGATGATAACGCTGGAGATGGCCAATGTGGAGATCGACTACTGCGTCTCCTGCGGCGGCGTCTGGCTCGATAGCGGCGAACTGGAATTGCTCATGGACGCCCCCGAGAAGGCCGGACAACTCCTACGTTCCTTTCGTAAGGACACCGCCGGGACCGAGCAACCCCGCCTGTGTCCGATCTGCGACAAACGGATGCACAAGATCCTGGTGGGACAGTCGACGCCGCCCTTGAGAATCGACCAATGTCGACGGAGTCATGGGCTCTGGTTCGATCGCGGCGAGCTGGAGGATATCCTCCGCCGGGGTCAACTGGACCCTGAGAATCGAATCCTCAGACTCCTGGCCGATATGCTCGGAAAAGATACACCCCAGACTACCAAGGACTCACAGGCGTGATACTCGTTACAGACCTTACATTCTACCTGGTCGCATCCGCATTCTGCTGCGTCGCCGATCCCCAACTCACCGACGTCTTCGTCAGCGGCCGCGACGGCTATCACACCTACCGGATCCCCGCCCTGGTCGTCGCTCCAGACGGCGCCCTTCTGGCCTTCTGCGAAGGGCGCAAAGGCGGTCGGTCCGACGCCGGCGACATCGACGTGCTTGTGAAACGATCTGCCGACGGCGGCAGGACCTGGGGCCCCCAACAGGTGGTATGGGATGATGGAGAAAACACCTGCGGAAACCCCTGCCCTGTGGTGGATCGAACCACCGGCACGATCTGGCTTCCCTTGACCTGGAATCACGGCAAGGACACCGAAAGCCAGATCATGCAGAATGCCGCGAAGGACACCCGTCGGGTCTTCATCACGTCCAGCGACGACAATGGTCGAACGTGGGCCCGGCCGGGAGAGATCACCGCGCGGGTCAAACGCCCCGAGTGGCGATGGTACGCCACCGGTCCCGGCGTCGGTATCCAACTGACGCAAGGTCCCTGGAAGGGCCGACTGGTGATCCCGTGCGACCACAGTTACGTCGAACCCGACGATCCGCACGGTTACGGCTCGCACGTCGTCTACAGCGACGATCGCGGTCAAACCTGGCAGTTGGGCGGCGTCATTCGCCCGGCGGTCAACGAGTGCCAGGTCGTCGAACTCGTGGATGGAACGCTTCTGATCAACATGCGGAACTACGACCGGTCGCAGACGACCCGTGCTCTGGCGACCAGCGCCGACGGCGGCCTCACGTGGTCTGGCGTTCGGCACGATCCTGCTCTGATCGAACCCGTGTGCCAGGCCGGCTTTCTCCGATGCACGATGAACCCGTCTCGGCTGGCCTTCTCCAATCCGGCTCATACGACAAAACGACAGGACATGACCGTTCGTGTGAGCCTGGACGAAGGCAAGACGTGGCCGATCAAGAGGGTCCTGTGGCCCGGCCCGGCCGCCTATTCCTCCCTGGCCATGTTGCCCGACGGGGCTCTGGCCTGCCTTTTCGAGGCAGGAGACCAGAATCCCTATGAACGAATCGTGCTGGCCAGGGTCGATCGTGACCGGCTGGACGACGAAGAGGAAACGAAGTAGAACACGGGTCGGCGTATGATGCTCCGACCCGAACCAGGATCGCATAACGAAAGGACGGATCATCATCGCGCTCGTCTTAGTCAGTATTTCGGCCGTAGCTGTCATGGCGGCCCTGCTCATAACCAAGAGGAAACCGTAGTCAACACTTTGTCGAAGTGAAGGGAGATCCCATGGTTGGATTGGTGGCGTTGCTTGTCGTATTGGGCATCCTGGGTCTGGTGGCGATCGTCGGGATCGGCATCTACAACGGCCTGGTCGGCTCGCGAAACCAGGTGGACAACGCCTGGGCGCAGATCGACGTGCAACTGAAACGCCGGCACGATCTGATTCCGAACCTCGTCGAGACCGCGAAAGGCTACATGAAACACGAGCGGGAGACCTTCGAATCCATCACGAAGGCCCGCAGCGCGGCGATGGGCGCCAAGAGCGTCTCCGAAGTCGCCAAGAGCGAGGGCCAGCTCGCGGACGCCCTGAGCAAGTTCATGCTCGTCGTGGAGAACTACCCCGAACTCAAGGCCAACCAGAACTTCCTGGCCCTCCAGGAAGAGCTGACCAGCACCGAGAATAAGATCGCCTTCTCCCGGCAGAACTACAACGACCAGGTGCTCTTCTACAACAACAAGATCCAGATGTTCCCGTCGAACGTCGTCGCCGGGATGTTCGTCTTCACCAAACGGGACTTCTTCCAGGTGGAGACCGCCCTGGAACGTGAGGCGCCGAAGGTGAGCTTCTCCTGATTATGTGGGAACTGATTCACACCAATAAACGCAACTCCATCCTCCTGATGGCGATGATGGCGGTGGTGCTGCTGGTCCTGGGGGCCGTCATCGGCATGGCGGCCGTCGGCCCGGAGGGCGGCCTCTTCGGGTTGGGCATCGCGGCGACGATCTGGCTCGTCCTGACGCTGATCAGTCTGTCTTCCGGCGACCAGATCCTCCTGGCCGCCAGCGGCGCCAAGCAGGTCACCCACGATGTGCATCCGCAGTTGTTCAACGTGGTCGAGGAGATGAAGATTGCGGCGGGCCTGCCTGCCATGCCCAAGGTCTACATCATCAACGATCCGGCTCCCAACGCCTTCGCCACCGGTCGCAGCCCCCAGTCGGCCTCCATCGCAGTGACCGCGGGGCTGCTGGGCCGACTCAACCGCGACGAGCTTCAAGGCGTGGTCGCACACGAGATGAGCCACATCCTCCACCGCGACATCCTCTACGTGACCCTGGCCGGGATCATGCTCGGAAGCGTGGCGCTGCTCTCGCAGGTCTTCATGCGGGGCATGTTCTACGGCTCGATGGGCTCCCGCCGGCGGTACTCCTCCGATAGTCGAGGCGGCAACCAGGCGCAGATCGTTCTGGTCGTGATCGCAGTCGCGGCAGCGATCCTGGCGCCGATCATGGCGCAATTGCTCTATTTCGCTCTATCGAGGAGACGGGAGTACCTGGCCGACGCCGGCGGCGCGAGGTTGACCCGCTACCCCGAGGGGCTCGCCAGCGCTCTGGAGAAAATCGCAGCCGACCCCTCGCCGCAACTGGCTGCGGCGAATGGGGTTACAGCCCCGATGTTCTTCGCGAACCCGTTCAAGAAGCGTGGGCAGAAAGGGTTGTCCGATTTGACCAGCACCCATCCGCCGATCTCGGAACGAATCCGCGTCCTGCGGAGCATGTCGCAAGGCGCCTCGTACAAGGACTATGCCAACGCGTACGCGACCGTAACCCGCGGCAAGAGCATCGTGCCGGCCGCAGCCTTGGCTGACGAGGCAGTGCAGATTCGTGCGACGCAAGCCGAACCCGCCAAGGAGCCGCCGGCTCGCAAGCAGGCCCACGACGTCGGCGACATCATGCGAAAGGTCAACGGGTTCTCGTTCCTGACGTGCGGATGCGGACTGAAGCTCAAGATCCCCCCTAAGTTCCCGTCCGACACGGTCCGATGTCCCCGGTGCAGCCGGACTCTCCCGATCCATTCGTAACAGACGCGAAGCTTGAACGACGCAACCGCCGACGGTATCCTGTCCCTGCCGAACGCATTGGGCCGACACGAGAGAGAATCGGATTTGAGAGAGCAGTCATGGCAGACGAATCCCACGAGAGGCGTGAGCACCTCGAAAGCGAACTGGAGGATCTTCGCAAGGAGCTCGAGAACTTCCAGAAGGAGAGGGAACGTATCCGCTCGATCATCGGCACCATCGGCGGTGTGCCCAAGACCCAGGCTCGCCTGATCAACATCCTGTTCATCGCGATCGTCGGGATCTCGGTCCTCTTGTCCATCCTGGGGGGAAAAGACGAGTTTGTCCCATCGGTAGTTGAAGGTTGAAGAAGCGGTGGCTACTCCGGCCTGATGGCAGGTACCATCAGGCCATCCAGTCATTCACGATTTGAAGGAGTAGCCATGGACCAGACAACGTACC
>Ga0228535_1000716_pt1 | contig 78305 bp, 72 predicted proteins | sample SJ1metagenome_FD_168457 | JGI IMG/M metagenome (GOLD analysis project Ga0228535, IMG submission 168457) | Enriched culture of PCE-dechlorinating microbial communities from Ithaca, New York, USA - SJ1 | ecosystem: Engineered > Modeled > Simulated communities (microbial... > Unclassified | place...
TTCCTCGATTGTAACCTTTTCTCTGGACATAAAACATGCTCCCTTCATGATTAACAGTGGTTTTTATTTCACTGTCTCTCATAAAGGGAGCATATCAAACAGAGCCGATGCTTTTTCTATTGAGTTTGCTTGCGTCTGCGATGTTCCCAGAAAGATCTCCAACCACGATTGAAGCGAAGCATAATCAGTTCCGAAACACTCAACCCGCTGGCGATGGCTAGGGTGGAAGAGATGACGCTGATGACTCCTTGACCTGCCAAAACCGAATTTCCTTCAATTGCATATCGTAAAGCATGGTAAGCAGCCGCCCCCGGAACCAGAACAATGATTGCGGGAATGATCATGGTCGTAACCGGTTGATGCAAGCGAGGTGCAAAGAGATAAGCAATCACACCAATCGTAAAAGCAGCGAAAGCCGTTCCAAAAATGTCATGGGAGATCCAATATTTCGCCATCATCCATGCCAAAGATCCGGACAAACCAGCAATCAGAGTCGGACGTAAAGGGACATCGAACAAGTAGGCATAGCAAATGACAGCAAGGAAGGCAAAGAGAAAATCAAGTTCCACGACTATAACCTCCCATGCAAAATCGTAAAAGCGGTATAAACACCTGCCGCTATGGTGATCAGAGAGATCATGGCTTCCGATAAACGAGCGGTGCCGCTGATCAAGTCACCGTTGGTCAATTCTCGAATACTTGTAGTCAGAGGAACACCAGGCAAGAGTAAGAATAAGGCGGCCAACAGCACTCGGTCGACAGCGCTCTGCCCAAGCATGGGATATAAAAGAGTGGCCATGGCCAGAACAAAGCTGGTGAGAAATGTAGACAAATATTCGGGTATTTTCCACTTGTTAAATAGGTCAACCATTAAGCTGGCAAAAAAACCATTCAAGGTAGCATAAAAGAGTGGGATAGGCAAGCGCAGTTGGAATAAGAGGGAGAAAGCAAATGCCCCACATGCCGAGGCTAAAGCTTTTCGTAACGGAAAAGAGTGGGGAGGGGCTAGCAGGAGCTCGTTTAGTTGAACTAAAGCATCTTCATAAGAAAGATCATTATTGCAAAACTCACGCGAGATTTGATTCACCTGCGCAATCAATCGCAAGCCGGTTCGTCTCATTTTTACTCTTCGAATGTAGGTATAGACCTGTTGATTCATGGAAAAACTGGCTTGAATACCGGACAAGACCGCTAAAACATCGACTCGCTGTGCGCCTAAGGCTTTCGCCATACGTTCGATCGTTTGTTCAACTCGAAAAATCTCAGCTCCGTTGGTCAGCAAGATTTCGCCTGCTAACATAGGAAGTTGAAATCGTTCCATCCATCGATCCATGAGCAACCCTCCCTTGACGTGTTGTCCTCATTTTCGCTTGTTTTAGGAGAGGTGTCAAGAGGAAAATTAAAAGGTTTTTTTTGAGATGACTTGCATATCTCTGAAAATATGGTAAGATTAATTGTCATGACATTGTAGAAGGGGCGGATTGAGGATGGATATCATCGGTATCATTATTTTGGCGGTCATTGGCAATAAGTTGATCAAATCGAATAAAAACAATACAACCGCTCGTACACCGCGGATGAACCCATCTTCCGACTACGACCTTGAGCGCGAGGCTAAGCGTCAACAGCGTTTAGAGGATCGCAGCAGAAGAGATACAAGAACCTCTCATTTTACAGAGCGAGTAGAAACGCTTTCGGAAGAAGCAATCTACGCCTGTATTCAATTGGTTCAAGAATATAGTGCCATGGCCTCAATGCAAAGATCTCAGCTAGAATCCAAAATGAATGAGCAGGTCAAGGGGCAATTTTATCACATGTTCAATTGCCTTTGGCAAATGACTGAAATTCAACAATTGGAATATCTGACGCAACAGAGTCGTAATGGGCTTTACGGTCAGATTGGCACCTTTGCAATTCGGTATTTTCGTAAAATATAAGGGTTTAAGAATAGGAGTAGATGATACGTGAAACAGGTTCGGGTCTGGGTAGATCATTTTTTGCTATGGTTGATATCGTACCCAATCTTATCAAAATTCTTACGATTCCTCTATTCTCAGCCCATCAGTTATTTTTTTCTCCCCCTCTATTGCAAATGGTTTGATGTCCGTGTAGAGGAGGCAGAAAAACCATTGTGGGCTTATCGCAACTTGAGGGATTTTTTTTGTAGGCATATCCAAATGAAATTTCGCCCGATCGACAGCAAGAGCAATACCTTTACCAGTCCGGTAGATGGTGTCATCATTGCTAAGGGTGAAATTCGCAAAGGACAATTGTTACAGGTCAAAGGGAGCAGTTATTCGTTACGGAGTTTATTGGATTCCCCCTCCATGTCAGAAGCTTTTCAAGGTGGGAGTTATCTAACCATATACATGTCACCGGGGAAATATCATAGAGTTCATGCTTCCGCGCAAGGGTTATTGGTTGACAGCAGAACAATAAAGGGAAGGCGCTTTCCGGTCAATCGTTTTAGTCGTTTGAGAATCGGTACATTATATCCTAAAAATGAACGATTGGTTTCTTATTTTCATACCTCACATGGCCTTCATAGCTTGGTCATGGTTGGTTCCTGTCAAGTCGGTTCTGTCCAATTGACAAGCCCAAAGCTCAGCAACAACAGACAAGACTTTTATCAAGTTGAAAAAGGTCAAGAGATTGCATGGTTTGATTTTGGCTCGACGGTGATCTTACTTTGGCCAAAAGGTCATGTAGATTTGGAAGAGAAAAAGCAAATTGGTGACGAAGTTTTGGTGGGTGAAATTATAGCAACAGCGATAGCGTAGGTTATCGCTGTTTTTTTGATTTATTTTGTGGATACAGAGGGTTTTGGTTACCGAAGTACAAATTGAATAGGAAATAAAGAAAGAGGAGGAAGATTCAATGAAGTATGATTTTAATCAAATCCCCAATCGTCTCTTAAGCAACTCATCCAAGTGGAGCAAAAACACACGGGCTTATCAAAAAGGGGATCTTATTCCCATGCCTGTAGCAGACAGTGATTTTCCAAGTTGTCCCGAAGTGGTTAATGCCCTAAAAGATTATGTTGAACAGGGCGCCTATGGTTATAGTTCAGATCGGCCAACGCTCGTTCCGGCCATTCAAAACTGGCTAAAAGAACGATTTGATTGGGAAGTAAAACCGGAATGGATCGATTTTAACTCCGGAGTTATGGATGGTTGTTTCAGTGTTTTGTCAGTTGTGACCAAACCAGGCGATGGTGTCATTATTCAAAACCCGGTTTATCCCCCGTTTTATGCTTCTACCAAAAACTGCGGCTGCAATATAATTTTAAACCCATTGAAATGCGAAGATTGTAATTATATGATGGACTATGACCATTTGGAAAGCCTTTTCAATGGTACTCAGCCAAAACCGAAAGTTTTTATACTGTGCTCTCCTCATAATGCTACCGGTCGGGTTTGGAGTAAAGAGGAATTGCAACGTCTTTTTGATATTCTTCTCAAACATGACTGCTTCATCATCTCTGACGAGATCCATTTCGATATCATTCGTTCCGGTTTCAAACATCATACTGTGGGAACGTTTGGTAAGGAAGTCGAACAAAGAATGGCCTTATTGACAGCAGGGTCTAAAACCTTTAACCTGGCAGGATTGAGAACCAGCTATATAGTTATTCCGAATGACGAAATCCGCGAAACCTACAAAAAATTCAGAACCGGCCGTTCCGGCGGTAACTATTTTGGTAAGCTTGCAACAGAAATCAGTTATACCAAAGGCGTTGAGTGGTTAGAACAGATGAATCAGCATATTGATCAAAATTTGACCTATATGGTTAATGTGATTAATCAACAATGTGCCCCCATGAGAGCGTATGTCCCGGAAGGAACCTATTTGCTCTGGGTTGACTGTAGCGGATTAAAAATGAGTCAACCAGATTTAATGAAATGGTTTTTCGAGGACTTAAAACTGTCTTTCAATGATGGAACTCTCTATGGCGAAGGCGGCGAAGGCTTCGTCAGAATCAATCTGGCAACGTCTCGAGCATTGGTTGAAGAAGCAACTGCACGATTAGTTCAGGGAGTTGCTCAATGGAAGAGCCGAGCATAATGCAAATGCCGCTGTCTTTAGACAGCGGCATTCTTATAAGGAGGGTACTATGACACAACTAAATTGTATAGTTACAGAACGTATCGAACTCACGAAAACACCGATTTTTTCAGTGCAGAAGAAAGTGGTGCTCGACACTTGGGGAAAACAGTATTCTCGAGTCGTAGTCAATAAAAATCCGGCTGTTGTACTGATTCCGCGAAGAAAAGACGGAAAGGTTCTTTTGGTGCGTCAATGGCGAGCCGGTTCAGAAAGAGTCATGTTGGAACTTCCTGCAGGGGTCATAGAAACAGGGGAAACTCCTCTAGAAACAGCGAAACGCGAGATTCGTGAAGAGATTGGCTTCCGTAGCGATAAGTTACAGTTCTTAGGGTCTTGTTATGTTTCGCCGGGGTATTGCAGTGAACAGTACCATTTCTACTTAGCCGAAGAGCTTGTTTCGGACCCGCTGCCACCCGACGAGGACGAACATTTGGAGATAGTTTATCTTTCCCTAGAAGCTGCGATAGAACATCCGGAAGTGCGTAACGACAGCAAAAGTTGGCTTGGATTGTTGGCAGCAGAACGCTTTCTGAATCAGAGGAGAGAAGGAGAAGTATCGGAATAAGGTCTACAGCGAAACCCCTTCAAAACGATTTCTCCTTCTTCTGGAGGAAGCTCATCTTTTGAGAGCAAGATCCCCCAGATTTGGTGATCTTTATACCATCGAAAGCCTGCTTTTTTCAATTGGTCTCGAATAGCGTAGGTATTATTCTCCACCACTTTGTATAGTGTTTGCTGGTTCTCCTGATCAGGTTGTGTTTTTATCTTTTTTAAAGCTAAAACAACCTCAGCGGTAGCACGACAATCGGATAAGGCTCGATGTGCATGTTCGTTTTCGATTTGAAATTGAGTGCAAAGAGCCTTCAAACCAAATTGGGATTGCCAAGGTAAAAGTTTCCTGGCTAGAGCCACAGAGTCAAAAAGGGAATTGGGAAGCGTGTAGCCCAACGCTTGCTGAATGAAGCCAAAATCAAAGGTGGCGTTATGGGCAAGCAGAGGTAAATTCCCAATAAAGAACTCAAATCGGGCTAAGCCTTCTTCTACCGAGCAGGCAAAAGCAACGTCTTCGTCAAAAATACCATGAATTTGCGAGACTTCATTAGGTATTGGCCGATTTGGATTCATCAAGAGACTGAATTCACCAACAATGCGGTCTTTTGCAACCAAGACACAAGCAATCTCCACAATTCTCTCTTGGAGAGGATCGAGCCCAGTCGTTTCGATATCGACCACTGCAAAATGGTCAGCCAAGAAAATTTGTTCCGGCTTTTGTAACGTTGGTTTGATTAAATTTTGCATCGTATCACCATTTTTCCGATAATTTTTTCAATCCTTCGACAGAAAGAGAAAGATTTCCTTTCTTGCAAAGAAAGAAAGACCTTGGTATAATCAACGTAATTGAATATCGGCAGTTCGAAATCCTCCTGCCGTAAAACAAAACTATGGACCGTCAAAGGGAGCCATGGCTCCTTTTTTTGACTGGAAAGGAAGCTCATTATGAAAACATGGTCAATTCGAAGTATTGCTTTAGCTGGTATGATCGCAGCGTATTATGTTTTAGTATCCTTTTTCTTACAACCGATTTCCTATGGCGCTTTGCAATTCAGAGTAGCGGAAGCATTGACTGTTCTACCCCTTCTGTTTCCTGAAGCGATTTGGGGATTAGGAATCGGATGTTTCTTGACTAATTTATCGAGTCCGTTTGGCATCTATGACTGGGGATTGGGAACCCTTGCTACTCTTATCGCGGCATCCTTGACCTTTAAACTGAGAAAACAGTGGCCTCTTGCTTTGGCCATGCCGGTCGTGGTCAATGGACTGATTGTGGGCTCGTATGTTTCTTCTCTTTTATCCTTACCCTATTGGAGTACAGCGCTTTATATTGCATTATCTCAGACGATCATTGTTTATGGGTTGGGACTTCCTTTATTGGCTCTACTCCGAAAGACTCTTTTTGCAGGAGTCGGCACTACGCAAACCGAAGATAAGAAATACGTAAGAAAGGGTGAAACAAATGATCAAAATCATTAAGAACGTTCGTGTTTATGCACCGGAAGATTTAGGATTGCAAGATGTCCTAATTGCGCACGATAAAATTGCGTATCTTGCCAAGGATATACCATTACCGCAAGGCATTGGTGAGGTCGTGGTTGTTGAAGGGAACAGACGAAATCTGTTGCCCGGATTTATCGATGGTCACGTTCACATTTTAGGTGGCGGAGGCGAGGGAGGTCCCGCAACCAGAACCCCGGAGATTACCTTATCACAAATCACGCGCTGGGGTGTAACAACGCTTTTTGGTGTTCTGGGTACCGATGGCACGACGCGGTCGGTAGAATCCTTAATCACCAAAGCAAAAGCCTTGGAGTTAGAGGGAATCACCACCTATTGTTATACCGGGTCCTACGAAGTTCCTACCCCGACCATTACCAAAAATGTTCGCGACGATGTCATTCTGCTAGAGAAAGTCATCGGAGTTGGCGAAGTTGCCATATCCGATCATCGCTCAGCTCATCCTACGCTCGATGAAATCGGACGTTTAGCCATGGAAGCGAGAGTTGGAGGTTTGATTGGTGGCAAACCCGGGATCGCTCATTTCCATGTCGGTCCGGGCAAAGCCGGAATACAACCGATTTTCGACCTTTTGGAAGTTTGTGATATACCGATTCAAAATCTGTTACCTACACACATGGCCAGAAGCACCATGCTTTTAGATCAGGGTGTTCGTTTCACGAAAATGGGCGGTCATATCGACATTACAGCCGGTCTAAAAGCTACGGAAGCGGTTCGCTATGTTTTACAGCAAGGTGCTCCCTTAAATCGTGTTACGATCAGTTCCGACGGCAACGGATCGTTACCAAAGTTTGATGAAAAAGGCAATTATGCAGGGTTGGGAGTCGGCTCTGTTGAAACGGTTTATCGATGTTTCCTCGAGTTTATAGCTTCCGGAATGAGTGTAACCGAAGCGCTGCATCCTGTATCAGTGAACCAAGCTGCTTTTTTTGGACTGAAAGGGAAAAAAGGTTGTATTCAAGTCGGTGCAGACGCTGATTTCGTGATCACAGATGCCGAATTTGGTATCGATGAAGTGTGGGCGAAAGGAAAATGTTTGGTTCAAAAAGGGAAACCTATTGTCTTGGGAACCTTTGAAAACGCATAAGAGCAGCGCTTTATTACCTTGACAATCGCAAGGCCATTTGTTATAATACCGGCGTTATCTGAAATTCCACAATAGCTCAATGGTAGAGCAACCGGCTGTTAACCGGTAGGTTGTAGGTTCAAATCCTACTTGTGGAGCCACTGCTACTTTAGCCGCGTTCCTACGCGGCTTTTCTTATATCTTGAAGGGAAGAGGAGCTTTATGCCAAATCAAGAAATTTGGTTGCGTTTCGACAAAGAGGAAACAGAAGAATCTCTTTTGCAGCAAGTGGAGTTTTTTGCTTCTACACCGGCTTGTTTGTCAGATTGGTTCATAAAAACCTTGACGCGTCCAGGCGATCAAGTATGTGATGTTTTCGCAGGGCGTGGGACGACGGCAATTTCAGCCTTTCAACTTGGTCGGCAGGCAATAGCGAACGATATCAACCCTCTTTCGGCTATCTTGATCAAAGGTCGTAGTACTTCAACAACAGCAGAGGAATTCAAAGAGGTATTGCAAGAAGCACTGAAGACAGATGCAGCTCCAATGACCGAGGAAGAGGCGGCAATTTTTGGGTTATACTTTGCACCTCAAACGTTGAAACAACTTTGGTCTATTCGTACCTATTTGCAGACCGGTATCGAGGATGCAAACAAAGAGGATGCCCAACATTGTCTGCGCTTTTTGCTGACGGAGAGATTACTGGGCAGTGGAGCGGATTTTTTATCGGTAGCAGTTCCGGGTTTAGGTCGGATGAATCAACCGGAGCAACAAGCACAGCGTAATTCCGTCCGATATCCAAACGGAAAACCGGAAAAGGATGTTGAAACGATTTTATTAAAACGCTTTGAGCATTATCGGCATGCTTTTATCAGATCAGAAACCAAAATAATCTGCTTCAGTCAAGAAGCTTCTAACCTTTCAATGATTCCGGATCAAAGTGTTCATTTGCATTTTACGGTTCCGCCGGAGTTAAACACACAACCTTATGTAGAAGAACATTGGCTTCGTTTGTGGTACCATGGAATCAGAAGAGAAGATTGGTCTCTTACATTACCGAGACTTTCTACACCGGAAGAATGGCAACTCACTATGACTGCAGTACTGCATGAGCAGAACAGGACTCTTCATAGTAATGGTAGATCTGTCTGGGTTTTGGCTAATCGAAAGAGGATCTCAGATGAGCTCTTGCCGCGATTGCTCCAAGCAGGTAAAGAGGTTGGATGGCAAGTTGAGACAGAATATGTAAGTATGATTCCTCTGAAGAAGCAAAAAGGGAAATTGCAGGGGAATATCTCGGTTCGAATTGTACAATTTTTAAAGAAGTAAGGCTGGGTTTGATCGTGAAGAAAACATCGGTTACGCGTTTTTTAGGCTATTATTTTACACTTTGCTTTATCTCCAACATTGTTCACCCTATTACACCTGCTTTTTTGCAAAGTATAGGGAGTTCCGATGCTATGTTTGGGATCGCTTTTGCGACCATGGCAATCGCTAATTTTCTAATGGCACCTTTCTGGGGAACTTTTGGAGATCGTTTTGGTTATGTTAAAGGACTAAGCGTTGCCTGTATAGGTTATACCTGTGGACAGTTGATCTTTTCACAAGCCAACGGACCCGAAATGGTATTATTGGGCCGTTTTGTTGCCGGAGGCTTTCTTTCCGGACATGCTGTCAATGTAATGGCCTATTTAGCTACCGATGCAGAAGATAACCAATCGAAAGCAAAGAATATGGCACTTTTCGCGGCTTTGACTTCAGTGGGGGCTGCTTTGGGTTATTTTATTGGTGGTTTCTTAGGGGACTTTGCTTTAAATGCTTGGCAAAGTGTCCGACCGGTATTCTACGTCCAAGCCGTTGGCTTATTCGCCGGGGTTGCTTTGATTTGGCCATGGGTGGGAGAGCTTAAAGTGTCGCGCAGTTCAGAACCTTTTCGTTTATCTCATATCAATCCTTTGCGCAGTATAGTGAAGAGTGCACCATTGATCCAGGGACCCTTAGTTCTATTTTTGGTGATTTCTTTTCTGACCAGTTTTGCAACCAACGCCCAGGATCAATCTTTCAACTATTTTTTAAGAGCCCAGTTGAAATTCCCACCCTCTTATAATGGGGTTTTTAAAGCGATTGTTGGATTGATTGCTTTGACCGCGAATTTAACATTGAACATTTGGTTGAGTAGAAGAACCGATTTACGAAAGTCGATTATTCCGGTTTTACTGATGTGCTCTGTCTCATTGGTCTTTTTGGTCATAGTGGAAAGCCAAGTTTTATTTTTCATTTCGGCATTGGTGTTCTATATCTTTAATGCGATTTACTTACCGATGCAACAAGGATTGATCGTCCGCAACACTTCCGGAAGCAAGGGCGAAATCTCTGGGATATTCAATGCGATCAAAGCACTGGGAATGTGCTTAGGCCCCTTATTCTCGGGTCTGGTTTTTGCACAGAACCCCAAACTTCCCTTCATCGCTGCACTTACTGCCTTTCTGATTGCGGGAATCTTATCTGTTTTTAATCGAAGGCAGTATATAAAAGCCGAGCAGTTCGCTAAGTAAAGTAAAATTGAAAGAGGTGTAAGACATGAAATCGATGCGTTTATTAAAAATCGTTTCGTGGCTTGTACTCTTTGCTTGGATGCTGTTCATTTTTCATCTTTCGGATCAACCAGCAGTTATATCTGCAGAAACCAGCAGAACGATTAGTCAGCAGATTTTGGAGGTTGTTCGGGAAGATCCAACTCCCCAAATGATTCGCTCCTTTGATGCCTTCTTACGAAATTCAGCACATTTTGGAGTGTTTTTTGTCTTAGGATTGTTTGCTTACCCTACTTTCGTTTTACAAGCGTGGAGACGACCCTTTTTGATCTCTTTACTTTTTACGATTTCTTACGCTTTTTCAGACGAAGTTCATCAGATTTTTGTTGATGGTAGAGCCTTTCAATTCAGGGATCTTCTGTTAGATAGTATCGGCGGCTTTCTAGGGATACTCATAGCAATTCTCCTTACCTATTTGGTCAAAAAAAGGTTCCATAGTAAAGCGGAGAGCAAATAAAAAAAAGACCGATTACACCCAAAAAAGTGTGATCGGTCTTTCATTCTTACTCTATTGAAGGGCTCCGCCTTCAGCATCGATATCGCCGTTTTTGAATTGAATAGCGGCGGTAACTGCGGCTTCCAGTCCGGCTACTAACGTCGAAAGAGCCATACTCGGTCTACCGCGTTTGCCGGCAGCTTGCTCCGGTAAGAAAGGGATATGGATAAACCCGGTCAGTAAATGAGGATAACGGGTCGCTGCAACATGAGCGATTCCATAGCAAATGTGGTTGCATAGATAGGTCCCGGCAGAATTTGATACGATTGCCGGAACACCGGCAGCCACCATTTCTCGAACCATAGCTTTGATGGGTACCGTGACAAAATAGGCGGCAGGACCTTCTTCAAATACTGCTTCACCTTTTGGTTGGTTTCCGTCATTATCGGGAATGGAGTAGTCATCACAATTGATGCCGATACGTTCCACTCTCATTTCTAAGGAACCTCCCGCTTGACCTACATTGATCACGATTTCCGGTTCATATTGTAAAATCAATTTTTCGGTTTCTTCTAGGGCGGAATATCGGGTTACCGGAATTTCTCCGGTCACGACTTCGTAATCCAAAATCTTCTTCCCGGTCAATTCACGGACTGAGACCCACGCCGGATTGATGGCTTCACCACCAAAGGGCTGAAATCCGGTTAAGAGAACGCGTTTCATTACAGACCTCCTACTTAATATTTTGATTGATTTGAACTTGTTTCAAGAGTCTCTCTACAATGCTCGGATCGCGAATACAAACATTTTTTTGATGTCCTCGACCTAATTCAATATGAGGTTTGTTTTTGCCGTGGTAATCCGAGCCCCCTGTGGGAATCAAATCAAATTCTTCTGCCATTTGTGCGTAGTGCTGTTGAATGTCGTGAGGATGATCGCTATGCCACACTTCTAAACCTTGTAACCCAGCGCCTTTTAAGACGTGGACAATGCTTCTGAGTGCAGAAAGAGAAGGCTGAAGTAAGAAGGGATGGGCTAATACAGGAACACCACCGGCACGCAGAATGGCACGTAAACATTCCTCATAGGAAGCGGATTCTCTGGGGATGTAGCAAGAAGCTCCTTCTGCCAAATAGAGGGTAAAGGCATCTTGTCGAGATTGAGCAAACCCTTTTTCAACCAATACTTGTGCAAAGTGGGGGCGAGAAAGAATTTCCTCGCCTCCTGCTTTTGCTTTGATTTCTTCAAGGGTCAAATCAATGCCGATTTGATGAAACTTTGCGATCATTTCCAGATTGCGACGGTTGCGTGAAGCAACCATTTGGTTGAGAAAATGTTGAAAAGCAGAGGTTCGCTCCACTCCGTAACCCAGAAGATGCATCTCTTTGCCTGCATAGTGCGTGCTAAGCTCGATTCCTTGGAGAAATGTAATAGGATAATTCACTGCAGCCTCAAAGGCCTCACTAATTCCTGCCATTGTATCGTGATCGGTCAAGGCTAAGAAGGCTACCTTGTTTTGAACCGCTTTTTCAACAAGGTCTTTCGGCGAGTCGCTACCGTCCGATGCTGTACTGTGCGTGTGGAGATCGATCCATCTTGAATTCATGGTAGCCTCCGATTATACTTAAGCCGGCATATACTTTAAGAACCAATTGGTCAAATGTTGTAAACGTTCAATTCTATGGTTCGGTTGCCCGGAACGTGATAATTCATGGTTTTCATTGGGGAAGCGAACAAAAACAGCTTCTTTTTTCAAGAATTTCAAAGCAGTGAAGAATTGCTCGCCCTGTTCAATGGGGCAACGAAGATCTTGCTCGCTGTGAATCAACAAGATCGGAGTTTGAACATTTTCGATATACATAATGGGGGAGTGCATCAGGTAATGCTCATAATTGATCCAGGGTTTGCCATCGAATTCGAAATTCCTGTTGTTGTAGCCAACGTCAGAAGTACCGAACATGGAGAAACGATTGCTGGTGGAGCGAAGCGAGACCGCTGCTTTGAAACGGTTTGTATGTCCAAGCATCCAGTTTGTCATGTAACCACCATAAGAGCCCCCGGTCACACCTAAGCGGTCTTCATCAAGCCAAGGCCATTTAACTAACGCTTCATCAATGGCTAACATCAGGTCTCGGTAATCTTGACCACCCCAGTCGTGGTGGGTCTTGTTGTTGAATTCCTGTCCGTAACCCAAGGACCCTTGAGGATTGGTATAGAGAACCGCATAGCCCAAGCCACATAAAACTTGCATTTCATGACTAAAGGTCAAGCCATAGGCAACATGGGGACCACCATGGATCTGGAGTACCATCGGATATTTTTTGCCTTCTTGGAATCCATAGGGCTTCAATAGCCAACCTTCTACGGTAGCTCCATTGTCTGCAGTGAAGCTATAATGTTCCGGCAGAGAAACATGGACTTCTTCATACCAGGCTTGGTTGACAGAAGTCAAACGCTCTTCCGTTTCGCTTTTTAAGTTTCGCAAGAACATATCACCCATGTTAGAAGGTTCGTTGTAGATGACTGCAACTTGATTCGATTCGAGATGGAAGCTCAAGCCATAGACGACTTTGTCGGAAGGGGTCAAGGGAGTAGGGTTTCCCCCTTTGGCAGCAACACTGAACAGACGACAAACACCACCGGTTGTAGCAGGGAAGTAAATCGATTCTTGATCCAAACTCCAAACCGGACGACTTTCACTGGCGGAAGTCATATCGGATCCCACAGCATTACCGACCGAAAAATCAAAGTCCTGGCTCAATAATTGAGGTTGACCACCGGTGGCAGGAATGCAATACAGTTTCGGCATGGTTGCAGGCCCTGCTTCGTGTAAGTGACCGAAATAAGCAATAAATTGCCCGTCGGGACTATAGCTGGGAGAAGAATACTGCCCTTGAACAGTGGTGATCTGCTCAATATTGCCGTTGTTGATATCAATCGTATAGAGATCATTATGTTGCACATAGTCGGCATCTTCATAACGTTTGGCTGCGAAGAGAACTTTTGTTCCATCGGGGGTCCATGTAGCAGAACCGTGATCAAATTCGCCATCGGTCAATTGCTTGGTCTCACCGGTTTTAGAATCAACAACAAAAAGATGAGTGTTGCGATCATCATGGAAACCTGCGCCATTCATTTTATAATGCAATTTGGTAATGACTTTGACATCACTGACATCTTCTTTCTTCTCTGTAAAATCAGAAGGTTTGCATTTACAACTGGCTAAAATCTTGCTTCCGTCCGGGCTCCAGGATACAAAGCTCAAAGCTCTGCTGAATTTGGTTAATTGCTGAGCTTCACCACCAGATACGGGAAGTAGCCAAATCTGATTGCTGCCGGAGCGTGCAGAAACAAAAGCGATGGTATTTCCGCAAGGAGACCAGCGAGGGGTTGAGTTCGATGTGTTCTCACCTGTCAGTAATTTTGGTTCTTGTTTCGGCATAACCGACCAAATTTGAGTGGTATATTTGGTTTTTTCAGTGGGGTGAACTTGTTTTTGGACATACAAGATTTGTGTACCTTGAGGAGAAAATTGAGGATCGCTGATCCAGCGAACGTTCTTGAGATCGTTGATATCAATGGGTCTTTTTTGCATGACACTACCTCCTTTAAGTATTCTATTATTTCGTTAAACGAAGTGGTTTTTCCTTCACGCAGGGGAACAAAGGAATTTCTTGTTGTGAATCGAAATCAAATCAGGAAAGAGGTGATTACGATCGCTAGGATTATTAAAATTGCTTTAGCAGGCTTTGGAACAGTAGGAAAGTCTTTTTTGACGTTGTTGGATTCTGAAAAAGAGCGTATCTGGAAAGAGTATCAACTAGCCTTTCTGATCGTTGCAGCGTCAGACAGCAAAGGTTCTGTGATCTGCGAGCAGGGATTACCGATCAACAAACTGATGACGATCAAATGGGATACCGGTTCGGTTGCTCATTATCCAGACTTTGGTATAAAAAACATGTCTGCTTTGGAAATGATCGAAACTACTTCCGCCGATTTGGTCATTGAAGCATCACCGGCGAATTTAACCGATGGACAGCCAGCGCTTTCACATATTATTCGTGCCTTGCAATTGGGAAAACATGTCGTCAGTGCTAATAAAGCCCCCTTAGTTTTAGCCTGGGCAGAATTAGAGGCTTTGACAAAGAAGAACGAGAAAAAGCTTCGATTCGGAGCTGCTGCAAGCGCAGGATTACCGGTTTTGGAGTTGGGAGCATTTCTAGGTCAAAATGGAGAAATTCTTGAGTTTTCCACGGTTGTTAACGCAACCAGTCAGTATGTTTTGGATCAAATGGAGCACGGGAACACCTTTGATGAAGCAATCCGAAAGGCGCAAGAGAAAGGGTTTGCCGAAACAGATCCCAGCATCGATATCTTAGGGTGGGATACCGCAATGAAAACGTTGATTCTTGCGAATTCTTTTTTGGGAACGGCATTACATTTAAAAGAGGTGACTCCAGTGGGCATCACAAATTTGACCCATGAGGAGATTACTACAGCTGTAGCAATGCAAGAAACCTGGCGCCTTGTAGGAAGAGTTTACCAGACGGGTGAAGAATGGAAGGTCACAGTGGAGCCGCAGAAAATTTCTTTCAAGCATCCCTTGGCGTCAGGCGAATGGCGTGATAAGATTATATGGATCAAGACGCGTAATTATGGGGATCAAATCCATATCAGCAAGGGTGGAACCGGCAAAGGAACCGCAGCAACGATATTAACCGATATCCTCGAGATTGTCAGGAACAGTTACTAACAGCCAAATCAAGGAAGGGGAGAGTGAGATGAAAAGTAAAAAAGTTAATTTTCTATGTACTCTTTTGTTGATTTTCCCCTTGCTTTTTTCAAATTTCGCTTATGCAGATGTGCATACAGAAAAGAAAGAGGTAGAGTCAACGCATGATGGCTTTTTGGTTTCGATTCGGGAAGGATTCTGGGAAGATTATCAAAAGCTGCCCAAAGTATTCTCGGTCGTGGCCGCCAAACAGATATCAAAAACGCACCGGATCATGCAATTCTCAGAGATGTCCGTCGTCAAAGATTGGTTTCCCGAGGAAGCGATTGCCTACTATGAACCGAATTATATCGTAACCTTATTTGAAGATCCTGAATATCCGATTGCATGGAACCTGACTACTCTTGATATGGTAGTCACTCGGCAGGAATGGACCGGAGAAGGGGTTCGAGTAGCGATTATCGACACTGGGGTATATCCGAATCAACCGGATCTTGACTATACAAAAATCGAAACCGGGTGGAATTATGCACTTGAGAATTCAGAAACGTTAGATACACATGGCCACGGTACTTTTGTTACCGGAGTTGTGACAGCCATCCCTCAAAACGGCCTCGGGATCGATGGTGTAGCACCAGGAGCGACGATCATTCCACTGAAAGTAACTGATGATCAAAATTCTAGCACGGTTGATCGGATTATTTCTGCAATTCAAGATGCTGTAGTTAAATATCAATGTGATGTAATCAACCTTAGCATGGGAACACCGAAGGACTCGATTTCTTTACGACAGGTGATCGAAGCGTTACCGGAGGATGTGATTCTGGTAGCTGCCGCCGGAAATGACGGTGATACCACGTATCAATATCCTGCTGCTTATCCAAGAACGATTGCGGTGGGTTCGGTCAATCAAAGTGAAGTTGTTTCGGGATTTTCTCAAAAGAACGATCAAGTAACAATTGTTGCTCCAGGAGAATCTTTACTTGGATTAGATAATACTTCCTTGTTTTACCCGAATACCGTGACCGGTTCGGGAACATCGTATGCTACTCCTCATGTTACCGGTGCTGCAGTTTTGGCTAAACAGGCGAAGCCGACTCTAACCGCGCAAGAATTTCGTGATGCTCTTATTGAAACAGCGAAAGATTTAGGGGAGGTTGGCTATGACACTTCCTATGGGTATGGATTGATCCAGATCGATGCACTAATGGCTCGACTTACGACTTTCAGAATGACTTCTACTCTGATCTCCGAATCAGAGCAAAGCAAAACCTGGCAATTGGACTTACATCAAATGCCAGTTGGAGAGACTGTAGAAGTATTGATTGCTGGATTCCGGGATTCAGGACGAATGGAGAGTTTGATTTTTAGAACTGCAACTCCCGATGAAGTTCAGCGTTTTCAATTGCTTGTCGAGGTTCCGTTTACAATAGAAACCAATCGAATCAAGGTTTTCTTTTTAACTTCTTTTAGTCAATGTCAACCGCGCTGGCCAAATGAGATTCTGTATGAAAAGCCATAAAAAAAGTAAGAACTTATTAAAAGTTCTTACTTTTTTTATGGCTTTTAACTATTTGAGAATCGACTCATGTAGGTAGCTAACAGCATCTTTTACTGCCTGCGCAATACCTTCACTGGAGAAACTGGCACCTGCAACAGCTTGTATTTCACTACCCATTGCAAACGTGTTGTCGATTCCTTTTCCTACGAATTGCTCGGAGAAGACGGCATCGGACATCACTTTTCTCATCATACTGGCGGTATCGTTGTGGTCAAGAACGCGAATCCCGGTAATGATACCATCGTTGTCAAAAGCTACATATACTCGAAGGGGTCCTTCGTATCCGACACCCTTGCCAACAACTAAATAACCGGCTGTTGCGCCATCTTTCATACCCAAATAATAAGTGTGATCTTCAGCATCAATCGTTTCAAAACTGGTGGCTTCGGAGAGGAGTTGTAAAATATTGGGATCTACCAATAGATTCTGCATTTGAGAAGCAGCATCCTTAATGGCAGCTGCAATTCCCGCACTGGTACTACTCGCCCCACTGACCGCTTGGATATCGGTTCCAATGCTTAATGCATTATCGGGGGTTTTTCCTATAAATTGCTTGCTGAAATCCGCATTTTCAAAAACAGTCGCGGCAATGGTTTTTGTCTCGCTGTGATTGCTGATCTGGTAGTTGAGAATTTCACCGCTCAAACTGAATGCAACCATTGCTTCGATTTTACCATTATATCCGGTTCCATTACCGGTGAAAATGTATCCTACTGCAACGCCTTCTTTTTCACCCAAATAATAGGAGACTCCATTGCTTTCCGTTGGTGTGTAGGAGTCCGCTGTGGGTAAAAGGGAAGCAAAATCTGTACCTGAGGTCTGCATCGCTAAGAAATCAGCGGCATTCTTGATTGCTTGGGTGACACCGTCGCTCGATATGGAAGCTCCGCTGACACCTTGAATATCTTTGCCCAATGTCAATGGATCTTGAATACTTTTCCCCACAAACTGGGCTATAAAATCCGGACTTTGAGTTACTTTAGTACCAATGCCTGGGGTTTCACCATTGCTACCGATTTGTACTTTGGTAATGCGATTGTCAGCATCAAAACCCACTAAAACTTCTAGGGCTCCGCCGTAACCGCTACCAATACCGGTGACAACATATCCAGCAGGGTTATTGCCGATAAAACCTTGATAATAAATCACACCTTCGGCGTCAACGGGGCTAAAACTTTCGGCAGAAGGAAGCAATGTTCCAAGAGCGGCCTTTAGCTCTTCGGCTTTTCGTGCTTCGACAACTTTTGAAGTGACTCCAACCACTGCTGAAATGGATCCTCCCGAAATGGCTGCAATCAAAGCAAGAATCGCTGCATAACGTAGCATTTCTTTCATACTAAACACTCCTTGTTTCCTGTTCGGATACCGAACCTTCATCCTATTACAACGTGTATTATATAGAATTCACTCGAGAAATTCAAGTACTGTTTCTTCGATGCGTGAAAATGATTCTATTTCCTCATATTATGATGAGAAAAGACACGAAGAAGCAAACCATTCAATGTCTGATTGTGTCAATTTTTATGATGCAGGAAGGAACCCCTTCTGAAAGAGAAGAATTACTCCTCTAATGAACAGCAAAGGAAGTGGAGCGCTTGAACACAATTCCGGTAGAGAATAGGCTTATTGTTCCTATGGATGTTCCCAGTTTGGCAAAAGCAGAGCAGCTGTTTGACCAACTCGGGCATAAGGTTTGTTTTTTCAAAATCGGCTATGAACTGTATTACGCGTCAGGAAGACAGGGGATCGATCTGGCTAAAAGCAAAGGAGCGAAACTATTTCTTGATTTGAAATTGCATGATATTCCGAATACGGTTGCCAAAGCGGTTGAGCAATTAGTTAACTATGGCATCGATATGCTAACTCTTCATATTAGCGGAGGAGCACCGATGCTGGAAGCTGCCCGTGAAGCTGCCGAACGCAGGTCGGCGATTTTAGGGATTCCCCGACCTCTACTTTTAGGGGTAACCGTACTCACAAGTATTGGAGAAAGTGATTTGCAGACCGATGGTATCCAAGTTGGATTGGAAGAATTGGTTATCCGCAGAGCACTGTTTGCACAAACCCATGGCGTAGATGGTGTGATTTGTTCGCCAAAAGAAGCAGCATCAATCAAGAAGATGTCCGGCGGTGGGCTGATTACCGTGACTCCAGGCATACGGATGACCGATGAACACGGAGATCAGAAGCGAGTCACGACACCCATGGATGCCATGATCGGGGGAAGCGATTATATTGTTGTCGGCAGACCGATCTACGCAGCCCCAAATCCATCTCAGGCCTTTGATGAAATCATTGCCAATATGAAAGAAGGGCTAGCATGAAAAATCAAGAGATCCTTACGCTGTTAACTGAACTTCATGTCTTACGCGAAGGCCACTTTTTGTTGACCTCCGGTAGACATAGCGATCGTTTCTTACTCTGCAGTCAGTTGACCATGCATCCAAAGGCAACGGAGCAACTTATTGGGGAGCTTGCAAAAAAAATCATAGACTTAAAGCCGACGGTGGTAATCGGTCCCGCCATGGGTGGAGTGATTTTGGCTTATGAGTTAGCAAGAGCTCTGGGTTGCCGAGCAATGTTCGCCGAAAAAGACGGGGATAAAATGGCGATGAAACGAGGATTTGTAATCACTGAAGAAGATAGAGTTGTAATCATCGAAGATGCTGTCAGCACCGGTGGTTCGATTCGCAAGGTTGTTGAGGTGGTTGAACAAAGTCCGGGCACTCTGGTAGGAGTTGCAGCACTTTTTGATCGCACTGCCGGTCAAGTACAATTCAATGGAGTTCCGTTTATATCACTAATGGAAATCAAAATCAGCAGTTATGATCCAGATCATTGCCCTATGTGTTTAGTAAGCCAGCCTTTACTCAAACCAAAGAGTTAAAAAACGAACGGAGGAACTAGTATGTCTAAAGAACGCCTATTTGCCCTCATTGAAGGAAAAAAAGAGCAGTACACTCAAGCAGCAGATCAGATTTGGTCTCATCCGGAAACACGTTACGAAGAAAAACTCTCTTCAGCTGTGCTAATCGAACTCTTGCGTAAAGAGGGTTTTACCGTTGAAGAAAACGTTGGCAATATTCCTTACGCTTTTGTTGGAACCTGGGGTTCCGGTTCTCCGCGAATCGGTTTTTTAGGGGAATTCGATGCTTTAGGCAGTTTAAGTCAAAAAGCCGATATTGCGGTGCGTGATGCGATCCAGCAAGGCGGTCATGGCCATGGTTGTGGTCATCATTTGTTAGGTACCGCTTCTTTAGCTTCTGTCGTAGCACTTAAAGAGTACATGAGTGAGCAAAAATTAGCAGGCACGGTACTTTACTATGGAACACCTGGTGAAGAAGGTGGTTCTGGTAAGGCCTTTATGGCCAGAGAAGGCGTCTTTAAAGGACTAGATGCTGCAATCACATGGCATCCAGGCACAACCACTAATGTTTCTTCGGGATCCTCCCTTGCTAATATTCAAGTCTACTTCAAATACATTGGCCGGGCATCGCATGCCGGTGGTTCGCCGCATCTAGGTCGTAGTGCTTTAGATGCCGTAGAATTGATGAATGTTGGAGTGCAATATCTTCGCGAGCATATCATCACCGAAGCTCGTGTCCACTATGCCATTATCAACACTGGAGGGAAGAGTCCCAATGTAGTTCAACCGGAAGCCGAAGTGTTGTATCTGATCCGAGCTCCCAAAAACCAACAAGTTAAAGACATTTTTGAGAGAGTTTGTGACATTGCACGTGGGGCTGCTTTAATGACATCCACGCAAATGAGCTTCCAAATCGACAAAGCCTGTTCCAATTTGATTCCAAATGAAACTCTTGAAAAGCTGATGAATGAGAACTTGAAACTGATTCCGACTCGTGTTCCAGGTGCAGAAGAATTGGCCTTTGCCGAAGAAATTCAGAAAACTTTATCGGAAGAAGAAAAAGCAAGCACATTGAAAGCGCTGGTCGAAGAGTACGGCGAAAAAGAAGCCAGAAAACTGCGTGAACAATTGACCCAGCCTCTCTTAAATGACACCCTTTGGCCATACAAAACTTCAGAAAAGGCAATGTCGGGTTCGACCGATGTTTCCGATGTTTCCTGGATAGCACCTACTGTTCAATGTAACACTAGTTGTTATGCGCTCAACACACCGGGACATTCTTGGCAGTTAGTTGCTCAAGGTAAAAACAATTGGGCTCATGGTGGGTTGATGACAGCCGCAAAAGCCATGGCCGGAGTTGGCTTGGATCTATTTATGAATCCAGAATTATTGAACGAAGCCAAAGCGGAATTGGCTGACCGCGTCGGTCCGGAAGGATATGTATGTCCAATCCCGGCCGGTGTTCAACCTTCTCCGGTGAAATGATGTAATTCCAGATCATGCTCTGTTGTCATTAGAAACCCGGGGAGAAACCAGTGCCCTGAACCAGCACATGTACGATTATGCGATGCGGATCCTCAAAAGTTCGGCTAAAATGCATGACTGTACCTTGGAACTTGCTAAAAAAGAATAAAAAACGAGGCGGCCTTTGGTGGCTGCCTCGTTTTTTGACGTCTTGTCTTGTTTAAATGATGCCCATTTCCTTGCCGACAACTTCGAATTGTTCTAAAGCAAATTCTAAATCGGATTTTTGATGAGATGCAGAGATCATAACACGAATTCTGGCTTTCCCCTTTGGCACGGTGGGGAAACCGATCGCCATGGCAAAAATACCTCTTTCAAATAACTTGGCACTGAATTTTCGAGCGATATCGGCTTCTCCTAACATGACAGGAGTAATCGGTGTCGCAGAATTTCCGGTGTCAAACCCGAGTTTCTTCATGCCTTCTTTGAAGAAGCGACCATTTTCCCAGAGACGATCGACCAATTCAGTACTTTCGCTTAAGATTCGAATCGCTTCCAAAGTTGCTGCAACATCGGCTGCAGGTAAAGCTGAAGAGAATAAGAAGGGGCGAGCTTTTTGCTTTAAATATTGAATCAATACGGAGGAACCGGCAATAAAGCCACCAACTGTGCCGATTGCTTTGGAGAAGGTACCGATTTCAATATCGCAACGGCCATGAAGACCGAAATGATCGACAATACCGCGACCACCGGTGCCCAATACGCCTTCGCCATGTGCGTCATCTACCATGGACAATGCTCCGTATTTTTCGCACAATTCTACGATTTTTGGTAAATCAGCAACATCACCATCCATGGAGAAGACTCCGTCGGTTATCACCAGAACGCGTCCGGCATTTTCACCTTGCAACAGTTCTTCTAAATGTTGCATATCACCATGACGGAAAACTTTGATTTTTGCGCCCGACAAACGAGCTCCATCGATAATGGAAGCATGGTTTAATTCATCGGATAAAATCGTGTCTGCTTTTCCGACCAAAGGAGAAATTACAGCTTGATTTGCTACGAATCCACCCTGAAGGGTCAAAGCAGCTTCGACTTTTTTGAAACGAGCAACTTCTTCATCCAATTGAATATGGATCGATTGAGTTCCTGCAATGGAACGAACAGCAGCTGGACCCACGCCATAGGTATCGATCGCGTCTTTGGCAGCCTGAACCATACGAGGGTGATTGGCTAATCCCAAATAGTTATTAGAGCATAAGTTTAGAACTTTTTTTCCATCAACTTGAATCCAGGCTCCTTGGGCAGATTCAATGGTTCGAATGGAATTATAGAGACCTGAAGCCTTGAGTTCATCCATGGTGTCCAAAAGATACTGCATATTCTCTTTCATGGGGAAACCTCCTTGTTATTTGACCGAGCTTCTAAAACTCGATAAAAGATGCTGATTTCAACTTCTCTTTTCTAAATGTGATTTCCTTCTCAAGCTGAACAAGATGCTGTCGATTGCTAAAATATCTGGACATTTCTCTTCGGGTTGTGCATAATGAGAGACGAGGAGGCGATGAAATGAGTATTCTACTCGCTACTCTTAACAGCCAATATGTCCACACGTCATTGAGCGTTCGAACATTACGTCAATCCTATTTGCAAGAAGGGCTTGACAAGCTAAGGGACTTGATTGTTAAGGAATATACCATTAATGAAGATTGGCGACAAATAGCGGATGATATTTATTCTTTACGACCTGAAGTGGTCTTGTTTTCATGTTATATATGGAATATGAAAGAGATTGATCGAATAGCGAGACGCCTCAAACAATGGCGTGATGACCTTACAATCCTGGTCGGAGGCCCTGAGGTGGGTTTTACTCCTGAATCCAGCATGCAGCGGTATCCTTGGATCGATGGGATTTTTTGTGGAGAAGGAGAAGTAAGCTTCCCGAGCGTCATGAAAACGTACTTCCAATACGGTTTTTTTCTTGCCACGGTAGGTTTTGTTGTGAAACAAGAAAATGGGAACTGCTCGGGAGAAGTTCAGCCAACCTATGTGCCTGATTTGGACCAGATTACCTTTCCCTATACTTCCCAAGAACTGGAGCGCCTCAAAGCACAGATTTTGTATTACGAGAGTAGTCGAGGGTGCCCCTATTCCTGTCAGTATTGCTTGTCCTCCGTGCACCAACCGGTCCGTTTTCTACCTTTGCAACGAGTGCTTCGCGAATTGGATCAATTTATGGAAGCTGGAGTACGGCAAGTCAAATTTGTCGATCGCACCTTTAACGCAAATCGAAAAAGGGCAAGGGAAATTTGGCAATACCTGATCGAAAAAAACAGTCAAACGAATTTTCATTTCGAACTGGCTGCTGATTTACTGGAACAAGAGGATATTGAGCTCTTACGAAAGGTTCCCAAAGGGATGTTCCAGTTTGAGATCGGAGTACAGAGCACAGATCCACGAACCTTAGCCTTGGTTCAGCGAGTCACCGATTTTGAGAAAATAAAGCTGATGGTCTTGCAAATCCGTGATTTGAACACGATTCATCTCCATTTAGATTTGATCGCAGGCTTGCCCGGTGAAGATTTTCAAAGTTTCGGCAGATCGTTTGACGATGTCTATGGATTAGGCAGCGATATGCTGCAATTGGGTTTTCTAAAAGTCCTTCCCGGAACTGCTATGGAGGCAAATGCGAAGGAGTATGGGTTAATCTACGACCAAGAACCGCCTTACGAGATTCTAGCCACGTCGCAGCTGAAACCGGAAGAACTGCTACGAATTCATCACATTGAAGAACTCTTTGAACGGTATAGCAATTCAGGCAAATTCCCTTTTACCATGGAAGGCTTGATTGACCTATATACGGGTGCTTATGCTTGTTATGAAGCGATGGCACGAATGTATCAAAACCAAGGATGGTTGTTTCATCCGGTGCGTGAAGGGATTCATTGGCAGAGATTGTGGCACTTCATTGAAAGATCACCGGCAGATCAGCATCAAAAACAAAGACTTTTGCAGCGGATGAAGCTTGATTTTTACCTCAAATTTGCTGATGAAGATTTCCCAATTAAAGAGTTAGAAGATAAAGCTAAGCCGGATGAGAAGCGTCTGATTCAAAACACTCTGCGAGATTGGGCAGGCCCGCAATCCAAAAAAAAGTGGAAAATCAGAGGAGTTTGGCTCGAAGGTAAAAAGCATCAGCTTTTAATGCCCTTGGTTCACCCCGAGGATACAGTATTGATTTCAAAAGTGTTGTATGTATTTTTGTATGATCTTGAAAAGCACCGAGAATGTGTAGACTGGTTTGAAATCGAAGATATTTCTAAGACAAAGTTTCCTTTAGAAGGAGTTTAGGATAACATCAAGAATATAACAATAAGAATCTACCAAGGAGGTGTTTTGTGAATGGCAAAGTATCGATGTATCGTATGTGGTTATCTCTATGACCCAGCGGAAGAAAACAATGTCGCTTTTGAAGATCTACCCGAAGATTGGGTATGCCCGGTTTGTGGTGTAGGGAAAGATCAATTCGAAAAAGAAGAATAAAAGACTTTCAGTACCGGAGCGTTTCGATGCTCCGGTATTACTTTGCTGAATTTTCTTTAATTGACACCGGTTGTGTGCTTTGTTATACTGATAACGCTCTAAAGAAAACCTGATAAAAGCGGAGGAATGAAATCAATGCGCGTAGGAAAATTGACCCCGGATGAGCTGAATCAATATGTATTTCGCCACTTGGTACAGCGAAGGCCGGAAATAATGGTGCGATCTGCATTGGGAGAAGACTCTACGCTATTAGATTTAGGCGACTCCTTATGTGTGATGTCAACCGATCCCATTACAGGAGCATCTCAGAAATCAGGATGGCTTGCCGTTCACGTCTCAGCTAACGATGTTGCTTCCAATGGTGCAGAGCCTGTCTGTTGTCTGATGACGATTTTGGCTCCTCCGGATTGCTCAATGGAAGAAATCGAAGAGGTCATGGTGGACGCTGCAAAAGCTGCTGCCGAACTTAATATCGAAATCAGTGGCGGTCATACAGAATTGACGTCGGCTGTCAATAGGCTCGTCTTATCCACGACTGTCATCGGAAAAGCCAACCGAACGGGGATCTTACGAACCGATGGTGCGAAAGACGGCGATGACATTGTGGTAACCAAAACCATTGGCCTTGAGGGAACAGCAATTTTAGCACAAGATGCCAAAGAACACATGCTCCAATGGTTCCGTATGGATGATATTGAGAAAGCGAGCAGGCTCATTGATCAAATCAGTGTGGTACCGGAAGGTCTTGCTGCAACCGCATTCGGGGTCAATGCGATGCATGACATTACAGAAGGCGGTTTATTGGGAGCCACCTATGAAATGGCTTCCGGCGCCGGGTTAGGGTTTGATCTGTTTGCTGATCGTATCCCGATCCACCATTTGACCAAAGCTTTTTGTGAATGCATGCAAATGGATGTTCTGCGTTTTTTATCTAGTGGAAGTATGCTGATCGCCTCTTCAAACGGGCAAGAACTTGTTCAACATTTAGAAAGCAAGGGAATCAAAGCCACCGTAATCGGACAGTTTAAGCAATATTCTGAAAAAAGGATCCTCATGCAGGGGCAATGGCAAGTTGTTTCAGCGCCTGAAGGTGATGAGCTTTGGCGCGGATTAGAACAACTTCAGTCTAAATGAAACCTTAAAGAATCTACGAATTCTCTAGCAATTACAGTTCATGTTTCTCGAAAAAGAAACATGGACTTTTTTTTAATTTTTTTAAAAAACAAGAAGGAGATTCCTTTTGTGTGTTGAATTATGGGTCTATGTGGGTCATTGTGGGGATTATGAGGAGGTGACGGTATGTTTTTGGGGAACTATCAACATGCTTTGGATGAAAAATCCAGATTAACGATACCGTCAAAATTCCGCGAAGGCTTAGGCAATCGTTTTTTTGCAACAACAGGTCTAGACCGTGCAATTTTCGTTTACTCCTTGGATGAATGGTCAAAGCTCGAAGAACAACTTAGAAAATTACCTATGACCAACAGTGAAGCTCGGGCATTCAATCGCGTTTTCTTTGGTAATGCTTTAGAATGTGAGCCGGACAAACAAGGAAGGATCCTAATCCCACCCCATTTAAAGAAACACGCTTTACTGGAGAAAGAAGCTGTTGTCGTTGGAGTATCAACCCGTGTTGAAATCTGGAGTCGTGAGCAATGGGATCAATACCAAGAACAAGCTGCTAATGTGTTTGAACAGACCGCTGAGCATTTAGAGCGCTTGTTGCCTTCTATATAGGAGGGGTATTATGAATGAATTTTTGCACGCAAGTGTTTTATTATCAGAAGCTATTGAGTTTCTTAACCCTAAACCCGGTCAGGTTTTTCTTGATTGCACCCTGGGGGCCGGTGGGCATAGTGAAGGAATCTTAAAGCATCTTGAGGGTAAAGGTTTCGTGATCGGACTAGATCAAGACGAAACCGCCTTGGAGGCTGCTCGGACTCGATTAGCGCAATTCGGATCATCCTTTCAGGCAATTCGTTGCAACTTTAAAGATTTGGATCAAGCTTTGATAGAAGTCAATATGGAATCCGTCGATGGTATTCTCTTTGATTTGGGCGTTTCTTCTCCGCAACTAGATTTTGAAGAACGTGGATTCAGCTATTGGGGAAATGCACCGCTCGATATGAGAATGGACCGACGACAGGAATATACAGCAGCAGATTTACTGACAACTTGTTCTCAAGCTGAATTGACGTCAATCCTGCGTGATTATGGAGAAGAGAAATGGGCATCTCGAATTGCTCAGTTCGTCATCGAAGCCAGAAAGACCGAACCAATACAAACTGCCAATCAACTAGTCGACCTCATCAAAGCCGCCATACCTGCTTCTGCTCGTAGAGAAGGCGGGCATCCGGCGAAACGAAGCTTTCAAGCCTTAAGAATAGCAGTCAATCAAGAACTTGACGTTTTAAAAACCGGGTTAGAAAAAGCGATTCAGCATCTCAAACCGGGTGGAGTGATCGTGGTGATCACCTTTCATTCACTTGAAGATCGAATTGTCAAACATCTTTTCAGACAACAAGCCAACCCTTGTATTTGCCCTCCCAAAGCACCGATTTGCGTCTGCGGACGTCGTCCTACACTACGTGTTTTGACTGGTAAGCCCGTCATAGCAGGAGCAGAGGAGATCATCCAAAATCCAAGATCTAAAAGTGCCAAACTCAGAGCGGCAGTTAAATTGGAGATAGAAGAAAGAGAAAGGTGAGAATCATGGCTTTAGCAAGACGCGTAGAAGAAGAGTTATTGATATTACAACCGGATCAAATAGCGATTCCATTGCCCAGCCCCAAAGAAAATGTAATCATCTTTCCAAAGAAGCACGAATTGGTTGCTCCTTTATTTAACTATTCTTTATTGAGGTATGTCTGTACGATCACGGTTCTAATCATGCTGACAGGATTGTTCTTATCAACACGCGCTTCTTATCTTTATTCGGTTTCCCAAGGGATCGAGAATATTCAAAGAGAGATGGTTGTCCTACGCAATCAAAATGATTTACTGAAAATCGAAATTGCTGAAGTTTCTTCTTTAGAGAATGTGGAAACCCATGCAGTAGCTTTAGGTTTTGCTAAACCCAGCCAAAATCAGATCTATCAGTTGCCAAATAAGCATCGCAATAGCAATGATTAATGAAAATCCGTCTGCAACCGGATTTTTATATTTCATGTTGCAGAAAACCGCCCTCGTGTACGAGAGGCGGTTTTGAATTAGTTATTTAGCTTCAGGTGTTGACGATAGGTGTAAAATCGAATATGATTAATCATTGTGATAATCCATCCTGAAGGGGGTAGAGCAATGGCTGAAATGACAGTTGCGGAATTTGCTCAAGCGGTCCATGGTCATGCATGGGGAACTCGGCTGAATAAGAAGATAACGAACATTGTAACTGACAGCAGAAATGTTCGAGACGGCTCGTTATTTATTGCGATCCGCGGTGAGAACTTCGACGGTCATCGCTTCATAAAACAAGCTTTGGATGCCGGTGCTTCAGCCGTTTTATCGGAGGAAACGCCTTCGGATTCAAATTGGTCTGTGATACAAGTTGAAAGTTGTATTGAAGCAATGGCGGACTTGGGACGTTTTTGTTTAGCACGGTATCCAGTCAAGGTGGTTGCCATAACCGGTAGTGTTGGTAAAACCAGTTGCAAAGAGATGATAACCTCGGTTCTATCTGAGAAATATCATGTACTCAAAACGGAAGGCAATCTGAACACTGAGACTGGATTGCCGATCACCCTTTACCGATTAAGAAAAGAACATCAAGTCGTTGTATTGGAAATGGGAATGCAAGGGTTAGGAGAAATCTCGCATCTCACAAAAATTGCGCCTCCGGATTATGCAGCAATCACCAATATTCTCGGAGTTCACTTGGAGAGATTAGGCAGTATGGAAGCGATTGCTCAGGCCAAGACAGAGATTTTTCAAGGGCTTAATCCCGGCGGAATCGCTTTTTTTCGACACGATGAGCCGTGGAAGGATTACCTCATTCAACAGGTTCAAGGAGAATATTATACCTATGGATTTTCAACAGAGAGTGATTTCTCAGCATCAGATTTAACGAGTCATGGTCTCGAGGGCTCAGAATTCATCTTACATATTCTTCAACAACTACACCTTTCAGCCAAAATCCCCTTGCCTGGGAAGCACATGGTTGAGAACGCCTGTTTAGCAGCGGCAATCGGACATTTCTTGGGGTTATCGGCAGAACAGATCGTAGCAGGGCTTGCTAACACCCAACCTATGAAGCAGCGAAGTAGTCTGTTAAGATTACCGGGAGATCGTATCATTCTTAATGATTGTTACAATTCCAGTCCGGCATCGATGCGTGCCTCTTTGGAAGTTATCAACGACTTACGTGAAGATCGATTTACTTTAGCAGTGTTGGCTGATATGAAAGAATTAGGTGCGACCGAGATTGCTGAGCATCAGATCGTCGGAGAAATGCTGGCAAAATCGCAGTATAATGGGTTGATCACTAAAGGAATTTTGGCTTCACAAATAGGGAAGACCTTTTGTCAGAAATCGGATGAGACAGCGCTCTATTGGCACTGTGAAACCAATCAGGAAATTGCTGACCGCATTTTCGAAATCGTTCCTCCACATAGTATGGTTTTGATCAAGGGTTCTCGCAGCATGGCATTGGACGACCTGGCGGATCGGTTGCTACAACGGTGGGGTGAGCAGCATGAATAGAGTTTTGCCGGTTTTCATGACTTCCCTGGCAGTAGTACTTGTTATAATGCCTTTTCTTCTACCTTTGCTTTACAAGTTGAAATTTGGTCAAAGTATACGTCAAGAGGGTTTGCAAAGTCACTATAAAAAAGCCGGAACACCAACTATGGGTGGTCTTACGCTCTATGCAGCTCTTTTCATCGGCCTTTTGATTGCAAATCAATGGACAGCGCAATTGGTCGTTCTGCTGATTGTTATGTTAGGACATGGTCTCTTAGGTTTTGCAGATGACTACATTAAATCAGCGCTTAAAAACCCCGAGGGCTTATCGGCAAGAATGAAATTACTGGGTCAATTCTCCATGGCGCTTTTTTTGGTGGTCTTTTTGAGCATGCAAAATGCCAGCACAGCAATTGCGATTCCGTTTTTCTCGTTTCAAATCCCGTTTGGAGTGTTTTATTGGCCTATTGCCATGGTCTACATGGTCTTCTTCAGCAATGCTGTCAATATTATCGACGGCGTAGACGGACTCTGCAGTGGACAGACTTTGATTGTGACAGTACTCGCAGGATTCATGGCTTTGCACCAAGCACAATGGGATTTGGTCTATTTCTCCGTAGCATTATCGGCTGCATTGGTAGCGTTTTTGTATTACAATCGCCATCCGGCCAAAATCTTCATGGGCGATACCGGGTCATTAGGATTGGGAGCGGCATTGGCGGTCTTAGCTTTTTATCTTAAAATCGAAATTTTAATGCTCTGGATTGGTATGGTTTTCATAGTAGATATCTTTTCAACTATTTTGCAGGTACTCTATTTCAAAAAAACCGGAGGCAAACGCCTGTTTAAAATGAGTCCGATCCATCATCACTTTGAATTGTCCGGATGGAGCGAATGGAAAATCGTCTTGGTCTTTTGGGCATGGGGTCTGTTTTTCGCAGTCTCAGGTTGGTTTATTTATCTAACAATGGGGGTGTACTAATGAATTTCAACAATAAACGTGTATTGGTTTTAGGTTTAGCCCGAAGTGGTGTTGCGGCGGTGAAAGTTTTACATCGTCACGGAGCAAAAGTAATCGCTAATGATGCCGGTAAACCCGAAAAAATGGTGGCAGATCAGATTGAGGTTCAGGACCTTTGCGAGGAAGTTGTCTTAGGTGAGCATCCTCTTCGATTGTTAGATAGCAATCTAGATCTGATTGTCAAAAACCCGGGAATTCCTTTTGACATCCCCTTTTTGACAGAGGCGAGAAGACGAGGGATACCTGTGGTCAGTGAGGTTGAGTTAGCCTATCAAGTGACCCAGGCTCCTTTTGTTGGTATCACCGGTTCTAACGGAAAAACGACGACCACTTCCTGGGTAGGGGAAATCATGCAGTATGCGCATGATAAAGTTCATATCGCCGGCAATATCGGCTTGCCACTCAGCCAAGAAGTAGACGGATTAGGAAATGAACATCTTGTTATCGTAGAATTATCAAGCTTTCAACTCAACGATATTTCTGAATTTCATCCCCATGTCGCTGCATTACTGAATGTCTATCCGGCTCATATCGACTGGCATCACACACCAGAAAACTACTTGAAAGCCAAGAGCAATCTCTTTCGGAATCAAAATGAATCCGATTGGGCAGTATTGAATGCCGATAATCTTCAAGTTATGTCCCTAAAACCACAATTGAAGTCAAGAATTTTGACCTTCAGCAGTCAACATCCGGTGGAACAGGGAGCTTGGGTGGCCGAAGACCACATAGTGATGAGAATCGATGGCCAAAAAGAAATCGTGTTGCCTGTTGACCAGTTGGGAATCGGGTATGCCCATAATGTGCAGAACGCATTAGCTGCTACTCTTATTTCGTTTAGTGCTGGTGCTTCTTATGATGCCATACGCAAAGGACTCCAAAGTTTCAAAGGAGTGCGACATCGCTTTCAAATTGTGGATACTCTAAATGGCGTTCTATATATCAACGACTCCAAAGCGACCAACTCGCAAGCAGCTTTAACTGCATTGGAATTACCGCAAAGCCCTATTGTATGGATTGCCGGCGGACTAGATCGCGGTCAAGATGTGGATGAAATTGCTCAGAAGGCCGCACAATATTGCAAAGCGGCAATTTTGCTTGGCCAGACCAAAGAGCGCTTTGCTGAGGCTTTAAAACGGTTTGGCTTGACTACGATTTATCTTGTTCCATCAATGTCAGAGGCCGTAGCAACAGCAAAAAGAATCAGCGTTCCCGGAGATACGGTTTTGTTATCACCGGCTTGTGCCAGTTGGGACATGTATCCGAGTTTTGAGCATCGCGGAGATGACTTTATCCAAGAAGTAACTAGGAAATGAGGTTCGTCCCATGAAAAGGAAAACCAGAGCCATGCCCGATTTGTGGCTTTTGATCATCGTCATTGCTTTGGTTGCCTATGGATTGGTCATGGTTTATTCTTCTAGCTTTGTAGATGCAGCATTGACTCATGGTAACCATTACTTTTACTTTTTTCAACAAGCTAAATGGGCTGGGTTAGCTACTGTCGCAATGGGAGTAGCAATCTACTTTCCACTGAAGTGGATTCAGAAACTTTCGATACCTGTTTATGTATTGGGAATAGTTCTACTACTTGCTCTCTATATTCCCGGAATCGGATACGAAATCAAAGGAGCTACCCGATGGTTTGATCTTGGCTTCACTACCTTCATGCCCTCAGAAGTTGTCAAAATTGGTATGGTCATGATGTTGGCAGATCTCTTCTCCAAACTCCAAGGACAGTTGAGAAAATTCAAAAATATCGTATTGTGTGCTCTTGTTTTGCTGATTCCTGCAGGGATTATTTTGTTGCAACCGGACTACGGAACCATGTTGATTTTGGTCGGAACGGCCGGTGTCATGTTGATCATTGCCGGACTCCCTTGGATCTATACTTTTGTTGCTGCGGTTGTAGGAGGCGGTGGACTGTACTACCTAGCCTTTGCTGAAGAGTACCGCCGAGATCGGGTCTTGACTTTTTTGAACCCGTGGAAAGATCCTTCCGGTGACGGATATCAGGTCATTCAATCTCTCTATGCAATTGTTTCCGGCAAATTGACCGGATTAGGTTTTGGACAGAGTCGACAAAAATATGGCTACTTACCGGAAGCAATGAGCGATTTTATTTTCGCAATTGTGGTTGAGGAATTAGGGATTTTTGGTGCTTCCGTATTGATCATTTTGTATACCTTGTTCCTATGGCGCGGTTTTCGAATTGCCAGGAATGCAAAAGACACTTATGGTATGTTCTTAGCCTTTGGATTTACGACGATGATTTGTCTCCAATCCATAGTGAACATGGGTGTTGCTACATCTACGATCCCAGCTACGGGCATAACACTGCCCTTCATTAGCGCTGGAGGAACTTCTTTGGCGATTTCTATGTTTTCTGTTGGACTCATGTTGAATGTCTCTCGAAATCTACCAAAGGGACAATCTTTAACGGAGGGTAAAGGTCGATGAAAGTATTGGTAACGGGTGGCGGAACGGGAGGACATATCTACCCCGGACTTGCCTTCATCCGGGAACTCCAAATGCGGATTCCCGAGGTTGAGATACTCTACGTGGGTACAAATACTGGCATGGAAGCAGATATTGTACCGAAGGAAAATATTGCCTTTGCAGCAATCCATTCTCGGGGATTTCGACGCAAGATATCGCTAGATACCCTTAAAACGATTTGGGTGGCTGGCCAAGGTGTGTTTGAAGCAAAACGTATCATCGAGAATTTCCATCCTGACCTAGTTGTGGGAACCGGCGGTTATGTGGCAGGTCCCATGGTTTTACAAGCAGCTTTAAAAAGAGTACCGACCTTGATTCACGAACAAAACGCTCTGCCGAGTGTAACAAATCGCTTATTAGCAAGGTTTGTTACTGCAATTGCCGTCTCTTTTCAGGAGTCGATTCGATATTTTCCCGGGGGGAAACCAATCTTTGTGACCGGAAACCCAGTCCGAAAAGAAATTCTGCAGCTCAGCAAAAAAGATGCTCTTCAAAAATTAGAGTTAGCAGGTGATAAACAGACATTGCTGATCGTAGGGGGAAGCAATGGTGCTGAGCCGATCAACAATGCCGTCATGAAGCTTATCCACCGTTTTCAAGAAGAAGATTTACAAATCGTTTTTGTAACAGGGAAGCGTAATTTTTCTCAAGTGCAAGAATACACCACATTGAACAAGATCGAAATCAAATCAGGGATCAAAATCATACCTTATTTATACGACATGCCAGCCGGCCTTAGGGCGGCGGATCTTATCATCTCTCGAGCCGGGGGGATGATTGCAGAAATCAACGTTTGTGGTCTTCCGGCGATCTACGTTCCATCTCCTTACGTGGCAGATAATCATCAGGAATTCAATGCAAAAGCCATTGAGAACCAAGGGGCTGCGATCATGTTAAGAGAAAAGGAACTAACACCGGAAGTTCTTTGGAAAACGATTCAAGGGATATTAAGTCAACCACAACACGTAGAACAAATGAAACAAGCGGCTTTAGCCTTGGCAAAACCGAATGCTACCGAAGAATTGGTAGACATCGCCCTACAACTAATCAAACGCTCATAACCGATGAAGGTGTCGTAGGTACTGAAAGGAAGTATTATTTTGCTGTATTTGTCAGATTTTCGGAAAGTACATTTTATTGCCATTGGTGGGATCGGCATGAGTGCTTTAGCGCGAATCTTAATTGGCCGCGGAATGGATGTTCGTGGTTCAGATGAAAAAGAGTCTCATATTACCCAAGACTTGGGGAAGAAAGGGGCTACAATTTATATAGGGCACAAGAAAGATCAAATCCGAGACGCAGAGCTGGTGATTGTTTCGTCAGCCATAAAATATGAGAATGAAGAATTAGAGGAAGCAAAAAGGCTGGGAATACCGATCTGGCATCGTTCCGATTTACTGAAGGCTCTGATGAATGAGAAAATCAGCATTGCCGTTACCGGAGCGCATGGTAAAACAACGACTAGTTCCATGTTAACGACCCTCTTGATTCATGCCCAAAAGAAACCAGCAGCTATTTTAGGAGGAGAATTGTCTCTCATTGAAGGGAATTCATGCTGGGGTGAGGGGGCGTTTTTGGTTGCTGAAGTCGATGAAAGTGATGGAAGTTTTCTTCATTTGCACAGCCCTTATGTGATTATTACCAATATTGAGGCGGATCATCTTGATCATTATGGAAATCTGGAAGCCATTGAGAATGCCTTTGTTACCTATTTGAATCAAATCCCCTCCAATGGACTTGCTATTTTAGGAATCGATTCACCAAGTGTGCGCAAGATTTTGCCCAAATTGACTTGCCGATACCATACCTTTGGTTTTTCAAATGATGCTGATCTTCAAGGACGAGAGGTAGAATGCTACCATGGGGGTTCAGAATCAAAAGTGTATTGGCGAGGAGATTTTCTCGGATTGGTTCAATTGACGGTTCCCGGTGAATACAATGTTTTAAATGCTTTAGCTGCCACCACCATCGCACTGGAAATCGGCGTATCGTTAGCAGAAATTCAAGAAGGATTGATGCAGTTCAAATCAAGTAAACGTCGGTACGAATTGATCGGAACGCAAAGAGGTATCACGATTATTGAAGATTATGCGCATCATCCTACAGAAGTAAGAGCATTGCTTGCCGCAGCAAAAACCGAAAGCTGTAAACGAGTGGTGATTGTTTTTCAACCGCATCTTTATTCTCGGACCAGGAATTTTAAAGACGACTTTGGTCAAGCCTTTACGAATGCAGATTTAGTGGTTATGACCGATGTTTTTGCCTCACGTGAAAAGCGGCCGGAGCAAGGAATCAGTGGAGCCACATTAGTTGAAGCGATTGCTCAATGGGATCCTGCTCGCCGAGTAGTTTATATACCCAACAAAAATGATCTTGTCAACGAATTGATACCCTTGCTTAAAATGGGCGATTTGGTACTTTTCGTAGGGGCCGGTGATATCAATCAAATGGGTATCGAGCTCAATCAGGTATTATCTGTACAAGATCAAAGCATATAAGAAAGGGATTGAAAGGGATTGAAAAACATTGCTGTTCTCGTAGGTAGTTCTTCGGAGCGGGAGGTTTCTTTAATGACGGCAACGGGAATCGTTGCTGCTCTTCACGCCAGAGGGTACCATACGACTCAATTGGAAATCGATGCACAACTACCACAAAAATTAGCTGAACTAAAGGTTGACGCTGCCTTCATAGCCTCCCATGGAAAATTTGGTGAAGACGGAACAATTCAGGGACTACTCGATATCATGGGGATTCCTTACGTAGGTTCCGGTGTTTTGGCAAGTTCCTTGGCCATGAATAAAATTATGGCTAAGAAAGTTTTTGAGTATGAAGGCTTAAGAACTCCCAAATGGGTTGCTCTTCATAAAAAAGAATCATATTTAGAAATGAAAGCAAAAATTGATGCTGTTTTCTCTCCTGATCAACGCCTCATCGTCAAACCCTCCTCTCAAGGTTCCACCATTGGCTTGAGTTTAATAAAAGAACGCTCATTGCTAGAAGAAGGCATCGTGAAAGCACTAAATTTTGATGTTGAAGTTCTCATTGAAGAAGCGATCATCGGCTCTGAGCTAACTGTGCCGGTTCTGGGTAATCTTGATTTAGTTGCTCTTCCATGCGTCGAAATTATATCATTAAATGAGTTATATGATTATGAAGCCAAATATGCAGCGAATATGAGCCGGCACATGATCCCGCCACAAGTCGAAATTCGCGTTGCTCAACAAGCTCAAGATATGGCAATAGCTGCGCATCGTGCTTTAGGGTGTCAGGGGATTTCAAGATCTGATTTTATAGCCGATCGAAATGGACAGTGTTGGTTACTTGAAGTCAATACCTTACCTGGTATGACCAATACAAGCTTAGTACCGGACTCGGCGAAGGCTTTTGGCTATTCCTATGCAGATTTAGTAGAAAAGCTTATTGAGTTGGCTCTGCAGAAATAGAGCGTGCAGTCAGGAGGATTTTATGAAATGGATTCACTCTCCGTATCTTCGTAGGAGCTTCCTCGCGCTACCGATTTTAATCGTTGTCGCACTGCTGATCGTTTGGTTTTTGCCCGGTTTTCAGGTTTCTTTGGTTATAATCGAAGGAAATGAACAGGTCAGTACCGATGAAATTATGTTGCTTTTGGACGAACCCGTCGGTAAACCGATTTTAAAAATGTTTGTCGAACCCTTGAAAGAACGGTTACTCCTTCATCCGTGGGTGTTACATTCAAAGGTTCAAATCCAAATTCCTAATACTTTGAAAATCCAGATCATAGAACGAACCATCTTGATCTACGTACCTTATTACGGTAGTTTTTTGGCAGTAGCGGCCGATGGAACTGCATTGGCTTTGACGAATGTTTTGCCCTCCAACAGCTTACTATTTACAGGAATGGACCTACCGTTTTTGGCATTAGGAGAAAAAATTCCCCACTGCGAATTCTTACCCGATTTAGAGATCCTTATTCAAAAAATGGACGCTTCCGTCCGACTGATGGTCAGTGAAATAAAGTTGGGAACGGATCATTTCTTTTATTTACAAACTTCCGATAATTATCAAATGAGAGTCGACGCTACGATTGATGAACAAAAGTTTCTTGATATGCGAGCGATCATTTTATTCATGAGAGAGCAAGGAAAACGAGGTACTGTGATCTTGCAAGAAGGAGTTCCCGTTTTTATACCTGTTGAGTAAAGAAGGATTTACCGGATGCAATACGAATTATAAACAGGATTACGAAAGATGCAGACTAGAAAAATGTCTGTTCAAGGATAAGGGGTGGAAAGATGCTGGAAGTTCAATCAGAAATGCAGGAAATTACAAGAATCAAGGTTATCGGGGTTGGTGGCGGTGGAAGTAATGCCGTTGATCGCATGATTGCTGCCGGATTAAAAGGCGTTGAATTTATTGCTATCAACACCGATGGCGTGGTCTTGGAGCATTCTTTAGCCAGTCAGAAGTTGCAAATCGGAACAAAGTTGACCAAAGGTCAAGGAGCGGGTGGCATTCCGGAAGTAGGGTTAAAAGCTGCCGAGGAAAGTCGAGATGAGATTGCCAGACTTTTAAAAGGCGCCGATATGGTGTTCGTAACCGCAGGCATGGGAGGCGGTACAGGAACCGGAGCGGCGGCTGTTGTAGCAGAGATCGCTAAAAGCTTAGGAGCTCTTACCATTTCAGTGGTCACAAAACCGTTCCATTTTGAGGGGAAACGTCGTTCAGTACAAGCGGACGGGGGAATCGGACGATTGAGGGAAGAAGTAGATGCCCTGATTACGATTCCCAATGATCGATTAATGCAGGTCATTGATAAAAAGACAACCTTACTTGATGCTTTTAAAATGGTGGATGAAGTGTTGCGGCAGGGCGTACAGGGAATTTCAGATTTGATTGTCGTCCCCGGTATTGTCAACCTAGACTTTGCCGATGTGAAATCGATTATGCAAGACTCCGGAACAGCCATCATGGGAATTGGCTATGGACAAGGAGAGGGCAGAGCGGTTCAAGCTGCAAAAATGGCAATTTCGAGTCCATTGTTAGAAACCTCTATCGACGGAGCCCGAGGAGTATTATTGAATATTGCCGGAGGACCGGATCTGACCTTGTTTGAAACCACGGAGGCAGCCGATATCATTACCCAAGCCGTGGACCCCGATGCTCAAATTATTTGGGGAACTTCAATCGACGAAAAGTTAAAAGATCAAGTACGTTTAGCTGTTGTGGCAACGGGATTTGATCAAAAAGCACGAGCTCCTTATTTTGATCCAAACAAAAAGCCTGAACTACACGATGACAGAAATCTCAACGCAGCATTCCGTCAGGCTCAAAGTAAACAAAACGCGGAGTTTTCAATTCCGCCTTTCCTACAAAAAAAATAGGAAAAAGCTGCGCCAAAAGCGCAGCTTTTTTACAATAAGGGGTGTATAACATGAAGCAGGCTCAAACCTTAGTTCTTTTTGGTTCGCCACGACCCAATGGAAATACTCGGTTTTTGCTGGACAGGATCATGGAGAAAATGCCGGGTAGCTTTGAAATCATATCGGCGTATGATGCCAATATTCATGCGTGTACTGACTGCCGTTATTGTTGGCATCAACCGGGGTGTAGTATTCATGATGAGATGGATTTGGTTTATCGGGCATTAAATACCTGTAATCAAATCATCATCGCTTCGCCAATATACTTTGCCCAACCGACCGGACCCATGATGTCGCTTTTTTCACGCTTGCAAACCTATTTTACCGGACAAAAATTTCGGAATGAACCAATAGAGATGCCTGCAAAAAAAGCTGGGATCTTATTGTGTGGCGGTGGAAGTGGTGGCACAAAACAAACACTAAAAACCATTGATATGGTTTTGACGCACATGAATGCCACGCGTATCGGAGAAGTGCTTTCATTGAAAACAGATCAACTTCCTGCTTGGGATGATGAGAAGGCTTTAGAACAAATAGAAGAACTCAGTCATCGTTTCTTAAAATATGACGGAGGGAAAGATAATGTGTCATGATCATTGCTATTTTATGGAATCAAAGCGGCTTGGATTTGGATTTTGGAGAGAAGAAGACTATTCAAATGCTTTGAAACTTTGGGGCAACGCGCAAGTGACAAGATTGATCCATGCCAAAGGGCAGATGAATCCGGAAGAAATAAGAATGAGGTTTGATAAAGAACGGGTCTTTCAAAGTCAGTACGGGGTACAATATTGGCCTGTCTTTCTGAAAGAAAGTAATGAATTCGTTGGTTGTTGCGGGTTACATCCATACGAGAAGGAACCCTTTACGTTGGAAATCGGTGCTCATTTTTTACCTCATGTTTGGGGAACAGGTTTGGCGTTTGAAGCTTCAGAACGAGTAATCGCGTATTGTCGACACCATCGATTAGCCAAGCACCTTTTTGCCGGGCATCATCCTAAGAATCAAGCTTCAGCAAAAGTATTGAGTAAATTGGGGTTTATTTATTCCCATGATGAATTCTACCCGCCTACAGGTTTAATGCATCCTTCTTATCATAGAAACATGCTTGAATAGAGTTTGATTACAGAGTACGCTTTAAGTGAGGTGATAAAGCATGTCGCAAATAGTAATTCAGAATTTGACCTTTGCTTATGAAGGCAGTTATGAGAATATTTTTGAAAATTTATCCGTGGAACTGGATTCAACCTGGAAGTTGGGATTAGTAGGTAGAAACGGAAGAGGGAAAACGACTTTATTGCGGTTGCTTCTAGGTGAACTTCCCTTTCAAGGGAAAATTTTAACTCCCTGTGTTTTCCGTTATTTTCCCTATGCAGTCAGTGAAGGCAACAGAAAGACTTCGGAAATCATCAAAGAAGTAGCAGTGCAGAGTGAGGAATGGCAGTGGCTTAAGGAGTTTGCATTGCTCAACTTGTCCTCTGAGCTCTTAGAACAAAACTTTGAAACGCTGAGTTCAGGGGAGAAGACAAAAGTCCTCTTGGCAGCACTTTTTATCAATCAAGACGCATTCATGTTGATCGACGAACCCACCAATCATTTAGATGTGCATGGTCGAAATTTAGTTGCTCAATACTTGCAAAAAAAGCAAGGCTTTATTGTGGTTTCACATGACCGAACCTTTTTGGACCAGTGCATCGACCATGTTATGGTTATCAATCGATCCGGGATCGATATTCAGCGTGGGACATTTAGTTCTTGGTGGAGCAATAAGGAGTGGAAAGACCAATTTGAATTAGAAGAAGATCGAAAGTTGCGTAAAGAAATTCGGAAAATGAAGGAAGCCGCCAGAAGAACTGCACAATGGTCAGATCAAGTTGAATCTACAAAGTTCGGTCAAAAAGGAGTCGATCGCGGCTATATTGGTCACAAGGCAGCCAAGATGATGAAAAAGACGAAAAATACAGAGAAACGTGTCGAACGATCGGTAAAAGATAAAGAAGCACTACTAAAGGATCTTGAGATAAATGAGCCGTTGAAAATCCACACGCTCAACTATCCTAAAGAAATTCTATTGGAGGTCAGTGACTTAAGCTTGAAGTACGGGGAGAAACTCGTGTGTGAAGATCTGCGATTTTCGATTGCTCGAGAGGAGCGAGTTGCGATTACCGGACCGAATGGTAGCGGTAAAAGCAGTTTGCTTCAATGGATACTTGATCAGAAGATCGAATATGAAGGAAATGTTTATCGGGGAAGCCAACTCAAAATTTCTTTTGTTCCTCAAGACCCAACTTATTTGAAGGGTAGTTTGAATGCGTTTATTGAAGAACACAGAGTAGACGAGACTTTGTTGAAAACCATCTTGAGGAAAATGGGTTTCGAACGAAGCCAGTTTGAAAAACTCATGCAAGACTATAGTTTTGGTCAAAAGAAGAAAGTTCTCTTGGCTGCCAGTCTCTGCGAAGAAGCACATTTGTATTTATGGGACGAGCCGCTGAATTATCTGGATGTTTTCACCCGCATTCAATTGGAGGAGTTATTGATTTCAACAAAGCCCACGATGCTTTTTGTTGAACACGATCAGGCGTTTGTGGAGCAAATTGCAACAAAAGTGATAAATTTAGCCTAATTTATAGAAACTTCTTGCGACAGATAAGAGCCTATGATAAAATGAGTCGGTAGTAAAAGCCACTAGAAAGGGGGAACCGGTCCTATGGGAGAGAATGAGGAGCATATCCTTCGTTTAGTCAACGAAGCGCTCGAACAGAGACCGGGAGCCTTCGAATCTTTGATTCATGCTTATGAACGAAAGGCCTATCTACATGCATATCGGTTATGTGGTCATCGCGAGGATGCATTAGAAATCACACAAGAGATTTTTCTAAAATTGTACCGCAATCTCTCAGGATTTCGCAGAGAGTCCTCTTTCAATACCTGGTTTTACCGGCTAGCAAGCAATGTAGCCTATGATTATTTAAGGAAGCGCTACCGGGATGATAAAAACAGAAGTTTTTCTTGGGATGATGATCAAGAAGATCGAGTAGAACTAGAGCCTATGGACCCAACACCTTGGCCGGAAGAGATCGTAGAAAAAGAGGATCTAAAAAACCTAATGCAACAAGCTCTTTGGAAATTGCGTCCTGATCATCGTGAGGTCCTCTTTTTATATGATTTTGAAAATCGTAGTTACGAGGAAATCGCAGAATTATTGGATTGTCAATTGGGGACCGTAAAGTCCCGGTTACACCGAGCTCGAACTGAATTGCGAAAAATCATTCTCGAGCGAAGGGAACTTTTTGAGGGGTATCTTCGTCATACCAATCAGAAGGGAGGGAGTAGCCATGGACTGTAGATCTTTGAGACACATACAAGATACTCCCAAAGAAATCAAAGAACATTTAGAGCAATGCCCTTCGTGTTATGAAGATTTTCAATGGTCAAATCACACACGGGAAGCTTTTTCCGAATTGGAAAGAACAGAAATCCCTAATAATTTACACCAGACTATTATGACTGCTTTAGAATCGGAAATGCCGATAGCACGAAAAAGCGAAGTGAAAAGCTGGTTCAGTTTCTTGCAATGGAAACCGGTTTTAAGCTTTGCTGCCGCCTCTGTTTTAATCGTAGCTTTAGCAACGATGCATTATTCGCGTCCGGAACCCGTTCAAACCATGGAACTCCTTCAACCAAAAGAGCCCGAAACTTCTATGCGAGCATTGACCAAAGAGGAAGCAGAAGCCGTAACAGATTCTATGAACATGATGCTGGTTCCACCCGCTGCCGTCTCCGAAGATGGATTTTTGGAGATCTTTCTGGAGCTCGATGCCGAGGAATTTGCTTCATGGCAAGAATTCTTGGGTGAGAAAGAGATTCCTTATCAACGCATTGAGACGGATGACGAAAATCAACTTATTATTGAAGGAACCGGCAATGATCTTGTCGAACTAAATTTGGAACTCAAAAATGCTCTTAAGCTACAAGATGAGCTGAATCTACCTGAATTTGTTGCAGAAGAAGATATTGCTGTTGGAACCAGGGAAGAGGAGCAAGTTGTCGTGATGAAATTGCAGCAGAGTTACAGAGTCATATTTCTATTGAAACAGAAATAAACAAACGGACAGGAAATAGATCCTGTCCGTTTTAACAAGGAGGAAAAAACATGACACCAAAAGACAAAAAAGAAATTGAATTTCAAGATTCGCCGGAGTATTTAGCTAAGAAAGCCTATTACAACCGCTTCATTACGGTGTACGGGAAGAAAGCAGTACAGGATCTGTTGACCATTCATACAGATGTACAAGTAGAACGAATCTTGGTAGACAAAGAAAACAGATCAGAAGGGTTACGAAGAATCGTTCTAATGGCACAGAAACGGAATATTCCTGTCAAAGAAATGTATAGAGACCAGTTGACACGGATCTCAAAAAACAAAGATGAAGATCAGGGAATCGTTGCTGACGTGGTTGGTAACATTGAAACCGATTGGAAAAGTTGTTTGGATCAGTCGATTAACGGTGCTTTCATTGCTTTAGACGGGGTCACGAATCCGGTGAACCTAGGTATGATCATTCGTTCCGCTGCTGCAGCAGGGGTTGAAGGATTATTGATTCCGGAAAAAGGTGTTCCTTCCATAAACCAACCCTTGGTAATCAAAGCTGCAGCCGGTACCATTTTCCGGATGCGAATATATCGCCACCCCGAATTAGCCGAGGCTTTGAAATCCGCAAAAGATGTGGGGTTTAAAGTAATCGGCCTCAGCGACGAGCCGAAAGCAGTTAAACTGTTCCAAGTAACTCCGGAAAAGAAAATCATTTATGTACTGGGCAATGAAAGCGTCGGTCTCTCCGAAGAGGTGCGAAATCTCTGCGATGGATTCTGCAAAATTCCAATGACCAATCAAGTTGAATCCCTAAATGTGGCAGCTGCTGCAACATTACTGGCTTATACCATTGGGACCCAGAATTTCAAGAATGAATAAAATGCGAGAAGTTTATTCCTTTCGTGCATAAATAGAGGCAAAAATGGAACAATACGTATAACTAAGGATGTTTTTGACACTACCACTTGACTTTTTTAGTAAAACAGCATACATTATGTGGTGTATGGATGAATTATTTCGTCCTATATCGAACTTATAAAGGAGAGAATCGAATGCCGATTACAAAGCAAACCATTGACGGAAACACTGCTGCAGCGCATGTAGCTTATGCCTTCAGCGACGTCGCAGCGATTTATCCAATTACCCCTTCTTCTAACATGGGCGAGGTAGCCGATGAGTGGGCTGCTTATGGCCGCAAAAATATCTTTGGTCAAGTCCTAAAAGTCACAGAAATGCAATCTGAAGCCGGGGCAGCCGGCGCTGTTCATGGCTCGTTGGCAGCGGGTGCTTTAACGACCACCTTTACAGCTTCACAAGGTCTGTTATTGATGATTCCTAACATGTACAAAATTGCCGGTGAAATGTTACCGACCGTTTTCCATGTTTCAGCCAGAGCGGTCGCGGCACATGCTTTATCGATTTTTGGTGATCATCAAGACGTCATGGCGGTACGGCAAACCGGGTTTGCTCTCCTCGCTTCGGCTTCTGTTCAAGAGGCCATGGATCTGGCTTTAGTAGCCCATTTAGCGACCTTAAAATCCAATGTGCCCTTTGTACATTTCTTCGATGGCTTTAGAACTTCCCATGAAATCCAAAAAATCGATGTGATCGGCTACGAAGAAATGGCCAAAATGATCGATATGAATGCAGTGAAAGCCTTCCGTGCACGTGCACTCAACCCGGAACATCCGGTTCAACGCGGTACTGCCCAAAACCCAGACATTTACTTCCAGGGCCGTGAAACGACCAATCAATATTACGATGCGGTTCCCGGTATCATAGAAGATACCATGAAACAGGTCGCGCAACTTACCGGTCGTTCCTATAAACCGTTTGATTATATCGGAGCGCCAGATGCTGAGCATGTGATCATCTCCATGGGTTCTAGCTGCGATACCATAGAAGAAACGGTAGAATATCTCTTGGCAAAAGGCGAAAAGGTTGGCTTATTAAAAGTTCGCTTGTATCGTCCGTTCTCTATTAAACATTTCTTAGATGTTATGCCGAAGAGTGTTAAACGAATCGCTGTTTTAGATCGAACCAAAGAACCTGGTTCCATTGGCGAACCTTTGTATCTTGATGTATGCACAGTCTATTCTAAAGAACAATTCCAACCTCTCATTATCGGTGGCCGTTATGGTCTAGGCTCTAAGGAATTCACACCGTCCATGGTCAATGCCATTTTTGAAAATCTTAAGTCCGAAACCCCCAAAAATGGATTTACGGTCGGTATTACCGATGATGTTACTCATACCAGTCTGGATATAACCAAACAGATCAACTCGGCTCCGGAAGGTGCCTATAGTTGTATGTTTTACGGGCTCGGATCCGACGGTACTGTGGGAGCGAACAAAAACTCGATCAAAATCATCGGGGATCATACCGATATGTTTGCTCAAGGGTATTTTGTTTATGACTCTAAGAAGTCGGGTGGAATTACAACGTCTCACTTGCGCTTTGGTAAGAAGCCGATCCAATCTCCTTATCTGATTGAAGAAGCTGATTTCATCGCATGCCATAACCCTTCCTTTGTTGATAAATATGACATGGTCGGTTATCTAAAAGAAGGTGGCATCTTCCTTCTAAATTCCCCTTGGACTGCAGAAGAATTAGATGAAAAATTACCGGCAAGCATGAAACGTGCGTTAGCTGCCAAAAAAATCCGATTCTATAATATTGATGCAATCGACATTGCTCGTGAAACCGGTATGGGTGGACGAATCAACGTTATCATGCAATCCTGTTTCTTCCACATTGCCAATGTTATTCCGGCAGAACAAGCAATCGATTACATCAAACAAGCCGTTGTCAAATCTTACGGCAAACGAGGCGAAGAAGTTGTTCGCATGAATTTTGCCGCTATTGATCAATCCATTGCCGGGCTGAAGGAAATCAAGGTTCCAGAACAATGGTCAAGTGCTAAAGATGCGGTGCAAGCAGAAGAAAATGTTCCGGCGTTCGTTCGTGAAATTGCCCGTCCCATGGCAGCTCTGAAAGGCGACCAACTTCCGGTTAGCAAATTCTCAACCGATGGAAGCTTCCCCATGGGTACGACCCAATACGAAAAGCGCGGCATTGCCGTGGATATTCCGGTTTGGGACAGTGCCAAGTGCATTCAGTGTAATCAGTGCGCCTTTGTTTGCCCGCATGCAGTTATTCGACCCTACTTAGTAGACGAAGCTGACTTAGAAGGTAAACCAGAGAGCTTACAATACAAAGCTGCAATCGGTAAAGAAGCTGCCGGTAAGCAATTCATCATTCAAGCTTCTCCGCTTGATTGCACCGGTTGTGGTAACTGTGAGCAAGTCTGTCCCGCCAAAGGGAAAGCGCTCTACATGAAACGACTTGACGATGTTAGAGAAGCAGAAGTTGCGAACTATAACTTTGTCAACGCTATACCGCAATGTGAAAACAATTTCAATAAGAGTACCGTCAAGGGAAGCCAATTTACGCCCTCCTTATTTGAATTCTCTGGTGCGTGTGCCGGTTGTGGAGAAACCCCTTATATTAAAGTGGTTACCCAACTCTTTGGTGATCGTATGGTTGTTGCCAATGCTACCGGTTGTTCTTCCATCTATGGCGGGAGCGCTCCGTCCAACCCATATACCACCAACTGCCTCGGACAAGGTCCTGCTTGGGCAAACTCCTTGTTCGAAGACAATGCAGAGTACGGATATGGTATGGCCTTTGCTTATAATCAACGCCGCAGTGCTTTAGCGGACCTCGTAACTGAAACTTTGAAACTACCACTTTCCGGCGCTGCAAAAGAAGCGTTGGAATCGTGGTTGAATCATCGCATGGATGCGAAATTATCGCGTCAATATGGCGATGCACTGAAAGCACTATTACCGGAAGCGATTCAAGGGGCTGAAGGGGAAGTAAAAGCTGCGTTAGCCAATATTCAAGAGAGCAATGATTTATTTGTGAAACCCTCCATTTGGATTTTTGGCGGAGATGGTTGGGCTTATGACATTGGTTATGGTGGACTAGATCATGTTATAGCTTCAGGTATTGATGTCAATATTCTTGTAATGGATACGGAAGTCTATTCGAATACCGGCGGTCAAGCATCCAAAGCAACCCCAACCGGTTCGATGGCGAAGTTTGCTGCTTCCGGCAAAAAGACAAAGAAGAAAGATCTCGGTATGATGGCCATGTCCTACGGGTATGTTTATGTAGCCTCTGTGAACATGGGTGCCAACCAAAATCAATTTGTTAAAGCCATTACCGAAGCTGAAAGTTATGATGGTCCTTCTTTGATCATAGCCTACTCTCCTTGTATCAACCATGGTATCAACATGGGTAATTCACAACTGATCGCAAAACAAGCAGTTGAAGCTGGTTACTGGCCTATGTATCGCTATAACCCGCTGTTGGCGGAAGAAGGAAAGAACCCCTTCGTCATGGATTATAAAGAAGCGAAAGCTAGCTTCAGAGATTTCTTGATGAGTGAAGTTCGATATTCCGCCTTAGTCAAACAGTTCCCGGAAGAAGCGGAGCGTTTGTTTGTCAAGGCTGAAGAGGAAGCCAAATCTCGTTATGAACATCATGTAAAACTAGCCAAAACCGAAGAATAATTCGGAATCGTCAAACAGGTCTGAGCTACATCGTTCAGACCTGTTTTCTATTGATTCCTTACAAAATTCGAATCGGAGGTAAAAGATGGAATACTATACGGAGTTGAAATGGATGCTACCTATAACAGTCGTAACCTTTACCGTGGGCGTCCTATTGTTAGTGGTATTGTATAAAAAGAACGTATTTCAGCGCTGGATGAAACCCAAAAAATGACTTATTGCAGGAATAGCAGCGTACCGTTGAGAATTATGGATTGCTGAGGTGAGTTCATTGTTTGAATTATTTTTGCAGAATACGTTAAAGGATAAGATCCTAAAACCGAACCAGCGATTATTAGTGGGAGTATCGGGAGGACCGGACTCCCTTTTTCTGCTGTTATGCTTGCTGAAATACAAGGCTCAATTTGGCTGGACCCTAGCAGTTGCCCACTTGAATCATGGTTTGCGAGGAGAGATCGCCGATCAAGAATGCGCCTTTGTAGAAGCGTTGGCTCATGCTTGGCACGTTCCCTTTTATGCTCATAAGACCAATCTTTTGGAGCTGAGCAGAGATCGAAAAAAAGGATTAGAAGAAGCTGGTAGAGTGGCCAGGCTAGATTTTTTTTCGGAGATTGCTGAAGATTGGCAAGCAGATGCATTAGTTTTAGGTCACCATGCCGATGATCAAGTGGAGAACTTTTTTATTCGTCTGATTCGTGGTTCTGGGCCGGAAGGACTGCTTCCCATGAAGCAAATCTCGATTTTATCAGATCATTTGAAAATAGTTCGCCCACTTTTACGCTTTAGGCATCACGATATTGTCCGTTTTTTAGACCGGGAAGGGTTCGTTTATTGTCAAGATCAAACAAATGAAGAAGATGTTTTTTTGCGCAGCAGGATTCGTTCTCAAATAATACCTAGACTCGAGGAGAGTGCGCCGAATCTTCAAAATCAAATTTTAAATCTGCAAGAAATGTTGCAATGGGATCAAGACTACATCGCAAACGAGCTCATTAGACGAGAGAATCGGGTAATCGCAGATCCTTTTGGGTTACGATCAATATCTTGCCAAGAGATAATGGAATGGCCGGAAGCATTGTCTTCTCGCTGGTTGATCAAGCAATTTTATTCATTGACTCAAGGAGGAGAACCCATTCAATACCGTCACGTATCCTTGATTTTATCCCAGGTAAGAAAACAGCCTTCTTATTGGAGCATGTCTTTACCCTCGGGGATGACCGCAATGATTTCAGGAGCAAGGTTATTTATCTTGACGGAAGCCCAAATGTCGTTTTGCAGTCCTGAAAAAACTCGTTTTAGGTTTCCATGCAGCTCACAAGTACCGTATCGTCAAGAATTTTCAAATCCTTTTTTTAATCTAACCATTAATACATTTTGGGGTAAAGATCCGGCTATTGGAGGAATTGTTGGTTCTAAAGTATTTGCTAAAGAAATGTTCTTGCGTACCTGGCGCGCGGGTGATACAATTAAGATTACTTGTGGCCATTCAAAAAAGGTTTCGGATTATTTTCAAGAGAGACGAGTGCCGATTCCTTGGCGATGCAGAATACCCCTACTTGTGGAAGAGGAGCAAATTGTATTGATCCCCAATCATTACACGAGTCATGAATATCAACCCGATCCTAAGGAGAATAAGTACGAACTCTTTATAGAACATTATCCGTTATAAGAAGGAAGGAAGCAAAGATGAATTTAGAAAGCAATGTCGAACGTATTTATATTGATCAAGAAAAACTAGCAGTACGTGTCAATGAACTCGGTGAGGAAATCACGAAATTTTACCCCGAAGAAGAAGAAATCGTGGTGATTGGTGTTCTCAATGGCTCATTTTGCTTTATGGCGGATTTAGTTCGTAAAATCAAACAGCCGGTCACGATCGAGTTTTTTGGCTGCTCAAGCTACGGACATAGTACCGAATCCAGCGGAAATCTAAAAATAACAAAAGATCTAGACCATGATATAGCCGATAAGCACGTATTGATTGTGGAAGATATTATTGACAGCGGCACGACCCTATCGCGAATGAAGACTTTCTTAAACAAAAGAAACCCTAAGACGATCCGCATCGCTGCTTTATTAGATAAACCATCTCGAAGAAAAGTCGATATTCACGGAGACTTTACCGGATTTGAAATCGAAGATTATTTTGTTGTGGGGTACGGATTAGACTTTGCCGATAAGTATCGCAACTTACCATATATCGGTATACTGAAACCGGAAGCATATAAAAGTCAAATCTAGTAACGTTCCTAATAGAAAGGAGAACTCCTTTGAAAAGAAGATATCAATCTGCACCTATGATTATCCTTATGGCTATTGGTCTAATCGCGATTCTCAATTTTTTCTTGGGCAATCAAACCCTTCCAACAGTACTGGACTATAATGTATTCTTTCAGTATTTGGATCAGGCCAAGGTTCAAGAAGCTCTATTAGTTGACCAGCGAATTGAAGGGGTCCTTGCGGATGGTACGACATTTGTCACAATCATTCCGGAGTCTGATAAGGCCATTGTCAGCCAGCGTTTACTGGAAAGTAGCGATAAATTTCAAGTAGACTTACCTCCGGAACCCCCATGGTGGTCCGGTATTTTGAATACCCTCTTTATGTTTGGTTTGTTTATGGCGTTCTGGTTTTTCTTCATGCAACAGGGAGCCGGCGGTAGCAATAACAAGGTGATGAGTTTCGGCAAGAGTCGTGCTAAAATGCAGCAAGCCGGTGGCAAGAAAATTACCTTTGCCGATGTAGCTGGGTACGAAGAAGTTAAAGAAGAGTTAGAAGAGATCGTTGAATTTCTGAAACATCCGAAACGATTTATAGAAATGGGAGCCAGAATACCTAAAGGGGTACTCTTAGTAGGTCCTCCCGGTACCGGTAAGACCTGGATGGCGAAAGCAGTTTCCGGAGAAGCTGGAGTCCCTTTCTTCAGTATCAGTGGTTCTGATTTTGTGGAAATGTTTGTTGGTGTAGGTGCATCTCGAGTTCGTGACTTATTCGAAACTGCTAAAAAAAGCGCACCCTGTATCGTTTTTATTGACGAAATCGATGCGGTTGGTCGGCAAAGAGGTGCCGGTTTAGGCGGCGGTCATGATGAAAGAGAACAAACCCTAAACCAGTTGCTGGTTGAAATGGATGGCTTTGAGGTCAATGAAGGAATCATTATTTTGGCTGCCACCAACCGACCCGATATCTTAGATCCGGCTTTGCTCAGACCAGGTCGCTTTGATCGTCAAGTATTTGTCGATCGACCCGACGTAAACGAACGAGAAGCGGTTCTTAGAGTTCATGTCAAAAATAAACCGATTGCAAAGGAAATCGACTTGCGCGTGATTGCAAAATCAACGCCGGGTTTTACAGCAGCTGATTTAGAGAATTTGGTCAACGAGGCTGCATTGCTCAGTGCGAGAAAAGCCAAAACCGTCATTGAAATGACCGAGCTTGAAGAAGCGATCAATCGAGTCATGGCAGGGCCAGCTAAAAAATCCCGCATCATGAGCGAGAAAGAGCGAAAATTAAGTGCATATCATGAGGCAGGTCATGCAGTGGTCGCTTATGCTTTGCCCGGGTTTGATCCGGTCCATGTAGTCACCATCGTGCCTAGAGGACGCGCCGGTGGATTTACTGCCGTTCTTCCAGAAGAAGATCGTTATTATGTGACGAAGAAAGATATCCTCAATACCATTTCCTATGCTTTAGGAGGAAGAGTCGCCGAAGCCTTAGTGTTTGGCGAAGTTTCGACCGGAGCTACCAACGATTTGGAACGCGTAACCGACATGGCACATCGTCTGGTAACAGAATACGGTATGAGCGATAAGCTTGGTCCTATGACGTTTGGTACAAAGCAACATGAGGTCTTTTTGGGAAGAGATTTATCTCAAGGGAGAACAGTTAGCCCTGAGATCGCCTATTTGATCGATCAAGAAGTGAGTAGTGTGATCCAAAGCAGTTATCAAAATGCTACCGAAATACTGGAACAATATCGACCTCATTTAGACGCATTGGCTTCTTTACTCTTGGAACAAGAAACCGTTAAAGGGGAAGAATTCAAAGAATTATTCGCAAGTTTGACCCTAACAACACCTTCACAGGAGGAAAAACCGAATGAGTAATCTGCTTCAAATGACTGGAGAGCAATTCCTAAATCAACTGGCATCCTCCCAACCGGCCCCTGGTGGTGGCTCCGCTTCTGCTCAAGCTGTAGCAACAGCTGCAGCCCTTTTGGAAATGGTATCAAATTTGACCATAGGTCGAAAAAAATACACAGAAGTCCAAGCCGATATGGAAGAGCTACGTTTGCTAACAAAAGAGCTTGGCTCGCGCGCCAGAGCGTTGGTGGATGAAGATACACAGGCCTATGATGCGGTGATGGCTGCTTTTCAATTACCAAAATCATCAGATCAAGAAAAATCCATTCGTACAGCCGCAATTTTAGAGGCGACAAGAAATGCGATACGAGTTCCCCAGGAAACTGCGAACTTAGGAATTCAGGTTCTGAAAGCAGCACAAGTTGCCTTATCAAAAGGAAATACAAATGCCTTCAGTGATGGCTTGGTAGCAGCATACTTAGCATCAGCCGGCTGCAAAGGCGCTTTAGCAAATGTAAAAATCAATCTCAGTGGTTTAAAAGATGAAATGGAAATTGAGCAACTTCTAAAATATTGCTCATCTACCGTATTGGAGTGCGATTCCCTTTTGCAAGAAGCAGAAATCAGAGCCAAGGTTCAATTGGGTTGATTATGATACAGGAGCACGGATCAAAACTTATTTAAAGGAGTCGTACCTATGAAAATGTCTCGATTATTCGGCAAAACGATACGCGAAATTCCTGCCGAAGCTGAAATTGAAAGTCATAAACTAATTTTGAGAGCCGGACTGGTAAGGAAATTGGCCTCCGGTATTTATCAATATAACCCTTTAGCTTGGAGGACAATGAAAAAAATCCAAGAAATCCTCCGAAGTGAAATGGATGGTATCGGCATGCAGGAAATCAATATGCCGGTGGTGCAACCCGCAGAGTTATGGCAGGAATCCGGTCGCTGGTATACGGTCGGAAGTGAGTTAACACGTTTCAAAGACCGCAGCGGACGAGATATGATTTTGGCGATCACTCATGAAGAAGCGGTTACTGAATTGGTGCGAAACGAAATTAGCAGTTATCGGCAATTGCCATTGGCATTGTATCAAATCCAAATGAAGTTCAGAGATGAACCGCGAGCACGCGGTGGTTTGATTCGTGTTCGTGAATTCTATATGAAAGACGGCTACAGTTTTCATCAAACGGAAGAAGATTTAGATGCCTATTATGAAGAAGTAGCCGATGCGTATTTCCGAATCTTCAAACGAGCCGGATTGGAAGTAATCTCGGTTCGATCTGACAATGGAAACATTGGTGGTAAGATCTCACATGAGTATATGTATGTCACACCCATCGGTGAAGATCGTCTGATTCTATGTCCCCAGTGTAATTACTCGGCGAATCAGGAAGTTGCCGAATCACAACCTACAGACACGATTGTGACAGCCGTAAAGGCACTTGAGAAAGTCGCTACACCAAGCTGTAAAACAATTGCTCAAGTAGCTGATTTCTTATCGTTGCCCCAAACCGATTGTATGAAAGCTCTTTTTTATGTCAGCAAGGGAGAAGTCATCATGATCGTGATTCGTGGCGATTTGGAGTTAAATGAAATCAAATTGAAAAAGATTCTCGATGATCCCAATGTGCGGATGGCAGGAGAAGAAGAAGTGACGCAAGCGGGTATTGTAGCCGGTTATGCTTCACCGGTTGGATTAAAAATAAGAACCCTTGTTGACCAATCCATTGCAAAGGGCTCCAATTGGGTAGCCGGAGCAAACGAATCCGGATACCATTACCTTAATGTGAACTTGGGAAGAGATTTCCAAGCAGAGGGACCATATGATTTGGAACTGGTTTCAGCCGGGGCAGCTTGTCCGGTTTGCGGGACTGCGCTAGAAGAGGCACGTGGAGTAGAAGTGGGTAATATTTTCAAACTTGGTACGAAATATTCTTCTTCTATGAAAGCAACGTTCCTAGATGAGAATGGCGAATCAAAACCCATGGTCATGGGGTGCTATGGTATCGGGTTAGGACGTTTACTGTCTTGTGTTATCGAAGAGTATCATGATGACGCAGGGATCATCTGGCCGATGACGGTTGCACCATACCATGTGTATCTTTGCAGCGTTGGGGTTCAAAATGAAGTCATTGAAGCGGCGGATCTATTATACAAAGAGTTGGTTTCTGCCGGAGTTGAAGTCTTATATGATGATCGTGATCTTCGTCCCGGTGTAAAATTTAACGATGCCGATTTATTAGGAATGCCGATTCGTTTAGTTGTATCAAACCGCGGATTAAGTTCAAATGAAATTGAGTTGAAAGAACGGAATCAACAACAGGCTATTAAAGTCTCGCGTGAAGAAATTGTGACAACCGTTCAAAATCTGATTCAAACAGGCTTACGGGTCATTGAATAGTCAACAAATAATTAGAAGAGCGAAGCTTTGCCAAAGCTTCGCTCTTTTTTTACAAATTCTTTTCATACACCCCTTGTAGAGACTTTTAAAAAAGGTGTATAATTAGATATAGAATTGTTACCAAAAGGGGGAGTCTGTATGAAATGCATGGGTGTGCTAACCAGTGGCGGTGATGCACCTGGGATGAATGCGGCCATTCGTTCCGTAGTGCGGACCGGAATCTACTACGGGGTAGAGATGAAAGGCATTCTTTATGGTTATCAAGGCCTGATTGAAAATCAAGTCATCCCCCTTGATATGCGTTCAGTAGGAGATATCATTCAACGTGGAGGAACCATGTTAAAGACCTCACGATCAGAAGCCTTCAAAACCAAAGAAGGTCGTTTGCAAGCGTATCGAGTGATGCGAGAACACAATCTCGATGGACTGATAGCTATCGGTGGTGATGGCACATATCGCGGAGCTCTGGCCATGACCCAAGAAGGAGAATCTGTCATCTGTATTCCAGGAACCATCGATAATGATATTCCGGGTACGCAATATACCATCGGTTTCGATACCGCGGTCAACACTGTTTTGGATGCCATGAATAAAATCAGAGATACGGCAACTTCCCATGAAAGGATTTTCATTATTGAAGTCATGGGTAGAACAAGTGGCAAAATTGCTTTGCAAGCCGGCCTGGCAGGAGGCGCAGAAGCAATTTTGATTCCTGAAATCCCACCTGACTTGAATCGAATAACTTCGACCTTACAAAACAGTATGATCAAAGGTAAAAAGTTCAGTATCCTCCTTGTGGCAGAAGGGGTGATGCGCGGAGAACAGCTCCAAGCAAAGATCAAAGAAATAACAGGCTTACCCACTTGGGTCACGGTTTTGGGTCATATTCAGCGGGGAGGAACTCCCTCAGCCTTTGACCGCACATTAGCAGCTCATATGGGCTCTGAAGCGGTTGAGGCTTTGTTGAACCATAAAAAAGGCAAAATGGTGACCTGGAATTGTCATCAGATCGGCTTAAAAGATATTTCTGAAATGTTGACTACGCCCCCCGAATTCGATCAAAACAGCTATGATTTAGCTGTGCGATTGTCATTATAGAAAGAAGAGGATTTTATGAGAAAAACCAAAATCATTGTTACGTTAGGCCCCGCTATTCAAAACCTTGAGATGATGAAAGATCTTTTCAAAGCCGGTGCTAACTTGGTGCGACTGAATTTCTCTCATGGAACCCATGAAGAACATTTGGTCCGTATTCAAATGGCTCGACAAGCAGCTGCAGAATTAGGATTACGTATCCCTATCATCTTAGACAATAAAGGCCCCGAAATTCGAGTTGGCTTATTTGAAGAAGGCAAGATTCTATTGAATCAAGGCGACTTTTTTACGCTGACGACTCGAAAAATCATCGGAAATCAACAGCAGGTCCAAGTGGAGTATGAGGCAATGCCAAGAGAGGTGTCCCCTGGCAATTTGGTTTTACTTGACGATGGTAACCTTAGTATGGAAGTTGTAGAGGTCAAAAACGAGACGGATATCGTTTGTCGAGTACTCAACCAGGGAGAGCTTTCTAATCGCAAAAAAGTCAACCTTCCCGGTGCTACAATTTCGATACCGGCTTTAAATCCAAAAGATGTGGAGGATATCCGTTTTGGTGTTACACATGGATTGGACTTCGTGGCAGCCTCCTTTATTCGCAAGGCAGAGGACGTTTTAGAAATTCGAAAGGTCATCGAAGAAGCGGGTGGCCGCATGAAAATCATTGCTAAAATTGAGAGTCAAGAAGGATTAGATAATCTTGATGAAATTCTCAATGTAGTGGATGCGCTCATGGTAGCCCGAGGAGATCTGGGTGTTGAAGTGCCGCCAGAGCAAGTACCGATTGCTCAAAAGGATATGATTCGTCGCTGTAATCTACGAGCGATTCCAGTCATAACTGCAACCCAGATGCTGGATTCCATGATCAGGAATCCCCGTCCTACTCGAGCTGAAGCAAGTGACATCGCTAATGCAATCTTAGATGGCACCGATGCGATCATGTTATCGGGTGAAACAGCCAGTGGCAAATACCCGGTTGAATCGGTGGCAACCATGGCTCGGATTGCGCAACACACAGAAGAAGCTTGGTTAAAGATGAATGGTGCGGAAAAGAAGGTCATTACAGAAGTAACTCTGACCGATGCCATAAGCTATGCCGTTTGCCACAGTGCCGAGATTTTGCAAGCCGATGCCATTATCACTGCTACTTCCTCAGGAACAACGGCACGCATGGTTGCTAAATATCGTCCTCGTTCCAAAATCATTGCTGTTACTCCCGATGAAGTCATAGCCAACCAACTATGCTTGCTTTGGGGAGTCACTCCAGTAAAGACGAATCACACTTACGATACCGATATCATGGTCAGCGAGGCTATTGCAGCTGCCTTGGATGCTGGACAAATTGCCAACGGGGATTTGGTCCTCTTAACTTCAGGAATCAGAGCCGGCGTACCCGGAAGCACAAACATGATGCAAATTATCACCGTAGGTGATGTATTATGCCAAGGAATGTGTATCGGTAATCGCTCTGTAGTCGGCAGAGCGGTAGTTGCTTTTTCACCGGAAGAGGCCCTCTCGTTGTTAAAGCCCGGAGATATCCTAATTACAAAGAGTGTTGATGGTGACTATTTACCTGCAATCCGTATTGCTTCTGCTTTAGTGACAGAAGAGGGGGGACTAACCTCTGCCGGTGCTATTTTTGGATTAAGCCTCGACATACCGGTTATGGTCGGTGTTGAAAATGCAACAGAGAGCATCCATACCAATCAAGAAATCACATTAGACCGATATGGCAGGATTTATCGGGGTAAAGTCAGAAGCTCCTATTGATCTTACGCAAAAGAGGGCGACTATCAAAAAACGACAGTCGCCCTCTTCTTATAACTATTAGTATCCAAGCTTGTAATCGACCAGACCTTGTAAGGGTTGATTTTTGAGGAATTTTTCTAAGTTGCTCACGAAAATGTCAGCAGCTCTTTCAGTATAGTCAATCATATCTCCGGCAACATGGGGGGTTAAAATCAGATTGTCCAATGCCCAAAGTGGACTGCTTTCCGGCAAGGGTTCTTTCCAAAAGACATCCAATGCGGCAGAAGCAATTTTTTTGTTTTGTAGAGCTTCAATAAGTGCAGGTTCATCAATCACTTGGCCACGTGCAATGTTGATCAAAGAGGCCGAAGGTTTCATGGCTGCAAGCGCTTCTCTACTGACTAATCCGGTAGTTTCCGGAGTGAGGGGGCAACACACGGCTACATAGTCGCTTTTTGCCATGAAAGGAAGCAGGTCTGCATTGGAATACATTTCAGAGACGTTTTCAGCCGGCTTTTTGCTGTTTCTCAAGCCTATGACGTTAATCCCTAAAGCTGCGGCTTTGTTTGCGAGGGTTTGCCCTATACCACCTAAACCGATGATCCCTAAGGTTTTGCCTTTTAACATCGACTGACCCAACTTGTGCCATTGGCTTTGCTTTTGATATTCTATCACTTTTGGTATTTGCCGATTTAGGGCAAACATCATCGCCAAAACATATTCGGAAATACAATCGCCATGCATGCCTCGTACATTGGTCAGAAGGATCCCTCTTTCTTCAAGGGATTTGAGAGGTAATTGATTGACACCGGCGCTGGAAACCTGCAACCAGCGCAGGTTGGGAGCTTGGTCAAGAATCTTTTGAGGAAAACTTGAAACAGAAAATACAACTTCTGCGTCTTTTAAAAAAGGAATTGGTTCTTCGCCCGGCGAAAGAATTTTTAGGTTGTCAATTCCCATTTGTTTTATACGTTGAATTTGCTCCTCTTGGAGTGGATGATATGAGAAAACATTCATGGGGTGATCTCCTTTCGTTTACTGTCTCTATATTTCGTGAACACAAAGAAAAAATCCTTTGAAGGAGGGCTTTAGTATGAAGGAAAAGCTACGCCAATCGTTGCACCAACTCATGATGATCCCAGGCATTTCCGCTCAAGAACAAAAAGTAGTTCAGTACATGGTGGAAAAATTAACACCTTTAGCAGATTCGATTGAGGTTGACTCATTCGGAAACATCATTGCTACCAAGAAGGGGAAAAAACCGGGACCTTCCTTGATGTTGGCAGCGCACAGCGATGAAATCGGCGCTATTGTTAAGAGTGTTGAAAAGAATGGTTTCATTCGTTTTGAAAAAATCGGAGGTACCGTAGATTCGTTACTATTGGGACGTCAAATCGCCATTCACGGTCATTTTGGAGTAGTTGGTGTCAAAGCCGGGCACTTGATGAATGAAAAAGAAAAAGGCGAAGTGGTTAAGCATCGGGACCTGTATATTGATATGGGCGTAAACAGCGATGCCGAGATCGCAGAAATGGGCATTCGAGTTGGGGACCCCATTGTACAATGGCCGTATTTCCATTCTTTTTATAATCAAGATCGAGTTTGCGGAAAGGCCCTTGATGATCGCATAGGATGTGCCGTTTTGCTAGCCCTTTTCGAAGAATTAGAAGGTAATGATTTTGCTGGCACGTTATATGGTGTTATTACCGTTCAAGAAGAAGTGGGCTTACGTGGCGCTCAAATGGCAAGCCACCGCCTGATGCCTGATTTTGCGGTCGCGTTGGACACGATGCCTGCGGGAGACACACCGGACGTTAACTTTATTAAAGAATTGCCTGTCTCGATTGGAAAAGGGCCGGTCATTCAAGTATTAAGTGGTGGCGGTGCTCGCGGCATGTTGCTGAATCCGATTATGAAACACATCTTGATCCAATCCTGCGAAAGAGCCAAGGTTCCTTATCAAAAAACCGTTTTTATTGGTGGAAACACCGATGCGGCTGCGATTCATTTAACAGGGAACGGAATCATCGCTGGAGCTTTGACTATTCCGCGTAGATATTCGCATTCTCCGGTGGAAATGATGGACTTAAATGATGCCGTCTCAGCGGTTCGTATTTTTAAACAAATCGTTCTTGATATTCATGAATACACGAAACTGAGTTTTGTTGATACGGTTGATTTCTAACGAATTCATAAATGAAAAGACGGTTCTTGCTGTTCGGCAAGAGCCGTCTTTGCTGTTAAAGAAGGACATAGGCGGCTATCTATGGAATTTAACAGAAAATAGTTAAATGAATTGAACTCTGTGTTGGCATGTTAGAGTGCAAAACAGAAAAGGAAGGATAATATGATACAAGAACAAAAAATACAGCTGATTCCTTTAGGAGGGCTCGGAGAATTCGGGAAAAACATGGTGATTGTTGCCATTGACGAAGATTGGATCATCATTGATTCCGGTTCTGCAATGCCGGAAGATGGTATGCTCGGCATTGATGTGGTCATACCGGATTTCAGCATCCTTCTTGAGAATCAAGAGAAGATCAGAGGTCTGATTTTGACCCATGGCCATGAACCGCACATGGGTGCTTTGCCCTATTTACTGGAACAAATCAATGTACCGATCTACGGAACGAAAATGACCTTAGCCATGGCACGGTTCTATTTGAACGAGTACGATTATTTTGAACCGGTACAAATGACGACGTTAGAAGCAGGGGTTCCTTTTCAATTGGGCAAATTGACTTGCGAGTTGATTCATGTCTACCACGATGTTTTTGGAGCAAGCGGCGTTGCGATTTCAACTCGCTCCGGTTGGATCATCAATACCGGAGACTTTAAAATTGACTACACACCCTGCGAAAGTAAGAATACTGACTTAGATCGCTTAGGTGCTTTAGGAAGAGAAGGTGTCTTTGCCTTAATGATTGACTCAGCTAACGCTGAATACAAAGGTAGCACTAGGTCTGAAAGTGAAGTTGGTGAACAAATTGCTCGGGCGATTCGGCAAGCGAAAGGTAGGGTCGTTGTTCACCTTTATGTAACCGATTTGGTTCGGGTTCAACAGGTTATATCTATTGCAGAAGAATTGGAAAGAAGAGTATCGATTCCTACGGAACAGTTATTGACCATCATGGAACGTGCCGAAAGTGCAGGGGCACTCAATTATAGTCGCAGAAATATTGGTAGCGGGCAAAGACGCGGAAAATCTAAATCTGCACAACTCCCCGGAATCATTCTGTTGGCTTCTGTTCCCGGACAACCCTATTTAGGGCCATTGAGTGGAGAGAGTGGGCACCGTTTTCAATTAGAAAAAGATGATACCGTCATCCTTGCCGGTTCATATCATGCCGGTACAGAAAAAACATTGATCCGGACGATCGATATGATGTATCGTCAGGGAGCGGAGCAAGTTCATGAATTGATCTCGCGCGGTGCCATTAGTTCTCATGCGGGTCAAGATGAATTGAAGCTGATGTTATCCTTAACAAAACCACAGTATGTCATACCCGTTCACGGTGAGATGAGACATTTGATTCAAGCGAAGGCATTAGCTCAGAAAATCGGCTGGGATGAAGATAAGGTTTTTGTTCTTGACAACGGAGATGTTCTTGAACTGAACAAAGAGACCGCGAACATCGTCCAAAAAATTTCAGCAGGTAAAGTATTGGTCGACGGCTTAGGCGTAGGAGATATCGGCAATGTTGTTCTGAAAGACCGAAAGGTATTATCTCAAGACGGTGTTGTCATTATTGCAATGACGATTCGACGCAAAAGTAAGAAACTGGCTGCCAATCCGGAGATTGTATCTCGCGGGTTCGTCTATGTTAAAGAATCGGAGCAGCTGATCCAGGAAGTTACATCAAAATTAACCGAGTTGGTGGAGACCCAGGATTTTGATCATTATGATCCAGCAAGTTTCCGGAATCTTGTAAAGGAAGTAATTTCAAAGCAGCTTTACGAAAAAACACGCAGAAGGCCGATGGTCTTACCTGTTATTCTCTTCGTTTAAGGTTCAGCCGTCCTTGAAAGGGCGGCTTTTCTCACGAAGGTGCCAACTAGCAAAGCTGAAGGGTTTGCTTGAAAGCCGAGGGATCCTATGATATAATTATAAACTGTACAAATTGATTGAAACGAAAAAGAGGTGACCGGATTGGCGACAAATCGAGGAACTAAAAGCAGGAAACCCAGTACCAATGAGGTGAAGAACGAGGGGTTGTATCGAACGCTTCATTGGTTGCTCCCATTGGTGGGAGTCTTTTTCTTGCTTTATGTTTTGGTAAGCTTGTTTACTGATCGTACCGGCTCCGTCGGCTTTTTCTTAGCGGATCAATTCCGTTTTCTATTTGGCAGCACGGCGGCAGTACCGATTTTAGTACTACTCTATTTGTGTTTCGGCATACTACTCGCCAAAAAAATCCCTTTGCGACCCGGCAGAGTGGTAGGCTTAGTTTTATTGAATATCCTGATAAGTTTAACCGTATCATTAGGTTTTATGGTCAGTAAGCAAGACATCAGCATGGAATTGGTCTTCCGTTCTGCAGGGGGTTGGATCGGAAGTGCTTTGGTTCAAATGATCTACCCGATTTTAGGCTTTGTGGGTACGATATTACTAATGGCTTTTTTAGCCTTTGTTACCTTGTGTCTGATCAGTCAAAAGCCACCGGTGTTTTTCATTGGCCAGACAGGTCAAAAGATTCGCTCACTTTGGCGTTCTATGCTTCAGAATTTGCACAACTGGCAAAAAAATCGTCATTTGTATGCGGAAAAGCGCCAAGAAGAAGCCCGAAAAGCACAGGTTAGACCGCCTATTAAAGAAGATTCGCCTCATCAAATCGCAAATCCGCTTGGGCAGCCTGTTGCAACAGATCACATTCAACGCAAGGAGAAACCTTTATCTGCCATTCGGATCGCTGCAGACCATGCCGCACAGGTAGAAAGCTTAAAGCAAATGACACTTGAGGAAACCTCAGAAAAAGAGATCCCTGTGACAATGGCTCAATTGACCCCGGACGACGAATTGGTTTATCAGACAAAACCGAATATGTCACATTCTAAACCGGCGCAAGAAGGTACGCAAAGCACGATACCCGATGAGCGTGTCACCGATTCACCGTTTGTTTTAATGGAAGATCGTACGGGTCTACCGGATTTATTACCGGAAGAGGATGTAGAACCGATGGAAACGGTTTTACCCAGAGAGAAAAAGTATCATTATCAAAAACCACCATTGGAAATTTTAACACTGGGTAAACCGATGGAGGCGAATCAACTTGCTGAACTCGATGAGAAAACGGAGCAATTAGAGCAAACTTTAGCGGTCTTTGGTGTGAAAGCCAAAGTAATTCACGTCAGTTGTGGCCCTACAATCACTCGTTATGAATTGCAATTAGCCCCGGGTATTCGTGTTAACAAAGTTGCAAACCTTTCCGATGACATTGCCTTAAGCTTAGCAGCGACTGGGGTCAGAATTGAAGCTCCTATTCCTGGTAAAGCAGCGATCGGCATTGAGGTTCCCAATAATGAGGTTTCAATGGTGACCATTCGAGATGTATTAGGCTCTCAAGAATTCGCCGATGCAGATAAAGGGGTCATTGTAGCACTGGGGAAAGATATAGCAGGCCGGACCATTATTACGGATTTATCAAAAATGCCGCATTTGCTAATTGCCGGTGCAACCGGTTCCGGGAAAAGCGTTTGCATGAACTGTATGATCACCAGTTTGTTGTATCGTTTTTCACCCGAACAGATCAAACTGATTATGATCGATCCTAAAGTTGTTGAAATGGCTACCTATAACGGGATTCCACACCTTTTGGCTCCCGTCGTAACAGACCCAAAGAAAGCAGCCGGTGTTTTGAAATCAGTCACAAAAGAAATGGATCGCCGTTATGAGCTTTTTGCGGCTTTCAGTGTAAAAAACATTGGTCAATTCAATGAAAAGGTGCTTCATGACGACCATCGGGAACCTTTGCCGTATTGGATCGTTTTTATCGATGAATTAGCCGATTTAATGATCGTTGCCAGGGACGAAGTAGAGGAATCGATCATTCGTATCGCTCAGTTAGCCAGAGCGGCCGGGATTCATTTGGTCATCGGAACGCAACGGCCATCTGCAGACATTATCACAGGATCCATTAAAGCAAATATCCCGAGCCGTATTGCTTTTGCGGTTTCCTCAGGAATTGATTCCAGGATCATTCTCGATATGAATGGAGCCGAAAAATTATTGGGAAGAGGAGATATGCTCTTCCAACCCATGGGGATTCCCAAACCAGTGAGGATCCAAGGTGCTTATATTTCCGAAACCGAGGTTGAAGCAGTCGTAAGCCACGTCAAGATGCAAGGCGCACCTGTTTTTAACGATTCGATCTTGATGCCGGAAGAAATCTCAAATGAAGATGAAGACACCTCGGATATGGACGACTTATTTATGCAGGCAGCACGAATCGTGATTGAGTCAGGCCAAGGATCAGTATCCTATTTACAGCGTCGCTTGAAAGTGGGACATAGTCGAGCCGGGCGAATTATGGATCAATTGGAAGAGGTCGGTGTAGTGGGACCGGCTCAAGGCAGCAAGCCTCGGGAAGTCCTGCTATCGAAAGAACAATTGGAGAACAAATTTGGTAATTAGTAGATTTGAAGGAGAAAGCATGTCGTTTTTACCGCTAACGCTTGAGGAAATGCGAGCAAGGAATTGGGATCAATGTGATTTTGTCTTAGTGACAGGGGATGCCTATGTGGATCATCCCAGTTTTGGAATTGCTATTATTGGGCGTTTATTGGAAGCAGAGGGGTTCCGAGTTGGCATCATTGCCCAACCGGATTGGAATAAACCAGAAGATTTTCAAGTTTTTGGCAGACCTCGTTTAGGATTTATGGTGTCAAGCGGCAATCTTGATTCTATGTTGAATAATTACACCGCAAGCAAGAAGCGTAGAAGTGAAGACGATTATGCTCCCGGAGGAAAAGGGGGTAAGCGCCCCAATCGCGCGGTGATTGTGTATTGTCAAATGATCCGGCGACTCTTTGGAGACATACCGATTGTCTTAGGCGGCATCGAAGCGAGTTTGCGAAGACATCCCCATTATGATTATTGGGATGATCGGATTCGTCATTCGATTTTATTGGATGCTCAAGCCGATTTATTGATCTTTGGCATGGGAGAAAAGCAAATTTGGGAGTTGTCGAAATTCTGTCAACGCAATGTACCCTTAACCAAATTACAACATATTGCAGGAACGGCGTACCTGACAAAGCAAGATCCGCAGATCGATAAGGCAATTTATCTGCCTTCCTATGCGGAAATTACCCAAAGTAAAGCGAAATATGCCGAGTCGATTCGAATCATTGAACATGAGCAAAACCCTTTTTTAGGGAAGACTTTGGTACAAGAAGAAGAGAACGGTTGGCTGGTCATGAATCCTCCTGCAAAACCCCTGACAACTACAGAAATGGATTCGGTTTATGCACTACCCTATGAACGCACTTGGCATCCGCGCTATGATTCCTTGGGTGGGGTCCCGGCACTCGATGAAGTCGAATTCAGCATTACCAGTCATCGAGGATGCTTTGGTGGATGTTCCTTCTGTGCTATTACTTCACATCAGGGACGGATCATTCAAAACAGAAGTCATGAAAGTATAATACGGGAAATCGAGGCGATGACTCGTTCCCCTCGATTTAAAGGCTATGTACACGATATAGGAGGCCCTAGCGCTAACTTTAGAATTCCTTCTTGTGGCAAGCAGATGAAAGTGGGAGCGTGTCAACATAGGCAGTGTTTATTCCCTGATCTGTGTCCAAGTTTGATCGTTGATCACAGTGATTACTCTGAATTACTGCGTAAGGCAAGGATGATTCCAAAAGTCAAGAAGGTTTTTGTTCGCTCCGGTATTCGCTACGATTACTTGTTAGCTGACCCCAAAGCACGTGAATATTTAAAAGAGCTATGTCAATATCATATCAGCGGACAATTAAAAGTTGCCCCGGAACATGTTGCGAAAAAAGCGTTGCATTTCATGGGTAAACCGCAAGCAAAGGTATTCGACCGTTTCCGTACGATGTACCAAGAGGTCAATCTGGAACTGGGTAGGAATCAGTATTTAGTACCATACTTTATGACTTCTCACCCTGGGTGTGGTTTGTCAGACGCAATTGAATTGGCGGAATATGTGCGAGATTTGGGATTTCAACCGGAACAAGTGCAGGATTTCATCCCAACTCCGGGGAGTATTTCAACAGCGATGTACTACAGTGGTATCGATCCCTTGACCGGACAAGATGTTCTCGTTGTTAAGACACCGGAGAAGCGCAGTTTGCAGAGAGCGCTATTGCAATACAAAAAACCGGAGAATCGCCAAACCGTCATCAAAGCGTTGCAACTGGGTAACCGTGAAGACTTAATGGGGAATCATCCGAAAGCGTTGATCAGTTTTCAAAAGATTAAAACAAAAAAGCCCACCCGTCGAAGCGGGTTTCACTCGAAATGAAAAGGAGCCCGATCATGAAATTTTCCATGATTTCTCTTGGATGCAGTAAGAATTTAGTAGACAGTGAAATGATGATGGGTCAGTTACATCAAGCAGGGTTTGAATATGTCACTCCCGAGCAAGCCGAGGTCATCGTTATCAACACTTGTGGTTTCATTGAACCTGCTAAACAGGAATCCATAGATACAATCTTAGAAACAGCAGAATTGAAGAAAACAGGTTCCTTACAATACCTAATGGTGGCCGGTTGCTTGGTTCAACGCTACGCGAACGAGTTAGCGCAAGAAATCCCCGAAGTCGATGCTTATTTTGGCGTGGGCGATTTTGCACAAGTCGTCGAGATTTTGAACCAACTGCAAACCGATCCGCATCAAATCGTGCGGCGAAGTCCACCCGAGAATTATCTTTATCAACATCAATTACCCAGAATGCAAGCCACGTTGCCGGCGACGGCCTATGTTAAAATCGCAGATGGCTGTGATAACCGATGTAGCTATTGCGCCATTCCGATGATTCGAGGTGTCTTTCGCAGCCGTACGATCGAAGATATCCTTTTGGAAAGCCGCCAGTTGGTTGAAAAAGGGGTAAAAGAGATTTGCTTGATTGCGCAGGACTGTACCTTATATGGTCAAGATCTCTATGGAGAATTAGCGTTAGGGCGTCTTTGCAAAGAAATTGTTGAGATCGAAGGACTACAGTGGCTGAGGATCCTATATTGTTATCCTTCTCATTTTACGGATGATTTCATTGATCTACTGGCAACTCATCCAAAGATGTGTCAATACATCGATTTACCTCTCCAACATTGCCAAACCCATTTGTTGAAGGATATGAACCGAACCGGCACCAAGGAAGAGATTTTGACTCTGATCTCGGAATTGAAAAACAGAATGCCTGATTTGGTATTAAGAACAAGTTATATCGTTGGATACCCGGGGGAAACCTCGGAAGATATTCAAGCTTTAGTCACGTTCATCCATGAGACCGCCTTTGATCATGTAGGCGTTTTTACATATTCCCCTGAAGAAGGTACTCCGGCCGCTGAAAAAGACGAGCAAATCGATGAAACCGAGAAAGAGCGACGACGAAATCTGCTTATGGAAGCCCAGCAGAAAGTCGTGATTAAGAATAACCGTCGTTGGCTCGATAAGATCGTGAATGTTCTTGCTGAGAAATGGATCTCCGAAGATCAGTGGATTGGGCGTTTTCAAGGGCAAGCACCTGATATCGATGGCTTGGTGATCGTCAAGGGTCAAGCAACCCCCGGTGAAATGCATCGGGTAAGAATCACAGGAATTCAAGGGTATGATTTATTGGCGGTGCAATTGGAAAGGGATGAGATAGCATGAATGCAGAGTTGATTTCGGTAGGAACTGAGATTTTATTAGGTCAAATTGTCAACACCAATGCAGCTTGGTTAGCACAACGCTTAGCCACTTTTGGTGTCAATGTATATCGCCAGGTTACCGTTGGAGATAACTTGAATCGGCTGGCTGCCACAGTCACTGATTCACTCAGCAGGGCAGACCTGCTCATATTGACCGGAGGATTGGGACCAACCGATGATGACTTGACGCGCGAAGGTGTAGCATTGGCGACAGATCGACCGCTTGAAACCGATGAGTCACAAAAGCAATGGTTGATCCAACGTTTTCAAAGCCGCTTCGGCAAAATGCCGGAGAATAATTTGAAACAAGCAATGAAACCCAAAGGATCCCTAATTTTACCCAATCCAAACGGAACTGCTTGCGGTTATGCTGTTCCTTACCTCGATAAATGGATTTTTCTTTTGCCCGGCCCCCCTTGGGAAATGGAAGCGATGTTTGAAAATGAAGTAGTTCCATTGTTGGCTAAATACTTTGATTTATCTCAACATCTTTTTCATCGTACCCTTAAATTTTTCGGCATAGGGGAGTCCGCTCTGGAAATGGAAGTGCTCGATATCATGAGAAGTCAGATCGATCCTACCATGGCTCTTTATGCCGGTATGGGGGAAGTGCAAATGAGATTGACCACACGTGCCGGCTCCCAAGAGGAAGCAGATATCAAGCTGGAAAAGCTTCACCAAAAAGTTGCAGAACGAGTGGGGATCCATATATATGGCCAAGATGACGATAGTATCTTTTCTGCAGTTGCTTCTCAACTCTTAAAAAAGAATCAAACTCTGGCGCTGGCTGAATCCTGCACAGGCGGACTGCTTGCCAGCAGTTTTACCGACATACCGGGAAGTTCTGGGTTCTTTACACATGGTTGGGTGACCTATTCAAATCAAAGTAAGATTCAACAGCTGAATGTTCCACAAGAAATCATTGAATCGCATGGAGCTGTTAGTGAAGAAACGGTATCAACCATGGCCAGACAAGCTGCTCTAATAGCGGGAAGTGATTATGCTCTTGCTATAAGCGGCATCGCTGGGCCGGGCGGTGGCAGTGCTGAAAAACCGGTAGGACTTGTTTGGATCGCTTTGCACGGCCCGAATGGCTGCCAAACCAAAAAAATGAACTTCAACGGTAGCCGAAGTCAGATAAAAATGCGTGCCACAAAAAATGCTGCTTACTTGCTATGGCAGCATCTGAACCAATAAAAAGGGTAAGGGGGGTGTGAGGATGAATTTTCTCAACCTTCCTTTTCAATTGACCGGTGATAAAACCATCAAAGCCCTCGATCGTCTTCGTCCTCTCAACGGAGAGGATAACGCTGTGTCTTTGCGAGACTTGGATTTTATCGATCCCTTTGGGCTACTCATGCTTTTATCCTATGTTCGTTACTTGTCCATGGTGTTAGACCGGGTTTGGTTATATTTACCTCGCAAAGATAATGTGATGCAATACCTTGTGCGAAGTGGTTTTCTGAAAGAGGCTTCTCACTATGCAAGCTTTATACCATCGCTGCCGCACTCTTCGTTTTCACAAAAAAAGGATGAAATGTGGTTGATTCCGGTGACCACGCTACGTGCGGAAGATGATGTGCCGGAAATCGTCGATGATTTCCTGCAAAATATGAAGAGAATTTTCTTGCCTTCGGGAGGGATTCTTAGTCAGGACCAGATTTTTTTCTGCACGCTTTTATCGGAACTATGTCAAAATATTCCTCAACACAGTCTTGATCATGGGTATGTGGCTGTCCAAAGTTATCGCACCAAGATCGGAAAAGAAATTCATATAGCTTTGACCGATTTGGGAGTGGGTTTAAGAGGAAGTTTATCTCAAGGGCATGCAATTGTTGATTGGCCGGAAGAATCGGTGATTCGATATGCTCTAAAGCAAGGGGTTTCAGCGACCAATGAAATTGGTAGAGGTCAAGGATTGGCACAGGTTGTGAAATCTCTACAAAGATTCCAAGGAACCTTTTTTTTGCGTTCCGGGAACGGACTTTTTTCGCAAATTCAAGAACGAGAAGAATTTTTATCGTGTAGTTTTTTCCCTGGTGTGCAAGTGGGTTTGATCTTAAAGATGAGGGATTAAGCCGAAAATTAAGCGCAGGCAGGAAAAAAGATTCGCGTGTTGAAATAGATTAAAAAAGAGAAAGAAGAGGAGGTCTGCTAATGAATGTTGTTTTCGCTATTAATCCCGGCTCAACATCAACCAAACTTGCTTTACTTACTGATACAGATGTTATCGTCCAAGAAACCATCAACCATGAGAGCTCTGAACTGGCGCCTTTTGAATCAATTTTAGCGCAATTACCCTACCGCAATCAGCTGATTCAAACGTGGTTGGACCGGCACGCTAAGGGGTTGAAGATTTCAGCGATCGTGGGTCGGGGAGGGATGTTGAAACCTCTTCATAGTGGAGTTTATCCTGTAGACGAATCCATGAAACAAGACTTGCGCGAAGGGAAATATGGATTACATGCTTCCAATTTGGGCGGTCTTTTGGCGGATGAAACCGCTCAACGTTTCGGTGTTGCAAGTTATATTGTTGATCCGGTATCGGTCGATGAGTTTGATGATGTATCTCGATTTAGTGGATTGCCGGAACTACCAAGAGCCAGCATGTTACACGCACTCAATATTCGTGCAACGATGATCCGTCATGCCAAAGAAACCAATAAAGACCTTCCTTCACTCCGGTTGATCGTTGCTCATTTAGGAGGAGGTTTTTCCATTGCCCCGGTTTGCAATGGGCGCATCATCGATGTCAATAACGCCAATGAGGGTGGTCCGTTTTCCGCAGAGAGAGCCGGAACCTTACCGGTATATTCATTGGTTCGATTATGTTACAGTGGACGTTATTCCGAAAAAGAAATGATCAAAAAAATCAATGGCCAAGCAGGTCTGATCGCCTATTTGGGTACCGGAGATCTACGGATCGTTGAACAAAAGATACAAAACGGAGATGAACGTGCTTTAGCGGTTTTTGAGGCTATGGTTTATCAAATCGCCAAAGAAATTGCTGCTATGTCAGTGCCGTTAGAAGGCAAAGTAGACGGAATACTCCTTACGGGCGGCATGGCAAATAATCTTCGATTATGCAACGGTTTACAACAGCGCATCGGTTGGATCGGTCCGATTTTCCGATATCCCGGCGAGGATGAAATGAGAGCTTTGGCCGATGGTGTATTTCGTGTGATGAAAGGGGAGGAAACCCCCGGGAAATATGCAAATCCTTAAAGTTATAGAAAAGGAGAGAGGACCCTTGATCAAATCATTCGATGAGTTAATTGAAAAAGTTTCATCCCTTCCAAAGCGCCACTTAGCGGTTGCAGCGGCACATGACTTAGAGGTTTTGGAAGCGGTCAGTCAAGCAGTTACCTTTGGCCTCGTCAGCGCAACCTTAGTTGGTAAGAAAGATGAGATCGAAAAGATCGCAAAAGAGCATGAAATCGATTTGGCTGACATGCGCATTATTGATGCGGAAGATAATATTCAAGCAGCAAGAAAAGCGGTAGAATTGGTATCCTCCGGACAAGCACATATGCTGATGAAAGGTATCGTTGATACCGCCAACCTTTTGCGTGCGGTGTTAGACAAAGAAATTGGCCTTCGTACCGGAAACCTGATCTGTCACGTTGCCGTCATGGAAGTCCCTGGCTTGGAACGGCTGATCTTCATGACCGATGGTGGCATGAACATTGCACCAACCTTGGAACAGAAAGCCGATATCTTGCAGAGTGCCTTAACGGTTGCACGAAAATTCGGTGTTATTCAACCAAAAGTTGCCCCGATTGCTGCTTTTGAACAAGTCAACCCTAAAATGCAAGCAACTGTCGATGGACAAGCTCTGCATGAAATGGCGCTGGCCGGTGAATTTGGTGATGCTTTAGTCAGCGGACCGCTTGCCTTTGACGGGGCTTTAGTCCCAGAGGCTGCCAAACATAAAGGAATCAAAGATCCCGCTGCCGGTTATGCAGATGTCATCTTGGTACCCTTTATAGAAGTGGGTAATGTTATGTACAAAGCTCTCGTCTATTTTGGCAATACAAAAGTTGCCGGCATCGTTGTCGGTGCCAAAAAACCAATTGTCTTAACGTCTCGTTCCGATACGCCGGAAGCTAAATTCCGGTCTATTGCTGTCGCTTCATATATGGCTGCTGAATAGGAGAACACAATGCAAAGAGACTTGATACTAACCATTAATCCCGGTTCAACTTCAACCAAAATCGGCATCTTTCGTGAGCGAGAATTAATAAGCGAAGAGACACTACGACATTCCGCTGAAGAATTAAGCCAATTTCAAACAATGTTTGCACAATATGATTTTCGTTATCAAGCGGTACGTTCTTGTTTAAATCAACACGGGATCACCGATGACAAATTACTGGCAGTCGTGGGGCGAGGTGGAATGTTGAAACCGCTTCCCGGGGGCACGTACATCGTCAATGATTTGATGAGAAAGCATTTGCGTGACGGTTATTCCGGTCAACATGCATCAAATCTTGGAGGGTTGTTGGCAGATGCCATTGCGTCCAAAGCTGGTGTCGCAGCGTATATTGTAGATCCTACCGTGGTAGATGAGCTGGAACCGCTAGCCCGTTATTCTGGAATACCCGAGATCAAACGTCGCAGTGTCCAACACACATTGAATCAAAAAATGGTGGCGCATCAGTGTGCAACCAATATGGGGAAAACCTATGAAACATCAAACTTTGTAATCGCTCATTTGGGCGGGGGGATCTCAGTTTGTGCACATAAGGCCGGAAAAATCATCGACTCCAATAATGCGCTCGATGGCGATGGACCCTTTTCTCCTGAACGCGCCGGGGGTCTTCCGGTGGGGGATGTGATTCGATTAGCCTATAGTGGACGATTTACTGAAACCGAACTTCGCAAGCATTTTGTGGGTAAAGGCGGGTTGGTTGCTTATTTGGGAAGTAACGACGGAAGGGAAATCGAGGAAAGAATTCAGGGGAACGACCTTGTGGCGAAAGAAGCATTTCAAGCCATGGGGTATCAGGTGGCGAAAGAAATCGGTGCTGCTGCAGTTGTTCTGAATGGCGAATTTGATGCCATTATCCTGACCGGAGGACTTGCTTACAGTACATTCCTCACAGAGTTTATCGTTTCAAAGATTGGTTTTTTGGGAAAGATTATTCTTTATCCCGGTGAAGATGAGTTGCTTGCGTTAGCCGAAGGTGCTTTAAGAGTTATTAATGGCCAAGAAAAGGTGATGGAATATGTTTGATCATCGAGTTACTGTGTTTGTGGGGCCATATGGAAGCGGTAAAACAGAATTAGCGTTGAATGTGGTTCAGCAAATTGCACCAAACTATGAGCAAATCGCGATCGTTGATTTGGACATCGTAAAACCCTATTTTAGAGCAAGAGAATTTCGTACAAAGTTGATCAATCGTGACATTCGAGTGATTTTACCTCAAGGTGAAATGGAACATGCAGATGTACCTGCCGTAACGGCGGAGGTATTCACCGTTTTTCACAATCCCAATTTGAAAGTAATTATGGATGTGGGTGGCGATGATGCCGGTGCGGTAGCTTTGGGACAATACAAACAACATTTCCAACAAATCGATCATGAAGTCTTGTTTGTCATCAATATCAGAAGACCTTTTTCGCAAACCGCAGATGAACTAATCGAAATGAAGGAACGCATAGAATGGCGTTCTCGCATTCAAATTACTGGTTTGGTAGCAAACACCAACTTGGGTGCTGAAACCACCTTAGAAACGATTTTAGCCGGTTATAAGGTTGCTCAAGAAGTGTCCCAAAGGACAGGCTTACCGATAGCCTTTGTTTCTGTGGATCGTCGACTTCATGAGCAGGCAGCCCCATTGATTTCGGAACCCTTGTTCCTTGTGGACCGTCAAATGTTGCCCCCCTGGGAACGTAGTAATCAATAAATGGAAAGGAAAGAAGGAGGTTATTATGATCACTAGAGTTACTATTTATGAGGATATTTGTAAAGGCTGCGGCCTCTGTACAACTGCATGTCCCAAAAAGATATTGGTGATGGGAAACCATATGAATTCCAAGGGATATCATCCGGTTACGATCATTGATCAAAACTTGTGCATCTCATGTGCTATGTGCGCACGGATGTGCCCCGACTGTGCCATTAAGGTAGAGAAATAGGAGGAGAGAACATGGCAGAGAAAATATTAATGAAAGGCAACGAGGCTTTAGCAGAAGCTGCAATTACAGCCGGTTGTCACTATTTTTTTGGTTACCCCATTACGCCTCAAAATGAAATCCCGGAATATATGTCCAGAAGACTTCCTGCGGTCAACGGCGCTTTTGTTCAGGCCGAAAGTGAAGTAGCAGCTATAAACATGGTGTATGGTGCTGCCAGTGCTGGTGTGCGTTGCATGACGTCGTCATCGAGCCCTGGTATCAGCTTGAAGCAAGAAGGTATATCCTATTTAGTTGGAGCCCAATTGCCTTGCGTGATTGTAAACATGATGCGAGGAGGCCCCGGCTTAGGCACGATCCAACCTTCCCAGGGAGATTATTTTCAGGCGACCAAGGGCGGTGGCCATGGCGATTACAAAATGCTGGTACTTGCCCCCTCGACCATTCAAGAAATGGTAGATTTAACAATGGAAGCCTTTGATCTGGCTGAGAAATATCGAAATCCGGTGATGATTTTAGGCGATGGTATGCTGGGCCAGATGATGGAACCGGTAGCGATCGAACAAAAAGCACCGGCTGCTTATGATAAATCCTGGGCAACCACGGGTACTTTAGGTCAACGTCAACACAATGTGATCAACTCATTGTTTATCCAGGCTGAAGAATGTGAAAAGCATAACGACCATCTTCAAGAGAAATTTGGTCAAATGGAGAAGAATGAAGTTCGTTACGAAATCATGCATGAAGATGCTGAGTTCTTCTTAGTGGGTTATGGAACAACTGCCCGTATTGAACGTTCGGTGGTCAATATGGCCCGTGCTGAAGGTCTTTCCGTTGGCTTGATTCGACCCATCACCTTATTCCCATTCCCAACAGAGGCATTTGAAAAAGTTTCTAAGCATGCAAAAGGTTTCTTGGTTGTTGAAATGAGCGCCGGGCAGATGGTGGAAGATGTACGCTTATCGGTCAATGGCAGACAGCCGGTCACCTTCCATGGACGTACCGGAGGAATGGCACCTGAGCCAAAACAGATTTTAGCCGACTTGAAGAAATTGATCGAAGGGGTGAAATAACATGGCGGTTGTGTTTGAAAGACCAAAATCTTTAACAGAAGTTACAACTCATTACTGTCCGGGTTGTACTCACGGAATCATTCATCGTTTAGTGGCTGAAGTCATGGATGAATTGGATATTGCCGGTAATACTATTGGTATTGCTCCGGTAGGATGTTCTGTATTTGCCTACAATTATTTTACCTGTGATATGGTTCAAGCTGCCCATGGACGTGCGCCGGCGATTGCTACCGGATTAAAACGTGCTTTACCGGATCGAATCGTTTTTTCGTATCAAGGAGATGGCGATTTAGCATCCATCGGAACTGCAGAAATCGTTCATGCAGCCCATCGCGGCGAAAATATTACCGTGATTTTTGTTAATAATGCCATTTATGGGATGACCGGTGGTCAAATGGCACCTACCAGCCTGATCGGTCAAAAAACAACGACCTCTCCCTTTGGCCGTCAAGAAGCTCAAACCGGTAAACCGATCCGCATGTCAGAAATGTTGGCTACCTTAGACAGTACGGCATTGATCAGCCGTGCCTCTGTTCACAATGCAGCCAATGTCATTAAAACCAAAAAGCTGATCAAGCAAGCTTTTATGGCGCAACAAAAGGGATTGGGATTCTCTATGGTAGAAATTTTATCGACATGTCCTACCAACTGGGGCTTGAGTCCTATTGAAGCTCTGAAGTGGCTGGAAGAGAATTTGATTCCTTACTATCCATTAAAAGATTTCAAAGTCCCTGAGGAGGTCAAATAAGATGACACACGATATTGTAATAGCCGGATTTGGTGGTCAAGGTGTAATGCTGATGGGGCAACTTATCACAGAAGCCGGATTAAAAGAAGACAAGAAAGTTACCTGGCTCCCTTCTTATGGCCCTGAGATGCGTGGTGGAACTGCCAACTGCTCCGTGGTTGTTTCGGACCAAGATATTGGTAGTCCGATCGTCCTTAGTCCCTCTGCTGCAATCGTTATGAATATCCAAAGTTTTGAGAAGTTCGCCCCCATGGTTCGTGAAGGGGGAATCTTGTTCATCAATAGCTCATTGATCGAACAGGAATGTACCAGAACCGATATCAAACAGTACCGTATCCCCGCCAATGAGATTGCTGAAAAAATCGGCAGCAGCCGAGTGGCAAATATGGTGATGTTGGGAGCTTTCTTGGAAGCGACCCATGCGGTTGAAGTTGATTCCGTTGTTTACACGCTCAAGAAAAAATTGCCCCCACATCGACAAAACTTGATGCCGCTCAATGAAGAGGCGTTGAAATCAGGAGCCGCTGAAGTTCAATAAGGGAAACGAGCCGGAAGGGGGTCTTCCTGTGAGAACGATCATCATTGTCTTAGATGGGGTGGGCTGCGGTTCTATGCCCGATGCTGAGCACTATGGTGACTTGGGATCGAATACACTGGTCCATGTTGCAGATGCCGTCATCGGGTTAGAATTACCCACACTTCAGAGATTGGGATTGGGAAATATTCTTTCTCTGCAAGGAGTTTCACCCACTTCGGCTCCGTTAGCCTCCTATGGTAAAATGGCAGAGAAGTCACCTGGAAAAGATACGATCACGGGCCACTGGGAGATTGCAGGGATGCGCCTATTCCAGCCTTTTGCGGTTTATCCCATGGGTTTTCCTAAGGAATTAGTTGAACTATTAGAAAATAGGTTCGGCAGAGAACTCTTAGGGAACTGTGCTGCCAGCGGAACAGAGATCATTGAGCGACTGGGAAAAGAACACCAGGAGACTGGAAAACCCATAGTATATACTTCTGCCGACAGTGTTTTACAGATCGCCACACATATCGATGTCGTACCATTGTCACTTCTATACAAGTGGTGTGAACAAGCACGTGAAATTTGCCGTGGGAAATACGAAATCGCTCGGATCATAGCCCGACCCTTTTTGGGTTCACCGGGAGGGTATCAACGCACTTCCGATCGACACGATTATCCGTTAGAACCGAAGAGTGCGCATCTTTTAACAGTACTCGAGGCAAAAGGCATACCGGTTTACTCCGTAGGGAAAATTGCAGACATCTTTGTCGGCCAAGGTATTTTCAAAGGTCATAAAACCAAAGATAATATCGATGGGATCGAAAAGACTCTTCAAATCGTACGGGAAGCACAACACGATGCTTTTATATTCACCAATTTGGTGGAGTTTGACTCGCTCTGGGGACACAGAAATAACCCCCAGGGTTTTGCTGAGGCGCTGCAAACCTTTGATCGACTATTGCCAAAGATCTTAGAAGAACTCAACGAAGACGATCTATTGTTTATAACGGCTGATCATGGCACGGACCCAACTTGGCCCGGAACAGATCATACCAGAGAATATGTACCTTTATTAGTGTATGGTAAAAAATTACCTGCACGAGATTTAGGAATACGTAGTAGTTTTTCTGATATAGCAGCCACCATTGCTCAAAGGCATGGTGCGCTCATACCCCTACATGGTGAAGTTATTTCATTAAATTAAAAAATCGGCATCCTTAGCCTGCGAATTCAACGCAGATAAAGGATGCCGGTTCATTTATAGATATTAGGATCTTTTTTGATTGCTCCCTAAGACATCACGAATTTTATGAGCCACCATTGCTTTAATGGCCGTTCTTGCAGGAGATAAGTATTGACGCGGGTCAAAATCAGAAGGGTGTTCCAGGAGATGTTTTCGAATTGAAGCCGTCATTGCTAAACGTAAATCGGTATCGATGTTGATTTTACAGACTCCCATGGTTGTTGCTTTGCGTAGCATTTCTTCCGGGACTCCTTGTGCACCTTGGATCATTCCACCATATTGATTACACATTTGAACAAATTCCGGTAAAACAGTCGAGGCACCGTGTAATACAATGGGAAATCCGGGTAATAGAGAGGCGATTTTTTGCAACCGATCAAAATCCAAACGGGGTTCACCTTTGAATTTATAAGCTCCATGGCTTGTTCCGATGGCAATAGCAAGAGAATCAACACCGGTTCGCTCAACAAATTCGACAGCTTGATCGGGATCTGTGAAAGTGGCATCTTTTCCACTGACTTGGATGTTGTCTTCAATACCGGCTAGTTTTCCCAGTTCGCCTTCGACCGGAACACCCTTGCTGTGGGCATAATCCACAACTTGCTTGGTGACTTCTATGTTCTTTTCAAAGTCATATTTGGAACCATCGATCATAACAGAGGTAAAACCACCATCGACACAAGCTTTGCAAATTTCAAAGTCTTCACCGTGATCTAAGTGTAGCGCCAAATCCAAACCACTGTCAAGGATAGCAGCTTCGACCAATTTCATAAGATAGATGTGCTTCGCATACTTTCTGGCGCCGGCAGAAACTTGAAGGATCAAAGGTGAATTCTCCTCTTTGGCAGCATCCACGATGCCTTGTATGATCTCCATGTTGTTGACATTGAATGCGCCCACCGCGTATTTTCCTTCATACGCTTTTTTGAACATTTCGGTTGTTGTGATTAGAGCCAAGGTAAACGCCTCCTTTTTTGTTATCATAACACATTCTATTTCTATTGTCATCAGGTTTTCAAGAAAGGAAATCCTTTTTCAAAAAGGTTTTTCGGACCTTACGAAGAATATAAAGAGACGATAGCAGATCTCAAGCAACAATTTCGTCTATGGAGGGTTTTGATTGACTAGGTATCTCTTGGCCATTTCCACCTACTTTCTGGTAATCAATAGTGTTCAATTTCTCCTTTTTGGGTATGACAAATGGATTGCCGGGAAAGATTTTTCTCGCATACCGGAACGTTGGTTTTGGAGAATTGCGTGGGTCGGAGGAGCCTTAGGTGCTTGGGTAGCCATGGAAATCTTTCGCCACAAAACACAGCACCGTAAATTTACCAGTGGCATGCCTTGGTTGGCTTTAGTTCAGTTATCGGTTATATGTTTTATTATAGGGAGGTACTTATCTTGACTGTATTAAAAATGAATTTAGAAGCTTTAGAAGCAATGGATTTCTATTGGGCTGCACTCAAAGATCGTGAGCGTATTTCTGACCTCTTCATTCAAGAAGTGACTGCGATGCAAGGGTACTGTTTGAGTTACGATGATGAATTTACCGCGGAATCAGTACGCAGAGTTTTATCGGCCTTAGCGAATCGTGAGCCTTTCAAAGCGAGTAACAAAAAGGAAGGGCGTCTATATAGTAATCATCTTTGGATGATGGATGATTTGGGAATCGAAAAGGCAATGCTACAGCCTGTAAAGCAATTAAATGTGGAACATCTTCGTCAGCATGTTTCGACAAACATTCCTTACGAGGAGATTCAGATCCATGTGGTTCCACTCCATTTAGACACCCATAAAGTAGTGAAAAACCATATTCTAATCAACTTCTTCAAAATTCAATTAGGGGAAGACGAGAGTAAAGTCAATATTCAAAATGTTGCCTTGGATCAGTATATACTCAACACGATCAATCAAGAAATGATCTAAAACAGAATCGAATTGGTGGTTTTTAAAAGAAGGAGTCCTGATTCCTTGAATTGAATAAAGTAACATAAGAATGAAGTTAAGTATAAGATTATTATACTCAAGAAGGAGAGGACGCTATGTTAATTCGAAATTGCGCCGGTGGAGTTGTTTTTAATAATGACAAAGTGCTATTACTGAAAAACGAAAAAGACGAATGGGTTTTTCCAAAGGGAGTTATTCGGAACGATCAACTCGCTCATGAGGTAGCTGTATCTCGAGTGAAGCATGAAGCCGGGGTGGCTGCCGACATCGTAGAACCAGCAGGTCAGACCAGTTATGAATTTTACTCGATTTCTCGCAGACGACCGGTTTGCAACCGCATTACTTGGTATCTTATGACCAGTGACGAAGTAGAAGCCTTTGTCAATAAAGAAGAAGGTTTTTCTGAAGGCGGCTTTTTCCCGTATGAACAAGCTTTGGAGTTAATTACATATAGTCAGGACCGCTCACTACTGTCATTCTCTCATAAACGTTTAGAGGAACAGAGTAAAGACGCTAACGAAGAGCAAAAAGAATAGTCATGTCTTCAGCATCAAAGAAGGCAACTCCAGCTTATTGCTGAAGTTGCCTTTTCCTTGTGCGCCCGGTGAGCGCACGTTCTAATGGGTGAAAGTCCCAAACCCACCCGGTAGCGGGAAGGGTATAGCCGAACACCAAGGGTGTCCATCGTGAGGTGGAATCTGAAGAAAGGTGAAGGCAAA
>Ga0228535_1000717_pt1 | contig 78104 bp, 71 predicted proteins | sample SJ1metagenome_FD_168457 | JGI IMG/M metagenome (GOLD analysis project Ga0228535, IMG submission 168457) | Enriched culture of PCE-dechlorinating microbial communities from Ithaca, New York, USA - SJ1 | ecosystem: Engineered > Modeled > Simulated communities (microbial... > Unclassified | place...
GAAGTTAAGCCCCTCTGGGCCGATGATACTGCACGGGTAGCTGTGTGGGAAAGTAGGTCGCCGCCAGAATTATTTACAAAAACGCCCCGTCAGGCATATCGCTTGACGGGGCGTTCGCGTTTGAAATCGTAAATATGGTTCGACTTTAGGCACAAGAAGTAGCCTTTACTTAACCAGGAATCTTGAGTTGCTAGTCTAAATCCAGTTACCCCCGGAAAGTTGGGTGAGTGACTGTACAATAGAATTTGCCTGCTGGAGTTTTGAGGCAGGGTAGCTATTAGAAACAGCGATTACTTTCAAGCCAGCACCTTTAGCTGACTGAATTCCGGCAGGTGTATCTTCTATTGCATAGATAACGCTGCTGGAATCAAGTTGATCGGGATAACTGTAGAGCAATTTATCCCTTGCACCTATGTAACTAGCTGGATCAGGTTTACTTTGTGGCACATCATCAGCTGTAACAATATGAGTGAAAAAATCTTTGATTTTTAACTGCTCTAGTATCGGCATGATATCGCTTCGAAGTGCTCCACTGCTGATGGCAAGCGGTATTCCCTGATCTGCCAGTTCTTGAATAAGCTCAATGACTCCTGGGTAGGGGGTGACGCCTTGCTTTACAACTTCTTCAAAAATAGCTGCTTTTCGATTAATGAGTAGTTGTAAAACATCTTGGCTTACTTCTTTACCTGCTGTCTGAAACGCCTCCCTAAAGGCATCTCTATCATCAAACCCCATGTATTTATCAATATATTCCTGCCAGCTGTATCCCATACCCTGCGGTTCCAGAATTGTCTGAAACGCCTGATAGTGAATTGGTTCCGTGTCCACGATGACTCCATCAAAATCAAATATGACAGCTGCTGGATACATGCTTATTGATGTCCTTTCATAGGCAAAGGGCAGGTATAAACTCCCTGCCCTTTGCATTACCACATTCTATGGTGAGCTAAAATACTATTTTTTAAATTTGGGTAGTGGTGATGCAATGTTCGCTGCAATATCAATCGATTTTGTCGGATCGCCCTGACTGTCAGTGCCGCTGGCAATTTTAGCCCTGATCCTCGCATTAACTCGCGCCAAATCAAGACCGGTCGAGGTCACTACTTCTGCAAGCACTTCTTCTGTTGCAATTAAATGATATGCCATATTCTCGACTTTTTGAACCAGTATATCGAGTGTTTCACTCAGAGTACCGACGAGGCAGGAAAGTGTTGAAAGATTTTCGACAACCAGCTGTTCACCCGATAGATCCGATACGAGTGGTGTTGCCTTCTTGCGAGGGGGCTTTGCGGCAGGTTTGGGAGGAGTCGCTTTTACCGGAGCCTTTACTGCTGTCTTTTTTGCTGATTTGTTAGTTGCCATGGTGGTAATGTCTCCTTTCGTGATTGTAGATTCCTGGCTGATAAAATTACATCAAAAACATTTATAGCGTATCACGGACTTTGGTCGGGTCAAGTGTCGTATGAAAAAAAATGAACAGCGAAAGGATATAGTTTTACGGTTGACGATTCGGGATTATGCATTATTATTAGTTCTGTTGACAGCTGGTCTCTTATTTAGGATTCAGCAATGCATCGGTTATCATATTACATGAGGAGGAACAGGTATGGCTTTGCGCGTTGCAATTAACGGTTTTGGACGTATTGGCAGGATGGTTCTCAGAGCGGCTTGCAAGGATAAGAATATTGAATTTGTAGCTATCAATGACCTGACTTCTGCTGCCACCTTGGCGCATCTCTTTAAGTATGATTCTGTGCATGGGGTGTTTCCCGGCAAGGTGGAAGCAAAGGACGATCAGCTGATTATAAACGGAAAGGCAATCAAGATCTTTGCTGTTAAAAATCCGGAAGAACTGCCTTGGAAAAAAGAAAAGGTTGATATCGTACTGGAATGTACTGGTATCTTTACTGACCGTTCAAAGGCCGAATTGCATCTTAAGGCTGGTGCAAAGAAGGTGATTATCTCGGCTCCTGCTACCAATGAAGATATTACTATTGTGATGGGTGTTAACCAGCACCTGTATGATCCTAAGAAGCATAACATCATCTCAAATGCCTCCTGTACCACTAACTGTCTGGCTCCGGTTGCCAAGGTGCTGCATGAAACCTTCGGAATTGAAAAAGGTCTGGTTACTACGGTTCACTCGTATACCAATGACCAGAATATTCTGGACCTTCCCCACAAGGATCTGCGCCGCGCTCGTGCTGCTGCCATGTCCATGATCCCGACCACAACCGGTGCTGCAAAGGCGGTCTCACTGGTACTCCCGGAACTGAAGGGGAAACTGGATGGTATGGCGATTCGTGTGCCGACCCCGAATGTTTCGGTCGTTGACCTGGTGGTTACGCTGAAGAAAAAAACCGATGCAGCCAAGGTTAACGCCGCGTTGAAGAAGGCCTCAAAGGGTGCTCTAAAAGGTGTGCTTGGGTATGAAGAAGCTCCCCTCGTTTCTATCGATTATAATGGCAATCAACTCTCATCCATTGTTGATGCTTCATGTACAAAGGTGCAGGACGGAAATCTGGTAAAAGTCCTTTCCTGGTATGATAATGAGTGTGGCTTCTCCAATCGTGTGGTTGACCTTATGAGATTGATTGATAGCAAAAAGTAACTGATTGATTATACATTGTCGGAGGGGGAACTCTAGTCCCCCTCTTTTTTTGTCAGATGTCAATTTTTAACAGGAGGAGCTCATGCCGATTCGTTACATTGATCAATTGAAGGATCTGAAGGGTAAAAAGGTATTTATTCGGGTCGATTTTAACGTGCCTCAGGATGAGAAGGGTAACATAACCGAAGATACCCGTATTGCCGGTGCTGTCCCTACCATTAAATATGCGGTTGAGCAGGGTGCAAAAGTAGTACTCGCTTCTCATTTGGGACGTCCCAAAGGGGAAAAAAAATCCAAATATACCATGGCTCCGGCAGCCAAACGACTTTCCCAGTTGCTGGGCAAAAAGGTTATGCAGGCCCCGGACTGTTTTGGCCCTGACGTTTCTAAAATAATTGATTCCATGAAGCCCGGTGATGTGGTGATGCTGGAGAATGTCCGCTTTTACCCGGGTGAAGAGAAAAATGATCCTGAGTTTGCTCAACAACTGGTTAATGGCTGTGAAATCTATGTGAACGATGCCTTTGCTGTTTCCCATCGTGCGCACGCTTCGGTTGAGGCAATCACCAAGCTGGTACCTACCATTGCAGCAGGCTTTCTGATGAAAAATGAAATGACCTTCTTTGATAAGGCAATGAGTAATCCGGTACGTCCATTGGTCGCTATTCTTGGAGGGGCTAAGGTCTCCGGCAAGCTGGAGGTGCTTGAGACACTGGTTAACAAGGTTGACAAGATTGTAATCGGTGGCGGCATGGCTTTTACCTTTTTAAAAGCCATGGGGTACGGTGTTGGTAAATCTCTGGTTGAAGATGAGCTTATTCCAACCGCAAAAAAGATTATGGATAAAGCAAAAAAGAAAGGGGTTACCTTCTATCTGCCGGTTGATTGCGTGGTCGCCAATGCCTTTGAGGCTAATGCAACCAACTTTGTCACCACCGTTCAGGAAATTCCTGAGGGGTGGATGGCTTTGGATATTGGTCCGGCATCCGCTACGTTATTTGCCGAGACCTTGCGTGACGCCAAGACCGTTATCTGGAACGGACCAATGGGGGTCTTTGAGATGGACGCCTTCTGTCGCGGTACCTTTGCTGTTGCTGAGGCCGTGGGTAACTGCTACGCCACAACGGTAATCGGTGGTGGAGATACTGATGCCGCAGTCAACAAGGCGGGAGTCGCTGCCAAGGTTAGCTATATTTCCACCGGTGGCGGTGCGTTTCTTGAACTGCTTGAAGGCAAAATTCTGCCAGGGGTCAAAGCCCTTGATGTGAAAAAATAGGGGGCGCCATGCGTACACCGCTTATTGCTGGAAACTGGAAGCTGTTTAAGACGCTGGCTGATGCAACGGCCCTGATTGATGAGCTGGTGCCCCTGGTTAGCGATGTCAAGGACGTTGAGATAGTTGTTGCGCCGGTATTTACTGCGATTAATACGGTAGCAAAGGCCGCTGGAAAAACTGGTGTCAAGGTGGCGGCACAGGATTGTTACTGGGAGGATGAAGGGGCCTTCACCGGCGAGGTTTCGCCAAAACTGTTGAAGGATGCTGGCTGTAGCCATGTCATCATTGGCCATTCTGAGCGCCGGCAGTATTTTGGCGAAACAGATGGCACCGTCAACCTCAAAACAAAAGCCGCTATTAGGGCTGGACTGACAGTACTGCTGTGTGTTGGCGAGAGTCTTGCCCAGCGTGAATCAAACGATACCTTCAAAGTGATTGAGACTCAGGTCCGAGGGGGGCTGGCTGATATCCCTGCAGCTGAGCTGACGCAGATCGTTGTAGCTTATGAACCAGTCTGGGCGATTGGCACTGGCAAAACTGCCAGTGATGCGCAGGCACAGGAGGTGCACGCCTTTATTCGGACGCTGGTCGCTCAGATCTATGGCCCTTCAGAGGCTGACGCAATGCGTATTCTCTATGGCGGAAGTGTAAAGCCGGAGAATATCAAAGGTTTGATGTCACAACCAGATATTGATGGTGCATTGGTTGGTGGAGCAAGCCTTAAAGCTGAATCATTTGCAGGTATTGTTCGATTTAAGGGCTGATTTCATGCTTTACATCAGAGTAGACGCTGTGATATGAAATAAGCTTAATTTTTGAGAGGATGAGTAAACTATTATGACGACCCTCATTGCAATCCTGCATGTACTTATCAGCTTGTTTATAATTGGTGTTGTGTTGCTTCAATCCGGCAAGGGTGCTGAAATGGGTGCTTCTTTTGGAAGTGGAGGCAGTCAGTCGGTATTTGGTGCGGGCGGTGGCGGGAACTTCATGACCAAGCTCACCACTGCTGCTGCTATTATTTTTATGCTGACTTCTCTGACTTTGGCGTATCTTTCTGGACATATGCCTGCATCTTCGATTATGTCTGGAAAGCAGGCCCAGAAGCCCGCCCCTGCTTCACCTGTGAAGCCAATGCCAGCTGCTCCGGCTGCGCCGGTTTCCCCGGTTAAGTAGAATTTTGGTTGCTTTGTTTTAGCTAATCTGCTAAATATTTCAACTCTTGTGCCGAAGTGGTGGAATTGGTAGACACACCATCTTGAGGGGGTGGCGGGCGACAGCCTGTACGAGTTCGAGTCTCGTCTTCGGCACCATCTAAATTATAAGGCTCCTTCTCTTGTGGAAGGGGCCTTTTCTGCTTTACATTCCAGCAGTTGTTCATTATTCTTCCTAATTCTATCCGTTCATCAAAATGTCAGTGAGAGTTCATGGATATCAGCAAAATTCGCAACTTTTCAATTATCGCTCATATCGATCACGGTAAATCAACACTGGCAGATCGCCTGTTGGAATATACCGGTGCACTGACTGCACGTGAAATGCAAAGCCAGTTCCTGGATAAGATGGATCTGGAACGTGAACGCGGCATTACCATCAAGGCTCAGACCGTACGTCTGAACTACACGGCTGATGATGGTAATACCTATGTTCTTAATCTGATTGATACACCCGGTCATGTGGACTTTACTTATGAGGTGTCCCGTTCACTGGCTGCCTGTGAAGGTGGTTTGCTGGTGGTTGATGCCTCACAGGGCGTTGAGGCACAGACGCTGGCGAACGTGTATCTCGCTCTGGACAATGACCTGGAGGTGTTCCCGGTCTTGAATAAGATTGACCTGCCGGCAGCTGAGCCGGAGCGGGTCAAGCACGAGATTGAAGAGATCATCGGAATTGATGCCCATGACGCAGTGCTTGCCTCTGCCAAAGAGGGGATCGGTACCCGCGAGATTCTGGAAGAGATTGTTAAGAAGATCCCGGCCCCGCAGGGGGATGTTGCTGCTCCCCTTAAGGCTCTGCTGTTCGATTCATGGTATGACCAGTATCAGGGCGTCATTATTCTGGTGCGTTTGTTTGAAGGCTCCCTGAAAAAGGGAGATAAAATTCAGCTTATGTCAACCAACAAGGCCTATGAGGCGCTTAAGGTTGGTGTGTTCTCGCCGGTGATGGTTGAAGTTCCGCAATTAACTGCCGGTGAAGTGGGGTTTGTGATCGCCGGTATCAAGGATGTGGCAGATGCCAAGGTCGGTGATACGGTCACGCTGTTGCATCGGCAGTGCGCTGAGATGCTGGGTGGATTCAAAGAGGTCAAGCCGATGGTGTTCTCAGGCCTCTATCCCATTGATACCGCCCAGTACGAGCAGCTGCGAGATGCGCTTGCGAAGTTGAAGCTGAATGACTCCTCGTTTTCTTTTGAGCCGGAGACATCGGTCGCCCTGGGATTCGGTTTTCGCTGCGGCTTTCTGGGACTGCTGCATATGGAGATTATTCAGGAGCGGCTGGAGCGTGAGTTCGGTCTTGACCTGATCACCACGGCACCGACAGTTGTCTATCGGGTGCATAAAATGAACGGCGACGTGTACTCGATTCAAAGTGCCAATCAGATGCCTGAACTGCAAAGCACGGAATATCTTGAAGAACCATTCATTCTGGCCCACATCCACGTGCCCAATGATTATGTCGGTGGTGTACTGGCGCTTTGCGAGGATAAGCGTGGCGTCCAGCGGGAGATCAAGTATCTGACCCCTACGCGGGTCATGATTATCTATGAACTGCCATTGAACGAAATTGTGCTTGATTTCTACGACCGGCTTAAGTCGATTACGAAGGGTTACGCCTCGCTGGATTATGAGCATCTGGAGTACCGGCGCAGTGATCTGGTCAGGATGAATGTCTTGATCAACGGAGAGGTTGTTGATGCCCTGTCGCTGATCCTGCACCGTGACAAGGCATACTTCCGTGGCCGGGATCTGGTCTCTAAGATGAAGGAGCTGATTTCACGCCAGATGTTTGAGGTGGCCATCCAGGCTGCCATTGGTAGCAAGATTATTGCCCGTGAGACGGTTAAGGCCATGCGCAAGGATGTGTTGGCCAAGTGCTATGGCGGTGATATCACCCGGAAACGCAAATTGCTGGAAAAACAGAAGGAAGGCAAGAAGCGGATGAAGAACGTTGGCAACGTTGAACTGCCCCAGGAGGCGTTCCTGGCGATCCTCAAGGTTGACGACAAATAGGAAGGGACATTCATGGCGGATCTGAACGAACAGCAGCAGACTGAAGAGATTCAAAAAAAGAGTCTCTGGCGCGAGTATACTGAGTCGATTATCATTGCCGTGCTTCTGGCACTGGTGATTCGAACCTACGTGGTGCAGGCCTTTAAGATCCCTTCCGGCTCCATGGAGGATACACTGCTGATCGGGGATCACCTGCTGGTCAGCAAGTTTATCTACGGCACCAAGCTTCCCTTTACGGATATCCAGATCCTTAAGTTGCGCGACCCCAAACGTGGTGATGTCGTGGTTTTTGAGTATCCGGAGGATCCGCGTAAGGACTTCATCAAACGGGTGATTGGTGTTCCCGGAGATGTGGTTGAAGGTAAAGACAAGAAGGTCTATGTCAATGGCAAGCTGTATGAGAATCCCCATGAAGTACATAAAGAATCGGAGATAATACCCAAAGAACAGAATCCGCGGGACACCTTCGGGCCGATTGTGGTGCCCGAGAATTCGTATTTTGTGATGGGGGATAACCGGGATCGCTCCTATGACAGCCGTTTCTGGAAGTTCGTCCGCAGGGACCAGTTGAAAGGTCTGGCATTCATCAAATACTGGTCTATTGAAGGACCATGGTACAAGTTAAATATCCGCTGGCGTAATATCGGGCGGTTGATCGACTAACTAACTGGAGGATCAGCATATGGATACATTGGGAAACTGGAAACGTTCTGACTACTGCGGTTGCCTGACCGCTCAGGATATTGGCCGTGAAGTGGTATTGATGGGATGGGCTCTGCGTCGTCGTGACCACGGTGGCCTGATCTTTATAGATCTGCGTGACAGAGAGGGGATTGCACAGGTTGTGTTTGACCCGGAGGTTAATGCATCTGCCCACCAGGTGGCTGAAGGTGTGCGCAGCGAGTATGTACTGGCCATCAAAGGCAAGGTTATTCCCCGCCCTGAAGGGACTGTTAACCCCAATATGAAGACCGGTGAGGTGGAGATTCAGGTGGCTGAATGCAAGTTGCTGAATCGTTCCAAGGCACTGCCGTTCATGCTGGATGAACATAGCGAGGTGAACGAGAATATCCGCTTAAAGTACCGCTATCTGGATATGCGTCGTCCTCAACTGGCACAGAACCTGATTCTTCGCCATCAGGTGGCACAGGTTACCCGCCAGTACCTGACTGACAACGGCTTTTTGGAGCTTGAGACTCCGTTTCTGACCAAATCAACCCCTGAGGGGGCCCGCGACTTCCTGGTGCCGTCCCGGATTAATCAGGGGCAGTTTTATGCCCTGCCGCAGTCTCCGCAGATCTTCAAGCAGATTTTGATGATCTCAGGTTTTGACCGTTACTTTCAGATCGTACGCTGCTTCCGTGATGAAGACCTGAGGGCCGATCGTCAGCCTGAATTTACCCAGATTGACTGTGAGATGTCGTTCATTGATCGTGAGGACATCATCACGGTCATGGAGGGGTTAATTGCACGGGTATTCAAAGAGGCCAAGGGGGTTGAGGTCCAGTTGCCGGTAGAGCGGATGACCTATCAGGAGGCGATCCGTCGTTTTGGTGTGGATAACCCCGACCTGCGTTTTGGTCTTGAGCTGGTGGAACTGACTGATATTGTCAAGGGTTCCGGTTTCAAGGTGTTTAACGAGGTGGCCGCCAATGGTGGTATCATCAAAGGGATTAATGCCAAGGGGTGTGCCACCTTTTCCCGTAAAGACATTGAAGATCTGACCAGTTTTGTCTCTATTTATGGTGCCAAAGGTCTGGCCTATGTCAAGGTAACTGCCGAAGGCTGGCAGTCACCAATCACCAAATTCTTTACTGAAGCTGAGATCGCTGCCATGAACGGCTCCTTTGGGGCAGAAGAGGGTGACCTGCTGCTGTTTGTGGCAGATAAGCCCAAGGTGGTAAATGACTCGTTGGGCAAGCTGCGTAATCAGCTGGCATCACTGCTTAAGCTCACTGATCCTAATGTGTTCCGTTTTGTCTGGATCACCGACTTCCCGCTGTTTGAGTGGGATGAGGATGATAAACGCTGGTGTGCTGTGCATCACCCCTTTACAGCACCGATGGATGAGGATGTGGACTATGTTGAGTCTGACCCCGGTCGTTGTCGTGCCAAGGCCTATGACCTGGTGCTAAACGGCAATGAGATTGGTGGCGGCTCAATCCGTATCCATCAGGAACATGTTCAGTCACTGATGTTCAAGATGTTAGGGCACTCAGAAGAAGATAAGCGTGCAAAGTTCGGCTTCCTGCTGGATGCTCTGGAATACGGTACACCGCCCCACGGTGGTATTGCCTTTGGTATGGATCGCCTGATCATGCTGTTAACCGGTTCTGACTCGATCCGTGACGTTATTGCGTTCCCCAAAACCCAGAAGGGCACTTGTCTTATGTCCGAAGCTCCTTCTGCAGTCGATGCCAAGCAGCTGCGCGAGCTGGGAGTCCGCTTGGCAACGCCTGCCGGAACATCGGCAGTATAAATGTAATGAAAGCTCCATTGCGCCTCATACTGCTGGCTCTGGTGCTTATGGCAATGGCTGGCTGTGGTGGTCATGACCCGATTTGGCGTATGAAGGCGCAGTTGACCTTACTGCAATTGCAGGATGAAAACGCTTCTAATTCTTATCCGGATGATTATACGAGTATCAGCAAAACCTTTCTATTTGGTGAGCTCCTGCTGACCGAAGAGGATGAGGCGGAGTTGGCTGACGAGCAGTATAAGCTGGCGTATCAAAAGGGGCTACTCCTGAAGCAAGAACTCAGGCAGTATAAAGAGAGGCTTAAAGAGGAAGCTCGCTTAAAGTTGATAGAAGAACAGGCTGTTCGTGAAGAGGAAGAACGGGCAAGGTTGGAGGCAGAACGCAAGAGGGAACAGGAGTTGGCCGAGGCACAGAACGCCTTGCAACGCAAGAAGGACGGTGATACCGTTACAGGTGAGGGGGCTAACCATGTCACACAACTTACCTCGTACACGGTAAAACGTGGTGAAACCCTGCCCCAGATTGCCGCCCGGCCCGAACTCTATAATGATGCAGCACTTTGGCCATTGATTTATCGAGCCAACCGGGATCAGATCCGGGATCCTTACCAGCTCTGGCCAGGGCAGGTTTTGAAAGTCCCTCGTAATTTTAGCAGAGACGAAGCTCTGGAGGCTCGTCGGCAAGCCCATCGCCGTGGTCAGTAATCTCTCCTGTTTTTAGCCGCATTAAACCTTTGCCGCTCCGGCAACAAGTTTCGTTAAACATACAACATTGAAACGATTTTCCCTTGACAGGCTGAGGCCTTTTGCATACTGTATACACGATTTAGTGCTACCGTTGTCTATACTGATTGTAACTAGTTGCAATCAGTATATTAAATTTCATATATAACAAAACACAAGGAGAGAACATGGCAACTGAATCAGCAAAGATTATCTGGTCAAAGATTGATGAAGCACCTGCACTGGCAACTTACTCGCTGCTTCCTATCGTCAATGCATTCACCAAGGCAGCCGGCGTTGTTGTCGAAACCCGCGACATCTCTGTTGCCGGTAGAATTATCGCAAATTTCCCCGACTATTTAACCCCTGAACAGAGGATGCCGGATTATCTGGCTGAGCTGGGGGAGCTGACCCAAAAGCCTGAGGCCAACATCATCAAACTGCCCAACGTCAGTGCCTCAATTCCTCAGTTGAAGGCAGCCATCAAGGAACTGCAGGAGCAGGGATATAAGCTGCCTGACTATCCTGAAGAGCCGAAAACCGATGCAGAAAAAGAGTTGCATGCCCGTTACGCCAAGTGTCTGGGAAGCGCAGTTAACCCGGTTCTGCGTGAAGGTAACTCTGACCGCCGTTCGGCAAAGGCTGTTAAAGAATATGCCAAAAAGCATCCCCACAAGATGGGCGCATGGTCTGCCGATTCCAAAACCCATGTATCTTGGATGGAGTCGTCTGACTTCTATGAGAATGAAAAATCAGTAACCATGGAAAAAGCCGGCAACGTAAAGATTGAGTTTGTTGATAAGGCCGGTAACGTCACCGTGTTGAAAGAGAAACTGGCGCTGCAGGCCGGTGAGATTCTTGACGGCACTTTCATGAGCGCCAAGGCACTGCGTAAATTCATTCAGGAGCAGATTGATGATGCCAAGGCCAAAGGGGTACTGTTCTCAGTTCACCTGAAGGCCACCATGATGAAGATCTCCGACCCGATTATGTTTGGTCATTTTGTTGAGGTCTACTACAAAGATGTCTTTGAAAAGCATGCCGCAACCTTCAAGGAGCTTGGCGTTAACCCTGATCTTGGTATGGGGGACCTCTATCTGAAGATAGCCAAGCTTCCTGCTGATAAAAAAGCTGAAATCGAAGCTGATATTCAGGAAGTCTACAAGAAGCAGCCACCTCTGGCCATGGTCGACTCCGACAAGGGGATTACCAACCTGCACGCCAGTAACGATATCATCATCGATGCTTCCATGCCGGTGGTTATCCGTGATTCCGGCGGTATGTGGGGCCCGGACGGCAAGCTGCACGATGTCAAGTGCGTCGTGCCGGACCGTTGCTATTCCCGCTGGTATCAGGTATGCGTTGATTTTTGCAAGAAGCATGGCCAGTTTGATCCGACCACCATGGGCTCAACCTCTAACGTTGGTCTGATGGCTCAGAAGGCAGAAGAGTACGGTTCACACGACAAGACCTTCAAGATTGCAGCAGACGGTACCGTGCGGGTTGTTGATGAGGCAGGCAATGTGCTGATTCAGCACGACGTTGAAGCCGGTGACATCTGGCGTGGTTGCCAGGCCAAAGACCTGCCGATTCAGGACTGGGTCAAGCTGGCAGTACGTCGCGCCCGTGCAACCGGTGCACCGGCTATCTTCTGGCTGGACAAGAATCGTGCACATGATGCCCAGATGATTGAGAAGGTTAACAAGTACCTGAAGGATCACGACACCAACGGTCTCGATATCCAGATCATGGCACCGGTTGAAGCTATGCAGTTTACCTGCGAGCGTGCAAAGGCTGGTAAAGATACCATCACCGTTACCGGTAATGCCCTGCGGGATTACTTGACCGACCTGTTCCCGATCCTTGAGCTGGGTACCAGTGCCAAGATGCTTTCCATCGTGCCGCTGTTGGCTGGTGGAGGTCTCTTTGAAACCGGTGCAGGCGGTTCTGCTCCCAAGCATGTGCAGCAGTTTGTTCAGGAAGGGTATCTGCGTTGGGATTCATTGGGCGAGTTCCTGGCTCTGGCCGTTTCCCTTGAGCACTTGGCTGCTACCTTCAAGAACGAGAAGGCTCAGCTGCTGGCTGACACCCTGGATCAGGCTAACACCAAGTTCCTGGATCAGAACAAGAACCCGGCTCGTAAGGTTGGTCAGATCGATAACCGTGGCAGCCACTTCTACTTGGCCATGTACTGGGCAGAGGCACTGGCTGCTCAGACCAAGGACGCAGATCTGGCAGCGCGTTTCGCCAAGGTAGCCAAGCAGCTTCAGGAGAATGAAGAGAAGATCAATGCAGAACTGATCGGCGCTCAGGGCAAGCCACAGGATCTGGGTGGTTATTACAACACGGATCCGGTCAAAACTGAAAAGGCAATGCGTCCAAGTGCAACACTGAACGCTATTGTAGATGCCATTTAAGCTTCTGTTGTTTCGGGGAGTCGGTCTTTCCGGCTCCCCTCTTGTATTTAAGGCACAAATGGTTGTTGGTGTAAAAAACGATACACATACCAAACGAGGAGGAAGAGACAATGGGACGTAAGAAGATTTCATTGATTGGTGGCGGACAGATTGGTGGCGTTCTTGCTCAACTTTGCGCACTGCGTGAGCTGGGTGACGTTGTTATGTTTGACATCGTTGAAGGTATGCCCCAGGGCAAGATGCTGGACATCGCTGAGGCATCACCGGTTGATGGTTTTGACGTCTGCCTGCAGGGCACTCAGGACTACAAAGATATCGCAGGTTCCGATGTGGTTATTGTAACTGCCGGTCTGCCCCGTAAGCCCGGTATGAGCCGTGATGACCTGATCGCAACCAACTCAAAAATCATGACCTCTGTTGCAGAAGGTATCAAGCAGTACGCTTCCAACGCCTTTGTTATCATCATTTCCAACCCGCTGGATGCTATGGTTACCCTGTGCCAGAAAATCACCGGCATGCCGGCTAACCGCGTTGTCGGTCAGGCTGGCGTGCTTGACTCAGCACGCTTCAAGGCTTTCATCGCCTGGGAGCTGGGCGTGTCTGTGAAAGACGTTTCTGCCATGACTCTGGGCGGCCACGGCGACGACATGGTTCCTCTGGTGCGCTACGCTGCGGTAAACGGCATTCCTGTTATGGAACTGCTTGAGCAGAAGTACGGTGCAGAAAAGGCCAAAGAAGTCATGGAAGCCATGGTTAACCGCACCCGTCTGGCTGGTGGCGAAGTTGTTGCTCTGCTGAAGACCGGTTCTGCTTTCTACTCTCCGGCTTCTTCTGCAATCGCTATGGCAGAGTCCGTGCTGAAAGACCAGAAGCGCGTACTGCCGACCTGCTGCCTGCTGAATGGTGAGTTCGGCGTTAATGGATACTACGTTGGCGTTCCTGCTGTTCTGGGGGCAAGCGGCGTAGAAAAGATTCTGCAGTTCAAACTGGATGCAACCGAGCAAGCCATGATGGATAAGTCTGTTGCAGCAGTAAAAGGCCTGGTTGACAGCCTTGACAGCATCCTGAAAGGTTAATTCGCCTTTTACAGGCTCTGTCGTGCCTGCAAGAGAAGGGTGGTATATACGCCGCCCTTCTCTTGCCGCATAAAGAGCCTTTATTTCACACCTCCGAATACGGATAGAAGGAGTTGAGCCGATGTCTGAAGAAAAGAAGCTGCCACGTATTGAGATTATCGAGAAGTACTGTAAGGGCTGCCACATCTGTGTGGAGTTCTGTCCCACCAAGGTTCTTGAAATGAAAGGTTTTGTCGTCTCTGTCAAGGATCTGGAGAAGTGCATCAAGTGCATGCAGTGCGAACTGCGTTGCCCTGACTTTGCCATCAAAGTTCACGCCGAATAATAAGACGGGAGGATTTCAAAGTGTCAAAAAAAGTCGGTTTTTTGCAAGGTAACGAGGCAGCTGCCCACGGCGCTCTGTATGCCGGTTGCAAGTTCTTCGCCGGTTACCCCATTACCCCCTCCACAGAAGTATCGGAGGTTTTGTCCATTGAGCTGCCTAAAGTAGGCGGCAAGTTTATCCAGATGGAAGATGAGATCGGCGCCATGGCTGCCCTGTTGGGTGGTGCTCTGGCCGGCCAAAAAGCGCTGACATCCACTTCAGGCCCCGGTCTGTCCCTGAAGCAGGAGCTGATCGGCTATGGCTGCATTGCGGAGATCCCTTGCGTTGTGTACAACGTTATGCGCGGTGGCCCATCAACCGGTATGCCTACCGGACCTTCACAATCAGACGTTATGTGCGCCCGTTGGGGTACCCACGGTGACCACGCCACTATCGCCCTGATGCCTGCTTCTGTTCAGGAAACCTACGACATGATCGTACGTGCTTTCAACCTGGCAGAGAAGTACCGTATGCCGGTACACGTACTGCCGGATGAGATCGTTGCTCACATGCGTGAGCGGATTGAATTCCGTGAGCCGGGCGAACTGGAAGTAATCGATCGTACCGCTCCTTCTGTTCCTCCTTCAGAGTACAAGCCATACGATACCAAGTTCGGTGATGTGCCTCCCCTGGCTGCTTTCGGTTCCGGCTACAAGTTCCACGTAACCGGTCTGAACAAGCTGCCGGACGGCTTCCCAACCACCAAGGCTGAGTATGTCCAGGCTGAAGAAGAGCGTCAGATCCGTAAAGTTACTGCCAATATTGATGAGATTGTTGAGTTTGAAGAGTTCATGCTTGACGATGCAGAAATCTGTGTAGTTGCCTATGGTTCAACCTCCCGTTCCGCTCGTTATGCGGTGAATGAGGCACGTGAGAAGGGTATCAAGGCCGGTATGTTCCGGATCAAGACCTTCTGGCCCTTCCCGGACAAGCAGATCAAGGCCCTGGCCGATAAGGTTAAAGGCTTCATCGTACCTGAAATGAACCTGGGTATGTGCAGCCTTGAGATCGAGCGCTGCGCACAAGGCAAGGCTCAGATCCTCGGCATCAATCGTGTTGACGGCGAGCCGATCAACCCTGAGCAGATCCTTGAGAAGATGAAGGAGGTTAAGTAACCATGGCTTTTGATTACGAAAAATTTATCCGTCCGGGCAAATTGCCCCATATCTGGTGCCCTGGTTGCGGCCACGGTATTGTCATGAAGGGCCTGATCCGTGCCATGGACAGCCTCAACCTGAAGAAGGAAGAGACTGCTATCGTTTCCGGTATCGGTTGTGCCTCCCGTCTGCCCGGCTACATTGATTGCTGCACCCTGCACACCGCTCACGGCCGTGCAGCTGCCTTTGCAACCGGTGTTAAGCTGGCCAAGCCTGAAATGAACGTGATCCTGGTCGGCGGCGACGGCGACGGTACTGCCATTGGTGGTAACCACTTCATCCATGCCTGCCGTCGTAACATCAACATGACCTATATCATCATGAACAACTATATCTACGGCATGACCGGTGGTCAGTTCTCACCTTGTACCCCCACCGGCCACAAGGCTTCAACCACCCCTTACGGCAACCCTGACCCGGGCTTTGACGTGGCCAAGCTGGCCATCGGTGCCGGTGCTACCTTTGTCGCCCGCGGTACTGCCTTCCACGCCAATCAGATCGACAAGCTGATTGCTGAAGCTATCCAGCACAAAGGCTTCTCAGTGGTTGAGATCCTGGATGACTGCCCCACCACCTATGGCCGTCGTAACAAGTTCAAGTCGGTCGTCGAGATGATGAACCGTCTGAAGGAAGTTGCTGTACCGGTGAAAGCTGCCGAGAAGATGACTGCCGAGCAACTGCAGGGTAAGGTGCTGACCGGTGTTCTGCACAAGGTTGAGCGTCCTGAGTACTGCGAAGAGTACGCTAAGGTTATCGAGCGTGCAGGCGGCAACAAATAGGAAATGATTCTTTTCCGCTCTGGCTTCGTTGTCTTTCGGTCGTGCGTACTCGACGTACTGTAAGGTGCGCCTTCGTCGCACTTCCTCGGACAGCCTGGCCAGAACGGAAAACTGTTCATTTCCTGATAAAGGGATAATTACTCTGAAAAAGGAGAAGATAGATGGCCAGGTATGAATTACGTTTTTCCGGCGCCGGCGGACAAGGTCTGATCACTGCGGGGATCATCCTTGCTGAGGCAGCTTCCATCCACGAAGGCAAGCAGGCAGTACAGTCCCAGAGCTATGGCCCTGAGGCTCGTGGTGGTGCTTCCAAGTCAGAGGTCATCATTGATGATGTGCCGGTTGACTACCCCAAGGCAACCAAGGTTGATGCCCTGCTGGCCCTGACCCAGGAAGCCTGTGACAAGTACAGCGCTGACCTGAAGGATTCAGGTATCCTGCTGTATGACACCGATCTGGTAACCAAGTTGCCGGAAGGTGGCTTCAAAAAGGTTGGCTTCAACATCATCAACACTGCTAAAAACGAAGTGGGCCGTGAAATTGTTGCCAACATCGTTGCCCTTGGCGCCATGATCGCCCTGACCGGCGTTGTTTCCCGTGAAAACGGCTTGAAGGCCGTTCTCTCCCGCGTGCCAGAGGCATTTCTGGAGCTGAACGAGAAGGCCTACGCTGCCGGATTCGACAAGGCAAAGGCTGCAGCTGCCTAAGCTTTGTTGTTTTTTGCTGTAACAGACCGGCCCGGTGCATTTTGCGTCGGGCCGGTTTTCGTTTAAGGAAAGGGGCTGGAGATGAGCGGCAAGATCGTTATGATTACCGGTGCGTCATCGGGATTTGGAGCTGCCTGTGCCAGGGTTTTTGCAGAGCAGGGCAACCGTTTGGTCATTGCAGCCCGCAGGCTTGATTTGTTGCAGAGATTGCGTGATGAGTTGTCCGGGAGGGTCCCGGTGCATGCTGCTGTGCTGGATGTTCGGGAGCGTGAGGCTGTGCAGGCTTTTGTAGCGGCCTTACCGGAGGAGTTTTGTGCCATTGACCTGCTTGTGAACAACGCTGGTCTCGCTTTGGGTCTGGAGCCTGCCCAACAAGCCTCGTTGGATGACTGGGATACCATGGTGGATACCAATATCAAGGGGCTTATGTACTGCACTCGCGCTGTATTGCCCGGGATGGTCGCCCGCAATCGTGGTCAGATCATCAATGTCGGTTCGACAGCGGGTGCCTGGCCGTATCCGGGCGGCAATGTCTATGGTGGCACCAAGGCCTTTGTGGAACAGTTTACGCGTAACCTCAGGGCTGATCTGCTGGGGAGCCGTGTGCGGGTCAGCTGTATTGCCCCTGGTATGGCTGAGACGGAATTTTCAACAGTTCGCTTTAAAGGAGATCTGCAGAAGGCCGGCAAAGTCTATGAGGGCACTGAGCCGCTTACTGCTGGTGATATTGCCGGGATAATCAAGTGGATCAGCGATCAGCCGGAACATGTTAATATTAATCATCTGGAGGTTATGTCTGTCTTTCAGAGCTGGGCACCTTTTGCAGTACACCGCGGCTAATGCCATCAATGCAGCTCCATTGGTCCGGACTGGTGTTTGGGACGTTTGAGCAACAGCAGGAGTGGAATAATGGCAAGAAAGGCCAGGCCGATGATGAAGAATATCCGGTTATAGGCCAGGGCGGCAGCCTGTTTGCGTACCATGCCGTAGAGCATGCCCATGGCTGTCTGGTCAGCCTGGGTTGCCTGCATCCCCTTGGCGATCAGGGCCTGCTTGAGCGTGTTGAATCGCATCTGAAAAAGGGGATTGTACTGGCTGATATGGGGAACGAGACTGGTTTGATAAAACTGTGAGAACCGCGCCAGCAAGGTGGCGGCAATAGCGATGCCGACACTGCCGCCGATATTACGCAGCAGGTTGAAGACACCGGTGGCATTGCCCATTTCCTGCCGGGGGATTGCTGAAAGGGTGACCGTGGTCAGCGGTACGAAGATCATGGCAAGGCCGACTCCCAGAACGATGCGGGGCCAGACAAAGGACCAGTAGGAGGCCTCCAGACTGAGTCCCTGCATGATAAACATGGCGGTTGCTCCAATCAGTAGTCCCGTCAGAACGATCTTACGTCCATCCCGTTTGCCCAGCATGGCCCCCACAAACGGCATGGTAAGCAGGGTCGCCACACCGCCCGGTGCCATAACCAAACCTGCATCGGTCGCCGAGTAGCCAACCAGGGTCTGTAGAAACAGCGGGATCAGCATGATTGAGCTGTAGAGGCAGAAACCCACGACAAACATAATCAGGTTGCCGGCTGAAAAGGAGATGTTCTTAAACAGTCGCAGATTCACGATCGGGTGTGGATGGGTTAACTCCACCCAGATCAAGGCCAGCAGCGAGACAACGGTAATCACGCTGAAGGTGAGAATAAAAGAAGAGTTGAACCAGTCCTCCTGCTGTCCTTTGTCAAGTACCACCTGCAATGCCCCCATGCTGGTGGTCAACAGAAACAGCCCCCAGTAGTCAATCCGAAGCACTTCACGGGACTTTCGCCGCAGATACTCAGGATCAAAAATAAACAGGCTGCACATGACGATTGCAATCAGACCGATCGGCAGATTGATATAGAAGATCCAGCGCCAGTTGAGATTGTCGGTGATCCAGCCCCCCAAGGCCGGGCCCACGATCGGGCCGAACATGGCACCAATGCCGAAAATGGCCATGGCCATACCCTGCTGTTGCGGCGGGAAGGTTTCCATCAGGATGGCCTGACTGATCGGAATTAATGCACCGCCTGCAGCCCCCTGAACTACCCGGAAGAAGATCAGTGATGCCAGGTTGGGAGCTGCACCGCAGAGCAGTGATGCCAGGGTAAACAAGATGATACAGGTCATCAGGAACCGTTTGCGGCCAAACATGCGGGAGAGCCAGCCGGTCATTGGCAACACTACGGCATTACTGACCAGGTAGGAGGTGAGAACCCAGGTTACCTCATCGGTCCCGGCATTCAGGCTACCCTGCATGTGTGGCAAGGCCACGTTGGCCACCGAGGTGTCGATGATCTCCATGACTGTGGGGAGCATCACCGTGATGGTAATCAGCCATTTATTGATATTCTTTTCTGCAGCTGAGGTCATGTCAGACTAGAACAGCTCTTTCATGATGTCAGAAGCGGTGCGGCCGGTCAGTACGGTGGGCTCAACACTCATACCCACCCGTAGCAGATGCCGGGGGTCACTGCTGGAATCAATCTTGATTTTGACGGGAATCCGCTGCACGACCTTGACGTAGTTCCCTGTGGCGTTTTCGGGCGGCAGCAGTGAAAAGGCCGCTCCGGTGCCGGCCATGATACTGTCAACCGTGCCTTTGAACGTTTGCCCCGGATAGGAGTCAACCCGGAACGTCACCTGCTGTCCAGGTTTGATATGGGTTAACTGGCTTTCCTTGTAGTTCGCGGTAATCCAGGTATTACTCAGCGGGACCACAGCCATTAATGCCTGTCCCGGTTGTACCGTCGCCCCCACTTCAACACCTTTGCGGGTGATATAGCCGTCTACCGGTGCTACAATACGTGTGTATCCCAGCTTTAAGCGGTTTTCCTCCAGAGCGGCCTGCTGCTTGCGAATGCGGGCTTTGTTGGTGGATTCTCCACTGATGCCGGCAATCGCTTGATCTTTTTTCAAACTCTCTTCTGCCTGTTTCAGTCGCGCCTCGCTCAGCTGCTGTGCCGTCTGGAGGCGATCCAGCTGTTCACGGGGAATAACCTCTTTGCCAAACAGGGCGGTGCCTCGTTTCAGGTCCAGTTCCGCCTGATCGCGTTGTATCCGCGCCGATTGAACAGCAGCCCGTGATGCAGCTACCTGCAGCCGGTCACCGGATGTTTCGTTACGGGCAATCCCCAACTCGGCTTCGGCCTTGTCAACGGCTACCCGGTAGTCATTGGCATCCAGCATCACCAGCAGATCACCCTTTTTTACCAACTGGTTGTCGCGCACCAGAACTGTTGTGACGGTGCCGTCCACCCGTGGCGTAACCGGATGAATGTGGGCCTCAATAAAGGCATTGTCGGTTGAAAGATGAGTGCGGCTTTTCATGAACCAACGTGCACCAAACCAGGCTCCCAGCAGCAGGATTGAAATCAGGATCAAGGCTGCCTTGCGCTGGCGGGTAAGCAGTTTTTTGTCTGACGGAACGGTGGCCTGTTCCTCTGTATCTGGCAAAGATGCCGGTTTCAGGTCTTCTTCATGCATAGAAAAACTCCTTACAGATCACCAGTGGCTTTTCGTAAACGTGCAGCGGCACGCTGGTAGTCGTAGAGTGCCCGATAATGTTCTGTCCTGGCCTGTGTCAACAGGGTCTGGGCATCCAGCACCTCAGTGGCAGTACCTACCCGTTCTTTGTAGCGATTCTGGTTGATGCGCAGGTTCTCTTCGCCTTGCCGGATTGATTCTTTGGTTACAGCTATCCGCTCAAACGCGACCTGCAGATCATTGGCGCTGGTATCAATCTCAAGCTGTGCCTGTTCTTTTGCCAGGCGTAGTTGCTCAGTGGCACGGCTCTGGGCTGCAACCGACTTGCTACGAGTGGCGGTTGAGGCGAAGCCATCAAACAGGTTGATCTTTATCCCCACAGTGGCGCCATAGATGGTCTGTTCACGCAGTTTGTTGTTTTCAAGGTAGTCCAGGGAAAGCCGGCTGAACAGTTCCGGATAAAAGGCACTCTGACTCTCCCGTACCCCTTGCTCGCTCATCTCTACCACCTTGCGGAGGGCAAGAAGGTCGGGACGTCGGCGGATTGCCTTTGAACGGTCTGGTACGGTGTGCGGTTGTACAGGAGGGGTCGGTTCAGCAAGCTGTGGGTGCTCAGCAACTGGTATTCCAGTAAGGAAACCAAGCATCAGATATTGGTTTTCAAGCAGATTCCTGCGCGCCAGTAGTTGTTGACGGGCATTGGCAAGTCTCACTTCGGCCTGCAGCAGATCATTGCGGGTAACCGAGCCTGCGTCATACAACGCCTGGGCGACCCGGCGGTGTTCTTCTACGGTTTGAAGCTCCTCTGCGGCAGCGGTAATATTTCTTTGCGTTTCCAGAATACCAAAATAACTTTCCACCACGTGCAGGGAGACTTCCTGCTCCTGATTGCGCAGCCCGAATGTCAGTGCATCAAGATTTAATCTGCTGCTGCTGCGTCGAGCCTCTCGACGGCCAAAGTCGTACAGGGTGTAGTTAATGCCCAGGCTGGCGAACAGGTAGGCAGGCTGCTGAGTCTCCATGACCTGCCCGGCAACTTTCATGGCCTGGGCCTCCAACTGGGCTGTGTAACCGCCCTGTGCATCAATACGGGGGAACAGTGCTGCATCAGTTTGTCTGATCGATTCATGGGCAATACCTACATCCTTCCGGGTAACCCGTAATGCCGGATTGTGATTTCTAGCTCGAGCGAGACAGTCATCAAGACTGAGCGTGGCGGCAACCAGGTTGGCCGGAATCAGCCACAGTATCATGCTATAAAGCAACATCCGCATGTCAGTTCCTTTCTTTTCGCAGGATATCGAGCATACGTGTCAGTTCGTGCTGATCCTGAGGGGTTAGGCCTGAGACAAAACGTTCAAGCACTTTACCTGCCAGACGACTCAACTCTCCGGATTGGCTACTGCCTTTCTCTGTCAGGAAGACCAGATGAGCCCGGCGATCCTGAGGATGGGGTTTGCGTTCCACCATCCCCTGTCGTTCAAGCCGGTCGATCAGTCCTCCCAGAGTAGTGCGGTCTATCTGGGTTTTGTCGGATAGTTCGGTCTGGGGCAGTCCGTCCTGTTTCCAGAGAAAAGCCAGAACGCTGAATTGGGGCGGAGTAAGGTCATAGCGCCCGATCTCTTCGGAGAAGAGTGCCCAGCCGCGTTGATGTGCCTTGGCAAGCAAAAAGCCGATGCTTTTTTCTATTTCATACATGGGGTCTGCTCTCCCTGATGTAAATAAAGTCATTGTACTGATTGTCAGTATGCTGTCAATTGTTTGTTTGTGTATGGTTGGCATATTTGTGTTGCGGTATTGAAAAGTACGGAGTGGGTGCTACAGTGACAGATACATTGTGATTTAAGCCGGGGGAGGCGATGAGAACATACGAGCTTTCTTTTCTGGCTGCATTGCCGGAAAAGACATTTGACAGCTTATACTGTCGCTGGCTGCAGGGAGATGAGCTGCCGGATGACTGGCAGCAGTTTTTCAGCGGTTATCAACTCGGGTTGGAGGCTGGCAAGGCTGGGGCTGTCGCTCAAGACGTCGTCCTGAAACAGTCCGGTTTGCAGTCATTGATCTACCGTTACCGGGATCTGGGGCATCTGCTTGCGTGTACTGACCCCTTATCACCCTGTCCGGTCGACCATCCGTTGCTGGAACTTGCTGCTTTCGGACTTGATGAAAATGACATGGATACGGTTTTCAGCACCCGCCGTCATTATCTGCAGCATGCCTCCCTGCGTCAGTTTTTGACTGTCCTGCAAGAGACCTATTGTCGTGAAATTGGTGTGGAGTTCATGCATATCCAGAACCCTGATGAGCGGCAGTGGCTGATTAACCGGATGGAGCCTGTTTTGAACCGTCCGCAACTGAGCGTGGCAGAACGGCTACTGGTGATGAAAAAGCTGCATGAGGCAGTTTTGTTCGAATCTTTCCTTCATCGCAAGTTCCCCGGTCAGAAGCGTTTTTCGCTTGAAGGGGGAGAGTCCCTGATACCGGTTCTGGAGATTCTGCTGCAGGCCTGCTCTCAGGCAGGGGTGACGGATTTAGTGATGGGAATGGCCCACCGGGGACGTCTGAATGTACTGGCCTCCATTTTTGGTAAGCCCTATGAAGCTATCTTTGCTGAGTTCAGAGAAGCCGAAGCCGTTACTAACGGTTTCGCTGGTGATGGTGACGTCAAGTATCATAAGGGCTATTCTACGGACCGTCAGCTTTCAGACGGTATGCTCCATCTGGTACTTGCCTCGAACCCCAGCCATCTGGAGGCGGTGGATCCGGTGTTGGAGGGGAAGTGCAGGGCGCGTCAGGACCGTTACGGAACTGATGGGGAAAAGCGGGTGCTTCCGCTCCTGATTCATGGTGATGCCGCTTTTTCCGGGCAGGGGTTGGTGGCAGAGGTTTTGAATATGTCCCAGCTCGACGGGTACCGTACCGGGGGCACGATTCATATTGTCATAAATAACCAGATCGGCTTTACTACGTTCCCCCGCGATGCCCGTTCAAGCCGCTATGCTACCGATGTTGCCAAGCTGCTCGCCTGTCCGATTTTTCATGTGCATGGGGAATCTCCCGAGGCTGCAGTTCATTGTGTCAGGCTGGCTCTGGACTATCGTCAATCCTTTGCGCGGGATGTTGTGCTTGAGTTGATCTGTTTCCGTCGTCGCGGCCATAATGAAGGTGATGAACCGTTCTTTACCCAGCCGGTCATGTACCGCACAATTGCTGAACGACCAGCAGTGAACCGGATCTATGCCGATAAACTTGTTGAATCAGGGATTGAGCGGGTGTTGTTGGATGATATGGCTACTCAGATAACGAACCGTCTGGATGCAGCTTTTGCAGCTTTGATACCGGAACTGCGATCCATTAGCATCGGGTTCAAGGAGCAGTGGCAGGATCTGGGACGGGAATATCAACCGTATGATCAATCTACCGGCTTACCAGTTATACGCCTGAGGCACCTGGCAGATGAGATTACCACCATGCCGGACCATTTCAGGCCCCATCCCAAACTGGCGACCCTGCTTGAAAAACGGCAAGAGTCGCTACAGGATGGTATTGGCATCGACTGGGGGACTGCCGAGACGCTGGCCTATGCCTCATTACTCTCCGAAGGTCACTCAATCCGCCTTTCCGGTCAGGATTCCCGGCGTGGTACCTTTAATCATCGCCATGCAGTGCTGTATGATCTTGATGACGGCCGCCCCTTTATCCCTCTGCAAAAAAGTGCTGCTGCCGGAGGAAGTAGTTTTCAAGTCTATGACAGTCTACTGTCAGAAAACGGTGTGCTTGGGTTTGAGTATGGCTACTCGCTTGAAACACCAAATGGACTTACCCTTTGGGAGGCTCAGTTCGGTGATTTTGCCAATGGGGCTCAAGTGATCATTGACCAGTTCATCGCCAGCGGCGAGACCAAGTGGAACCGTGCCAGCGGTCTGGTTATGCTGTTACCTCACGGCTATGAAGGGCAGGGGGCTGAACACTCCAGTGCCCGGATTGAACGCTATCTGCAGTTGTGTGCCAGGAACAACCTGGTTGTTACCCAACCGTCAACCCCTGCCCAGGTTTTCCATCTGTTGAGGCGCCAGCTTAAGCAACCGTTCCGGAAGCCGTTGATCGTATTTACACCCAAATCGCTTTTGCGAAATCCTCTTTGCAGCTCTTCTCTGGATGAGCTGATGGAAGGGAGCCGTTTTCAGGAGCTGCTGATTAGTGGAAATTTGCATACGGCGCGCCGCTTATTGATTTGCAGTGGCAAAATTTACTATGAATTGCTGCGCAGGATAGCCGAACAGGGGAATGACGACGTTGCTGTGATCAGAGTTGAGCAGTTGTATCCGTTACGCACAGACTTGTTGCAGAATGCCCTGCTGCGATGCTCACCCGGAACAGAGCGGCTCTGGGTCCAGGAAGAACCTGAAAATATGGGGGCCTGGAGCTTCATGCAGCAGCATTTGCAGGCACTGCCAGGTTCCCTGCGTTTTGTCGGTCGTGAAGCTGACAGTTGTCCTGCCGTTGGTTATCACCGTCTGCATGACGAGCAGCAGCAGATGATACTTGCGAGAGCGTGCAGCTAAAATCTTCTTGGCCTGGTTGTGTTGACAAGCGTTGGTCCCCCATGTAAAAAAGATTAATCTTTCTAAGAAAACAGGTACGCATGATCAATCTGCTTTTCATATCTAATAGTCCGCGGGCAGAGCTGCTGCGGGTACACTTTCAACAGATACTTAAGATCCGTATTGATGTGGTTGAAGATTTTGATCACGGTCTGAAAGACGTCTTTGAAAAACGCCCGGTAACTGTCTGTATCCAGGATCAGATTGCCGGCGTAACCGGTGAGAGTGTAGCGCGTCATATCCAGTTACTGCTGGGAAATGGTGCTCCCAGCTTTGTCCTGATGCATGAGGGGAACGCGAAAGCTCGCCTTATATCGGGGCTTTTCAATCATCTGATTGACCTTAACGCCCCCTTTGAGCTGGTCTGTGAAAACCTGCGCAAGGCGTTACAGTCTCTTTTGGGTGAGCAATGGGGCATGGTGTACAATGCACCGCCCGAGCCGGAACCGGTACAGCCCGAACCCGTTGCAGATCTTGCCCTGGCGGATCAACTGGTAGATGATTTTATTGCTGAAACATCTATCTTTAACCCTCGTAATGCTCCTGCGCTGCCGACGTTGGAGACTGATTCCACTTTAATCTCAGATAGCCTGATTGAGCGTCACCTGCCCGGCGGACCTCCGGCAGAGCCAGATGCAGCACGAACTGAACCGTTAGAACCGTCTGCCGAATCTCCGGTACTTGAACATAAGCCGTTGGTGGAACTGGAACAGCAACGGCCGGTCCGTCAGGTCCGGCAGACCCCGCCTGCACCTCCGGAACTAAAACATCTACCGGTTGAGTCCGATGATGGATCGGTGCCGGTGGAAGAGCTGCTGCAGGCCTTTGAGGAAAACTACCGTAGCCGAAAACGCCTGATCTGGCGAGTTTGTGGTGCGGCAGTGGTAATGCTGCTGGCTGGATTATTGCTGTTTTGGATGAAGCAACGGGGCGGAACCTCCAAAGCGCCTCCTCCGGCTGGCAGACAACAGCTGTCATCGGTTCAATCGCAGCAACCGGTGGTGCAGCTGACTGTCAGCTCAGCCGGACGGCCAGTTGCACAAAAGACGGATTCGCTCCCTTCATTTATCCCGGCAAATAGGCGCGATGCTGCCTACTCCAATAAAAAGCCGGGTTGGTCCCGCTACCAGTCAGAGAAGCGGGATTACCGCCTGTTTCATGCTGGTGGGCGATTAAAGGCACTGCAAGTGCTTGTTCTCGGAGACGGCAGTATCGCCCCGGCAGAGCTGAAACGGATCTTGCGCGAGCTGGCCGGTACTGATCAGTTTCTTGTTGACCGCAAGGAGCTAAAGGCGGGCGTGTGGCTTGAACGCGCGAAACTCTCCGGCCAGGGGGACTTGTTGATTTATCGTTCAAAGGCAAACGGGCCGATCAAGGCCTTTGTGTTTGCACGTACGCCATGAGGGTGTTATCTGCCATGATTTTATTGCGCTTTTCTTTGTTGCCACTACTTTCTCTACTCTTGATTGCCGATCTTCTGTCCACCGATTGCTGGGCCATGGATCCCCGCTTTGAGCTGGACCCCGCGCAAGTACAAAAGAAATCAATCCATACTGATGGTCCCAAGAAGCCTGCTCGCAGGGCATCCCGCCGGTCAGCCAGGACTCAACGCGGAGTCCTGGCATTGCATAAACATGCTGTTGAAAAAGAACAGCCCGGTTCAGTCCTGCAGTTGGCTGCAGCAGGTTCTCCTGCTGCCCCTGACCAGCAGCAGATACGTGTATTCTGGGATAAGCTGGTTCCGGCAGGTATGTCTGCACCGCAGCCGCTGATCTTTAAATCAGAAGTGTTCGATCTTGCAATCGACCCGACCCGCTACCCGCTGCTCAAGGCCGCTGATGGTCGTACGTTGCTGCTGGATACCGGCGGGACGCTGCCTCCGCTGGTGCGTACACTGATTCAGGAAAAAGATCCTGGTATCCGTATCATAACGGCCTCACCTGCAGATGGACGCCGGTTTCTGGGAGAACTTCTTGCGTCGGGAGGGTTTTATTCGGTTGAGGAGCAACCGGTAATGACCTTTGGTAAAGACCCGCAGTTAAAGGTACGCAGTGATTTTAAGGTAGAGCAGAGCGCAGAGAGTGTCATGCGTAATGAGGTGATGCTGATCAGTGCCGCCCGGCAGGGATACCCACTCCGTTTGACTGAATACCTGAAGGGGCAGGGGGTGAAACTGCTTGAACCGTTTGCTGAACAATCCGCTTCCCCGGTTCCGTTACGACACCGGGTGGTTCGTACTGCCTCCCATGATCCTGCACAGGTTATTGACCTGCTGCTTGAGACTCTGGCTGCGCCCGCTGAACGCAATAAGCGTGTTGAGTTGTTCAAGACTGCAGAAAGCGGTATCGGACTTTCTGTAGCAGCAGAGCGCTACTTTGAACGGGGTGGCCGCCGTTATGTAGTGGCGCGTTTTACCGGTGATCCGATTACCTATACCTTGTTTCGACTCCTGGAAACCAAGGGGTATCGGGTAGTCATTCTTGAACCCCATGATAGCTTTAACACGGTGGCGAGCAAGTTGTTGTCCCGGATGGATCTGCCTTCACGTTATTCAACCCATCAACTGATGACAGGCCCTGGGGGGCAGTATTCATTTGAAATGTCCGGGTTTATGCTTGAAAATACGGCGTCAGATGGTGGTTCTGTCATGCTGACAGATAGACCGATTGAGTCTGCCATGCGTGAACTTTTGTACGATCATGGCTATCAGGTGCAGGAGCGATAGGGCAGACATGATTACCAAACGTCTTGGAGAACTGTTGATTGAACAGGGCCTCATCAGCCAGGAACAGCTGGATGAGGCACTTGAAATGCAGAAAATGTTTCCGGATCAGACCGTAGGGCAGCTGTTATGTCGTCTGGGGTACATCCGGGAGAGTGACCTGTCATTGGTACTGGACCAGAAGAACAAGCGCCGTAAACTGGCCGATATTCTGTTGAAGGAAGGTATGATTGACCAGCAAAAGCTTTCCCAGGCCCGTGAGCTGAGTCGCCAGAATGATATCCCGCTTGAACGGGCTTTGTTGAAGCTGCGCTTTATTGATGAAGAACAGCTTGCCCGGTCTGTTGCAGCACAATTTGACCTGCCCTATGTAGAAATTCATTCCATCAGCCTGGATCCTGATCTGTCTCGCTATATCAGCTCGGTATATGCCCAGAAACATATGCTGGTGCCAATTTCAATGATCGGCAATACCTTGACGCTGGCCATGGCTCAACCGTTACGGCATCATGATATCAGGCAGCTTGAGGATAATATCCGTCTCAAGATTATCTCGGTAATCGCCTCTGAAGCCAGTGTCCAGCGTGCCCTCAAAATGCTCTATAGAGTCGATCTCTCATCCAGCAGCAGCGCCATGGACGAGGTAAATCTCGATCTGGTGCCGGACAGCATTTCCGAGCTGTTGAACAAAACCTCGGCTATTGATGAACCGGAGGTTGAGGAGGAGGTTCGCAAGGTAACGGAAAAAGACTCCGTTATTGTCAAGCTGGTTAACAAGATTATTTATGACGCCTATATGAAGAAGGCGTCAGATATCCATATTGAACCATATCCAGGTAAGCGTGATGTAACGGTCCGTATCAGGATTGACGGACAATGCCTCGTCTACCAGAAAATACCCTACAAATATAAGTTTGCTATTCCTTCACGGATCAAGATCATGGCAGATCTTGATATTGCTGACCGCCGCAGGCCGCAGGATGGCAAGATCGATTTTAAAAAGTTCGGACCTCTTGATATTGAGCTACGGGTTGCCACGATGCCCACGGTGGGACAGTTGGAGGATGTCGTCATTCGTATCCTGACCAGCGGTGAGCCGATATCGTTTAATCAGTTGGGCCTGACCGAGCGCAATCAACAGGTTTTTGAGCGTTGTCTGCAAAGCCCGTATGGTCTGGTGCTGGTGGTTGGGCCTACCGGCTCTGGTAAGACCACGACACTGCATTCAGGGTTGGCCATGATCAACTCGTCAAACCGCAAAATCTGGACCGCGGAAGATCCTGTTGAGATCACTCAGATCGGTTTGCGTCAGGTCCAGATCAACCCCAAAATAGGTTTTACCTTTGCCTCTGCGTTGCGTTCGTTTCTGCGTCTTGACCCGGATGTAATCATGGTTGGTGAGATGCGGGATGAAGAAACAGCAGGCATTGCGGTGGAAGCCTCGTTAACCGGCCATCTTGTTTTTTCTACTCTACATACCAACTCTGCCCCTGAAACCGTTTCCCGCCTGTTGGAGATCGGGTTGGATCCCTACAGCTTTTCAGATTCATTGCTGTGTGTCTTGGCACAGCGCCTGGCCCGGCGATTGTGTTCGCATTGCAAGGAAGTGTACGTGCCGACTCAAGCAGAGTTGGATGAGTTGTTGGAAGAGTATGGGCGTGACGCCTTTGCTGGTACCGGTATTGATCTGAAGAGTATTACCTTGGCGCGAGCACATGGTTGTGAACAGTGCGGACAGTCCGGCTATCATGGCCGATTGGGGATTCACGAAGTTCTGGATGCCTCTGATCATCTTAAATATCTGATTAAGCGACGAGCCGATACTGATGACATTCGTCTCCAGGCCATACAGGACGGCATGACCAGTCTTAAGCAGGATGGTATTTTGAAAGTTTTGCAAGGTTTGACAGATATTCATGAGGTTAGGAGGGTTTGCATCAAGTAACAACAGTTACCAGAGGATGATGCATATTGTGTCTGGTTTTTGAAGTGCCACACTATCTAGTGTTAATTTTTCTATTTTTATATAATTTTATAAAATTTGTTGACAAAGAATAAAAACGCGCTAAACAGGACACAACTTGTCAGAGTTGTGAGATACTTATGAAAACACCAAACAACGTAAAAATACTGCGAGAAAAAAAGTTGATGAGCAAGTCCGAGCTTGCGCGTAAGGCTGGCGTTTCCACGGTCACCATTGATCGGATAGAACGTGGCGAAAGCTGTCGACTTGAAACGATGCGCAAGATCATTTTAGCTCTCGGCTATACGCTGGAAGACCGGGATAAGGTATTCCAAGAACAGGGATGACAGGTACGGGTCATGTTTGGATTATTTAAAAAGAAAAAAGACCTCGTCGGCATCGATATCGGCTCAAGTTCAGTCAAGCTGGTTCAGCTCTGGCAGACAAGAGATGGCTACCAGCTGCTGAATGCGGCGATAATGCCACTACCTCCAGAGGCGATTGTTGATAATAGTCTGATGGATACAGCGGCTGTCGTTGATGCCGTTAAAAACCTCGTGGCAAGCCTGGGTATAAAGTCAAAGGATGTGGCCTGTTCAATTTCCGGTAATGCGGTGATTATCCGTAAAATAATCTTACCTGTCATGACTTCCGAAGAACTGGAAGATCAGATCAGCTGGGAGGCGGAACAGTACATCCCCTTTGATATCAAAGATGTGCATATTGACTTCCAGATACTTGGGCAAGATTCTATCGACCCATCAAAGATTCAGGTCCTCTTGGTAGCCAGCAAAAAAGACATCATTAACGATTATGTTGCTTTATTTAATGACGCTGGTTTAAGTCTGAATGTTATGGATGTTGATTCATTTGCGGTTCAAAACGCATTTGAGCTTAATACTGAGGTGAGCGACGAAGTCCGGGCACTGGTAAATGTTGGTGCCGGTGTGATGAATATCAATGTTGTTAAGGCGGAAACCTCCCTGTTTACCCGCGATGTGCAGATGGGGGGCAACCAGTACACAGAGGAAATTCAAAAACAGCTTGGGGTCAGCGCACAGGAAGCCGAAACCATGAAGATGCTGGCTGTAGAACAGCAGGGCGGCCCGCTGGCAGATGTTATTGGTCGGGTAAATGACTCGCTGGCTCAGGAAATCAGGCGGTCGGTTGATTTCTATAACTCAACTGCTTCAGGCGAGGAACGGATTACCCGTGTCAGCATGTGTGGTGGGTGTTCCAAAATGGCAGGTTTGAAAGAGGCAGTTGCTGCCAAACTGGGAATGGACGTTGAGTTACTGAATCCTTTTGAGCGGATAAAATACGGTGAGAAGGATTTTGATCCTGAGTACCTTCAGGAGATCGCTCCCTTGATGGCAGTTGGCGTGGGGTTGGCTATACGGAGGGTTGGGGATAAATGATCAGGATAAACTTACTCCCGGTTCGCGCCGCAAAAAAGAAAGAGACCGCGCTCCAGCAACTATTCATTCTTGGGGCCAGCGTCGTAGTTGTTTTAGTTGTTGTGGTGGCTCTCTGGCTGGTAAAGCTGGGGCAGATCTCTGGGACACAGAAAGATATTGCTGAAGCAAATAAACGAATTAGTGAATTAAAAGCCAAAATAGGTAAGTTTAATGAAATTAAAAAGTTAAAAGATGAGGTCAAGAAAAAACTTGATGTGCTCACTGAGTTAAGGAAGAACAAAACCGGTCCTGCAACACGCTTGGCTACCTTAAGTGATGTCACTCCTGATCAGCTCTGGCTTGAGAGCTATAAGGAGGCTGGCTCTGACATCAGGATTAGTGGACTGGCGTATAATGAAGAACTGATAGCTCAATTTATACGTGCATTGGAAGCTTCGTCCGAGTATGAGAAGGTAGATCTTGTTGTGTCTGAACAAAAAGATGTTAGTGGCACCAAGTTAAAGCGTTTTGATCTGACATTTCGGATAGAATCAACAAAACCAACCACAGAACCAGTAAAAAAATAATACTAAATAACAGACTGGTTAAAGGTACTGGCTATGGATCCCAAAGTTGAACAGCTGCTGAAACTGCCGAATAAGCAAAAAATTGCCATTTTGGTAGCAGTGGTAGTGCTAGAAGCAGTGGCGCTGGTGTACTTCCTGTATCTGCCCAAACATAAGATGCTGACAGAGTTAAAGGCTCAACATCAGCAATTACAGGCCGAGGTTGATGAAAATACCAAAATCGCCAATAATCTGCCAAAGATTCAAAAAGAGTATAACGATTTGAATCTTGAGCTTGAGAAAGCTTTGACAGAACTGCCCAACTCAAAAGAAATTCCATCGCTTTTAACCAGCATCACAGCCACTGGTAAAAATGCCGGCCTTGATTTTCTTGTTTTCAGGCCTAAACCGGAAGTCGTTAAAGATTTTTATGCTGAAGTACCGGTGGATATCACTGTTTCAGGGTCGTACTTCAGTGTTGCCAATTTTTTTGCCGCAGTAGCCAACCTTCCACGAATTGTCAATATTACCAATGTTGATTTTGCTGAGGTGAGAAGCGTCAATAACCGGATGATGACCAAAGTCAATTGTCTTGCTACGACATTCCGGTTCCTTGGCAAGGAAGAGATCAAGAATGACAAGAACAAACCCAAAAAATAGTTCTACTATCATGGGGGGGCTAGTGGCCCTGCTGGCTGGTCTGATGGTGCTACAGGCCGGTTGTAAAAAGACACAGCCTCCACCGTCAACTCCACCGCCAGCAGTACCTGTTGCTGTTCAGCCAAAGGTGATTGTGCAGAAAGCTGTCAGTTCGGTTAAAATGGCTCCTGCCCAAACCAACCAGCTTGATTTTAGTACAAAAAAGGACCCGTTCAAGCCCCATATAGCTGTCAAGGTAGCGACACAGGCTGAGTTGAACAGGCAAAAGCGAGATTTCAGGCCATTACTGCCGTTGCATAGTTTTGATGTCTCTCAGTTCCGTTTGATTGGTACTGTTGCTGATCCCAAGGGTAACAAGGCGATGGTGGTTGATCCGGCTGGTAAAGGGTATGTTTTGAAGGTCGGTATGACGATTGGAAAAAACGAGGGTAAAATCGTCCGAATTGAGACTTCTGGTGTAGATGTTGTTGAGCAGTTTCGTGATGAAAACAACAAAATACGCAAAGAGACAATCCGAATTCCCTTGCTGCGGAAACCGTAAGGAGTGTTCCCGATGAAATGTATACTTAACATGAAGCCTGTGGTTGCCTTTGCGCTTTGTACTATGCTGACAGTCGGTATGGGGGTCGGGGCAGGAACGGCCGCAACTGATACGGCACAGAGTGCTTCAGCTCCGGTAACGATTCAGTCTCTGCAGATGAAAGGGGATGGCGCCGGCTCAGAGCTGATCATTGCTGCCTCAATGCCTCCGACCTATACCAGCTATAAAACATCTGCTCCACAGCGCTTGGTCGTAGATTTTTCTCAGGCGATACCGGTTGACTCTCTTTCAGATACTAATTTTGATAAGGGGCCGGTAAAAGGGGTGACCATCAAGCGCTTTGATACTGACGCTGGTGTGTTAACCCGCATGGAAATATTCCTTACTCAGGATGTCGACCCGGTTATTACTCCTTCCGTGGATAAAATAGGAGAGTTAAGGATTAGTTTTCCCGGTTTTAAGCCAGATGTTACAGCACCCTCTGCAAAACAAGAGTCAACAACGGTGGCACAGCCAGAGGCTGCCCTCGCGCCAGTGCTGTCTAAGCCTGAACCCGCAAAAGAAGTAGCACCAAGTACTACTCATGAAGCCGTTATGCCGGTGATAACTGATGTTGTTGCTCAGGCAGGTGGCATTGCCATTGTGACCCAGACTCCAATTACAGACTATAAAACGTTCCGTTTGAATAAGCCTGAACGCGTTGTCGTAGATATTCTCAATGCAAAGTTGAATATGCCTAACAAACTGGTACAACTGAATGTTGCTGGAGTTTCCACAGCTCGTGTCGGTAGTTACCCGGATAAAGTCAGGGTTGTATTTGATGCAATTAACGGTGCGTTGCCTGAAGCTTCGTTTGACAAGACTCAGACTGGACTCATGGTGCTGTTTGCTGCCCAAAGCAATGAGAAACAACAACCTGCAGTTGCTGTGGTCACGCAGCCAGAAAAACGTAACGTCGCCGTTCCAGTCAAAGAGCAGGCAACATCAGTTTCCAAAGAGGTCTCTTCTAATGCTTCTGCTCAAGTAGCAAGTCTCGATTTTCAGGTTTTGGGAGATACAAGCAGGGTAACGGTAAAGGTGGTTGGATCACCACAGATTGAAGAGCCTGTTAAGATCTCTGGTTCAGTTTCTTTCAGAATAAAGAATGCGCAGCTGCCGCGTAATCTTCAACGCTCACTCGAAGCGCGTGAGTTTGTCTCGCCGGTTCTGAGGATTACTCCGGTGCAGGTGAAAACAAAGACTGGCAATGACATTCTTGTCAGAGTTGCCCTCAAAATGGACAGTGGATACGAGTTGCGACGTGAGGCTGATCTGGTCTATCTAGACATCAAACATCCTGCAACAATGACTAAATCAGTGGAACCTGCCAAGGGGGCAACGGCTCAGAAGGCTTCGTCAGCTAATGGTTCAAGCGCTCCCAATGCTGGTGACCAGATTGAAAAAGTGGCTGAGCAGGCAGCCCCTGTGTCAGGTAAAGCTCGATACAATGGCCGTAAAGTTACGCTTGAATTTGCTGATGCAGAAGTGCGGAAGATATTTCAGCTGTTGTCTGAAGTAAGCAACAAGAACTTTGTTTTGGGTGATGAAGTAACCGGTACCATCAGCCTCAAATTGGTCAATGTGCCTTGGGATCAAGCACTTGATATTATTCTTGATACCAAGGGCCTTGATAAACGAGAGGAAGGTACCATTGTGCTCATCCGAGGCAAGGGTAAGTTTAAATCATTGCTTGACGAAGAGATGGAAATACGCAAGTCCACCTTGAAGAGTGAGCCACTTCAAACCGCGATGTTCGATGTTAACTATGCAGACCTTGCTAGTATTGTGTCTCAGTTTAATTCTATCAAGACTGACCGTGGCTTGATTACACAAGACCAGCGTACCAATAAAGTAATTGTTAAAGATGTTAAGTCTGCTGTTGATGATATGCGCAAGATTCTTACCAGTCTTGATGTACCTGAAAAGCAGGTTATGATTGAAGCCCGTATTGTAGAGGCATCATCGACATTTACCCAATCCTTGGGGGTCAACTGGGGTATCCATTATCGCGACGGTTCAGCAAGTATTGCCGGTATTAACTCAATGGATACAAATTTTGGGGGTCTTGCCTCAACTGCGCCTACTTCAAGTGGTGTTAGCGGCTCACCAGGGGCTGCTGCAGGCATTTCGTTTGGTACACTCAGCAGCAACATTAAGCTTGATCTGCGCCTGAATGCTGCTGTCAGTGCCGGTCTGGTAAGGATCGTTTCCACTCCCCGTGTAGCAACCCTTAACCATAAATCAGCAAAAATTACGCAAGGGCAGCAGATTCCGTACACCGCTTCTACTTCAGATAAAATTGAAACCAAGTTTGTTGAGGCTGCTCTTGCTCTTGAAGTAACCCCGCATATCAACCCGAACGGTACTGTTGTGATGAAGATTGACGCTAAAAACGACTCTCCAGGCTCAACAGGGAACCCACCTGCAATTAACAAAAAACAGGCTACTACTGAAATGATGCTGCGAGACGGAGAGACAACGGTCATTGGTGGTATCTTTGTGGAGTCCGAGTCAAACAATGATGACGGCGTACCCTTTTTAGCCGACGTGCCATGGCTTGGCGGGCTGTTTAAGTCTAATGAAACAAAACGTAACCGTAACGAGTTACTGATTTTTATTACGCCGAGAATAATTAACTCTAATTCCTAGCTGCTATCTGTACTCTAGGGTTTGTGAGGTAAACGCGAAAGGAGTGGGGGATGCTGAACAATAGATTGAGAGTGCTGTATTTAGCTGTTCTACTGATGTCCGGGGTAATGCTAACAGGGTGTGGTGGTACAGGTGGGGCGTCTGGATCAACAATTACGCTTTCAGGGCTGTCTGCAACAACAATTAAGGCAGGTACCTCCGCTTCTGGTGTATTGACGATTGCCTCAGCGAATGCAGTTAATGAGATTTCCGTTGATATTAAAACAGATTCAACAGAAGTAACTGGCACTGCAGATAAAACCAACTCAAGTGGTGTTGCATCATTTACAATAACAGCAGCGCCAACTGTTGCCAGCACTAAAACGATTCATGTGTGGGCTGAATATAATGGACTAACAAGCAATAAGCTGGAAATTACTCTTAGTTCAGTTGCTGACTCAAGTACTTTTAATTTTTCAGTTGGACCAACAGCTGAATTTTCAAGAGCGGTAGCAGCTGGGACTGCAGCTACAACAGCAAATATAGTTGTTTCGGGAAACCAGGTGAGCTTTATAGCCGCAGATGGGACTAAAGGTTTACCTGTTACCATTAGTATTGACCAGATAGATAATTATAGCGTTGGTGACAATGTTAGGATTAATGGAATTGATTTTTCTGGTGTTTTTCCGGTTCAAACCACCACACTGACAACAAATAATACAGATGGTATTGCGCTAATGCCAACGACAATCACGGTGGTATTACCTGCTGCTCCATCTACTGTAGGGCAGAGCATAAGCCATGTATATGCAGTATATTGGCGAGCAACGGTTACATATAAAGGATTAACCTACACTAAAACAGGTGTTACTTCTGTAACAGGTACGACGACAGCCAGTTGATTTTAATACACCAAAAGGGGCGCATTAGACGCCCCTTTTGGTAGTTAAAAATATCTCAATATTGATTTGATCTATACATCATCAGGCCTGATCCTGACCACCTGGTGGACGCCAGGCATGGCGGAAATGATGGATTCTTCCAATGTGTGGGTATCACCAATGACGCCGATGATTGTACGGTCTGCGCCGGTTGACTGGTGGAAATCAAAACCGTTAGTAACCAAGAATTCCTTTACATGATCCAACGCCTCTTCCGGGGCATTTTTTTTTGTAATAATCAGCATTCTTCCTGTCCCTCCTGCTGGGTCATGATCCGTTCCAAACGCCGTGATTCATCAATTACCCGCTCAAAAAGCCGTACTATGGCCCCGTCGTCCAATGGACCGGGATTGTCACTCTTCATCCGGGCAAAAATCTTTTTCTCACGCGCGGGATCATAGACCGGCAGATCCAGCAGCTTTTTGTAATGTCCGATTTCAAGTGCCAATCGCGCACGCTCATTGAAAATCCTGAGCAAAACATCGTCCAGCAAATCTATACGCATCCTGGTTTCATTGATGTTCACTGGTACCTCGCTCAGAATATTTTTTTTACGATAGTATCTTTTTTGCCGTTCTGTTCATCACGCTCTGGGTAGTCGATGGTGTAGTGCAATCCGCGAGATTCTTTTCGCTGTTGTGCACAGGTGATGATCAGTTCAGCAACGGTTGCCAAGTTGCGCAGCTCAATCAGGTCAGAGGTGACAATAAAGTTCCAGTAGTACTCTTCGATCTCAGCCTGAATCAGTTGTATCCGACGCATGGCTCGTTCAAGCCGCTTTGTGCTGCGCACGATGCCGACATAATTCCACATGAAGCGTCGAATCTCGTCCCAATTTTGTGAGACAACGACCATTTCATCGCTATTGGTTGCGGTGCCGGAATCCCATTCTGGAAGTGAAGATGGTTTTGACACTGGTTGCGTGGTTAAGGCATCAATAGCATGTTTTGCTGCTTTACTGGCATAGACCGCTGCTTCCAGCAAGGAGTTGCTGGCAAGACGGTTGGCACCGTGCAGGCCGGTAAAGGCTACCTCTCCAATGGCGTATAAACCACGTACATCTGTCTGGCCGTGGGTATTGACCTGGACACCGCCGCAAAGATAGTGGGCTGCCGGGACTACCGGTAACCAGTCTTTCGTCATGTCCAGGCCAAACTCCATGCAGGTCTGGTAAATATTGGGGAATCTGTTTCGAACCACTTCAGCAGGTTCGTGGGTGATGTCAAGATAGACACAGTCATCGCCATAGGTTTTCATCTCATTGTCAATGGCGCGGGCTACTATGTCACGTGGAGCAAGATCCTTCAGGTGATGGTATTTTTCCATAAAGGCAGTGCCATCCCTGCGTCTGAGTATCGCCCCTTCACCTCGAACTGCTTCGGAGATCAGGAACGATTTGGCGTTGGGATGAAAAAGTGTGGTTGGGTGGAATTGCATGAACTCCATGTTGGCAACAGTCGCTCCGGCACGATATGCCATGGCAACACCGTCACCGGAGGCTACATCTGGATTGCAGGTGTAGAGATAGACCTTGCCGGCACCACCACTGGCAAGCAGGGTTGCCCCCGCTGAAAAAGTTTTGACCCGAGCCTCTTTGATGTCAAGCACATAAGCACCAAGGCAGCAGTTGTCACTGACCGGCTGACGGGCAAGTTTGGCGCAGGTCAGCAGATCAATGGCAATATGGTCTTCAAAGACCTGGATGTTCGGGTTTAGCCTGACTGCTTCCACCAGTGCCCGTTCAATCTCACGCCCTGTGATGTCTTCAGCATGCAGGATCCGCCTGGCGCTATGTCCCCCCTCACGGGTCAGGTCATATTCATCGCCTTTAAGAGTAGTGGTAAACTTGACCCCCCATTCAATCAGATTACGGATAGTCTGGGGCCCTTCTTCAACCACCATTCTGACAACATCTTCATGACAGATACCGGCACCGGCAACCAGAGTGTCTTCAATATGTGCGTCAAAGGAATCTTCACTTGAAAAGACAGATGCGATCCCCCCCTGCGCGTAACGGGTTGCAGATTCAGCTATTTCTCGCTTGGTAACAACGGAAACCGTGCCGTGAACAGCGGCCTGAAGTGCAAAGGACAGTCCGGCAATACCACTGCCGATGACCAGAAAATCACTTTCAATGATCATGGGATACTCCCGTGATGATGATGTATACAAACTGAAAAATAGATTATTGAACCGTGGGAGTAGATTTGTCAAGGTATCAGGGTTGTTTCAGACCTCAAATTATGCCATATACAGTTTACTATGCGTACCATCATAACGAATGATTTTTCCCATCCGCTTGCTGAGAGATCCGTGGTTACTATCGGCAATTTTGATGGTGTTCACCGCGGGCATCGTGAAATTTTCCGTCAGGTTACCGAGCGTGCAAGGGCGCTGTCCGCCACCTCTGTTGTGGTGACATTCAGCCCCCATCCCTTACGGGTATTGCAGCCTGACAACCGTCGTTTCTGCCTGATTACTACAGATGAACAAAAGCGCGAGTTGATAGCAGAGAATGATATTGATCTGCTGCTCGTAATCCCATTTACCAGGGAATTTGCTGCAGTTTCGGCAGATGATTTTGTCCGTAGTGTTTTGCATGCCTGTTTGGGGGTCCGATTTCTGGTTATTGGGCATGATTATGCTTTTGGCAGGGGGCGGGAGGGGAATGAGCAGTTTTTGGTCCAGATGGGGCAAAGACTTGATTTTGATGTTAAGGTGCTTGAACCGGTTGGTGATGGTGGTGTGTTGTTCAGCAGCAGTGTTGTGCGGCGTTTGGTGGCAGATGGCGCTGTTGTGGATGCACTGCAGATTTTAGGGCGTTGCCACCGGGTTTGCGGCCAGGTGGTGCATGGCCGTGAAATTGGTCGTTCACTGGGATTTCCTACTGCTAATATTGTGACGCACAATGAACTGATTCCCGGAGATGGTGTCTATGCAGTCTGGGTTTCTGTGTTGGGCGAGCTGTTGATGGGGGCCTGCAGTATAGGCGTAAATCCGACCTTTGAAGGCGGGCAGCATACCATTGAGGTATTTCTGTTTGATTTTAACGATGATCTCTACGGCCAGGATGTGGTGGTACATTTTGTTGAAAAATTACGTGATGTAACCCGTTTTGCTGATGTTGCGGCGTTGAAAAGCCAGATTGCCGCGGATGTGGTTTCTGCCAGAGCTATTCTGGCGGCTGGCCTGCCGGTGGAGCAGTCGTAATGAAACGTTCAAGCCTGTTGTTCTGGGGGGGAAGCGGCATCAGCCTGCTGCTGCTTGTCGTGCTGTTACGTAAGATTGATTTCCACTCGCTGGCTGAAGCATTACGGCGTCTTGACCTGCGTTACCTGGTCGCTGCGATACTCTTTACTTTTCTTAGTTACTGGCTGCGTGCTGTCCGCTGGCGCTATCTCCTGATACACGAACGTCCTGTGCGGCTCTCCTCTTTGTATCCATCTGTGATTATTGGATATATGGCTAACAATTTATTTCCGGCCCGATTGGGAGAGTTTATCCGGGCCTGGGTGCTGGCTGAACGGGAACAAATGCAGGCGCCGTCGGTATTTGCGTCGCTGGTGATTGATCGTCTGTTTGACGGTTTCAGTGTGATGGTGATGCTGGCAGGGGTGCTGCTGACCCTCCAGCTGCCGCCAGGTATGGAACAGTCTGCAGCGGTGTTGCGTGCCGGCGGGGTTACCACACTAATCTTTTACAGTGTTGTCATCGCCTCGCTGGTACTGTTGAAAGTTCGCCCTGTTGCGACACTGGCATTGCTTGGAAAACTGTTGAAGCCGTTCCCCGCTGCCGTTGCCGAGAAATGTATTCCCCTTGTCGGCTCATTTCTTGGTGGCTTGCATGTCTCGCGCCGAAGTGCCGATCTGATGGCCGTGTTGGTCAGCTCGCTCCTGATCTGGCTCAGTGCCACCCTGCCGATCTATCTGGTGTTAGTCGGGTTCGGGATCCACCTGCCGTTGACTGCTTCGTTTTTTATTATGGTGTTGCTGGTTTTTGCCGTGATGGTACCGGCAGCCCCCGGCTATATCGGTACCTATCATCTGGCCTGTTATACCGGGCTTGCTGCCTTTGGCCTGCCTGATACCGAGTCGGTAAGCATTGCGTTAGTAATTCACGGGGTCGGCTTTTTCCCGGTTATACTGGCCGGATTGTATCATGTCTGGTCCCAGGGCGTGTCGCTGGCCAGCATGCGTAAACAGGCTGTGTCTGATGGGGCGCACCAGTGATAGAAAGAGTTGGCCGCTATCTGGACGGCTGGTCACTGGTGGCCTTTTTGCTTCCGTTTGGACTTTATCTCTGGTGTCTGGCACCAAGTATCACCTTTTATGACAGTGGTGAGTTCGTCACAGCTGTACACTTTCTCGGGTCTGCACATTCTCCGGGGTATCCCCTTTTTCTGCTCTATGCCAAGCCGTTTACCTGGTTGCCGATCGGCAACATAGCTTTCAGGGTGAATCTGGCAACTGCGGTTTCAGCTGCCTTGGCCTGTTTTGCGGTCTATCATCTGCTCAAGAAGGTGCTGCAGGAAACAGAATTTTGTGATGATGCTGTATTTTCCAAGTTTGTCCTGCATTTGACAGCGCTGTCCGGCGCCTTTACCTTTGCCGTCTCGCCACGGCTCTGGCTGCAGAGCAACCATGATAAGCCTTATCCGTTGCTGGCGTTTATAAGTGCAGTGATGCTGTATTTTTTACTGTGTTGGCGCGAAAACTATCTGCGCGGTGATGAACAGCCGTCCTGGTGGTATGGGACAGCCTTTCTTGCCGGGCTGGCCACCGGTGCTCATCAGACCATTGTGTTATTGTTGCCCGGCTGTATTCTGTTCATACTGGTTACTGCTCCACAGTCAATACGAAGGGGGCGGGAGTGGTTGCTGAGTGGGGGGATGTTACTGGCTGGAGGCGCTGTACAATTGTATCTGCCGCTGAGGGCTGCCGCTGAAACCCGGCAGAACTGGGGTGATACAGATACCTTGTCGCGTTTTCTCTGGCACCTGTTGCGGAAGGGGTATCCTGAGGAGCCGCACAATCGGGATTTCAGCCTGCTGCTGAAGCAACTTGGCGCTTTCAATGTTCCCCATGAATTTGGCTGGGTTGGACTGTTTTTGTTATTAATTGGCCTCTGGGCCTGCTGGCGGGCAGATCGGGCATTGCTAGTCTATCTGCTGGCAACTCTGCTTTCGTTTTGGCTGGTCATTGCCGGGTACTTTAATCCACAGCCTGACTCTATTTTTCTGACTGAGGAGTTCTATACGCCGCTTTACCTGCTGGCAGCGCTGATTATTCCCATCGGGCTGTTTGCTCTGGCAGCGCGGGGTGCAGGAGCTGCTCAAAAACCTGAACACTATGGACTGCACCATAAGCTGTTGCTGACAGTGTTTTTCCTGTTGATTCCGCTGTCACAGCTGGCATCCAATCTGGCATCTCAGGATCAGCATAACAATTACCTGGCCCAGGATTATGCGCTGAATACCCTGCGTCCTTTGCCGGATGAAGCGGTTTTATTTACCTGGGGGGATAGTGGAGCCTTTCCACTCTGGTATCTGCAAGGGGTCGAACGGTTCAGAGAGGATCTTGACCTGGCTCACATTCCTCATCTGGTTTTTCCATGGTACCAGCGTGAATTGCCGCGCCTTGCACCGGCATTCAAGGGAGAGACTGGTACAGCTACCGGCGAGTTGGTTTTTGCGCATCTGGTTGAGACACTTCGTCAGCAGAGACCGGTATTGATGGACTTTTCAACCCGTTATTCCCTGGATTGGCGCAAACAGCAGCCGGTTCAGCAAGGGATGGTTTATTGGGTCCAGGATGCCCCTGCAGGGCAGCAGGATGACGTTTCAATCTGGGAGTTCTATGTGCTGCACCGGCTTATTCCCAAAGGATGGCAACCAGATATGGATTCTCACAAGGCATTGGTCATACATGCCTACTGTCTCTTGCAGTCTGCCGAAGATCTGGCCAGGCGTGGACATGTCAAGGAAGCTGGGCACTTGCTGCAGCTGACCGGCAGAATCATGCCTGTTTGGCAGGAGAAACTGAGTCAGATGCAGCAGCGCTATGCTATTCCCGCTCCAGCAGGAGAAACAGATGAACGTTGAATCAATAGTTACCGGGAAAACCAAAGTGTACGGGATTATCGGCTGGCCGGTGGCTCACTCTCTTTCGCCGGTAATGCAGAATGCAGCACTTCAGGCAGCTGCTGTTGATGCAATCTATGTCCCGTTTGCCGTTGCGCCAGATCAGCTGGCAACAGCCATCTCCGGACTGCGGGCCATGCATGTCAGTGGCTTCAATGTCACCATTCCCCATAAAACCGCCATCATGACATTGCTAGATGAACTGTCTCCTGTTGCTGTTCAGGCAGGAGCGGTTAATACGGTGGTTAATCAGGGAGGGCGCTTGATTGGCCATAACACTGATGGAGATGGGCTTGTCATCTCACTGGAAGAAGATCTTAACTGTCCTGTCACTGGAAGCAATGTTGTGCTGGTTGGCGCCGGCGGGGCAGCTTGCGGGGCGTTGGCGGCACTTTGTCGTGCCGGGGTCCGCTCCGTTGTGGTACTTAATCGAAACTTGAATGCAGCAGAGGGTTTGATCGCCTCGTTTCGCGACCATTTTCCGCATATTCTGCTGCGGGCATGCACTCTGGGGGAACAGCCGGAAGAGGTGTTGCGCCAGAGTGACTTGGTCATTAACGCCACTTCTCTGGGGATGTCCGGCGAAAAAATTGAGGGGCTCTCCCTTGCGCTTCTGCCTGACCATGCTAAAGTGTACGACATGGTCTATAATGCTTCTTTGACCACGCTTTTGCATGATGCCGACAAACGAGGGGTCAAGGCCGTCAATGGTCTGGGGATGCTGATTGCGCAAGGGGAGCTGGCATTTGAGTTGTGGCATGGCATTCCAGCCGCAAGAGGCGTCATGCGAACCGCGCTGCAGTCGTTTTTGTCCAGCGCAGCAAAGGCTTGACAGTATCTGATTCCGACCGCTAGTATCCGCATGTTACGCTCGATTTTTATCATACCTTTTTGACGGGAGTCCCATGCAGACGAGCCGCCTTGGCGATATTCTGGTTAAAAACAATATCATTACCAGTGAACAGCTGAGCGCTGCGTTGCAGGAACAGAAGATGTCCGGCGGCCAGAGTAAGCTGGGCTCCATTCTGGTCAAGCAGGGACTGATCAAAGAGCCTGATCTGGTGTCGTTTCTCTCGCGTCAGTATGGGGTCCCCACCATCTGTCTTGCTGAATATGAGATTGATCCTGCTGTCATAAAGATCATCCCTCCTGAAGTTGTTCAAAAATACAACCTGATACCGGTCAACCGGGCCGGCTCAACCCTGATCGTAGCGGTCAGTGATCCCTCCAACCTGTTTGCCATCGAAGATATCAAGTTCATGACCAGCTACAACGTTGAGATGGTTGTGACCGGCGAGTCTGATATCAAAGGGGCCATAGACAAGTATTACGACCAGTCCGCATCCCTGGCGGATGTGATGGATAACCTGGATATGGAGGATCTGGAACTGGTGGACACCGAGGAAGAGGTGGATGTCTCCTCCCTTGAACGTGCCACCGAAGATGCTCCGGTTGTCAAACTGGTAAACCTGATTTTGATGGATGCCATCAAGAAGAAGGCCAGTGATATCCATATTGAACCCTATGAAAAGACCTTTCGGGTCCGCTACCGGATAGATGGTGTCTTGTACGAAGTAATGAAACCTCCCATGAAGTTGAAGAATGCCATCACCTCCCGGATCAAGATCATGGCGGAGCTGGATATTGCCGAGCGCCGCTTGCCGCAGGATGGCCGGATCAAGATCAAGCTGGGAGGCGGCAGAGACATGGACTACCGGGTTTCATGTCTTCCAACGCTTTTTGGTGAGAAGATCGTCTTGCGGCTGCTTGACAAAAGCAACCTGCAGACCGACTTGACCAAACTGGGGTACGAACCGGATGCATTGGCCCACTTCAAGCGCGAGATCCATAAGCCGTTCGGCATGGTACTGGTGACCGGTCCCACCGGCTCCGGTAAGACGGTGTCGCTCTATTCGGCGCTGTCTGAACTGAACAAGGTGACGGAAAATATCTCCACTGCAGAAGATCCGGTTGAGTTTAACTTTGCCGGCATTAATCAGGTGCAGATGCATGAAGATATCGGATTGAACTTTGCCGCAGCCCTGCGTTCCTTTCTGCGTCAGGATCCGGATATCATCATGATCGGTGAGATCCGGGACTTTGAAACGGCTGAAATTGCCGTCAAGGCCGCTCTGACCGGACACTTGGTGCTTTCCACCCTGCATACCAACGATGCGCCAGCAACGATCAACCGTCTGCTTAACATGGGCATAGAGCCGTTTCTGGTGGCCTCTGCCGTCAACCTGATTACTGCCCAGCGTCTGGCTCGACGTGTCTGTGGTGAGTGCAAAGAAAAAGAGGATATCCCGGTCCAGGCCCTGATTGATGCAGGAGTACCTCCCGATGAGGCCTCTGAGTATGTCTGCTATAAAGGCAGGGGATGCCCTGCGTGTAATAATACCGGATACAAGGGGCGGGTCGGTTTTTACCAGGTCATGCCGATGCTCGAACCGATCCGGGAACTGATCCTGAACGGAGCCAATACGGCTGAGATCAAGCGGGAATCAATGCGGCTCGGCATTAAGACCATGCGTCAGTCCGGTCTAACCAAGATCAAAGAAGGTGTTACATCTCTCGAAGAGGTTTTGCGGGTAACGGTTTCCGACGAGTAAGGAGTCACTTTTATGGCTAATCTTCACGAACTGCTGAAAACCCTGGTGGAAGCAGGTGGGTCTGATCTTCATATTACCACTAATACCCAGCCTCAGATCAGGGTGGATGGTAAGCTGCAAAAGCTTGATATACCACCGTTAAATGCGGTTGAAACCAAGCAACTCTGCTATTCGGTGCTGACTGACACCCAAAAGCACAAATTCGAAGAGGAAAACGAGCTTGATCTTTCTTTCGGTGTCAAGGGGTTGTCCCGCTTCCGGGGAAACATCTTTGTGCAGCGCGGTGCGGTGGCAGGGGTTTTCCGGGTTATTCCCTACAAGATCTTGTCTTTTGAAGAGCTTGGTCTGCCACCGGTTGTCAAGGAGTTGGCAGAAAAACCCCGTGGGCTGATTCTGGTGACCGGTCCTACCGGTAGCGGTAAATCAACTACCCTGGCATCAATCATTGATTTCATTAACATCAACCGTAAAGAACATATTGTTACCATTGAGGATCCGATAGAATATCTGCATCCCCACAAAGGCTGCCTGGTGAACCAGCGTGAGGTCGGAGCCGACACCAAGGGGTTTAAAAACGCACTGAAGTACGTTCTGCGTCAGGATCCAGACGTTGTGCTGGTGGGGGAGTTGCGTGATCTGGAAACGATTGAGGCTGCCCTGACCCTGTCCGAAACCGGCCACCTCTGTCTGGCTACGCTGCATACCAACTCCTGCGCCCAGACCATCAACCGGATTGTGGATGTATTTCCCCCCTATCAGCAGACCCAGATTCGTGCCCAGCTCTCATTTGTGCTGGAGGGGGTTATGTCCCAGGCCCTGATCCCCAAGATTGGCGGTGGCAGGGTTATGTCACTTGAAATCATGGTGCCGAACCCGGCAATCCGCAACCTTATCAGGGAAGACAAGGTCCACCAGATCTACTCCCAGATGCAGGTTGGCCAGGAGAAGTTTGGGATGCAAACCATGAACCAGTCGCTCTATTCGCTTTTTTCCCGGAGACTGATTACCCTTGATGATGCCATGGGGCGCACCTCTGATCCTGACGAGTTGAGACAGATGATTAACAATCCTACGATGGGGATGCGTCAGCAGCCGCGCCGATAGCCGGACACGATTCTGAAGGAGGAACAGCATGCCAAAGTTTTCATGGGAAGGCAAAACCCGTACCGGAGCAGTTCAAAAGGGAGTTACTGATGCGCCGGATGCAGCGTCGGTTGAAGCTCAGTTGAAAAAAGCCGGTTTGCAGAATATTGTGGTTAAGGATCAATCCAAGGGGATGCAGTTCAAGCTGCCCAAGTTCGGGGGGGGGAGCATTGATACCAAGGATCTGGTTATCTTTACCCGCCAGTTTGCCACCATGATTGACTCTGGCCTTCCGCTGGTGCAGTGTCTGGATATTCTCTCTTCACAGCAGGAAAAACCCGCATTCAAGGAGATCCTGCTGCGGGTCAAGGAGAGTGTTGAAAGCGGATCTACCTTTGCCGATGCCTTGGCCAAGCACCCCAAGGCCTTTGATCAGTTGTTTGTCAACCTGGTGGCTGCCGGTGAAATCGGCGGTATTCTGGATACTATTCTCAACCGGTTGGCTGCCTATATTGAAAAGGCCATGAAGTTGAAGAAACAGATCAAAGGGGCCATGGTTTATCCGACCACGATCATGTCGATTGCAGTTATTGTTGTCGGTGTAATTCTGGTATTTGTTATCCCCACCTTTGCCAAGATGTTTGCTGATTTTGGCGGAGAACTGCCCGGTCCTACCAAATTCGTGATTGGTCTTTCAAACTTCCTGCTGAAGTATATCATTGTTATTATTATCGGCTGCTTCGCCATCGCTGCGGCGATCAAAAAATATTATGCTACTCCCGGCGGACGTAAAAAGATGGATGCCATGTTTCTGAAGGCTCCCATTGCCGGACCGTTGATCAGGAAGGTCGCTGTTGCCAAGTTTACCCGTACCCTGGGTACCATGGTCAGCTCCGGGGTGCCTATCATGGACGGATTGGAGATTGTTGCCAAGACAGCGGGTAACAAAATTGTTGAAGAGGCCATCTATGGTGTCCGGCAGGCCATTTCAGAAGGTAAAACCATGGCTGAACCACTGCAGTCCTGTGGTATTTTCCCTCCCATGGTGGTGCAGATGATTGCCGTTGGTGAGGCCACCGGTGCTATGGATGCCATGTTGACCAAAATTGCCGACTTCTACGACGATGAGGTTGATGACGCGGTCTCTGCCATGACTGCCATGATGGAACCGCTTCTGATGGTTTTCCTGGGTACTACGGTTGGCGGACTGGTTGTCGCCATGTATCTGCCGATCTTTAAGCTGGCAGGTGCTGTTGGCGGTTAACTGATGAAAACCGAGCGACGTTTACGGCTCTTTATCTTTGCCAGAATAGTCGTTGTTGTTCTCTTTCTGGCATCAACCATCATCTTGAAGTTGAGTGATACTGAAGCAATCAGTGATATCCAGTTTCGGGGTGTCATTGAGCTGATGATCCTTTCCTGCTGTGTCTCTCTGGTCTCCCTGGCGGCTCTGCGCCGCCAGGGCTGGCTGCTCCCGCTTACCCGTCTGCAAATTGTCTGGGATATCCTGTTTGTAACACTGCTGCTGATGCTGACAGATGGTATTGCCAGCCCATATTCATTCCTCTATCTGCTGGCGATTATGAGCGCCGGTATGCTGCTGAGCCGGCAGCAAGCGCTGTATACCGCTGCTCTCTGTATTATTCTATATGGAGCAATGGTTGATTTGCAGTATTTTGGCATGCTTAAAGGTATCGGCCTGAATCCTGAAACTGCCCAGCAGCGGGGAAACGTAGTTATCTTTTATACTCTTTTTCTACACTTGGTGGGATTTGTGCTGGCAGCAATCATGGGGAGTCATCTGGCTGAGCGGGCCAGGCTGACAGAGGTGAACTATGAAGAGCTGAAGCAACTACACAGTACCATTGTAGAGAACCTGGAAAGTGGTCTCCTGACGATTACGCGGGATGGTCTTATCAGGGTATTTAATCCCTACGTTGAAAAAATGACCGGTATGACCCAGGTCCATGCCTACGGACGCCCGATCAGCGCCGTGTTTCCTTCATTACCGGTTGGAACGGGGGCGTTTGACCAACATGGGCAGGGTGAATTTTATTATCGACCAACAAGCGGCAATCCTCTGACTATCGGCTATGCCACCATGCCGTTCAGGAACCTGCAGGGGGAAACTGCCGGTCTGATCGTAACGCTTAAAGATCTTACCGGCTTCAAGCAGATGGAGCTGGCCTTGAAAAGGTCGGATCGACTGGCGGCCCTGGGTGAGCTTTCAGCCCGTATGGCCCATGAAATCCGTAACCCTCTGGCTGCAATCAGCGGCTCTGTACAGCTGTTGGCAGAGCATGGTAGTCTGCGTGATCATGAGTCAAGGCTGCTTGCCATTGTCATGCGGGAGTCGGACCGTTTGAACGGACTGATTACTGATTTTTTGGCCTATGCCCGTCCAACACCTCCCCGTTTTGAACGTTTTAACCTGTGTCATCTGGTGAGGGATTTACAGGCTTTGCTGATGGCTGACAGCCGTTTTGACAAGGTCAGGCTTGTACTGGATCTGTCTGAAGATCTAACAGCCTGGGCTGATCGTGGGCAGTTACAACAGGTGCTGTTGAATTTGTTACACAACGCTGCAGAGGCCATGCAGGATGGTGGCGAGATTCTGGTCTCGGCTGATCTGCAGTCAGGAACTGATGATGCCGGCAGGGCATTTTCCCTGCTCTGTCTCAAAATTCTGGATCAGGGTTGCGGCATGGACGAGGATACCTGCCGGCATCTGTTTGAGCCGTTCTGGACCACGAAACCGGCAGGAACCGGATTGGGGCTGGCAACTGTCTACCGGATTGTTGAGGGGCATGGCGGCATGATACAGGCGGACCCCCGTGATGAAGGGGGAACCATGATGACACTTTTGTTGCCGATGATGGAGGAGGGGCCTGGTGAGAACCAGAATTCTGGTTGTTGATGATGAATTGAGCATGCGGGAGTTCATCTCGATCCTGCTTGAGCGGGAAGGGTATGAGGTGCTGACGGCAGCTGATGCAACCACAGCGCTTACCCGACTGGCAGCCTCAGATATCGATCTGGTGATTTCTGATGTGCAGATGCCTGGTTTAAGCGGTCTGGAACTGCTTGCACGGATCAAGGAAAATAAGCCTGACACTGCAGTGCTCTTGATTACCGCCTTTTCAACGGCCGAGCAGGCGGTTGAGGCGATGAAGCTGGGGGCCTATGATTACCTGGCCAAGCCGTTCAAGGTGGATGAGATCAAGATCCTGGTCAAAAACGCCTTGGAAAAGCGTGATCTGAAACGTGAAAATCGGCAGCTACGTGAAAAGGCCGGCGTCTGTGAAGGATATGGTGGTATTGTCGGCACATCGCAGCGGATGAAAGAGGTCTTTAACCTGCTGCGTAAGGTCGCTGAGTCCCAGACCACGGTACTTGTTTCCGGTGAAAGCGGTACCGGTAAAGAGTTGGCAGCCAAGGCGATCCATGAAGGCAGTAGTCGTAAAAACAAACCGTTTGTGGCGGTGAATTGTGGTGCCATTCCAGAAAACCTGATTGAAAGTGAACTGTTTGGCCATGTCAAAGGGGCCTTCACCGGTGCTGTGGGAGAACGGGCCGGGCTGTTTGAACAGGCAAGCGGCGGTACGGTTTTTCTTGATGAAATAGGTGAACTGCCGCTGGCAATGCAGACCCGCCTGCTACGGGTGATCCAGGAACGTGAACTGCGCCGGGTTGGCGGATCCGCCAACAAAAAGGTTGATGTGCGTCTGCTGGCAGCCTCAAACCGCGATCTGGCGCTGCAGGTAAAGGAAGGGACCTTTCGCGAGGATCTCTACTATCGGATCAATGTCGTCCAGGTGGTGATGCCACCCCTGCGTGAACGGGTTGAGGATATTCCGCTATTGGTAGAGCATCTGGTCAGGAAACATTGCGGTACTGGAGGGATTGTCACTTCGGAAGCACTTAAATGCCTGATGGCTTACCCTTTTCCTGGCAATGTTCGGGAATTGGAGAATATCATTGAACGCAGCCTGGTGCTTGATCGAGAACGGATTACCCTGGAGAGTCTGCCCGCTCAGGTCAGGGGGGCGATCAAACGCTTTGACCTGCATGCTGCGGTTGAGATACCTGATGAAGGGATTGATCTGGAGCCTGCCCTTGAAAATCTGGAAAAACAGTATCTGGTCAAGGCACTGGAAAAATCAGGTGGAAGCAAGACCAAGGCAGCCGATCTGCTGGGGATGTCATTCCGTTCCTATCGCTATAAACTGTCCAAATTCGGGCTGGCTGCAGATGGGGAGTAACTATCTCAGACTTCCCCTCGCAATCACGCTATGGTATACAACCGTTTACTCCACTTAAGGAATAGTCTATGTCTGAGAAACAGTTTAAGCCCACCGCCCTGCTGGTAACCGGCGGGGCAGGTTTTATCGGTTCCAACTTTATCAATCGCTTTATGCCGCTGAATCCTGCTTGTCGGGTGATTAATCTTGATGCCCTGACCTATGCCGGTAATCTGAAAAACCTGACGGAAGTTGAGCAGAACCCCAACTATCGCTTTGTTAAGGGAGATATTGGGGATGCGGCACTGGTGGCTTCCTTGCTTTCCGGTGAGAAAGTTGACGCAGTGGTTCATTTTGCGGCAGAATCCCATGTGGACCGTTCCATAACCGGTCCGGAGATCTTTGTTCGCACTAATGTACTGGGCACTCAGATGCTGCTGGAGGAAAGTCGCAAACACTGGCAATCGGGCATGGTACCGGAGTTTCGCTATTATCAGATCTCAACTGATGAGGTCTACGGCTCATTGGGGGAGACCGGTTTTTTTACAGAAGAGACACCGCTGGCTGCCAACTCTCCCTATTCTGCCTCCAAGGCCGGCGCAGACCTGCTGGTGCGGGCCTACCATGAGACCTTTGGCATGCCGACGCTTGTTTCACGCTGTTCCAACAACTATGGTCCCTACCACTTTCCTGAAAAGCTGATCCCTCTTTTGATCGCCAATATCATCGCCAGAAAGCCGCTGCCGGTCTATGGTGATGGCAGCAATGTGCGGGACTGGCTGCATGTCGGAGATCACGGCGCAGCCATCGAATGCATTCTGAAGGGGGCCAAGCCAGGTTCGGTCTACAATATCGGTGGTAATAACGAATGGCAGAATATCGCTATTGTCAATCTGGTCTGTGACCTGCTGGATAGTAAGCTAGGCAGACAGCCGGGCGAAAACCGCGGCCTGATCACGTTTGTCAAGGACCGTCCCGGCCATGACCGGCGTTATGCCATTGATGCCTCCAAACTTAAACAGGATCTGGGTTGGTCTCCGTCCTATACCTTTGAAACCGGTATAGCCGAGACCATTGACTGGTATCTGGCCAACCAGCACTGGGTTACAGAAGTTACCAGTGGCAGCTACCGAGACTACTACCAGCAGCAGTACGGAGGTGCAGCATGATCCTGGTGGTGGGGGCAAACGGGATGCTGGGGCAGGATCTGATGAGCCTGCTGGGTGGGCGGGGCAGGGGAGTGGACCTGCCGGATATTGATATTACCGATATGGTGTCAGTGCAACAGGTACTGACCACCCTGAAACCCAAGGTGGTGATCAACTGCGCTGCCTACACGGATGTGGATGGCTGTGAAACCAACCCGGAGACCGCCATGCAGGTCAATGGTGAGGGGGTGGCCTTTCTTGCTCTGGTGACCCGTGAGATCGGGGCCAAGCTGGTGCAGGTCAGCACTGATTACGTCTTCGACGGCAGTAAGGGCAGTCCCTATGGTGAGGATGACCTGCAACAACCGCTGAACATCTATGGCGAATCCAAACTGGCTGGCGAACTGAATGTGGATATCAACCCTGACAACCTGCTGGTGCGGACCCAGTGGTTGTATGGCCTGCATGGCAAGAATTTTGTGGAAACCATGCTGAAGCTGGGGCAGGAAAAGAAAGAACTGACGGTGGTGGATGACCAGATCGGTTCTCCCACCTGGACCATGGATCTGGCCAGGGGGATCATTGCCCTGATTGATAAAGGCTGCCGTGGCACCTATCACTGCGCCAACAGCGGCCATACCTCATGGAACGGTTTTGCCAGGGCGATCTTTGACGAGGCCGGGTTGAAGCTGCAGGTGCTGCCCATGACCACCGAGCAGTTGAACCGCCCGGCCCGGCGTCCTCTCTACTCAACCCTTGATTGCAGCAAGCTGGTTGCTGATACCGGCTTTGAGCCGCAACCATGGCACGAGGCACTGAAACAGTACCTGCAGCTGAGGAAGGAATCCTGATATATGACACTGGAGCGTGGAGAGCGGCCTTGGGGCACCTACACGGTGCTTGAGGAAAACAGTCACTACAAGATCAAGCGGATTGAGGTGTTGCCGGGACAACGGCTGTCACTGCAGAAACACCACCATCGCAGTGAACACTGGATCGTGGTCTCGGGAACGGCCCTGGTGACCTGTGGTGAGCGTGAATTCATGGTGAATGTCAATGAGTCCACCTTTATTCCGATCGGTGAACAGCACCGTCTGCAAAACCCCGGCAAGATCCCGCTGGTTATCATCGAGGTACAGAGTGGTGAATATCTGGGCGAGGATGATATTGTCCGTTTTCAGGATGACTACCAGCGGGCTGAGGAGTAGGGAGGCGCTATGTATGTTGTGATACTGGCAGGAGGTTCCGGCACCCGTTTCTGGCCGGTTTCCCGCACGGCACGTCCCAAACAACTGATCAGTGTGACCGATGGCCCTACCATGCTGCAACGGACCGTTGAGCGTATCCTGCCGCTTAAACCCAAACGGGTTCTGGTCATAACCAACCGGCTGCAGGCTGCAGAAACAGAACGTCAGCTGGCCGGATACCGGGCCTCGGTGCCGGTTGACGTAATTGCCGAACCGGTGGGGCGTAATACTGCCCCGGCAGTGGGGCTGGCTGCCACTATCATTGCTGCCCATGACCCGGAAGGGGTGATGGCAGTGCTGCCTGCCGACCATTATATACGGGATGACGCAGGATTACGCCAGTGCCTGCTGCAGGCTGCCGGTTCTGCCCGTAATGGCTGGCTGATGACCCTGGGGATTGTGCCGACCAGTCCCGAGACCGGCTATGGCTACCTTGAGGCAGATATGAGCCTGCGGGGGATCGGCCCCTTCCCGGTGACACGCTTTGTGGAAAAACCGGATCGTGCCACAGCCCTTGCCTATCTGGAGGCGGGCACCTTTTTCTGGAACAGCGGTATGTTTGTCTGGCGTGCAGATACGGTCCTGACTGAGATTGGACGTTACATGCCGGAACTTGCTGCCAAACTGGAACGGATGACCTTTGGTGACGTCTGGGACCTGGCTGACTTGTCAGGCCAGATCGCAGAGATGTATACTGCCATTGTCGGCCAGTCCATTGATTACGGTGTCATGGAACAATCTGAACGGGTCCAGATGGTCCCTGCTGATATTGGCTGGAGTGATGTGGGTAGCTGGTCAGCCTTGCCGGAGGTCACGGAGCTTGACGCACAGGGCACGGTGGTTGCCAACTGCAGCAATTACGTGAATGTTGACAGCAGCGGCTGTATTGTCTCCGGTAATGGTAACGTTGTCGCTACAGTGGGGGTGCATGATCTGATCGTGGTTGCAACTGGCGATGCCGTGCTGGTCTGCCCAAAGGATCGGGCCCAGGATGTCAAGAAAGTGGTTGAACAGCTGGCTGCTCAAGGGCTGGAAAAATATCTGTAATTTTGAAACGGGGAGGATAGTCTCCCCTTTTTTTGATCTGCTTGTCAACTTTAATTTGTATGGAAGGTTAACAATGCCGTTGCAGCTTCTCTCTCAAAGGCTTGAGAAAATTCAAAATGATGGTCTATACCGCAGCCTGAGGTCGGTTGACCGGACAACACCGCAGGTCTCTGTTGAAGGTCAACAGGCACTCTTGTTCTGTTCCAATAACTACCTGGGGCTGGCAGAACATCCAGCCCTGGCGCAGGCTGCGGCTGATGCTGCCTTGCAGTATGGCACCTCCAGTGCCGCTTCGCGGCTGGTTTCCGGCAATCAGCCGTTGCATCAGGAACTTGAGGAGAAACTGGCTGCCTGGAAAGGAACGGAAACCGCTCTGCTGTTTAACAGCGGCTATGCAGCGAACACCGGCATCATTGCTGCGCTGGCCGGACGGGGGGATGTTATCTTTTCAGACCGGCTTAATCATGCCAGCATCATTGATGGGGCCCTGCTCTCAGGGGCAAGGCTGATCCGCTATCCCCATAATGACACCCAGACACTGGCACGCCTGTTGGAGCAGCATCAGGCAGACGGCCTGAGGCTGATTGTGACTGACGGGGTCTTCAGCATGGATGGTGACATCGCGCCGTTAGAAGGGATTGCTGATCTGGCAGAGCAGCATAGGGCCCTCCTGATGGTGGATGATGCCCACGCCGGAGGGGTGCTGGGGCAGCAGGGCAGAGGAACGGTTGATTTCTGCGGTGTTGCAGGGCGGGTGGATATTCAGATGGGAACCTTTGGCAAGGCCCTGGGCAGTTTTGGCGCCTATGCGGCCTGTTCAAGGCTGGTGCGGGACTATCTGATCAACCGTTCCCGTTCATTAATCTTTTCAACCTCCTTGCCACCGGCTGTGTTGGCTGCCTCAGCAGCAGCAGTTGATCTGGTACAGGGCAAAGAAGGCCAACTACTACGGCAACAGCTTGCAGAAAACAGTCACCTGCTGCGTTCTCTCCTGCAACAGGCCGGCTACAAGGTGCCTGATGGCTGTACGCCGATTGTTCCGGTTATGGTGGGCGATGCGGAAACTACCACACGCTTTTCAGCCAGGTTGCTGGAGGAGGGGGTCTTTGTGCAGGGAATCCGGCCGCCGACCGTACCCAAAGGGACCAGCCGTCTGCGGTGTACGGTCATGGCCAGCCATAGCCCGGAGCAGATCCGCCAGGCAGCGGCTGCCATTGTCCGGGTTGGCCGGGAATTGGGGGTGCTTTGATGCCGTTTGCTGGGCCGATCTGGTATGAAGAACATGGCAATGGGCAACCGATCCTGTTTGTACATGGTTGGTGCATGTCATCAGCAATATGGGGGCTGCAGCGGGCAGCCTTATCTAGCCAATATCGCGTTATTACGCTGGATCTGCGGGGGCATGGGCTGTCAGGAGTGCCGGAGGCGGGAAAAACAGGATTCGGCGGCTACGCTGATGATGTTGTCAGTGTTGTTGAACAGCTTGACCTGCAGGATATGATTGCGGTTGGCTGGTCCCTGGGGGCGCAGGCCCTGCTCAAGGCCTGGCCTGATCTGCAAGAACGGCTGGCCGGGCTGGTACTGGTGGGAGCAACCCCGCGCTTTTCTGCAGCCCCTCACTTTCCCCATGGTTTGCCTCCAAAAGAGGCCGAAGGGATGCGCCTGAAGGTGCGCCGCAGCCTTAAACGGGCCCTGGACGGTTTTCATCGCAATCTGTTTGTTGAACATGAGCTTGATGACCCTGTTGTTGCGCAACTGGTTGCGGAGCAGTTAGGGCAGGTTGTCATGCCACAGCCTGCTGCTGCCCTTACGGGGCTTGAGGCGTTGATGGAGGAAGAGCTTATGGAAGAGGCCCAGCAGGTCACCTGTCCCACCCTGCTGCTGCATGGCGACCAGGATCGGGTCTGCCTGCCTGCTGCTTCAGCCTGGCTGGGACAACGGATGCAGAACAGTCAGCGTCTGCTCTATCCTGGCGCTGGTCATGCCCCGTTTTTAAGCCGTGCCCGGCAATTCAACCATGATCTGTTACATTTTATTGGAGAACTGCATGGCACAGATTGATCGGCAGAGGGTACAGTGCTCGTTTCACCGCGGAGCAGGAGAGTATGACCAGCATACGCCGGTTCAGCAGCGGGTGCTGCGGCAACTGCTCCTGGAACTTGAGCAGTTGCCGCTTGCTGCAGATGCACGCGTGCTGGATATCGGTTGCGGTACCGGACGTCTGCTGGAACTGGTGAAACAGCATTTCCCGGGCACCGCCCTGACCGGTCTGGACCTGGCTCCCAATATGCTGCAGCAGGCAGCTGCCCGTCTGGGGGAAAATGCTCGACTGATGCAGGGAGACGCAGAACAGCTCCCCTTTGCCGATAACAGCTTTCAGCTGGTCCTTTCCAGCTCGACCTTTCAATGGCTTGACAATCTGCAGCACTGTTTTGAAGAAGCCGGGCGTGTGCTTGAACCGGAAGGACGCTTTTTATTCAGCCTGTTTGGTGAAGGGACACTCTTTGAGTTGCGGGAATCTTGGCACCAGGCCTTACTGAATACCGGACGGGCAGACGGGACAACACACAACGGTACTCATCGTTTTCATGGCAGTGAACAGGTCCGGCATGCCCTGGAATTGACGGGTTTCCGTGAAATAGCGGTCTGGTCCGGGCTGGAACAGGTCTGGTATCCGGATGTGCCGCATCTGCTGCAGGCAATCAAACGGATTGGGGCGGGGACTGCGCGGCCGCCATCCGGTGGCGGATTGGGGTGGCGCAGGGTGCTGCATGAGATGGCAGCGGTCTATTACGAACGGTTTGGTACGCCTGACGGTGTGCCGGTCAGTTATACGGTGATTTATGCAACAGGCAGGCGCTGATCTGAGTTCATTAATGCAGCGATCAGTTTCTTTGCCAGGGGGTGAATAACGCTGTAATGAACCTCGACACCGTCACGCTTGCCCTCAATGATGCCTTTGTTCTTCAGCAGGGCCAGATGTTGGGAAACCGTAGCCTGGGGCAGGTTGAGGCATTCCCAGATATGCTTGACATTGCACTCCTGGGTGCACAGTCCAGCCACGATCTTGAGCCGGATCGGGTGTCCCAGAACCTTCAGAATTTCAGCCTCATTGCTAAACATCATGTTTTTGTCAAAATCCATGGAAAGTCCTATCTGTAGGCGATTTTTGAAAACTATATATATAAATATTTTTCCTGTCAATCGGCTCAAAACAATTGTTGTTTAAAAACAAAAGGCTTGCAACCTCCGGGGAGCTGTGGTATTGCCTTGCCTACATTTTGTGCTGTCTGACAAAGTGGGCTCGCAAAGCCCACTTTTTTATTGCCTGGAGTTTTTCATGAGTGGAGCTGATCCCATACTGCGGGTAGAGACGTTGCTTCAGCCAATTATTGATGCAATGGGACTTGAGCTGGTGGAGCTTGAGTTCAAGAAGGTTGGACGGAGCTATCTGCTGCGGGTCTTCATTGACAAGCCGGACGGGGTGAACCTGGATGACTGTGCTGAAGTAAGCCGTGAACTGTCGGTGCAGCTTGATGTTGAGGACTGTATTGCCAGCCGCTATACCCTGGAAGTGTCGTCACCGGGCCTTGACCGGCCACTGAAAAAGGAACAGGATTTCATCCGTTATCAAGGGCGGCTTGCCGTGGTGAAAACCACTGAACTGCTGACGGATGAAAAAGGAAGCCTGCGCAAGACATTTCTCGGTTTCATTGAAGGGGTTGAGGATGGCGTGGTAACGATCCGTTTAAAGGAGGGTCCCCAGGCCCGTATTCCCTGGGACAAGATTGCCAAAGCGCATCTTGAGTTCGAATTCTAGCGTAATCAAAGCCGTTTTGCCGTATTAGTTAATTTTTAATCCGTGACCGCATAAGGAGATTCGTGCCGTGGATACAATCGTCAGTCTCAAACAGGCCATCGAGCAGATCGTGAAAGAGAAGGGGATCGACCGTCAGGTGGTGATCGAGGCGATGGAACAGGCAGTTCTGTCTGCTGCCAATAAAAAATATCGTAATACCCGCAACCTGGAAGCACATTATAACAATGACACCGGCGAGGTGGAACTGTTTGAATATGTGGTGGTGGTGGAAGAGGTACAGGATTCCTACACCGAGATCTCACTGGATGAGGCCCGTGAAATGGACCCCGAGTGTGAGGTTGGCGATGAGCTGGGTGAGAAAATAGACTCCGGTGATTTTGGCCGGATTGCTGCCCAGACAGCCAAGCAGGTGATTATCCAGAAAGTGCGCGAAGCGGAGCGTGAGACTGTCTTTAATGAGTACAAGGACCGTCAGTGGGAGATCGTGACCGGTCAGGTCCGCCGGTTTGAGCGTGGGGATCTGCTGATTGACCTTGGCCGGGCAGAAGCTATACTGTCAGGCAAAGAGCAGATGCCCCGCGAAGTGTATCGCCCCGGAGACCGGATTCGGGCCATTATTACCGACATCGCCATGACCACCAAGGGGCCTCAGATCATCCTGTCCCGCACCCATCCCCAGATGCTGGCCAAGCTGTTTGAGGCAGAAGTTCCGGAAATCGGTGAAGGGTTGGTTGAGATTGTTAATGTGGTACGTGATCCGGGGAGCCGGGCCAAGATTGCTGTTGCTTCCCATGATCGTGATATTGATCCGGTTGGCGCCTGCGTTGGCATGCGCGGCTCACGGGTTCAGAATGTGGTTTCCGAACTGCGTGGCGAGAAGATCGATATCATACCCTGGTCAGCCGATATTGCCCGCTTTGTCTGCAACGCACTATCGCCGGCTCAGGTGGTCAAGGTCTTTATGGATGAGGAACAGCGTACGCTTGAGGTGATTGTACCTGATGACCAGCTGTCCCTGGCAATCGGCAAGCGTGGCCAGAACGTCAGTCTTGCTGCCCGCCTGACCGGCTGCCGGATCGATATCAAGGGTGAAGGCAAGGTGGAGGAAGGTGATCTTGAAGAATTCGCTTCCTTTGATGGTACCCATGTTGATGAAGAGCCGGAAGAAGTAACCATGGATGAAGAAACTGATCAGCAACAACCGGAGCCGGAGATTGCTGCCTAAGATATGAAGCTGCACAGTGGGACAGGGCCACAGCGAAGTTGTATTGCCTGCAGACGCGAAGGTGATAAAACGAGCTTTCTACGTTTTGTGATCGCGCCGGACGGCACGGTAACCCCGGACCTGGAAGGAAAGCTGCCCGGACGTGGAGCATATCTTTGTCAGTCCAGGCGTTGCGTGCTGGATGCTGCCTCCAAGCGGCAGTTTAATCGTGCCTTCAAGGGGATGGCTGCAACTGTTGATGGTCCGGCACTGGTAACGCTTCTGCAGCAGATCATGGAACAACGGATTAGCGGCTATCTTGCCCTGGCAAACAAGGCTGGTGCAACGGTGTCCGGTGGTGAGGCAATTGAACGGGCCCTGAAGGGGATGAAGCTGCCGCGTCTGCTTGTGCTGGCAACGGATATCTCTTCAGCTATCGCAGAAAAGCTGGAAGGGATGGCGGCACGGGCTGCCGTGCCGGTGGTGCAGGTGCTGTCCAAGGAATTGTTGGGGCAACTGGTGGGTAAAGAGTCGGATCGAAGCGCTGTAGCCGTGATGTCGGACGGCTTTGCATGGTCACTTGTTAAGGAAATTGAGCGATACAGGAACTACCTGGAGGAGGAGAGCGGTCGATGAGTAAGACCCGGGTAAGCAATCTTGCGGAAAAGCTGGGCATCGATACCAAGGAGGTACTTGCCAGGCTGAAGGCGTTGGGCTATGACGCCAAGGCTGGATCCTCTACGGTTGATGATGAGGCGGTGGCCAAGCTGACAGCATCCAGACCGGCTGAGTCCGGCCCTGAAGAGGTTCGGGTTACGACGAACATAGTCCGTCGCAGATCAAGACCTTCTGCAGCAGCTGAGCCTGAAGCGGAAGCCCCGGCTGTTGTCGAGCCTGCTGCTCCTGCTGCTCCTGTTGTCGCGGTTGAAAAGGCCGCTCCTGTTATCCCGGAGCGGGTTTCTGTAGTGAAAAAGGCTGTTGAAGCGGTTGTGGCTCCGGCAGTAACCGAGGCCGCACCGGTGCCTGCGGCAGTGACAGCCCATGCAGATGCCGGTACAGCTGCCGATCCGGCTGTTGCTCAAGAAGCCTCACCGGCGGTGACTGCAGTCAAACCTGTGCCGGCTACGCCAGCTGTTCCTCCTCAGCCGGAGCGTGCCAGCGCAACTCAAGCCCGTATTCTGGGTATGATTGAGATTCCAATCACTCCTGAAGCACGACCCTATCGTCGTGAACCGGGTCGAGGTCCCGGACCGGGTGGTGATCGTGGTCCCCGTCCAACAGGTGGTCAGGATAACCGTGGTCCCCGTCCGGCTGGTGCTCAGGATAACCGTGGTCCCCGTCCGGCTGGTGCTCAGGATAACCGTGGCCCTCGTCCAACAGGTGGTCAGGATAGCCGTGGTCCCCGTCCGGCTGGACCGCCGCGGGATGCTGCTGCACCCCGTCCGGCCGGTGCACGTCCTGTCCAGCTGACCCAGGTTGATCTGCCACCACAGGGCGAGGAGCGCCGTAAAACCCTGGGGCCGAACCGGAAACCGGGTGGTCCTGCCAAGGATACTGCCGCCGACAAGGCTAAAAAGGGAGCAGCAGCCAAAGGCAAAGGTCGTGAGCAGCTTAGCAAACAGGCCTTGCTCTCAAGAGAGGAGCGCCAGTTTGATCCGTTCCATAAGTCTCGTAAAAAAGGCAAGGAACGTGAAGAACCGGGCAAAACAGAGCTTACGACACCCAAGGCGATCAAGCGGATTATCAAAATATCTGAAACCATCACCATTGGTGAACTTGCCAAGCGGATGGGGATCAAGGCTACTGACCTGATCAAGGCCATGATGAAGATGGGATCAATGGTTACCATCAACCATGTGCTTGACCATGATGCTGCGGTACTGCTTGCCTCAGATTATGGCTATGAAGTGGAAAACGTGGCCGTTGACCTGGATGAAATCCTGGAGTTTACCCCGGATGCTCCGGAGTTGTTGCAGGAACGTCCGCCAGTGGTTACCATTATGGGCCACGTTGACCATGGTAAGACTTCGTTGCTGGATGCTATTCGCGAGGCCAATGTCATTGCAGGTGAGGCCGGCGGCATTACCCAGCATATCGGTGCCTATGACGTGGAGTTGCATGGCCGCAAGATCACCTTCCTGGATACCCCTGGTCACGAGGCGTTTACTGCCATGCGTGCCCGTGGTGCCAAGGTAACGGATATTGTTATTCTGGTGGTGGCTGCAGATGACGGTGTCATGCCCCAGACCAAGGAAGCGATCAACCATTCCAAGGCTGCCGGAGTGCCGATCATTGTTGCCATCAACAAGATCGACAAGCCGGATGCCCGTCCCGAAAAGGTCAAGCAGGAACTGACCGAGCATGGCATTGTCTCCTCAGAGTGGGGTGGTGATGTCACCATGGTTGAAGTATCCGCAAAGAAACGCTTGAACCTGGAAGAACTGCTGGAGATGATTCTGTTGCAGGCCGATCTGATGGATCTGAAAGCAAACCCGGATAAGGCTGCCAAAGGTACCATCGTTGAAGGCAAGTTGGATAAGGGGCGTGGACCGGTTGCGACGGTACTGGTACAGGAAGGTACCTTGCGTACCGGCGATTACTGTGTGGTTGGCGTCCACTCCGGCCGCGTACGGGCCATGCAGAATGACCGTGGCGAGCGGGTGCTTGCCGCCGGACCGGCTATGCCGGTTGAGGTGGTGGGTCTGCCCGGAGTACCGGATGCCGGTGATATCTTTGTGGCCATGACGGATGAGAAACAGGCCAAAGAGATCGCAACCCTGCGCCAGATTAAACAGCGTGAGCTGGAACTGGCCAAGCATGCCAAGATGTCTCTGGAACAGTTGTACGAGAAGATCCAGAAGGGCGAAGTCAAGGATCTCAACGTGATCGTCAAGGCAGACGTTCAGGGCTCGGTTGAGGCGGTGGCAGAATCGCTGCGTAAGCTGTCAACTGAAGCGGTTCGCCTGAATGTGATCCATACCGCTGTTGGTGCCATTACCGAGACCGACGTCAACCTTGCCACTGCCTCCAATGCGATTATCATCGGTTTCAGTATCCGTCCTGAAGTCAAGGCCCAGGCCATGGCTGAGAAAGAAGGGGTGGATATCCGTCTCTACAACGTGATTTATGACGCTGTAGATGATGTCCGTAAGGCAATGGAAGGTCTGCTTGAACCGGTATTCAAGGAAAAATATCTTGGTCGTGCCGAGATCCGTGAGATTTTCTCGGTACCCAAGGTCGGTAACGTTGCCGGCTGCTATATTCAGGATGGTAAGATTCTCCGTAATGCCCAGGTTCGTTTGCTGCGTGACAACGTCGTGGTCTACCAGGGTAAGCTGGGCACCTTACGGCGCTTCAAGGATGATGTTAAAGAGGTTGCAACCGGCTATGAGTGCGGTATGGGGCTGGAGAACTACAATGACATCAAGGTTGGCGATATCATTGAGGCGTTTGAGATGGAGAAGGTGGCAGCCAAGCTGTAGAAACGATCTTTTTCCGCCCTGGCCCAGTCAAGCTTCAGCATGACTGGTGCGGCGTACTGCAATGTACGCCTCCGCACCATGCTTCGCTTGCCAGAACCAGAGCAAAAAAAAACTTCGTTTCGGTAGGTTAAAAGGTATTTGTTATGAAGCACAAACGTTCGGACAAGGTCGCTGAGACCATCCATACAACCATATCCACGATCCTGTCCCGGGGGTTGAATGACCCCCGGATCGGGTTTGTCACCATTACCGGGGTTGAGGTGACCGATGACCTGCACCTGGCGCGGATCTTTTTTACGGTGATTGGTGATGAGGCCGCTAAAAAGAGTAGTGAAGCAGGTCTGAACAGTGCGGCACGCTTTATCCGCCATGAATTGGGGAAAGTTTTGAAGATGCGCTATACCCCTGACATCCTTTTTAAATATGACCATTCTCAGGAGTATGGCCAGCGGATTGATGACCTGCTGCGGGAGGTGGGAACCGGCAATGACGGAAACGATTCAGAAGATCGTTAACGCTATCCGGCAGAGCCGGACCGTTTTGATTACCAGCCATGAAGGCCCTGATGGTGATGCCATTGGCTCGTCATTGGGGCTTGCTGCATTTTTGAAGGCGATCGGCAAGCAGGTGGTAGTGCATCTGGCTGACCCGGTGCCTGAACTGTACCGCTTTCTGCCCGGTGCTGATCTGGTCTGCAGCGATATCCCTGATCAGGATTTTGATCTTGCCTTTGTGCTGGATGTAGGAGAGTTCCGCCGTGCAGGCAAACAATTTGGTGCCTTTACCCGGATTGGTCAAACCATCAACCTTGATCACCACCTGACCTGCGAACATTTTGGCAACCTTAACCTGATCGATGAACAGGCTGCGGCAACCGGCCTGCTGATCTGGCGGGTTGCCAAGGCCTACGGCTTCACCGCGGATTATGCTACCGCCCTCTGTCTCTATGTGGCGGTGCTGACTGATACCGGTTCGTTTCGCTACTCAAACTCGAATCAGGAAGCCTTTACTGCTGCAGGTGAACTGGTTCAGCAGGGCAGTTTGAATGCCTGGCATGTGGCGGAAAAACTGTATGAAAGCCAGCCTCGCAAGCGTCTTGAGCTGCTGGCACAGGCGCTGCCGACCCTTGAGTTTGTGAAAGAGGGGCAGGTTGCCTCAATCACCGTGACACTGGATATGTATGCTGCAACAGGTGCGACGGCCGAGTTGACCGATGGATTTGTAAACTACCCGCGCTCGGTGGCCGGGGTTGAGGTGTCAGTGTTTTTTCGTCAGCTCGATGAACGCAAGTACAAGGTCGGCTTCCGTTCGAAGGGAACTGTCAATGTGGCTACACTCGCCCAGGCCTTTGGCGGCGGCGGTCATCACAACGCTGCCGGAGGCACGGTGGAGGGAAGCCTGGACGAGGTCAAGCGGATCGTCTATGGAGCGGTTGAAGCAGCACAGTGGTAGACGGCTTTCTGGTCATTGATAAACCTGCCGGTATCAGCTCCCATGATGTCGTTAACCGGGTGCGGCGTATCCTTGGTACCAGGAAGGTCGGTCATACCGGCACCCTTGATCCCTTTGCAACCGGAGTATTGCCGATTGCTGTGGGTGAAGGCACCAAGGCGATCCAGTTTCTGGATGAAGGTGAAAAGGCCTATGAGGCGGTCATCCGGCTTGGCCTGGTAACTGATACCCTTGATATCACCGGAACTGTGCTGCAGGAACATGATTCTGGCGGGCTAGGGCAGGAACAGCTTTTAAGCGCTATGGCAGCCCTGACGGGCGAAATCAGTCAGGTTCCGCCGATGTACTCTGCCATCAAGCAGGGTGGGCAGCCGTTGTACAAGCTGGCTCGCAAAGGGATTGAGGTTGAACGGCAATCCCGCCAGGTCATCATTCACAGCTTTGAACTGCTTGAGTTCTCATCACCCCTGGCAACCGTTCGGGCACACTGCTCACGTGGTACCTATGTGCGGACATTGGCTGATGATCTGGGAAAACTGCTTGGATGCGGTGCCTGTCTGACTGCGTTGCGGCGTACCCTAAGCGGCCCGTTCCGGCTGGCTGATGCCATGACGCTGGAACAGCTTGCCAGCTATGCAGAAGAAGGTGTCGCACAACATCATGTTGTGCATGTGCCGACAGCACTTTCCCACCTGGCTCAGATTCAATTGACTGAATCTGAGCTGCAGAAGCTTAAAAACGGTATTCCGCCTCGGGACAGGCTGCTTGAGATGCCCCCCGGTATGTTCAGCCTGATGTATGGCCAACAGGTGATAGCAGTTGCAGAACAGACCCCTGAGAAGGCTGTCAGCCTGAAAAGGGTCTTCAACTGATGGAAATGCTTTACAGGTTCAGGTAAGGTGTGATAAAGGTATATCCCTTTTAGTGTTTAAAGTGTTTCGACACATACATCCCCATGCTGTACAGGAGGAGCCCACAGGTGCTGGCTACAGAAAAAAAGCAGGAAATCATTAACAACTTTAAGAAGCATGAAGGCGATACCGGATCCCCTGAGGTCCAGATTGCAATCCTGACCGCACGCATTGTGTATCTGACCGATCACTTCAAGATCCACAAGAAGGATCATCACAGCCGTCGCGGTCTGTTGAAGCTGGTTGGCCAGCGTCGTCGCATGCTTGACTATCTCAAGTCCCGTGATCTTGATCGTTACAAGAAGGTGATCGAGCAGCTCGGTATCCGCAGGTAGGAAGCGGGCAGCTATCCCGGCACGGCCCAGGGATCTGCCCGCCTCTTTTATTGTTTCGCAAAAGGGCTGTTAAGGCCCTTTTATTTTTTTGTCAACCGTGTTGGGGGCGTGGATAGAAAAGCTCTGGTTTCAGGGAGTTTCCATCGACGGCCCCAGCGCACATTTCATGTGAGGAGAAAACATGACATTCAACGAAAAGTGCGTAGAAGCTCAGGTAGGAAACATGAACGTAAAGATCTCCACCGGCAAGATGGCCAAGCAGGCCAGTGGTGCGGTGGTGATCAGCAGTGGCGATACCATGGTGCTGGTGACCGTGGTGGGCACCAAAGAGGCAAAGCCGGGTCAGGATTTCTTTCCTTTGACCGTCAACTACACCGAGAAGACCTATGCCGGTGGCAAGATTCCCGGCAGTTTCTTCAAGCGCGAAGGGCGTCCCTCCGAGGACGAGACCTTGATCTGCCGTCTGATCGACCGTCCGATCCGTCCTCTGTTCCCGGAATCCTACCTGTGTGATACCCAGGTCATGGCAACCGTTATTTCAGCAGAAGAAGACCATGATCCTGCTATCCTGTCCATGATCGGTGCATCTGCCGCCCTGATGATTTCCGACATCCCGTTTGAAGGCCCGATTGCCGGTGTTAAAGTAGGCCGTGTTGATGGCAAGCTGATTGCCAACCCCAGTGCAGAGCAACTGAAGCAGAGTGACCTGGAGATCGTGGTTGCTGCCGGTAAGGATGCCATCTTCATGGTTGAGGGTGAGGCTGACTTTGTTTCTGAAGAGGATCTGCTTGAGGCGGTCTTCTTTGCCAAGGACGCTGTGCAGGGAATCCTGGCTGCACAAGAAGAACTGGCCAGGCAGGTTGGTGTTGCCAAGCGTGAAGTAGCTCCCCTGGTTGTTGATGAAGCACTGAAGGCAAAGGTAAAGGAGCTGGCCTTTGACCGTATTGCCCAGGCATTCAAGATCAAGGCCAAGCAGGAGCGTTATGCTGCTGTAGCCCAGATCAAGGAAGAGGTGGTTGCCGCCCTGGCGGAAGAGTTCGAAGGTCGTGATAAAGAGATCAAAGGCTTTATCGGCGATATTGAATATGATCGTATGCGTCACGATGTGTTGGAAACCGGCATCCGTATTGATGGCCGTGATACCAGGACCGTTCGCCCGATCGCCATTGAGGCCGGCCTGCTGCCCCGCGCACACGGTTCCACCCTGTTTACCCGTGGTGAGACTCAGGTGCTGGCTGCTGCCACGCTGGGTACTTCACAGGATGAGCAGCGGATGGATTCGCTCTACGGCGAATACCGCAAGAAGTTCATGCTGCACTATAACTTTCCTCCCTTCTCGGTTGGTGAAACCAGCTTCCGTCTGGCTCCGGGCCGTCGTGAGATCGGTCACGGCATGTTGGCAGAGCGGGCAATCTCCGCTATCCTGCCGAACCATGATGACTTTCCGTACACCATCCGGATCGTGGCAGAGACTCTGGAGAGCAACGGTTCCTCCTCCATGGCCACTGTCTGCGGCGGCTGCCTCTCCCTGATGGATGCCGGTGTACCGGTCAAGGCACCGGTAGCAGGTATTGCCATGGGTCTGATCAAGGAAGGCGAGAAGGTTGCCATCCTGACTGACATCCTGGGTGATGAAGATCATCTGGGCGATATGGACTTCAAGGTTGCCGGTTCTGCAGACGGCGTAACCGCCCTGCAGATGGATATCAAGATCGGCGGCGTCAGCAAAGAGATCATGCAGCAGGCCCTGAAGCAGGCCAAGGAAGGCCGTCTGCATATCCTGGGTAAAATGGCCCAGTGTCTGGCTGCCCCCCGTGAAGAGATGTCTGCCTTTGCCCCGCGTATCACCACCATCTGGATCAAGCCTGACCGTATCCGCGACGTGATCGGTACCGGCGGCAAGACCATCCGCAGCATTACCGAGGCAACCGGCGTCATGATTGATATTGATTCCGACAACAGCGGCAAGATCAATATCGCCAGCTCCGACAAGGCTGCCTGTGATGCTGCAATCCAGATGATCCGCGGCCTGACTGATGAGGTTGAAGAAGGCAAGCTGTACATGGGTACTGTCAAGAAGATCATGGAGTTTGGTGCCTTTGTTGAAGTGCTGCCCGGCACTGATGGTCTGGTGCATATCTCTGAGCTGGACGAGACCCGCGTCAAGAATGTGACCGATATCCTGAATGAAGGCGACAAGGTGCTGGTCAAGTGTATCGGCGTGGATAAACAGGGTAAGATCAAGCTTTCCCGCAAGGCCGCCCTTGGCCAGTCGCTGGAAGAAAAAGACTGATCCTGTTACAGGTAAGTTACAAAGGGGACGGGGCTACGGTCCCGCCCCCTTTTTTGTTGACGGTACACACTCAAATCCTGCATAAGTCCCGATTGAGGAGGGTTGTCTATGGAACGCTGGTCAATCAATGAGTCTGCCAAGGTATATAACCTGGATAACTGGGGGGCAGACCTGTTTTCAATCAACAAAAAGGGCAATATCTGCGTTCACCCTTCCTCAAACTCAAAGAACGCCATTGATTTGCGCGCCCTGGTTGATGACCTGATCAAGCGCAAGATCAAGCCGCCGATCCTGCTCCGTTTCATGGATGTGCTGCAGGGACGGATCGCCTCCATCAACCGGGTCTTCCGTAATGCCATTGCAGAAAACGACTATCCTGCCAAGTATCAGACCTTCTACCCGATCAAGGTAAATCAGCAGCGCCAGGTGGTTGAGGCGATTGCCAGCTACGGCAAACGCTACAATATCGGCCTTGAGGTCGGTTCAAAGCCGGAACTGGTGGCGGGTATCGCGATCTCCACCGGTAATGGTCTGCCGATCATCTGCAACGGCTACAAGGATGCCGAATATATCGAGACCGTGCTGTTTGCCACCCGGGTCGGCTACAACATCACCATCGTGGTTGAGAAGCTGTTTGAGCTGGAAAAGATCATTGAACTTGCCAAGAAGACCGGTATCAGACCCAGCCTGGGTATCCGGGTCAAGCTCTCCTCCAAAGGGACCGGCAAGTGGGCCACCAGCGGCGGCGAAGATGCCAAGTTCGGTCTGCGGATGTCAGAGATCATGGCAGCCATCAAGATGCTGCAGGAGGCGGATCTGCTGGACTGTGTCAACCTGCTGCATTCCCATATCGGCAGCCAGGTCACCAAGATCGACAAGATCAAGACCGCCCTGATTGAGGCAGCCCGGATTTACTCGGAGATGCGCAAGCTGGGGGTCAATATCCAGTATCTGGATATTGGCGGTGGTCTGGGGGTTGATTATGACGGTTCCAAGTCCAGCTATTTCTCCAGTGTCAACTACACCGTGGAAGAGTACGCCAATGACGTGATCTACCAGATCAAGAACATCTGCGATGAAGCCGGGGTGGACTGCCCCAACATCATCTCAGAATCCGGCCGGGCCACGGTTGCCCATTATTCCGTGCTGGTCACCAATGTCCTGAACACCAACACCCAGAACCTGATGCCGGATTATGAGCAGATTCTTGAAGAGATGGAAAAGCCGGCCCCCACGGTTAAAAAACTGCTGGATATTTACAAGAGCATTGACCGCTATTCACTGCGGGAGGATTACCACGACACCCTGCAGCTGATCAATGAGGCGGTCAGCCTGTTCAATCTGGGGTATCTGACCCTGCAGGATCGTGCCATTGCCGAGTGGCTCTATTCCAAGATCATTAAGAAGATCAACAGTATTGTGGAGAAGATCAAACCGATCCCGGAGGAGTTGCAGAACTTCCAGCTTGCCCTGCGCCAGACCTATTTTGCCAACTTTTCGCTGTTCCAGTCCATTCCTGACTCCTGGGCCATTGATCAGCTCTTCCCGATCATGCCGTTGCAGCGCCTGGGCCAGCGTCCTGATGTGATGGCCTCAATCGCGGATATTACCTGTGATTCAGACGGTGAGATCACCAGCTTTGTAGGGGAAAATGGACGCAGCAAGTTCCTGCCGATGCACAAGCTGAAAAAAGACGAAGATTACTACATCGGCTTTTTCCTGATCGGTGCCTATCAAGAAATTCTGGGTGATCTGCACAACCTGTTTGGTGACACCAATGCCGTGCATATCACCTTCAACAAAAAGACCGGCTACATGATTGATACGGTCATCAACGGTGATGCCACTTGGGAAACCCTGAAGTATGTCCAGTACAAGGGGCCGGAGATCCTTAAGCATGTGCGGGATAACCTTGAAAAACAAGTTGCCATCAAGAAGGTCTCCATTGAGGAGAGCAGCCACTTTATTGAACTGTTGGATAGAACCCTGTTGGGCTATACATACCTGGGTGAATAGCTGGTTTGTAAATGTTGTGTGACAAGCTTGCACCTGTTGTTGCTGCTGTCTAAACTGTCTATCAATTTCCAATTTAACTCAGGAGGAAGCAGTCCATGAGTAACGTACTCATCATTGGTGCCGGCGGTGTCGGCCAGGTTGTTGCCCACAAATGTGCCCAGCGTCGTGACATCTTTACCGAGATTACGCTGGCCTCCCGTACCAAAGCCAAGTGCGATGCCATTGCAGCCCAGTTGGGCAACAGCATCAAGACCGCCCAGGTGGATGCTGATAACGTACCCGAGCTGGTGGCCCTGATCAAGCAGGTACAACCCAAGCTGGTGATTAACGTGGCCCTGCCGTATCAGGATCTGACCATCATGGATGCCTGCCTCGAGACCGGCGTTGATTACCTGGATACCGCCAATTATGAGCCGCTGGATACGGCCAAATTTGAGTATTCCTGGCAATGGGCCTATCAGGACCGCTTCAAGCAGGCCGGCCTGATGGCGCTGCTGGGGTCCGGTTTCGATCCGGGCGTTACCAACGTCTACACTGCCCTGGCAGCCAAGAAGTATCTGGATGTGGTGGAAGAACTGGATATCATCGATGCCAACGCAGGTAGCCATGGCCAGCCCTTTGCCACCAACTTCAACCCTGAGATCAACATCCGTGAAGTAACCGCCACCTGCCGTCACTGGGAAAACGGCCAGTTTGTGGAAAGCCCGGCGCTTTCCACCAAGCGGGTCTTTGATTTTCCTGAGGGAATCGGGCCGATGAACTGCTACCGTCTCTACCATGAAGAGATGGAGTCAATCGTCAAGCATATCCCCACCATCAAAAAGGCCCAGTTCTGGATGACCTTTTCCGACAACTACCTCAAGCACCTTGAAGTGCTGCAGAACGTGGGCATGACCCGGATTGATGAGGTGGAGTTCAATGGCCAGAAGATCGTGCCGATCCAGTTCCTCAAGGCGCTGCTGCCGGATCCCGGTTCTTTGGGGCCGCTTACCAAGGGCAAGACCTGCATCGGTGTGATTGCACGCGGTCAGAAGGATGGTAAGCGCAAGCAGGTCTATATCTACAATATCTGCGACCACGAGGCCTGCTACAAAGAGGTTCAGTCCCAGGCCATCAGCTACACAACCGGCGTACCGGCTGTGGTGGGGGCGATTATGATGCTGACCAGGCAATGGCATGCAGCGGGTGTCTGGAACATGGAACAGTTTGATCCTGAACTGTTCCTTGAAGTGCTGGGGCCGATGGGGCTGCCTACAGTGGTAGTTGACGGCGGCGAGTGGCCTGAGCTGTAGAAACGCCATCTCTGCGCCCTGGCCGATTCAGCCCCTGCAGAGGCTTCTTTGACGTGCTTTTCTGTACGCCTTCATCGCCTCTTAGGTGCTGTCTCAGCCATCATTGCAGGTCTGACGTTTCTTGGACGGATTAATTTATGACCGGTATTGATTGTGAAAAAATAGCTCAGTTAGCCCCTTCACCCGCCTACGTGGTTGATCTGGGCAGGTTGCGCCACAATTTGGCAATTCTGGATCAGGTGCAGCAACGCAGCGGTGCCAGGATACTGATGGCATTGAAGGCGTTCTCCATGTGGAGCACCTTCCCACTGATCAGCAAGACCCTGCACGGCGTTTGTGCCAGTTCTCCCTGGGAAGCACGTCTGGGACGGGAAGAGTTTGGCCGTGAGGTACACAGCTTTGCTGCTGCCTTCAAGGAAAGCGATGTGGTGGAACTGCTGAGTATCTCCAATCATCTGGTCTTTAACTCTTTCAATCAGTTAGAGAGGTTCAGGCCCTTGTGGGAAAAAGAACAGGGCAGGGTCTCCATCGGTCTGCGGGTTAATCCCGAGCACTCTGAAGGTCACACCGCCATCTATGATCCCTGCGCCCCCACATCCAGGCTGGGTATTCCGGTTGCCGAGTTTGAAGGACGCTCTCTGGCTGGAGTCGAAGGGTTGCACTTCCATACCCTTTGTGAACAGCTCTTTGAGCCGCTGGAACGGACTGCCAGGGCGTTTGAAGAGAAGTTTGGCAGGTATCTGCAAGGGATGAAGTGGCTCAACCTGGGTGGAGGGCACCATATCACCCGCGAAGGCTATGATATTGACGGGCTGGTGGAACTGGTCACGTATTTCAAGAATAAGTATGGGGTGGAGGTCTATCTGGAACCGGGTGAGGCGATTGCCATCGGCACCGGTCTGCTGGTCAGCGAAGTGCTGGATGTGGTGCATAACCAGATGGATATTGCTATTCTTGATGTCTCGGCCACCTGCCATATGCCGGATATTCTGGAGATGCCCTACCGCCCAGACATCACCGGCGGGTTCAAGGCTGGTGAGAAACCATACACCTATCGCTTGGGTGGTCCTTCCTGTCTGGCCGGTGACGTGATCGGTGACTGGTCCTTTGATCAGCCCCTTAAAGCAGGTGACCGGCTGGTGTTTGAAGATATGGCCCATTACACCATGGTCAAAACAACCACCTTTAACGGTATTCACCATCCCCATCTCTGCACCTTTGAGCCGGATACCGGACAGCTGCAGGTGGTGCGCAGCTTTGGCTATCCTGACTTCAAATCAAAGCTTTCCTAAAAAATAGCTGCTCTGCTACTTGCGGAATGCCCTGTCTGTAGGGTATAGTACACAACTACCTTTTACGTCTCCTTAGCTCAGCTGGATAGAGCAACGGCCTTCTAAGCCGTAGGTCGCAGGTTCGAATCCTGCAGGGGACGCCAAATAATATTAAGGGGTTAGCTGATATCGGTTGACCCCTTAATTCTTTTCTGAGTTGCTGTTGGGTGATATCGCCATCTGTCTGTTCACCGTTTTTCCTCCACAACAAAGTTGAAAAATACAATAGGGGCGAGCACCAGATTAGACAATTTAACTTTAACAGGGCACTGTTTGCAGTATACTGTCCGCCATGAGTAAATCCCCGCGACATACCCCCGTTACGACACCAGCCACCACTGATGCAATCCTTGAAAGCATCTCCGATGGTGTCTTTACTGTTGATCCTGAGTGGAGGATTACCTCCTTTAACCGGGCAGCGGAAGAGATTACCGGCATCTCACGCAGGGATGCCATTGGGCGGCTCTGTTCGGAAGTGTTCCGTTCCAACATGTGCGAGACCGATTGCGCCCTGCGCAAAACCCTGAAAAACGGCAGGCCGATCATCGGGCGTTCCGGCTATATCATTGATGAAGAGGGAAACCGCATCCCGATCAGTCTTTCGACAGCAGTATTGAAGGACAGCAATGGCAAAGTGGTGGGTGGGGCCGAGACCTTTCGGGATCTGAGTGAGGTGGAGACCCTGCGCCATGAGCTTGAGGGACGTTTTCATGTGGGGGAGATTGTCAGCCGCAGTCCCCTGATGCAGCGTCTGTTTGAGGTGATTCCCTCCATTGCGGTCAGTCCCAGTACGGTTCTGCTGAACGGCGAGACCGGAACCGGCAAAGAGCTGATGGCGCGGACCATCCATAGTCTGAGCAAGCACAGTAGCGGGCCGTTTGTGGCGCTTAACTGCGGTGCGTTGCCGGATACCCTGCTGGAGTCAGAGCTGTTCGGCTACAAGGCCGGAGCCTTTACCGGAGCCACCAAGGACAAGCCGGGCCGCTTTGCCCTGGCCAAAGGCGGCACCCTGTTTCTGGATGAGATCGGTGAAGTGAGTCCGGCATTGCAGGTCCGCCTGCTGCGGGTCCTGCAGGAACACTGCTATGAGCCGCTGGGCGGTACGACCCCGGTAACAACCGATGCGCGGATCATTGTTGCCACCAATCGTGACCTGGCAGAGTTGACCCGTAACGGGACCTTTCGTGAGGATCTCTACTACCGGGTAAATGTAGTGCGGATCGAGCTGCCACCGCTTCGACGGCGCAAAGAGGATCTGCCGCTGCTGGTGGAGCAGTTTATTGCCAAGTTCAACCGTCTGCACCATGCCACGGTGCGGGGCATGGCGCCTGAGGCGCTTTCGTTGCTGATGGCCCATGACTGGCCCGGCAACGTGCGAGAACTGGAAAACGTGATTGAGCGGGCCTTTGTACTCTGCCCGGATGGCACGATTGAAATCAGGCATCTGCCGGATGAACTGACCCTCCATGGCAGCCGCTCTGTTGGTCATGCTTCTCTGCAGGATGCCCGTTCCCAGCTGGAGGCCCAGACCATTCAGGCTGCTCTGGAACGCAACAACTATAACCGCCTGGCAACGGCCAAGGCGTTAGGCATGCATAAGACCTCGCTGTTCCGCAAGATCAGACAACTCGGCATTCCCCTGCCGGAAAAAGATGGGCGTTCAAAACAGTAGAGTCCTTTATCTGCTACCCTGTAGGTCAACAACAGTTGCATTAATACTACCATTTTCCCTCCTTAAAGTTATTCTCCCTTAAAACAATAATGCAATATCAGTATGTTAAAGGCTTGTTGTCCCTTGGCATGGTCACTGCATAGTGTAAACAGCATGTAGCGCACTACCAGTCTGGAGCTCCAAGGTAATGAGAACAGCCTTTTCCCTCTGGAACGAACGGATAGCACCGGTGTTTGATGTTGCCAGACATCTCTGGATTGTTGATGCAGAGGATGGCCGGATCATTGGTCAGACAGGTCGTAGATTTTCCAGTGATGATCCGAAGGAGCGAGCACTGCGGCTGACAACCATGCAGGTGGAGCAGTTAGTCTGTGGCGCCATCACCCGCAGTTCCTATGAGGCATTGGCTGAGCGGGGCATTCAGGTGGTCTCGTTTATTGCCGGAGATCTTGATCAGGTAGTGCATGCCTGTCTGGCGGATCAGCTGAAGGATGGAAAGCTGAAAATGCCGGGCTGTCACCGGGGCAAGCGGCACGGCGCACGACGCTATCCCGGCAGAGACGCGTGCGTCATGAGGTCAGAGCCTACAAGGGAGTAATGCATATGCCAAACAGAAATGGACAAGGACCAATGGGAGCCGGTTCAGGAACCGGACGTGGACGTGGAGTATGTAACAGAAATAAACAGCCGGGGATGCTGAATCAGGAAGCCTCTCAGGATCAGGTGGCGGCTGAACCGCAACGCCCTGATCCAGGCTGCAGGGGACCGCAAGGGTGCGGTACTGGCAAGGGACATCGTAAAAACAGCTGTGGCAGCGGGCGAGGCCAACGCTAGAGGATTCCCGGTCATGCAGGCCTATCACCTCTGAAGGCTGAGCAGTGCGGGAGCGCCGGTGTCTTACCGGAGGGAGAGGCACCGGCGTATTTTAAAGTCAGGAGAATCTATGAATACCATTGCATTTACCACCGCCGGACAGGAGCTTGCTGCTGCACTTGATCCGCGTTTCGGGCGGGCAGCAAATTTCCTGATCTACGATACAGATCAAAAAACCACACGGATTATTGAAAACCAACAGGGCCGCAGCGCTTCCCAGGGGGCAGGCATACAGGCAGCAGAAACCATTGTGCGTGCCGGTGTTGATGCCCTGGTAACCGGCCATTGCGGCCCCAAGGCCTTTAAGGTGCTGGATGCTGCCGGGGTAAAAGTTTTTAACTGCACTGCTGCAACTGTTGATGAGGCCCTGCAACAGTTACAGGCAGGCAAGCTGACAGCTGCAGAAAACTCTGATGTCGAAGGGCACTGGTAATGGCGGCGTCATCCCGGAACAGGTCATACAGAATAGCGGTTGCTTCCGGCAAAGGTGGTACCGGCAAGACCACGGTTGCCCTGAATCTGGCTGCCATGTTTGGAGAACCGCTACAGCTGGCGGATTGTGATGTTGAAGAGCCCAACGTCAATCTGTTTCTGCGTTGCGATCAGGTGGAGGCAACAGAAGTTACCATGCTGGTGCCGGAGGTTGATCAGCAGTGCTGTAACGGTTGTGGCGCCTGTGGTGAACTGTGCCAGTTTCGCGGGATTGTTGCCATCGGAACCAGGGCGCTGGTGTTTCCGGAGCTGTGTCATGGCTGCGGCGGCTGTGCCCTGGTCTGCCCAACCGGAGCCATAACTGAGCGCCCCCACCGGATCGGCACGATCTCCGCAGGGCAATCCGGTGCCATCAGGTTGATTGAAGGCAGGCTGGAGGTGGGGGTCTCGCTGGTTCCGCCGGTGATCAGAGCGGTGCGGGATGGTCTGATGGACGGGATTCCTGCCATTCTTGATGCCCCTCCAGGTACTTCCTGTCCGGTGGTAGCCACCCTGCGTGAGTCTGATTATCTGCTGCTGGTTACTGATCCGACCCCCTTTGGCCTGCATGACCTCAAGCTGGCTGTTGCCCTGGCCCGTGAGCTGAATCTGGCCTGCGGTGTGGTGGTAAACCGGGCAGGAGAGGATCTGGTCGGCCTGTATGGTTACTGCCGGTCAGAAAACCTGCCGGTACTGCTTTCACTGCCGGATGACCGCCAGATAGCGGAAATCACCTCCCGGGGGGATCTGGTTGCCAGGGTACTGCCGGAATACGGTCTGATGTTTGCCGAGCTGGCCGAAAAGCTGAAACAGGAGTTGGGAACAACAGGAGGTACGCCATGAGCAAGGAGCATATCCGCGAACTGGTGGTACTGTCCGGCAAAGGCGGCACCGGCAAAACCAGTGTTACCGCCTCGTTTGCCCTGCTGGCAAAAAAAGCGGTGCTGGCTGACTGTGATGTTGATGCTGCTGATCTGCATCTGCTGCTGACGCCGATGGTTGAACAGCGCCATGCCTTCATGAGTGGTCATGAAGCGGTGATCCGTCAGCAGGATTGCACCGGCTGCGGCATCTGCATGGATAGCTGCCGTTTTGATGCGATCCGTCGTGAAGACATCAGCTACCGGATTGATCCGGTGGCCTGTGAAGGCTGCGGTGTCTGCTATCGGCTCTGTCCGGTCAAGGCGATTGATTTTCCTGATCGGGTCTGCGGTGAATGGATGGTCTCCGGTACCCGTTGTGGCCCGATGGTGCATGCCCAACTGGGAGTGGCAGCAGAGAACTCGGGCAAGCTGGTTACCACCGTGCGGGAACAGGCCTGGGCTGTGGCGGTGGATAAGCGGATTCCGCTGATCATCTCAGACGGTCCTCCCGGTATCGGCTGTCCGGTAATTGCATCATTAAGTGGCGTTTCACTGGCCGTGGTGATTACCGAGCCAACCGTATCCGGCCTGCATGATCTGCAGCGTCTGTTGGCCCTGGCCCGTTATTTTTCTGTGCCAACCGCAGTCTGTGTCAACAAGTGGGATATCAACCCGCAGCAGACCGAGCGGATCGAGGCAGCAGCAGAAGCTGCCGGTGCAGCGATACTGGGGCGTATCCGTTATGACCGTTCCGTAACCCAGGCCCAACTGCAGCAAAAAGCGGTGGTGGAGCTTGAAGCAGCAGCCGGTGATGATATTCGCGTTGTCTGGAAACAGGTAACAGAGTTGTTATAAACCCTTTTTGTTTTAAGGAGGCAACAGCATGGACGCAGCACAGCAGCAAACCCCGCAGCAGGAACAATCCTGCCCACCTTCAGCATGTGAATCATGTTCATCCAGCAGTTGCTCGGCAACCAGCAAAAAGCTGACTGAAACCGAGCAGGAGTTTGAAGACCGCCGTCGTCTGGCCTCGCGCCTGTGCAGGATCAAGCACAAGATTGTGGTGCTGTCCGGCAAAGGCGGGGTTGGCAAAAGCACGGTGGCGGTCAATCTTGCCATGGGGCTGCATCTGGCAGGCAAGAAGGTCGGTTTGCTGGATGTGGATATCCATGGTCCCAGCGTACCCACCATGCTTGGCCTTGAGAAGAGCCAGGTTTTGGAAGGCAATGGCGAGCTGGTACCGGTTGATCTGAACGGTATGAAGGTCATCTCGCTGGGGTTCTTTCTGAAAGAACAGGATGAAGCGGTGATCTGGCGCGGTCCCATGAAGACCGGCGTGATTACCCAGTTTATCCGTGACGTGGCCTGGGGTGACTTGGACTACCTGATTGTTGATTCACCTCCGGGCACCGGTGATGAACCACTTTCGGTCTGCCAGACCCTGGAGGATGCAGATGGCGCGGTGATCGTCACCACCCCCCAGAAGGTTGCAGCGGTAGATGTCCGTAAATCCATCTCCTTCTGTCGTCAGATCAATCTGCCGGTGCTAGGGGTGATCGAGAATATGAACGGCTTTGTCTGCCCCAAATGCGGGGAGCTGACTGCGGTCTTCCAGTCAGGTGGCGGCAAGTTGATGGCCGATGATATGGGGGTGCCGTTTCTGGGGTCAGTACCGATTGATCCCCGGATTTCCGAAGCAGGGGATAGTGGAGTAGCATTTTTGCAACGGTATGCCGACTCCACCACTGCAGGGCTGTTCCAGTCACTGATAATTCCGGTTATGGAAGAGCTGGAGGCGGCACAATTATGACCATAACGCTCACAGCGGATACATCAGTACTGGAACTTGTGGAACATCACCCGGAGACCGAAGCGGTCTTTGAGCGTTACACCAAACGGCTTGGTATCTGTATCTGCTGCGAGTGTCTGTTCTGCAGCCTGAAAGATGTTGCAGCACGTTATGAACTTGATCTTGATGAGCTGATGGCCCGTTTGAACAGCGCTATTGAATCTGATCTGAAGGAGTCACCGTGCGCCTGAACGACCCCTCCCTTTTACGCCAATCCTGTTACCTGAACGGCCAGTGGCTTGCTGCTGACAGCGGCAAGACCATTGATGTCACCAACCCTGCCACCGGTGAAGTTCTGGGCACTATTCCCAAAATGGGTA